>WNGL01007523.1_pt1 | contig 19915 bp, 17 predicted proteins | sample 5400591 | NCBI WGS metagenome assembly WNGL01 (sample SAMN13153377, study PRJNA577476) | soil metagenome | isolation source: 80 cm soil or saprolite under Garry oak tree replicate 1 | place: USA:California | collected 2016-06-15 | reverse complement strand
AGGACCTCGCCAGGCTGGCCACGACGAGGCGCCAGCCGTCCGCCATGAGGAAGATGCCGATCTTGAGCGGCAGCGAGATCATGGCGGGCGGCACCATCATCATGCCCATCGACATGAGCATGGCCGCCACCAGCACGTCGATGAGGAGCAGGGGCACGTACAGGAAGAGGCCCATGCGGAAGGAGGTGGTGAGCTCCGACACCATGAAGGCCGGCATCACCACCGTCATCGGGATCTCGTCGCCTCGAGTGGGGCGCGGCCGGTGCGAGATCTCGTAGAAGAGCTGCAGATCCTGCTCGCGCGTCTGCTTCAGCATGAACTCGCGCATGGGCCCGCTGGCGCGCTCGAGCGCGACCGCTGGCGGGAGCTTGTCATCGAGGTACGGACCGAGCGCGTCACCCCACACCTTTTCGACGGTCGGGCTCATCACGAAGGCGGAGAGGATGAGCGCGAGGCCCACCACCACCTGGTTGGGCGGGAGCTGTGGCGTGCCGAGCGCCTGGCGCAGGAAGGAGAGGACGATGACGATGCGGGTGAAGCAGGTGACCGAGACGAGGAGCGCGCTCGCGAAGGAGAGGACGGTGAAGAGCAGGAACAGCTTCACCGGCGCCGAGCCCCCGCCGCCGAGGCTGAGCGAGAGCGCGGGCTCGCCCGCGGCGACGGCGAGGTCGAGCGTGGCCCGTGCGAGGCTCATCGCACGCTCCCGGTCCGGCCGGCGGCGAGCTTGCGGCGCAGCTCCACGTCCTCGACGCTCTCTGCCAGCGCAGCGTCGAAGGAACGCGCTCCGTCCGGGCGCGGCCGCCGCTTCAGGCGATCGAGGAGGGACACACCTCCCTCGCCCCGCGACAGCGGGGAGAGGGCCGGGGAGAGGGGCTGGGCCGCCGTCGCGGTCCGGGTCGGGGCCGGCCCCCTCACCCCGCCCTCTCCCCCGTCGGGGGAGAGGGAGAATGAGCTCGCGTTGGTCGCCGCCGCCATCAGGTCCGCCGCCGGCCGGGTCGCGAGGAGCGTGATCCCGCCCTCCGAGCTGCCGAGCACGAGCACCTCGTCTCCGAGCCGGACCACGACCAGCGAGCGCTTCGGTCCGAGGCTGGCCGACTCGACGATCTCGACCAGCCGAGGGAGGGTTCGGCGTCGCCGCGCCAGCACGAGCGCCCCCGCGGCCATCGCTGCGAGGAGGAGCCCCGCCGCGACGGAACCGCCGGAGAACGAGGGGCCTGCGGCGGGATAGGGAGCGGAGAGCGCGGTCGAGGTCGAGGTCGAGGTCGGGGTCGAGGTCGGGGTCGGGCTGGGCAGCTCCATGGCCTACCTCAGCCTCGCGATCCGCTCCTGCGGACTCACGATGTCGGTGATGCGCACCCCGAACTTGTCGTTCACCACCACCGCCTCGCCGCGCGCGACGAGCCTGTCGTTGATGAGGATGTCGAGCGGCTCGCCGGCCACCTTGTCGAGCTCGATGACCGAGCCGGGGGTGAGCGCGAGGAGGTCCTGGATGGTCATGCGGCAGCGGCCCAGCTCGACCGACACGTCGAGGGGAACGTCGAGCAGCATGTCGAGGCGTCGGGTCTGGCCCTCGGCGGGCGGGGAGGGGTCGCTCATGGGGTCACCTGGAGCCGGCGGCGCCGGTGGGGGGCAGGGCTTCGAGGGCGCGCTCGACCTTCATGGCCATGGCGCCACCGGAGATGCTGGGCGAGCCGAGCAGCTTCTGCCGGCCCTGGACATGGATGGGCAGCGGCGCCGACTCGTCGCGGTCGAGGAGGAGCACCTCGCCCTCGGTCAGGTCGAGCAGCCGGGAGAGGGTGATGCGGGTGCAACCGAGGATGCCGCGCACGTCCACCTTCACCTGCTCGATCTCGCGCGACAGCATCTTTGCCACCCGGTCGTCGCCGCGCTGTGAGAGGCGGCGCGGCGCGGAGAGGCGCTGCTTGGCCGGCTCGACCGCGGCGTAGGGGATGACGAGCTGCAGGCGGCCCTCGAGCCCGCCCGTCACCTCGAAGGCGGAGACGATGCCGACGTCGGACGGGGGCGCGATGTTGGCCATGCGCGGGTCCATCTCGAAGCGGAGCGCCTCCGGCCGGAAAGGCATCACCGGCTCCCAGGCGGTGGCGATGGCGTCGGTGAGGACCCCGAGGAGCCGCTTCAGCACGCCCTGCTCGGCGGCGGTGAACTCGCGCCGGGCGTCGGGGAGCGCGTCGGGCTGGCGCCCGCGGCGATCACCCAGCGCCGCGGCGAGGAGCTGCTCGCCGAGCCCGGGCTCGAGGACGGCCAGGCCAAAGCCGTACCCGCCGCCGAGGCCGAGCACGCACACCGCCGCCGGCGGCGCGAGGAGCGGGGTCAGGTCGGCGAACTTGAGGAGCGTCGCGGCGGACGCGCCGATGCGGATGGCGAGGCGGGTGCGACCGCTGAGCCCCATGGCGAGCTGTTGCCCGATCTGCTCGTTGATCGCGTCGAGCGTGGGCATCTGCCCACGGATGATGCGGTCCTGGCTGGTCAGGTCGTAGTTCGCCACCGGGCCGCGATGACCGCGCAGCCCGTCGGCGGCGACCTTGCCGTCCTGGATGGCGCTCATGAGCGCCTTCACTTCCTCCGGGGAGAGCGTGGCGGGCATGGCGGCCTACTGGATGACCAGCTCGGTGACGTACAGGCCGCGCACCGCGGCGGCGGGGGCGACCTCGGTCAGCTTCTGCGAGAGCGCCGCCTTGACGCGCACCATCGCCTCGCTGCCGCGCAGGTCCTCTGCGGTGCGGTCGGAGAGGTAGGCCAGGAAGGCGTCGCGGATCTGGGGCAGCCGCGCGTTGACGCCCTCCTTCGCCTTCTCGTCGGGGAGCTCCAGCTCGAAGGACATGCGCGCGTAGCGGTCGGCGTCGACGTCGCGCAGATGGACCACGAAGTCCGGCAGCCGCAGGGTAGGGCCGGGGAGCCCCGCCTTGCCCTTCTCGCCGTGCTCCCCGTGCTCGCCCTGGCCGCCCTCGGCGCTCGCCGCGGCGCCGGGCTTCTCGGCGGCCTCGGCGTGCTTGAGCCCGCCGGGCTTCAGCACGAGCAGCGCCAGCACCGCCGCGAGCAGCGCGCTGTTCACGATGAGCAGGAGCGGCACGAGCTTCGAGCCTCCCCCCGCCGCCCCAGCCGGCTTCGCCTCGGTCTTCGTCTCTGCCTCGGGCATGCACTCCTCCGAGGCGAGTCCCATCGCAAGCGGCGTGCCGTGCGGCGGGGGGCGCAAGCTGGCGGAAGGACGGGCCTGGACACGTCAGAGGGCTGGCGAGCGCTGGCGACGGCCCCGACGGCGCGACGGCGCCATGACGCAGGGCGCGTCAGGCCGGCTCTCGCCGCCGACCTCCCCCGACCGTTCCGGGCTGGACACGCTTGACGCCGCGCGCGCGGGCCGGTACCACGCGCCGGGCATGGAATCTTCGACGACGACCCTCGCACCCGCCCGGTGGCCTGGCCTCGCCCAGCGCGTGCGTGCCACGCCGCGCGGCTTCCTGTACCGCGCGCTCCTCGGAATGGGCGCCTACCTCGTAGCGATGCGGCTCTTCCAGGGCACGAACCGCGGCGAGCAGACTGCGATGTGCGCGGTCATGCTGTCGCTGGTGGTGTGGAGCGCGGGCACGCGCCGCTTCTTCCTCGGCATGCTGCCCTTCCTGCTCTTCGGGATCGTGTACGACCTCACCCACATCACGCAGCCGCTCTTCCGCTACCTCCACATCCACATCGCGGAACCGTACGCCTTCGACCGGGCGCTATTCGGGATTCGCGAGGGCGGCGCGGTGCTCACGCCGAACGAGTACTTCGGGCGGCACCACTGGCCGCTCGTCGACCTCGTCACCGGCACCTCCTACATCGTCTTCGTCTACTGGGCCATCGGCTTCGCCGCCTACCTGGCGCTCTTCCGTCGCGACGAGGAGGGCCGGCGGCTCCTCGCGCGCTTCGGCTGGACCTTCCTCCTCATGAACATCGTCGGATTCGCGACCTACTACGTCTACCCGGCCGCGCCGCCCTGGTACGTGGCCGACCACGGCTTCGGTCCGCCGGACTTCTCCGTCCACTCCTCGCCCGCCGGCGCAGCGCGCTGGGACGAGCTCACCGGCATCCCGTACTTCGCCGCCTTCTACGGGCGGAGCGCGGACGTCTTCGGCGCCATCCCCTCGCTCCACGTCTCGTACCCGCTCCTCACCTTCCTCTTCGGGCTCGAGCTGAGGAAGCGCTGGCTCGGCGCCGCGAGCTTCGCGCTCTTCGCGCTCGTCTCCTTCGCCGCCGTCTACCTCGACCACCACTACGTCCTCGACGTGCTCCTGGGCGTCCTTTACACGGTGGTGGCCTGGGGCATCGACCGCTTCATCCAGGAGCGGCGGACCAGACGGGCGGGCGAGCGCCCGCTCGTGGACGGCGTTGCCACCGTCCCCGCTCACGACAAGGAAGGGTGAGCCGGCGCACCCCCGCTCCGGCGGGAGGATCCGCATGGCTCCTGACGAGGCGACGCACCGCTGGCCAGAGCTGCCGCTCGCGCCCTGGCAGGGGACGCGCGACACGCTCCACATGTGGACGCAGATCGTCGGGAAGACGCTCCTGGCGCGAGCGCCGGCGCAGAACCACTGGTGGCACACCGCCCTCCACGTGACCGCGCGTGGACTCGCCAGCGCGCCGATCGTGGACGGGGACCACGCCTTCGACCTCGAGCTCGACTTCGTCGAACACGCACTCGCGGTGCGCAGCGACGGCCGCGTCGCCGTCATGTCGCTCGCGCCGCGGGCGGTGCGCTCCTTCTACCAGGAGTACCTGGAGCTGCTGCGCGCAGTAGGGGTGCAGTTGCACCTCTGGACGATGCCGGTGGAGGTGCCTGATCCCATTCCCTTCGACCGCGACGAGACCCACCGTGAGTACGATGCCGAAGCCGTTCACCGCTTCGGGCAGGTGCTGAGGTGCTGCGATGCGGCGCTGAAGGAGCTCGCGAACGGCTACGTCGGGAAGCAGAGCCCGGTCCATTTCTTCTGGGGCAGCTTCGACCTCGCCGCGACGCGCTTCTCCGGGCGGCGTGCGCCGGAGCGGCCCGGCGCGGACGGGATCACGCGCGAGGCCTACTCGCACGAGGCGATCTCCTTCGGCTTCTGGCCGGGCGGCGCGGCGGCGGGTGGCGTCTCCGTCGACGAGCCGGTGCTCTACGCGTACGCCGCGCCCGAACCGACCGGGTTCCGCGACGCGCGGGTGCCGTCACCGGCCCGCTACGACGCGCGGCTGGGCGAGTTCATCCTGCCCTACGCGGCGGTCCGCACGGCGGACGACCCGGCGGCCGCGGTGCGCGCCTTCTGCGAGAGCGTCTACGACGCCGGGGCGAGGCTGGGCAGGTGGGACCGCGCCGCGCTGGAGCGGGCGTCGCCGCGTGCCGGCTGAAGCGAGCTCACTCGCCCGAGAGCTCCACCTCGAGGATGCCCTCCAGCGGCGCACCGGCGCCGTCCTGCGCGGTGGCGCGGTAGACGTAGGTGACGGGCGAGCCGGTGAAGGGGGCGATGAGCGCGCCGAGGATGCCCAGGTCCTCCACCGGCGCGTCGCGGTAGAGCAGGCGCGCCGAGCGGATCTCGATCGGCGAATCACCGCTCGCCAGCTCCACCCGGAAGGCCGTGGCGCCGCCGCGGCCCTGGCGCTCGACGCGGAAGGAGGCGAGCTCGCGGCAGCTGCCCGGCTCGGCGCAGGACCAGAGCGGTGCGAAGCGCCCGTCGTGCCCCTCGCGGCCGAGGAGGAGCAGGCCTCGCTCCCCGCGCAGGCCGCGGAAGCGCACCCAGCGCCGGGCCAGGTCCTTCGGCGCGATGGTGGAGCGGGTGTGGTCGAGGTAGCCCGCGCCGGCGATCGTGCGTGGGGCCGTCCCGGGGAGCGCCACGGTGGCGGTCACCGGCGCGCGGTGCAGGAGCACCTCGGAGAGGTACCGACCGCCTTCCACCGCGAGCGCCGATTCCTGCCCCTCGAGCCGGGGCCGGGCCGCGAGGGCGAGCCGGATCGCACCGCCCCCGAGCTTCACCTCGACCGCCGTGCCCGCCTCGCCCACGGTGGCGGAGCAGCCCGCGATGGAGAGCCGCTCCTCGTCGCCCGAGCTCCAGCGGATCTCGTCCCGCCCCACCCGCACCGACGCCTTCCACGGCGCGCCCGTCACCGGCACGAGGAGCGCGCGACAGACGCCCTTCGTCGAGCCCGGCCCGAGGTTCGTCATCCCGAACGAGAGCTGGAGATACGTCCCGTCGTCGAGATCGGCGACGAAGGTGAGGGACTCGCCGTAGGTGCCGCGCTTGAGGAGGAGAGGCTTGAGCCAGGTGCTCGCCCGCGCTGCGGCCGGCGCCGCGAGGAGCAGCGCCACCAGGGCCGCTGCTGCGCTGCGCCTCACCGTGCCTCCGCCAGCGCCTCGAGCCGCGCCAGCACCGGGTGGAACGTCTCGAACGGCTCGCAGGCGACGGCCTCGGCGCGGCACCAGTCGAGGAGGCGCCCGCGCGCGAAGAGGTGGTCGGCGACGCGCGCCATGCAGCGGTCGGCGTTGCCGTCCCCCACCGCAAGCACCGTCATCCCCTGGCCTTGCAGCTCCTTCACGATGGCGCCCTTGCAGGAGCCGCAGCGGCCGCAGGCGCCCGGCGCGTGCGCGTGGGGGAAGGAGAGGGCGAGGCCGCCCGGCACGTGCTCTGCGTGATTGGCGCGGAGCTCGAGCCCGTCGGCGAGCTCGCGCGGCAGCTTCGTCAACGCCGGGTGGATGTAGATGTCGAGCCCGCCCGAGGCGAGCACGAAGCGGATGTCGCGCCGGCGGCAGGTCGCGAGGAGCTCCTCGAAGCCCGGCCTGAAGTGCGCCCGCTCGAGCGCGAAGGTGTGCACCTCGGCGGGGGTGGCGGTGATGGGCTCGAAGATGCGGCGGAGCAGCTCCTCGAACTCGATTCGACCGGCGTGGAAGGCATCGTTGGTCGTCTTCCAGTTCTCGTATCCGCCGAAGTCGATGGACAGGGCGTCCGCGACGTCCTCCAGGATGGCCGTGCCGTCGAAGTCGCACACCACCGCCAGGCGTTGCGTCACGGGCGGCTCTCCGTCGCCAGGTGTGCGGTGCGGAACACGTAGTAGCGGTGGAGCGGGTAGTTCCAGGCGAAGCCGACCACCAGCGACGCCGGAGACGGCCAGGTAGCGCAACCCCTCGTGGTGGACGGCGCCCTTGTGGGACCGGTCGAAGGCCCAGTGGCGCTTGAGCGAGAAGTCGATGACGGCGCCGCTCACCGCGCCGGCGGTGGCCGCGTACAGATAGTGGACGTGCAGGACGACCAGGGCGGTGACGAGCACGTACTCGAACCCCGACGCGATGGTCGAGGCGAGGTTGGCGCGCACGAAGCGGCCGAGCTCGGCCAGCCCGCGCCGGGCGGGCGGGCTCATCGCTTGCGCAACTCCTGCCGCGTGAACTGCGTCCGGATCCAAGCGGTCCAGTTGCCCAGTGCGCCGATCATGCCGAGCGCGAAGAGCACCGGCGTGTGGTAGGCGAACTCACCGGACGGGGTGGGCCGCCATAGCTCCCACAGCGCCGACAGCAGGGTCGCGACTGCGAGCCAGGTGGCGCGCTCGTGCCGCTGCATGAGCCCCATCGACGCGTCGATGCCGAACGACTCGCCCTTGGCGCGCGAGTAGCTCACCATCATCGCCCCCGCGCAGGCGGCGCAGGCGAGGAAGAAGGCCCAGCCCTGGCTGCGGTAATACCAGGCGTAGCCGAAGAAGACGGCCAGCTCGGCCCATCGGTCCATGGCCGCGTCGAGCACCTCCCCCGCGTCGGAGGCGATGCCGCGCGCGCGCGCTACCGCCCCGTCGAGCGCGTCGCAGAAGGCCCCGAAGACGAGCACCCAGGCGCCGAGCCCGAAATAACCGCCGGCGATGAGCAGGGCGGCCCCGACCTGCAGGACGAGCGACGTCCAGGAGAAGACGTCCGGGTGGACGCCGAGGTGGATGGCGGTGCGGGTCAGCGGCCCGAACACCCACAGCCCGTACTCCATCACGTACTTCGAGAGCAGCACGCTCCCGCCCGCCTTCTCCACCCGAGTCGAATGAGTCCGGCCCTGGATGACGCCCTTCAGCGCGAAAGCGACGAAAGCAGCCAGGAAGAGGCCCGTCAGGACGAGCGGTCCCCAGCGGAGGGCGGGGGTATCGAGATAGCTATCGAGCACCGACAAAGTTTCTACCGTTCCCCGCCAGGACACTCAAGGCCCTCGCTCACTTCGCCGCTGGGGTGGTGGCCGGCGCGCCGCCTGCGCTCCCGCGCTCGAGGCGCTTGATGAGGCCGTCCACCCCCTCCTTCTGGATGACGCGCGCGAACGACGAGCGGTAGTTCTCGACCGTGGAGACGCCGTCCACCACGAGATCCACGATGCGCCAGCCGCCCGGACCCCTCCGCATGCGATACGCGATCTCGGTCGGCTCACCTTTCACCACCACCTTGGTCGGCACCTGCACCACGCCGCCGCCCTCCTCCACCTCCGGGCGATACTCGATCTTCGTCGACCGGTAGGCGTCGAGCTCCTTGCCGCTCGTCGAGCGGAAGCGGTTCTCGAAGGCGGTGATGAGGCGCTTGCGCTGCTTCTCGGGCGTCGACGCCCAGCGCTTGCCCATGGCGGCCTCGACCATGGCGCGTAGATCGACGGCTCGGGTGACGATCGCCTCCAGCCGCTTGCGCACTTGCGGCGACGCCTCGGCGCCCGGCGGCGGCAGCGCGGCGCGGATCTCGGCGTCGCGCGCCTGCAGGGCCTGGGTGGCGCTCCCCTCCGCGGCGAGCGCGCCCCCGGCGAGGAGCGCGAGGGAGATCATCACTGCAGCTCGCATGCGACACCCTTCCGCGGGGCCGCGCCCGCGACCTGCTGGAGGCGCGCCCGCGCCACCACCAGATCGTAGGCGGCCTGGGCCGCCGCGACCTGACTTTCGACGTACAGTGAATAGGATTCGATGATGGTCTTCGCGTCGGTCAGTCCGGCCGCGAAGTCGAGGCCGGTGGAGCGGAAGAGCGCCTTGCCCGAGCCGAGCGAGGCCTGGGCGGCGGCGTGGCGCGCCTGGGCGGCCTTGAGCTCGGCGAGCGCGCCGTCCACCTGCACCTCGACCAGTCGGCTCAGGCCCGCCCGCTGGCGCTCCAGGGTCGCGCGCTCGGCCATCGCCTTCTGCGCGCGGGCCGAGAGCATGGGAAGCGCGAGGTCCTGCCGGAAGCCCAGCACCGCCCCCAGGCTGAGATCATTGAACGGATCGTGCACCCAGGGGTTCAGCTGCAGGTCCCTGTTCGGCGCGTAGCTGTAGCTGAACTGGCCGGCGATGAAGAACTGCGGCTTGGCCGCCGCCTGCTCCGCCTTCACCTCGGCGTCGCGGGCCAGGATGGCGTCGCCGAGCGCCGCCAGGTCGGGCCGCTGCCGCTGCGCCGCCGCCAGCACCGCGTCGCGATCCGGCAGCTCGGCGGCAGGCGGGTCGAGCGGCGCCTCCTTCAACTGGAGCTTCGGCGCGGACAGACCCAGCGTCGCGGCCAGCCCCAGCTTCGCCAGCTCGAGGCCCTTCTGTGCCTCCGCCGTGCGGCCGTTCACCACGCCGCGGAAGAGGTCGACCCGATACCGGTCGGCAGGCGAGATGTCCGTGTCGCCTGCGGCGAGCGCCTCGCGGATGTGCTCGTCGGCCTGGGAGAGCGCCCCCTTCACGTCGTCGGCGACGGCGAGGAGCCGGCGCGCCAGCGAGACGCCCCAGTACAGCTGCGCCACCCGGAGCTGCACGTGGCTGATCGTGTCCTGCACGAGGGACTCGCGCGCGCCGATCCCGGCCCGAGCCGCCTCGGAGGCGGCGTCGATCCGACCCCACGTGTAGAGCGGCTGCACCACCTGCACCTCCACCCGTCCGAACGGTCGCAGGCCGGTGAGGGCGCGGTTGCTGTCCGGGGAGAACGTGACGCTCCCGTGGGCCTCGGGGGAGGGCCCGGTCACGACGGTGGCGTTGGCGATGGGCGCGATGCGGAGCGCCCGGGCCAGCGCCTCGTCGGCGTGCGCGCTCGACAGCTCGGCCTGCCGGATGGCGACCTCGTCGCTGCGGATCACCGCCAGCCCGAGCGCGGTGTCGAGATCGAGCGGTCCGCAGGGCGGGGCGGCCGCGAGGAGCATCGTGGCGAGAAGGTAAGAGGACATCGGGGGACGGGTCGGCCGTTGGACGGGGCAAGCTACTTGGCAAGGCCAGGCTTTTCAAGTAACTAGCGGCGCGCAGGGGGTTCCACAAAGCACATGACGAAAAAGAACGTCGTCCTCCGGACCCCCATCCCGGGTCCGCGCTCGCAGGCCATCATCGCCCAGGAACAGCGTCACCTCGCGCCCGGTCTCCAGGGCTTCGCGCTCTGGGCCGGGGTGGCGATGGACCGGGGCCAGGGCAGCACGCTCACCGACGTCGACGGCAACACCTACGTCGACCTCATCGGGGGCATCGGCGTGAACGCCCTCGGGCACTGCCATCCCCGCTACGTGGCCGCGCTGACCGAACAAGCGCAGAAGCTCACCGTCGGCAGCTTCACCTCGGCCCCGAGGGCCGACCTGGTGAACGACGTGTGCGATCTCGCTCCGGCCGGCCTCGACCGGCTGCAGCTCTACTCGTCCGGCGCCGAGGCGGTCGAGTCGGCGTTGCGCCTCGCCCGCCACGCCACCGGCCGGCAGGAGCTGGTCGCCTTCTGGGGCGGGTTCCACGGCAAGACCGCCGGGGCGGCCGCCCTGATGGGCTCGACCTCGAAGCATGGCCTCGGGCCCTTCCCTCCGGGCTCGACGCTCATCCCTTATGCCGACTGCTACCGCTGCCCCTTCGGCTTGAAGGAGGAGAGCTGCGGCGACGCCTGCGCCGACTTCGCCCGCAAGGCCCTCCGCGCGCAGCCGTCCGGCCCGGTGGCCGCGGTCATCATGGAGCCGATGCAGGGCACCGCCGGCAACGTCATCCCGCCGCCGGCCTTCACCGCCGCGGTGAGCGAGGCGGCGCACGAGATCGGGGCGCTCTTCATCGCCGACGAGATGATCACCGGCTTCGGGCGTACCGGAAGACCATGGGGCGTCGACCACTCGGGCGCGAAGCCCGACATCGTCACGCTCGGCAAAGGCTTCGGGTCGGGCTTCCCCATCGCGGGCGTCCTCACCCGCGACGCCATCGCGCAGTCCAAGCCGTGGTCGAACCCGTCCGGCGCCTCCACCAGCTACGGCGGCAACGCCCTCGCCGCGGCCGCCGCGTGCGCGTCGGTGCGAACCATCCGCGACGAGAAGCTGTGGGAGAACGCGGAGCGGGTCGGTGCCAAGATGGTGGCGGAGCTGAGCCGCATGCAGGAGCGGCGCCCCTTCATCGGCGACGTGCGAGGGGCCGGCCTGTTCATCGGCGTCGAGATGGTGAAGAACCGCGCGACGAAGGAGCCGCTCGACGGCGCGGTCATGAAGCAGGTCTACCAGCGCTGCGTGCAGCGCGGGCTCCTCGCCATGACCTACACGCCGCACGTGCGGCTCCAGCCGGCGCTGACGATCGACGAGGACACCGCGCTCGAGGGTCTGGCGCTCCTCGACGACGCGTTCGGCGAGCTCGAGCAGAGCGGCCGCTGGAAGTGAACGAACCGCTCGCACGTTCCAGGGCTCGAATGGAGACAGCGTGATGACCCACACCCACGGCCGCCGTCTGCGCGGCGCCCTCATCGGCTACGGCTTCATCGGCGCGCAGGGGCACGTCCCTGCCTACCTGAAGCGAAGCGACGTCGAGCTCACGGCGGTGGCCGACATCTGCCCGGCGCGCCGCGCCCTCGTCCCGGCACAGCTGCCGCAGGCGCGCGTCTACGACTCGGTCGAGGCGCTGCTGGCCGCCGAGAAGGACCGGCTCGACTTCATCGACATCGCCACGCCGCCCTCCGAGCACGCCGCCATCGCGCTCTGCGCGCTCGACCTCGGGCTGCACGTGCTGTGCGAGAAGCCGCTCACCACCCGGCTCGCCGACGCGGCGGCGCTGCTCGAGAAGGCCAGCTCGGCGCGGCGGGTCCTCTTCCCCTGCCACAACTACAAGCACGCGCCGGTGGTGACCGCCATCGGCGACGTCATTCGGTCGGGGCGCATCGGCAAGGTGCGGGCGGTCTCGCTCTCCACCTTCCGCAACACGCACGCGAAGGGCGTGCCGGAGTGGAACACCCACTGGCGCCGCGAGATCCGCCATGCGGGCGGCGGCATCGCCATGGACCACGGCAGCCACACCTTCTACCTGACGTTCGACTGGATGGGCGCCTGGCCGACGGCAGTGACGGCCAAGCTCACCAACCAGGAGCCGACGCGCTTCGACACCGAGGACAACTTCTCGGCCGTGCTGACCTTCCCGAATGGCCTCGCCGACGTGCACCTCACCTGGACCGCAGGCGTGCGCAAGGTCATCTACAACGTGCAGGGCGAGAAGGGCGCCGTCACGGTGGACGACGACGATCTCCAGCTGGCGGTCATGCGCCGCACCGACGGACCGGACGTGGCGCAGGGCGCAGTGACCTGGGACGTCGAGCGGAGGAGCATCGCGTCCGACTGGATGGACGCCAGCCACACACGCTGGTTCAACGCCATGTTCGACCAGTTCATGGGCGCCATCGAGAGCGGCGACTGGGCCGGGAAGGAAGCCCAGGACGCCTACCGCTGCATCGAGATCATCACCAGCGCCTACCGCTCCTCGAGCGAGGGCTGCCGCGAGCTGCCGCTCGTCGGCGTGCCCGAGGGCCGCGTGCGGGCGCTGCGGTGAACGACCGGCGGCCTCCCGAGGGCGCCGAGGCCGGCGCTGGGAGCCGCTGGCGCTGGTTCCCGGGCCGGCCCGGGCCCGTCTGCCGCGCCCTGGTGCCCTGCCTCATCCGGCGGCGCCGGATCGTGCTCGGCGTCGCGACGCTGGTCTTCATCCTGGGCTCGCTCTTCAGCGTGAAGCTCTACTCGAACCTGAGGTCCGGGTTCGAGGAGCTCCTGCCCGACACCGCTCCCAGCGTGAAGGCGGCGCGGACGGTGGCGAAGAAGCTCCACAACGTGACGCACCTCTCGGTGGTCTTCGAGGGCCGCGACGGTGACGCGCTGGAACGGCTCGCCGACGACGTGGCGAAGCGGCTCCGCCGGCTGCCCGGCGACCTGGTGGAGCGGGTCGAGTATCGGACCGACGAGCAGGAGGCCTTCTTTCGGCGCTTCGGCAGCTTCTACCTCTCCACGCCGGATCTCGACGCGATCCAGGGGCGGCTCGACCGGCGCATCGCCTGGGAGAAGCAGAAGGCGAACCCGCTCAACGACCTCCTCGGCGAGGACGAGCTCGGGCCGCCGCCGCCGCTCGACTTCTCCGACATCGAGAAGAAGTACGGGTCGGTGACGGGAGCGCTGGAGCAGTTCAGGAAGGGCTACTTCCAGACGCCGGACGGCAAGCTCCTCGTCATGCTGGTGCGGCCTCCCGAGTCGGCCACCGGCCTCGGCGACAACCGGCGCGTCCTCGACGCGGTGAAGGCCGAGGTCGAGGCGCTGCAGCCGAAGAGCTACGACCCCACCATCCGCGTCGGCTACGACGGCGAGGTGACCACGCTCGTGGAGGAGCAGGCGGCGCTGGAGGCCGACCTCATCTCGTCCACGGCGGTGGTGCTGGTGCTCGTGCTGGCGGTGCTCTACGCCTACTTCCGGCGCTGGACGGCCATCCTGTCCATCCTGGGCGCGCTCGCCGTCGGCTGCGCGGCGACGTTCGGCCTCTCCTGGTTCTTCGTCGGCTACCTCAACGCCAACACCGCCTTCCTCGGCTCGATCGTGGTGGGGAACGGCATCAACGTCTCCATCATCGTGGTGGCGCGTTTCCTGGAGGAGCGGCGACGCGGGCTCGGCCTCGAGGAGGCGATGGAGATCGCCTGGGGCGGCACGCTCGCTGCCACCTTCGTCGCCTCGTTCGGCGCCGGCGTCGCCTACCTGTCCTTGGCGGTGACCGACTTCCGCGGCTTCAGCCAGTTCGGCCTGATCGGCGGGCTCGGGATGGCGCTCTGCTGGGTGGCGGCCTACCTCACCTTGCCGTCGCTCCTCGCCACGCTCGACAGCCGCAGCAAGCGCGCGGTCCAGCCAGCGCGCTCCTCCATCGTGGGGCCGCTGGTGAGCCGGATCGACACGCGCCACTCCCGCGCGGTGCGCGTCGTCTCGCTCGGCCTGGCCGCGCTGGCGCTCGTCGGCGCCGCCACCTATCACGGGGACATCCTCGAGTACGATCTCGACAAGCTGCGCGCCGCCAAGAGCGCCCGCGAGGGCGCGCAGTACTGGGGCGGCAAGGTAGACCAGGTCTTCAAGGCCTACCTCACGCCCATCGTCATCCGGGCCGAGACGCCGGAAGATCTGAAAAAGGTGGTGGCGGAGCTCGACCGGGCGCGAGCGGCGCTCGGCGCGAAGGACCCGATCCGCGAGATTCGCACCCTCGACACGGTGGTGCCGCTCGGGCAGGCGGAGAAGATTCCGGGGCTGCGCCGGCTGCGCGAGAGCCTGACCGACTCCCGCCTGGAGCGGCTCGACCCGGAGACGAGGCGCAAGGCGCTCCTCTTCAGGCCGCCGGTCGATCTGCGCCCGATCACCCTCGACGACGTGCCCGTCACGTTCCGGCTACCGCTCGTCGAGCGCGACGGGACGGTGGGCCGCATCGCGCTCTCCTTCCCGAAGAGGGTGGGTTGGCTCGACTCCCGCGAGACGCAACAGATCGTCGACCTCGTCCGGGGCGCGATCGCGCGTTCGGGCGCCCAGGCACAGGCGGTGGGACAGGCGCTGCTCTTCGGTGACATCGCGGCCGCCATCGTGCGGGACGGCCCGATGGCCACCGCCTTCGCCTTCTCGGCGGTGGTGCTCCTGGTGGTGGTGGGCCTGCGGCGGCTCCGGCCGGCGCTGCTCGTGCTGGGGAGCCTCGTCCTCGGCGTGGTCTGGCTGGTCGGGATCGCCGCCTGGGCGCGGGTGCGGCTCAACTTCCTGAATTTCGTGGTGTTTCCCATTACCTTCGGGATTGGCGTCGACTACGCGGTGAACATCGTGCAGCGTTGGCGCGTCGAGGGACCGGACTCGCTCCACCGCGTGCTGCGCGAGACGGGCGGGGCGGTGGCCCTCTGCTCGCTCACGACCATCATCGGGTACGCATCGCTGCTCGTCGCCGACAACCAGGCGCTGCGCGGTTTCGGGCTCCTCGCGTCGCTGGGCGAGGTGGCCTGCTTCGCCGCCGCGCTCCTCGCCCTCCCGGCGTGGCTCCTGCGCCCGGAGGCCCCGCGCCTCGATGCCGGCGAGGCGGAGGTGCCCGGCAGCCGAACTTGACGGCCCCGCGCGGGGCCAGTACCTAGCAGCACACTCACACGGGAAGCGGCGGGAACATGGCTGACCTCTTCGAGAAATGCGCGCAGTGGAAGGAAGTGCAGGCGGTGAAGCTGGCCGGGCACTACCCGTACTACCGCGTCCTCGAGCAGAACGACGGCACCGAGGTGGTGATCGGCGGCAAGCGGGTCATCATGGCCTGCTCGAACAACTACCTCGGCCTGGCCCAGGACCGGCGGGTGAGCGAGGCCGCCGCACAGGCGGCTCGCAAGTGGGGGTCCTCCACCTGCGGCTCGCGCCTGCTCAACGGCACCCTCACGCTCCACGACGAGCTCGACCACCGGCTGGCGAAGTTCCTCCAGAAGGAAGCGGCCGTCAGCTTCTCGACCGGCTTCACCACCAACGTCGGCACGATTTCGGCCCTGGCTCTGCGGCGCGACACCATCTTCGCCGACCGCATGGTGCACGCCTCGCTGGTGGAGGGCATCCACGCCAGCTACGGCGACGCGAAGCGCTTTCGCCACAACAACATGGAGGACCTGGAGCGGCTGCTCGCCGCCGCGCCGGCCGAGAACGGCAAGCTCATCGTGGTGGATGGCGTCTACTCGATGGAGGGTGACCTCGCCAACCTCCCGCGCATCGTGGAGCTCAAGAAGCAGTTCGGCGCCCGCCTGATGGTGGACGAGGCGCACGGCCTCGGCGTCATGGGCCAGCACGGCCGCGGGGCTGGAGAGCACCTCGGGGTTCACGACGACGTGGACCTCATCATGGCGACCTTCTCCAAGTCGCTCGCCTCCATCGGCGGCGTCATCGCCGGCCGCGCCGACGTCATCAACTGGATCCGCCACAAGGCGCGCGCGCTCATCTTCTCGGCCTCCATGACCCCGCCTGCGGCCGCCGCCGCGCTGAAGGCGCTCGAGATCCTCGAGCAGGAGCCCGAGCGGCGCGAGCGGCTGTGGGACATCTCCGAGCGCGTCCACCGCGAGCTGCGCACCATGGGCTTCGACACCCACCCGTCGGTCACGCCGGTGGTGCCCATCGTCGTCGCCGACCAGGCGCTGAACTTCATCTTCTGGCGCAAGCTCACCGATGCCGGCCTGTTCGTCTCGCCGGTGACGAAGCCGGCGGTGGAGAAGGACCTCGTCCGCGCGGTCTTCATGGCGACGCACACCGACGAGCAGATCGATCGGGCGCTCGAGATCTTCCAGCGCTGCGGGCGCGAGGTGGGCATCATCCCCTACGAGAAGCCGCACCGGCGCGTCGAGGTGAAGATGGCGCGCCCGGGCGCGACCGGCTTCCTGTCCTCCGGCGCCGGCGGCGCCGTGCGGACGGTGCGCGAGCAGGGGGGCCTCGAGCTGGCGGCGGTGCTCCTCAACCCTACCGAGCGCTTCCCGCAGCGCCTGGCCGACGCGGCCGAGCTCATCACGTGGCGCGCCATCAACGTGGGGCCGGAGGACGTCCGGAAGCTCATGCAGCTGCCGGAGCGGCTCTGGACCCAACGCCACCGCATCCAGAACAAGCTCCTCTCGCGCGGGATGAACTGGGTCACCGAGCGGATGCCGAACCGCCACGCGAGCGACGAGCAGCACCGGGACGTCGAGGGCGACCAGGGCGCGCACAACACCGAGGAGCGCTAGACCATGACGACTGCCGTGAAGCCCACCTCGCTCTCCGCCACCATCGCCCCCGGCGCCGAGGGGATCGAGGTCACCCGCGTCGGCGATGCGCTGGAGAAGGACCGCTTCATCAAGTTCCCGTGGCGCATCTACGAGAACGACCTGCACTGGGTGCCGCCGCTGCTCATGGAGCGGCACGAGTTCCTCGATCCCCGCAAGAACCCGTTCTACCTGCACGCCGACGTGGAGCTGTTCGTGGCGCGGCGGGGGGGCGAGATCGTCGGGCGCATCGCCGCCATCGAGGATCGCAACTTCAACGACTTCCACCACGCCAAGACCGCCTACTTCGGCCTCTTCGAGTGCGTGAACGACCCGGCGGTGGCGGCCGCGCTCGTCTCGGCCGCCCGCGACTGGGCGCGCTGGCGCGGCCTCGACACGCTGCTCGGGCCGATGAACCTCTCCACCAATTACGAGATCGGCCTCCTGGTGGAGGGCTTCGATTCGGACCCATACCTCCAGATGCCGTACAACCCTCGCTACTACGGCGCCCTGCTGGAGCAGTGCGGGCTCAAGAAGGCGAAGGACCTCTACGCCTGGGAGCGCAGCGCGGCCACCCCGCCCCCGGAGCGCTTTGGCCGTATCGCCGAAAAGATCAGGAAGCACGAGGGCATCACCCTGCGCGCCGTGAACCTGCGTGATTTCGACGCCGAGGTGGGCCGCATCAAGGAGATCTACAACGCGGCCTGGGAGCAGAACTGGGGCTTCGTCCCCATGACCGATCCCGAGTTCGACAAGCTGGCCAAGGACCTGCGGCAGTTCATCGATCCGGAACTGGCCCTCATCGCCGAGCACGAGGGCGAGCCGGTCGCCTTCTCGCTCACCGTGCCCGACTACAACCAGGCCCTGAAGAAGCTGAACGGCCGGCTGACGCGCTTTGGCCTGCCCATCGGTCTCGCCCAGCTGCTCTGGAACGCGCGCAAGATCGACCGCGTCCGGCTCATGGCGCTCGGGGTGAAGCAGGGCTGGCGGCGGCGCGGCCTCGACGCGGTGCTCATCGTTGAGACCATCCGGCGCACCCGCGAGCTGGGCTACGCCGGCGGCGAGGTGTCCTGGACGCTCGAGGACAACGACCTCATCAACCGCGCCATCGAGTCGACCGGCTGCACCCGCACCAAGCTGTATCGGATGTACGACGGGCCGACCGGTTAAGCCGGTGCGCGTCCTCGTCACCGGCGCGACCGGGTTCATCGGCGGGGTCCTCGCCGGTCAGCTCGCCGCGCGCGGCGATCGCGTGCGAGCCCTCGTGCGTGCGGCGTCTCAGACGCATGAGCTCGCGCGGCTCGGCGTCGAGCTCGCCCCCGGCGACGTCGGCGACCCGGCCTCGCTGCGCCGCGCGGTCGACGGGTGCGAGGGGGTGGTCCACCTCGCCGGCGCGGTGAAGGCGCTCTCCGGCGCCGAGCTCTTCCGCGCCAACGCGGACGGCACCCGCAACGTGGTGGAGGCCTGCGCCCGGACCGGCTGCCGGCTCGTCTACGTCTCGTCGCTCGCCGCCGCCGGCCCGTCAACGGGCGGGAGGCCGCGCCGAGAGGAGGATCCGCCCGCCCCGGTGAGCCGCTACGGGGAGAGCAAGCTCGCCGGCGAGTCCGCGGTGCGCGCGGCGGTGGGGCGAGTACCTGCTTCCATCGTCCGCCCGCCGGTGGTGTACGGCCCGGGCGACAAGGAACTCATGCCGCAGCTCCTCCGGATGGCGCGGCTCGGGCTCGTCTTCCGGGCGGGCTTCGCCGAGAAGCGCTTCAGCCTGGTGCACGTGGAGGACCTGTGCCGCGGTCTGGCGGCCGTCCTCGACCGCGGGACGCGGGTGGAGGCGGAAGGGGGGGCGGGGGTCTACTTCCTCGATGACGGCATCGATCGGTCGTGGGACGAGATCGCGCTCGCCGCCTGCGCCGCCACCGGCCGGCGGGCGCGGGTGGTGCCCCTGCCCGAGGCGGTGAGCAGCCTCGCCGCCGCCGGCGCGTCGCTCGTCGCGGCGCTGACCCGCAGGCCCAACATCCTCTCCTTCGACAAGGTCCGCGAGATGCGCCAGGCAGCCTGGACCTGCACCTCCGAGCGCGCCCGCCGGGAGCTGGGGTACGCGCCTCGCTTCGGACTCGAGGATGGGATGGCGGACGCGGTGGCGTGGTTCAGGGCGCGCGGGATGGCGTGAGCGGACTGCGGTCGGGGTCTTTTCCCCCTCTCCCCCGGCGGGCTGATCTTTCATCACATCTCGGCAGGACGCGCGCGACAGGCTGCGCACGGCGGCAGGCATCGAAGCAGGGCGCAGCCGGGAGAGCGCGGGCACCGGGGCCCGTGCGGCGTTGCCAGGCGATCGTCGCACGCAAGGCGGAGCCGCCCGTTCGAGACGGTACCGTGCGCCGGCTTACATTCGTAGCCGGCCCTGTACCAGAGCCGGCGGCGTACCAGCAGACCCGCTCGCCGCTGGCGGCGGAGCGCTCCCACTTCCTCCAGGAGAAGCAACTTCACCCGTCCGGGTCGCCTTGGCCCGGAACTGCTTCATGTGCGCGCGCCCGAAGGCCTGCTCCGCGGACAGGATATTGTGCGATTTGCAGAGGATCCGGAGATTCTCGAGCGTGCTGGGACCGCCGAGCGCCGAAGGCAGGATGTGGTCCAGCTCGACCTTCCACGTGCTGTTGCAGCGGAGTCCATCCGAGCCGCGCCACGTACAGCGTCCGTCGTCCCGCTTCCACACCTCGCGCCGCACCGCCGCAGGGATGGGCTGGCGTCCATGGACGGTCTTCTTCGCCGGCTTCGCCGCGACCGGGCTTTTCCTCTTCCGCGCCGGCTCGACGGCGCCCCTGCGCTTGCGGTGCTTCTCGAGCGCGCACTGGACCGCCTCGCGGACCACCGCCGTCAGGTCTCCGTTCGGGATCTTGTGGGAGAGGAGCGCCTTGAGCTCCTCGATCTCCTTCTCGAGGGCGGCGTCGACCGTCACGCGCAAGGAGTAGGTGTCGGCGGTCA
>WNGL01003131.1_pt1 | contig 19917 bp, 17 predicted proteins | sample 5400591 | NCBI WGS metagenome assembly WNGL01 (sample SAMN13153377, study PRJNA577476) | soil metagenome | isolation source: 80 cm soil or saprolite under Garry oak tree replicate 1 | place: USA:California | collected 2016-06-15 | reverse complement strand
AGAGGCACACCTGAGAAATCAGCTCCACAAAAGCTATTTTCGTCCGAAGGCCACCTGCCTCCGAGCGCGGCCAGGTCGGCCGCTTTCATCCACTGAACGGAAAAGCCAGCGGGCGTTCCTGTGGCCCCAGCCCTGATCGTCAATGTTATGGACCCGGGTGTCGAGCTGAAGCACAACACGGTTAACGGAGCCAACGGCGGTTTGATTCTACCATTATCGTGGCCCGGATTGGAATGGCCAGCCGCGTAGATACCGCTACACGCCACAAGCGCGAGCAACGTTGTTACAGTTTTATGCATATTTATATTTATTTGTTGCTGCTTTGTCTGGCCAGGGAGAGCATCCCTTTGATTGGTGGCCCAGTCCTCGCATCCTTCTCCGGAAACGGCGGGGCGAAGTTCTCGAAAAAGATCCGGTTCCTGAATGAGGCCAGTCCGCCACGGTGGATTCGTCCTGTGGCGAATTTGCTGGTTTAAGCAGCCTTTTGGGCGAGCGAGCTAATCTGCCAGGCGTATTAGATCACCTGAGCATTGGCCTCTTTCATTTTTGGCCGAATGCCTCCAGAAGGCTGCGCGGACCTTCCGGTCGATGTTGGGAGCGGGGCTTAAGCCCCTCCATTTTAGTGCGCGAATGTCGCGCAAGCATCTCCAACTATCAGAAGTTAGGAATCAGTAAGCAGTGGTCACTTTAACCAGCCGCGGCAGGGCTTGAGCGAAGCGAGCATCAATTTCATCATCATCAATCGGACCACGACTCAGCGCGACGAATTCCATCATCTGCTGGCCTAGATGGCGGCGTCCTTCGATCACTGTGCGAAGACGCTCAGCACGCGTCCATGACGAACGACTCCCCGACATTTGTGACAGTTTCGAACCGGCAGCGGAAGGGCTGGCGGCGCGATCTTCCCATAAACAATAGAACGCATGGGCGACTTGCTGGGTGGGATTTTCGCGTGCGCCATGGCGAAATTCGAAATGACGAAACGGAAGCGCTAGCGAGCCATCGACCCGATAATTGCGTACGCCGGTATCGGCAACCTGGGTCCAGCCGACCGCAGGCAAGCAGACATCTGGCCGGTGCAAATTTGCGAGAAGAGCGCTATTTCGCCCAGGATTCCAGCGGAAAAAGTACAGAACACAAGTGATAGGTCGCGAGTTCGGAGACTGCGACGTTTCGGACGAAATCGCGGCGGGCCAAGTCCAGGAAGCCGCATAACCTTCATCGAAACGAAGCTGGCGGCGTACTTCATCGTCGATCGTCAACTGCTGAAAATTGGGTGCGCTCTCCGGCCATTCCACTTCCCACTGTATGCTTGCAACAAGATTGCGCTCGTGCGCGCGATACCAAAACCGAGCGCCCACCTCGATCGCAACGATCCAGCAAAGAGCTGCAAAAAAGTAGAAGGTAGGAAAAGACCACGAGGCCGCAGCACGCTGTAGAGGCAGCCCCGAAAGCCTTCGGGGTTGCCATTCCTCCATAGTCGCAGGCGAAACGCCTGCCACCACAACATCCGAGGGTTTCTTCCTCCCGAGCAGATACGCGAGGCCGAATGTGCCAAGAAAAACAAGCGCGACGATCGTGTAGCCGGCGACGTCATGCCAGCGATTGACTTCTGAAATACTTTCGGTGGCCGCAATCCAGACGAGAAAAATTGCGCGCAAGAAATTGGTGCCAAGCGCAATGGCGACCGCGCCGATGACAAGCAGAACACGGTGCGAGATCGACAGTCGTTTGAGTTCGCCAAAGAGCAGGCCGATCATGAGCGACGTCTGCAATGAGCGCACGCCGCTACAAGCTTCATTTACGCCTACCAGGCCGTTGGTCACCCGGATCAGGTTTCCTTCCAGTTGCGCAGGAATTCCAAGGAGCGTGATCGTTTCCGCAGCGAACCCAGCGACCAAGCGCATCAGCCCTTGAATAATGGGACCTTCGATTGGTGTTACCCACGGCACCGCGACGAAAATGAATGCGACCGGAAAGGCGAAATGGCGAAGCCATCCGGCAGCTGCCGGACCACCCACGTACCATAGATACAAGAGGGTCAGCGTCACGACTGACGCGGTGTGGAGCCAGGCAAGGGGGCGCCACTCTGGATTCGCAATTTCAAAAAGACGAACTGGCAGAAGCAACAGAAGCGCTGGAACTGACAGCAATGCGGCAATTCGAATTCTTCTGTGGCGTCGCTCATGGAACGCCGCTACAACCGGTCGATCCTGCCAGCGGAGCCAAAAAAGATAGAGTGCAAAAAAGGGAACGAACCAGCCGTAATTATATTGCTCATTAACCGACCATTCGCCGCTGAGTTGTTGGCAAAGAAGAAACCAAAGCGCCGTCAGCACGACGAGAGCCACCACCGCAGGGGGAAACAAGTTTTTCATAGCAGACCGCTCCGTCGATGGGGCTGATCGCACAGCCGTACCTGGTTGCATGAACGGGCATCTTACCAAATTTGGACGCAAAGCGAACGGGGAATGTTTCCCGCGGGAGTTAGCGCTTGGTTGAGAGTTGATACATCAGAACAATGCTCGCAGTCTGGATCGTGAATTCTGGTTTCCGTTCGATATTCAGCGTTCGATGTTGGATGTTCGATGTTCATTTTATGATTTCCACCCGCCGAATTCTCGGCATCAAATTCTTCAACGGCGACGTCGATGAAGCTGTCGCGTTGATGGATCGGCATGGCGGTTTTCTCGTGGCGCCCTCAGGGACCTGTTTTGGGCGACTGCGTGAGGACAAGCCGTATCGGCGCGCCACGCTCGCGGCCGACCTGGCGATCGCTGACAGCGGTTTGATGGTGCTCACGTGGCGCTTGTTGCGACATGAAAAAGTGCAGCGCGTTTCCGGTCTTAAATATTTAACACGACTGCTCGAAGGGTTAAAAGGCGAGAGGAGCGAGGAAGTGTTCTGGATTCTGCCCAGCGTGCGCTCGCGGCAAAAATTGCTCGATTGGTCGTGCCGCAAAGCTTTTACCGTCAAGACCGACAACTGCTATGTCGCGCCGCAGTATGGTTTGGAAATCGAAGATCGACATCTTATGGCGCTCGTTGAGGAAAGCCGCCCGGCGCACGTGGTGATCGCGATTGGCAGCGGCGTACAGGAAAAGCTCGGATACTATCTTCGCGAAAATCTCTCTTATCGGCCGGCGATTCATTGCACTGGGGCAGCGCTCGGTCTCATCACGGGCGATCAGGTTATCATTCCCGACTGGGCCGACCGCGTTTATCTCGGATGGCTTTTGAGACTATTGCGTCACCCTCGAATTTTCATTCCGCGTCTCACCCGCGCCTTTGGATTGCCGTGGTTAATTTGGAAATACGGCGAGAATTTGCCCCCGATGCGAGATCGCGGGCAGAAGTCGGAAGCTAGCAGATAACAGTTGGAAGATGCGCGATCAAACTCCGATCTTCGAACTTCAATCTTCGATTGCAGCAACTGTTATCGTCCTTTTCGCGCTGGGGATTTCCCCCGGCGTAAGTCGGGCAAATGCGCAATCACAAAGCGACTTGGCCAAGGCGTCACCCGATCTTCAATCTCCTGCCGCAAAACAAGGCCTGGATTTCTCCGTTGGGACGCGCGGACTCGATTCCCTCTCATTTAACGGACAATCGCTCTTCTGTTCCGCTCAGAGCGGGGAGTTGCAGCCGTGGAAATCTGTTTTCCGCGCGGTGCTGGACGCGCTCCTTTCGAATCCATCGCCATCGGTCCAGGTGGCAAAAAAACAGGTGAGCTCAATCGACTTGGCTTATCCATGGGGACACCTCGCGTGCGCCTATGCCAAAAAGGGCGAGACGCTCACAATGCGAATTGCGGTTTCGAATACTGGCGCGCGAGAGCTTGATGAGCTTTCGCTTCGTTTAATGGAACTAAATTTCCCGAGCGCTCCGAACGGAGGCACACTTGAAGCTGGCATGTTTGGCTTTGGCTTTAACGGGACCATGCATCCTCTGTACCAGTACCCTTTAGTTGCCGATCCGCAGTTCGTTGCCCCGGTCGTCCGGGTGGATTTTGGAACCAGCGCGCTCAATTTCTGCAGCGACGATCTCAAGTGTTCCCTCAGCGTGCCGTATTCGACAAATCCACCGGCCAAAACCAGCTATCCGCTCATCATCAGTTGCCGCGGCATCAGGCCGAGCGAGACCAAAGTCTTCAATGTCTCGCTGCGATTTGGGCCCGCCGGTTCGCGTATGCAAGATTTAGCACATGACGTTCTGAACCGTTACGCAGAGAAGTATCCGTTCCAAATAAAATGGACAGACCGCCGTCCGATTGGCGCGATTTTTCTCGCCAGTTCGGGAATTAAAGTAGCAACCAATCCGCGCCGCTGGATTCTGAACTCGGGGAAGATCGACATCACTACTGACGAAGGCAAAGGAGTTTTTCGCGCCGCGCTTCTCGAAACGGCCGATAACAGCATTAAATTACTAAGGGATGCGAACGCGCAGGGAATGATTACATGGGACCCGGAGGGACAGGAGTTTCTCGAATCCTGCTATTACGGCGATCCTCGCCTGACGCCCATCCTGGCGCCGGAAACAAACTTCAAGGTTGCCGGCGAGAGAAGCGCTATCGACGATTACTTTGAAAAGTTCCGCGCCGCCGGACTGAAGGTTGGAGTCTGCATTCGTCCTCAACAGATCAGCATGATCGATGGCAAGCCGGTGCAACAAGCTGCCGACGACGAGCACGCAACACAGATTCTGAAAGAGAAGATTGCCTACGCAAAACGGCGGTGGGGTTGCACACTTTTCTATGTGGATTCAACCGCCACGATATCAGGTCCACTCAACCCAGACGTCTTCAAAGCCGTCGCGGCAGCGTATCCGGATGTTTTGTTAATTCCCGAAAACGAATCGATGCGTTACTTTGCTTACGCGGCACCATTTAACTCCTATTTTCACCATAAAGTGACCTCCACCCCGGTCGGTGCACGGCTTGTTTATCCGAAGGCGTTTAGTGTGCTTATGGCGAATGATGGTGATCGGCCTGAGGATCACGATGCCTTGGTGACAGCCATCCGGGGTGGTGACATTCTTCTATTCAATTGCTGGTATAACAACGCTGGAGTTACGAAAATCAAAAAGCTCTACGAAGAAGCAACTCCAGGAAATACGCGGGGGTCGCTCTCTCCGTTGGGAAATCTGAACGGCCGTCATCTATGGCTTTTGACGCGCTGAAATTTTTTCTGCCCGATCATCCAGTCCTGACCCGCATCTGGCGCGGCCCGTTTCGCGGGGCGCGGATCGCGATGAATCCGCGCAATTCGTTGCGCAAAATCCTGGGCCTTTATGAACACGAGTTGAATGACTGGATTGAACAAGCATTGCGCCGGGTCACGCGTGTGCTCGATGTCGGCGCAAACGATGGTTATTTTACCTTTGGTTGTGCCGCGGCATTCCGAAGATTGGGCAAAGCGGGTGAGATCATCGCTTTTGAACCGCAAGCGAATCAGGTTGCCCTCTTGCGTGAAAGTCTCGCGGCCAGTGCTATAGCCGGGGTGGGTGACCCCAGCAAGGCTGTTCGTGTCGAGATCGTCCAGGCGCTCGTCGGCCGGGAGTCAAAGCCGGAAATGATCACGCTCGACTCGGTGGGAGCTCCCTTGCCTGATCCGACGAACAAAACGAACACGCTTGTCAAGATCGATGTTGACGGGCCGGAAGTGGATGTAATCCAGGGAGGACGTTCCTGGCTCAATTCATCAAACCCGTTCGTGATTGAAGTGCATGAAGAACGATTTCTAGATCAATTGCGCGCGATGTTCATGGAAAACAATCTGCGCCTGCTCCAGGTAAATCAGCGCCCGATTCCTCTGCTCGGCCGCGAAATGCGTCCGAAAAATAATTGGTGGCTTGTCTCAGATCTCGGCGCGCATAGGTAATGCTACAATGGCACCCGCGTCGGCTGCAGCCATTCTGCCAAAGCAAGGTTAGGGGAAACAGGAGCTTCACAGAAATAGCCTATAAAATGACCGCCAATTATGAGATGACTTTCAACTGTTGCACCCGATGAATTCTGATCCTGATACCAACCCGAAAGTCGTGGTTCAGGATGAAGCTATCGGCGCGGGGACGCTTGGCATGCGTCAGATTCGTCCCATCGGGTCACGCGAATTCGCTTCCACCCTCCTTACCAATGTCGTCATCCAGGGCTGCACCCTTGTTCAGGGAATTTTGGTTGCCCGTTTGCTCGGCCCTGTCGGCCGTGGACAATTCGCCGCGGCCATTCTCTGGCCGAACTTATTTGCGGGCATGGGTGGAATGGGGGTTGGCGTGGCGCTCGCTCGCCGAGCTGGCCGCGCTCTCGATCTTGCCCAAGTTATCCGCACTGGCTTATTGCTCACGCTGCTAACCGGAACAGTCGTAATGGCGCTTTGCGCTTTGGCAATTCCATGGCTACTGCCGGGCGCCGATACAATCGTGCGAAACGCTGCTTACGTTTTCTTGCCGTTCATCGTGTTTCACCACGTGTCGCTGGCGCTAATCGCGATCGATCAAGGTGCGGGTTGGTTTAGCCAGATGAACTGGACACGCCTAATCGTGAATCCCGTTTACCTCGTGTTGGTTATCGGGCTTTGGCTTGCGGGAATTCGCGATGTTTTTTGGTTCGTCGTCAGTTTGCTGATCGCAGGCGGCGCGGTTGCATTGGTTCGCGTGGGACTGGCGCTCTGGTATGCCCCGCTCCCCGGGCCGACGGAACCGGTCAAAAGCGTTCTTCGCGAAGCTCTCCCATTCGGTTTCGCCGGACTGCTGAACCCGCTTGCGGCATCCGCCGACAAAGCATTGCTCCTTTATCTTCTCGGCACTGCACAGCTCGGCTTTTACACTGTCGCTCTTACCGCAGCTTCCGTCGTCAACAGCCTCGCTGGCGCAGCGGGGACAGTGAGCTTTGGCATGTCCACTCAGGTAAAAGATCGCGAAGGTTTCGATCGTGTTGCGCGAATGTTCCGGTTCACTGCGTGGACATGGTTGCTTGCCGGTCTTGGCGTAGCGGTCATCATTCCAATCGTGTTGCCATTATTATATGGAGCTGTGTTCGGGCCGGCCATCTGGCCGGCGATTCTACTCATTCCCGCGGCAGCATTGACCGGGCAGGCGAGCATTCTGGAAGAATCAATGCGTGCGCAGGGTCGCGCGTTCGTTGGCTTGGAAGCCAGAGCGGCCGGTCTGCTGGTGATGGTTTTCGTTGGTTGGTTACTTGCGCCGGTGGTCGGGATTTATGGCGTCGTCTTTGCCGCGATTGGTTCGCAGGCAATCGTTTTAGTTGTGATGATGTTCGCCGCGCGCTGGCATTTTCATCGTGCTTTGCTGAACGCATTGCTGCCGCGAATCAGCGATCTTTTGGAATTGAAAAGTCGATTGCTACGGTTTTGAACGAGACATACCGGGAATACAGATTTTCCAGCGGGGCCGCGTCGCACATGCACGCCCGCTTCATGCCGCACGTGTTTGCGTTTGCGGATGATTTTAAGCCCGGCACACGGGTCCTTGATGTTGGGTGCGGAAACGGTTTTCTTTGTGGCGAATTCCTGAAGCGCGGCTGCGAAGTTGTGGGCACTGATTTAAGTGCGCAAGGGATCGACCTGGCGCGCAAGACATTTCCCAATGGACGCTTTGAACTTCTCGCCGCAGATGCGGAAGTCTTGGAGCAACTCGGCGAACCGCCGTTCGACATCGTCATCAGCACGGAGGTCGTCGAGCACCTCTACGCTCCCCGTAAATGGGCCGCGGGCTGTTTCGACGCCCTCAAAGCAGGCGGTCGGTTCATCTGCACCACACCGTATCATGGTTATCTGAAAAACTTACTGATCTCACTGCTTGGCAGATGGGACACGCATGCTAATCCTCTCTGGGATGGCGGACACATCAAAATTTGGAGCAAGAAGACTCTATCTTGCCTGCTGACCGAGACTGGTTTCACAAATATCGAATTTCGCGGCGCGGGCCGGATTCCGGGACTTTGGATGGCAATGATCGCCAAAGCCGAAAAACCGCTGTGAAGTTTATCGTCGCTCAGATTGGCGCGCGGCGTGAGTACGCAGTGCCCGCAATTCTCGAAAAAGCCACAATGCTCGAGCGTTTTTACACCGACATCACTGGCGATATCGGTCTTGGAAAGTTATTTTCCGCTGCGGCGGTCTTACCACTTGTAGGGAGACCGGCACGGCGATTAGCCGGACGCCGCTTGCCCTCAAACATCCGCGCGAAGACGACGACATTTCCGGGAATCAGTCTTACCCATGGTTTGCGGCGAGCATTTACTAAACATGATCCCACCGCAACTGTTCGTGAGTCACTCCGCTTTTCGAATGCGCTGGGTCGCGCGATGACGCGACATGGCTTTGGCAACGCAACGCACATCTACTCCATGCTCAGCGAATGCGGGCCACTGCTCGTGTCGGCAAAACAGCGGAGTCTCAGTATCGTCTCGGAAATTTACATTCCGCTCAGCACGGAACGCATCCTTGCCGAAGAACGGCGACGATTCCCTGACTGGGAACCGAACGTGCCGAACTCTTCGGCGATCCGCCACGAGTTTGGCGTTGAGGATCTGATACTGAAGCTTAGCGATTATTTCGTTTGCTCATCGGACATGGTGCGCGAGGACCTGACTGCCAACTGGGGAGTTCGGAGAGAACGCACGGCGCTTGTCCCTTACGGGATGCATGCGCGCTGGTTTGAGATAGAACCACATTCGGTACGTGGCCGCATTCTTTTCGCTGGAACGGCGGAGTTGCGAAAGGGTATTCATTACTTTGCGATGGCCGTCGAAAAACTGGTCGCGCTAGGAATCCGCTGTGAATTCCGAGTTGCCGGCAACGTGCAACGTTCGGTCGCGGATCAGAAACATTGCCGTCACCTGACATTTCTCGGGCGCATTCCGCGTGCGGACATGGCGCAAGAATACGCTGCTGCCGATGTATTCGTGCTGCCGTCACTGTCGGAAGCTTCAGCGGAGGCGACATACGAGGCGCTGGCTTGCGGAATTCCCATCGTCACGACGTGGGAAACGGGGTCTGTGGTCCGCGATAGCATCGAAGGTCGCATCGTGCCCTCGCGTGATCCAGAAGCGCTCGCGAATGCGATCGCCGAAATCGTAGAAGATCGACAACTACGTGAGCGCATGGCGCACGCTGCGCGTGAGCGAGCGCGCGACTTCACGTGGGAACGTTACGGTGAGCGTTTAGTTGCCGCGCTCAAATCACTAGCTGCAAGCGAAAGTGATTTGTTAGGCGCGGTGGTCGAAGGCCAAAAACGATGACTGTTCTGCACGTTGTACCCGCTAGACCGTTCGGCGGAATGCAACGAATTGCTGCACTGCTTGCTGCCGCGCAGCGACGTTCCGGACTGGATGCGCATGTGGTGGCGATATACGACAGCGTGGAGTTTCTCGATTTGCTCGAACGGTACGACGTGCCTCACACTTTTCTCCACGGTTCCTGTCCGAATTTCAGAGCGGTGCGACACTGTCACGAAGTGTTGGCGCGAGATTGGTCCGTTGTTCATGTCCACGGTGGATTGCTGTGGAGCAACACTGTCGCGCTCTTCACAAAGCGAAGTCCCGTCGTTTACCACGCTCACAATTACCCGCCATTGGACCGTTCGTTGAAAACGCGAGTGCTAAACCGCGTCAACCGATCGCTTGTTGATGTGATTATTGCAGTGAGCAAAGACGTAGCGCGCGCGTGGCGTGTAGCCGGTTTGGATTCTGCGGTCGAATGTGTTTACAATGCCGTTGAATTGCCGAATGTGGCCAAGCCGGACCGATTGCCACGCTCGACCGATTCACCTGTATTCGGAATGGCTACTCGCCTCGCAAAAGACAAAGGTGTTTTCGAATTTCTCGATGTCGCCGAGGCGATCCACGCGCAACGCAGCGGGGCTCGATTCGTCATCGCAGGTAAGGGACCTGAGCGGAGCAAGCTGGAGGAAGAAACGAACCGCCGCGGGTTAAGCGGAGTCTTTTTTTTCCCAGGATATATTCGCGATCTCGATGCATTCTGGTCGGATATTGACATTGCGCTCTTCACTGCGGCGAAGGAGCCTTTCGGTTTGCGAATTCTGGAAGCGATGGTGCGCGGTGTGCCCGTCGCGGCGTATCTAACCGGCGCCGGCTCGGACGAAATTCTCTGCCTAGGTTTAACTGCGGTCACCGCAAAGTACGGAGATGTGCCAAGCTTGGCAGAAAATTCGTTGGCGCTTTGTGACGATGCAAGTCTCTACAAGCAAATCACAGATGCGGCATATGATGACGTGAGCGCTCGGTTCTCAACTGCTGCGATGAGAGACGGGGTAGCGCGTATGTACGACTGGCTCACCGGTTCGGTCACAAATACGTCTCCTTTATTCTGACCACACAAAGCTCATGTTCCCGCAACAATTCTGTAAGAACTCCTCGACTTTGTTCATAACGCCAGCGATGTGGTTGCCGTGGATACGTTGGTGTTTTAAGCGATCGCGATACGTCGAACTCGCGAGTGGCGGCCGACTCGCTGGTTTTGAAACGTTCGGCGAATTCTGGGAAGCGCATGGAATGATGCCGACGAAAAAGGAACGCCTGTTTATGGAGCGACTTGTGCTACCAAGCGGCGTAGTCTTCGACATTGGTGCAAATTCTGGAGCGTTTTGCATCACGATGGCGAAGATTCAACCTTCTGGTGCCATCCATGCCTTCGAACCTTCTCCAAGGACCTTCGAACGGCTGTTGGCGAATGTGAGAGCCAATGACGTGGAGAGAACAATTGAATGCCACGAATGCGCGGTTGCGCGTTCGACAGGGCGTATGAGTTTTTTTGCCAACCCCGCATCATCAGGAACGAATCGTCTACTGCCGCACGGTTATGCTGAGCGCAACAATGTTGTCGAAGTGCGAACTGTGTCATTCGATGACTTTGTGAGTGACTCTGGGATACAATCCGTAGATTTCACGAAAATTGATGTCGAGGGGTTTGAATGCGAGGTGCTGTGGGGAGCTGCGAGAGTGTTGCGTGAGCGAATACTCGCTGTGGGACTGATCGAATTATGCCCTGCAAATTTGCAACTAGCAGGAGCGTCGGTCGAAGATCTATTTCAAATGGTTCGTGAAGTTGGCTGGACACTTCGTTGGATTACGCCATCCGGTGATATCGGTGATCAAATCGCACTCGACGATGCACGGACAGTTGTCTTAGAAAATGTTGCCCTTGTTCCAAAAGATGGCGCGGATCTGGAATAGACTGAAATCGGTCCTCGTTGGTTGCGCGCCTCACGGCTTTGTTGAAACGCGGCGGCTGCTGCTTCGTTTGCGGGGTCTTGGATTGGTACCGAGTGCGGCGCAAAGTCATGATTGCGAAGCGGCGGTTGATGCATCTCGGTTCGATCTTTGGCCTTTATTTCTTCGCCATAGCTCCGACTGGATACTCATTGATGTCGGCGCAAACGACGGTGACTTCATTCGTGCCGCGACGCAGTTGTCAAAACCGGCTGCAGTGGTCGCGTTTGAACCGCTGCCGACATGTCAAAAAATCCTCGCGCCATTGCTCGCGAGCATCCCCGGCGGGCAATTAGTTCGCGCCGCAGCTGGCGCAAGAGCAGGCGAAGTAGAGTTAAATTGCACTTGCAACACGAAAATGAGCAGTGTGCTCACACCACAAGAAGGTATTGAAGCCTCGTACGCCCGAGGTGATTACACCGTCGTCGAGAAGATGTGGGCACCTATGGTGCGTCTAGATGATGTAATTGAGCCAAATGCGCGTGTGGGTCTCCTGAAAATCGACGTGCAAGGTTATGAAATCGAAGTGCTGCACGGCGCGACGCGCACGCTCGGACAAACGGAAGCTTTGTTGATCGAAGTCAACTACACCCAGCATTACAATCGCGCTGTTGCCTTTGACGAACTTCATGCGTTTTTAAATATGGCTGGGTTTCATCTTTACGGGATCTCCGCACCATATGGAAACGCGGAACGGCCGCTCTGGGCCGACGCGATGTATGTGCATTCCATCGAACCGAAGGTCAGCGATAGCAATTGAAGCGCCGTGCTTATCGTGGCTGACATCAACACGCTTTGGCGAAGCCGCCCATTTCAAGCGCTCAGTGAACTCCGTCCTGTCCTCGGATTAGCGCCAATGGATCCGCTAATTGCGATGCGGCATCGGCGATTGCCATCGGGAGCAAAACGCGGCACACAACAGAAGATGACAGTGCTCTCCATCGTATTGCCTTTTGGTTGGGCTACGCGGCGAGCACCGGAGGTATTGCCGCGACTTTGGACGGCTGCACTGAAGGAATGTCGTTCGGTCGGAGCAGACCCGTCAGCGCTTGTAGTCACCTCACCTCATTACGCCCCGCTCGTTCGGGATCTGAGTTCTGAATTTCCAATCTGTTACTATTGCTCTGATGATTACATGAACTACGCGGGGTGGAACTCAAATGAAATGCGGCAGCAGGAATCAGTCGTCGTCCAGAACGCGAAGCACAGCTTTTTCGTTTCGGAGGCTCTGCGTGACCGCGCGGTCAAAGAATATGCGATTGACCCGGCACGAGCTTCAGTCAGCATAAATGCCACAGATGAGGAATTTCTCGCTCCTGTTTCGGATTTGGAAATCGATCGGTTGCTGAGCCGTTTTCGCAAGCTCACATGCCCAATCGCCGGGGTGATTGGCGGAATTAGCGACCGTCTGAATTTTGATCTTATCGGGAAAGTTGCCGAGTCCGATACGGTTGGATCAGTTCTACTGGTGGGACCGGTTGCAGCCGGCTTTCAAGATGCCAGATTGGATACACTACGACGAAATCCAAAATGTATCTTTGCCGGCGAGCAAGCTCATGACGCGCTTCGCGTTTGGCTTCAAGTCGTGGATGTTGCGCTAATTCCTTTTCGCTCGTGCCATTTCAATACAATGTGCTCTCCGATGCGTCTTTTCGATCACCTGGCAGCAGGCAGGCCAATCGTTGCGACGGATGCTTGTCCACAGGTTCGTGAATTTCAGGATTGCGTGATGATCGCTTCAACCGATGAGGAGTTTCTCGAAAAGGTAAAACAAGCTTTGAGCGCGCCCGCTGATTCGACTTATCTGGAATTGATGAGAAACCGTGCGCGAGAACACACATGGGTAGCCCGCGCTCTCACATTAAATAGTCGCATTGACGCAGAACTGGAAAAAACCGCCTGCAAAGCTGAGTCGTTGCAGTGATTTTTGTTTCATACTAGGTGATCTTCATAGTTAGCTTGGTCTCGTAGACCGCGCGTCCCGATGCTCAACTTCAATTTTTTCTATCCGTTCGCGCTGACTTCTCTTGTGTTAGTGGCGTCAGCGATTTGGCGGCCGCGGCTAATTTACGAATACCCGTACTTCATGGGCGCGACCTTCACTGCGTTCATTCTTCCGCAGGCTTATGCGCTCTACGGTGATCAGTGGGGTGGCATTTATCTACGCATGACGCTTTTGATATGTTTTCTGTGCGTGGCGTGCTGCTGGATCGGTTATCAGCGCCGCCCGCATCCGAGACTCCTCGAGAAATTCAATATTCCCATTGATCTGGCGCGTTTTCTGCAAGGCGGCATCGTCCTTGTCCTCCTTGGCTCGTACTTCACCTATAAGTTTAGCACGCTGGCCGAGGAGGAAGAATTGTCCACGCAGCTGACCGGGATCGGAACGGTTTACCTTTTTTTTGGTGGCCTGGTTTACCCCGGGTTCGCAATCTGCTTTTACTGCGCGCTGAAGGAAAAATGGATCACAGCGTGGGTGGCAACGGCGGGCGCGGCCGTGATCCCAATGCAGGCCGCTCTCTTCTACGGACGCCGCGAACCGACGGTGCTGTTCCTGATGTCCGTGGGTCTTGGAATTTTTTTCATCAAAGGAAAAGCAGCAGCGCGCTGGGCCATCATAGCTGCAATCGTCGGAGCTATGCTCATAATCCCCTCAACGTCTGAGTACCGGGAACTGGCCAGAGAAGATCCCTTCGCAGCGTTCAAAGAGATCAATTTCACAGAACAATTTCGGGAGGCTCTTGCCCCTGATGCAATCAGTGAATTGAAAAATGCGACGGCGCTCATAGCGGCGACGGAAGAGACAGGAGATTACGAATTTGGTGCGGGCTACTGGAACGAGATCGTGTTCCGCTTTGTTCCAGCACAATTTTTTGGCAGCAGGTTCAAGAGTGCTTTCATGATTAGTGGAGAGCATCGCGACCTGAGCGACTTCGTGTATGACGTGCTTGGATTCAGGTTGCCGCCCGGCCTAACCGTGACAGGCATGGGAGATTCGTTTAACCAATTCGGGTATTTTGGCTGCCTGTTTTTCGCTGCAGTGGGATACCTATTTAAGACCCTTTGGGCCGCAGCGAACCGCCCAAACGGGATCGTCGCGCAAATCCTCTATATTCAAATCACGACGTCAGCAATGCGCGCTGCGACGCATCAAACAATAGATTTCCTACCCGCGTTTATTTATGGCCTGATCTTTATCGGCGCAATCGCATTCTACGCGAGGGAGCGTGGTGCTTTTGCCGCGCCGTTTTCGTCGTCCCCCGTGCCCGCTCAGCTCCTCTCGAAGTGAGAGTCGCTGTCATCTTTCATCGGTTCGGTCCCTATCATTGCGCGCGGCTGAAGGCAGCAGCGGCGGGCCACTGTGATATCACTGGCATCGAGGTCGCAGCGGAAACGCAGGAGTACGCCTGGTCTGCCACTAGAGGTGCGGAGGGCTATTCGCGGTTGACTCTATTTCCCAGCGGAGACACGCGTACAATGTCAGATAAGCAGATTTCTACGCGCGTCGAAAACGCGTTGCAAAGTTGCAGTCCGGATGCTGTGGCAATTCCCGGATGGTCCGACAAGGGTGCCCTGGCAGCTTTGCGATGGTGTATGGAAACCGGCACGCCTTCAATTTTGATGTCGGAAAGCACAGCGCTGGATGAACCTCGCGTGCGCTGGCGCGAATGGATAAAGGAACGGATTGTCCGTCTTTACTCAACGGCTTTGGTGGGCGGCCAGCGTCACATTGATTACCTGGTCGAATTTGGGATGCCGAGGGACCAGATCTTCACGGGATATGATGTCGTGGACAATGAGCATTTCCGCCAGAAGGCGGCAGAGGTCAGAAATCAGAGATCAGAGGTCAGACGGAAATACGGGCTACCGGAGAATTACTTTCTCGCGTCGGCACGGTTCATTAAAAAAAAGAACCTCCCGACGCTTATCCGCGCTTATGCCGGATATCGCCAGATGAAAGGGGATGGAGATATCGGGCAACGGACAACAGACAACGGACCTTGGGATTTAGTCCTTGTCGGTGACGGACCGCTGAAGACTGACCTTTGTCGTCTGGTCTCCGACCTGCGTTTGCACGCCCACGTGCACCTTCCAGGCTTCAAACAGTACGACGAGCTGCCGGTTTACTACGCGCTGGCCAAGGCATTTGTTCATGCCAGCGCGACCGAACAATGGGGATTGGTCGTGAACGAAGCGAGCGCATCGGGTTTGCCGGTGATCGTGTCGAATCGTTGCGGATGCGTGCCGGAATTGGTGCAGGACAATGGGTTTACTTTTGATCCCATGAGCCAGCATGAGCTAGCCTCGCGATTGTTCGAGATGGCTTCGTTATCAGACGAAGAGCGAGAACGCCTTGGAGATGCGAGCCGCCGGATCGCGACGAATCTCGCGCCGAATCGCTTCGGCGAAGGACTGAAGGGTGCCGCAACAATGGCAATTGATCTTCCGCGAAGAAAATTTCGAGCATTCGACCGCGCAATCCTGTTCGGCGCGACACGATTTCGGCGATGAAGATTGCGTATCTGTTGAAGTCGGTTTCGCGAAAGGCCGGCGGTCTATTTGAGATTTGCAAACGACTTGCGCAGACAACCTGCCGTGAAGAAGAGATTATCGTCCTCGGCGTGGAGGATGAGTTCACGAAGACGGACATCAACGAGTGGGCGCCTTTAAGGCTAAGCGTTTTTCCACCCGTATTAGCGCGCAGTTTTGGGTACGCCCCCGGCTACGCGCAATATCTCGCGGAGGTATGTCCCGACATTGCGCACGTGCATGGGCTCTGGACGTATCCTTCATTTGCCGGATATCGGTGGCATCGGCGCACAAAACGGCCTCTGGTATACACTGCACACGGGATGCTTTCCCCGTGGGCGCTCCGAAATTCGGCGTGGAAAAAGCGCTTGGTGCGCGCGTTATGGGAGGACGCCGCCCATCGCAGCGCGGCTTGCTTTCACGTCAATTCGGCGGCCGAACATCTAACGTTGCGCCGACACGGTTTGCGCAATCCAATTTGCATCATTCCCAACGGAATTGATCTGCCGGCTAGTCAGAATTCAGAAGCCAGCAGTCTGGTATCAGGCTTGTTGTCCGTCGCTCGAGGGAGAAAGCTGCTGCTTTATCTTGGAAGGCTACATCCAAAGAAGAACCTGGTGAATCTGATTCGCGCGTGGAAAGAAGCTCTCAACTCTCATCCATCGACTCTCAACTCTTGGATGCTCGCCATCGCGGGTTGGGACCAGGGAGGACACGAAGCGCAGCTCAGAAAACTGACTACTGACTTGCGACTTCTGACCTCTGTTATCTTTCTCGGTCCCCGATTCGGGGCGGACAGGGATACGTGTTATCGCGCGTGCGACGCATTTGCGCTGCCTTCTTTTAGCGAAGGGCTGCCGATGACAGTGCTGGAAGCCTGGGCTTATGCGAAACCAGTGGTAATGACGCCCGAATGCAATCTTGCCGAAAGCTTCGTCGCGGGAGCGGCGTTACAAATCGGCACGACCTCGAAGGAAATTGCCGCAGGCGTAAAACAACTGATTGAAATGAGTGATGACGATCGGAAAGCGATGGGTGCGCGCGGACGGGCTCTCGTAGCTGCAAAATTTTCATGGCCACGAGTCGGTCAGGAGATGCGTACGGTTTACGAGTGGGTCCTTGGCGGTCGCACACGGCCGGAGACAGTCAGGTTTGACTGAGAGAAGTGGGAGGTCAGTGATCGGACACCGAGACCACGAGACGGCTGGACTATGCGCCGGCAGTCCCGTAGTCATGTGGTCCATAGTTAATAGTCTTTCGCATGCTGGACATCAAAAAAAACCGTCGCGCGCAAAAGTATTCTTCCGGTGAAATGGCTCGGAGGATGTTGTGGACCTTTGTGCAGCCGCTGTTCCGGTTTAGTCCGAGACCCTGTTTCGCGTGGAGACGATTTCTGCTCCGCTGTTTTGGAGCGAAGGTCGGTCGTAATGTTCATGTTTACCCTTCTGCGACCATCTATTTCCCATGGAACCTGGAGGTGGGAGAGGAGAGCGCCATCGGAGAGGACGCGTTCGTTTATAATCTCGGCCGTGTCACGATCGGCGCGCGCGTAACCATTTCGCACTCCGCTCATCTTTGTGCGGGCACGCACGATCACACAAGATCGGATTTTCCGCTGCTGCGTCCGCCGATCACCATCGGCGCGGAGGCGTGGATTTGTGCGGATGCGTTCGTCGGGCCGGGAGTTACCATTGGTGAAGGAGCGATTGTCGGCGCTGGCTCAGTCGTAATGAAGGACGTAAAGCCGTGGATGATTGTTGTTGGAAATCCGGCGCGGGAAAGCAGGCGACGCGAGATCACTCAATGAGCGAGCAAGATAACGGTCGCGCGCCGTTATCGGTGCTGGTTCCCGTCAAAAACGAGGCCGCAAACCTTCGAGATTGTCTCGCCAGTGTTTCATTTGCCGATGAAATTGTTGTGGTCGATTCGGCGAGCACGGATGGAACGCAGGAGATCGCCACTGCGGCGGGGACACAAGTGGTGCAGTTCTCGTGGAATGGAAAGTTCCCACGAAAAAAGAACTGGGCCTTGGAGAATTTTCCGTGGCGGCACGAATGGGTGTTGATCATCGACGCCGACGAACGCGTCACCTCGGAATTGGAAAAAGAGATCCGCGACGCGATCCGGCGCGATGACGTGGACGGATTTTACCTGAACCGCCGATTCTGGTTTCTGCATGGATGGATTAATCATTGCGGATATTTCCCGAGCTGGAACTTGCGTCTGTTTCGGCATCGGTTGGGCCGATACGAACGGGTAGAGATCAACGGCGATGCCGGCTCTGGAGATAATGAAGTGCACGAGCACGTCTTACTCGATGGCCGCGCCGAATATTTGTCCGCGCCGATGGAGCATTATGCGTTCCCCGATATCGCGACCTTCATCGACAAACATAATCGCTATGCCACTTGGGAAGCGGTGGCCCGAGAACAGCTGCATCGGCGCGCGGGACAAGAAGCGTTACGCGCGACACCGTTTGGAACAGCGCTAGAACGCAAACGGTGGCTAAAGAAACTCGCGATGCATGCGCCGTTCCGTCCAACCCTGCGGTTTCTATACCATTACCTTTGGAAACAAGGTTTTCGCGATGGCTACCGCGGTTGGGTTCTCTGTCGCCTGCTGGCGTGGTACGAGTTTGTCAGTCTGGTAAAGGCCCGGGAGATGCCACAACTGACCACGAGGCAACGAGACAACTAGTGGCGAGACCACGATTGGAGAGACGGGTGTAGACCATTCTTTCCACTTCTCCCGGTCGAGCATATAATCCCGGCGCGCTATGGCAAGAAGCAGTCAGTCCGACACTGAATCTCGCCGATTGTCCGGACTGAGCGGGGCGAAATTCACGTGCCGGCAGGAATCAAATCAAGGCACTTTCCGCAGAAAATTAGTTGCATACCTATCGCGATTCGCGAGGCACGAGTGGTCGGTTGCCGTTGTTTATCTTTTTCTGGACATCGCGAGTTGGATCGCGATCTACGGAATCGTGGGCTGGTTGCGGTATGACGCGTTCTACGCGACGCCGTTTCAATTCTTCATCATTGACCTGATTCAACTCGCCGTCATTGTGCAGGCGCTTTATTTCATCGGCGGCTACGATCTTGCCGTAGAGAAACGGACCCTCGCTTATGCGACTGAGCATCTTCTTGCCATCATCGTGGCGTCTGGGGTAAGTGCGCTGCTGATTTATTCGGCAGCGACGTTCGATCAAACAATGAAACCGAGCCGCGCCGTGCTGCTCCTGAGTTTCATGATCTTTCTCCCGGTGTCTTTGTTCTATCGCCGCTGGATTCAAAAATATGTCGCTGCCGGCGACGTCAACCGTGCGTTTCTCGTGATTGGCAGCGGCCCTGCAGCAGTTCGCTTTTACGAGGCGTACCAGCGTTCGCCCAATAGCCAGCAGCTTCATTTTGTCGATCTGGGAACCCAGCGTGCGGGCCAGCGAATTGCCGGCGAAGCTTCACCGGTCGTGGAAGGAGACATTGCGAGCAGGCTGGATGATCTGGGCGAGCATTACAGCGGCATTATTCTGACGGAGAATGTCAGCTCGCTTGGCACGCGATTGCTGGAGCGGCTTGTGCGGACGCAATTTCATCAGACGCGGGTCTATACCCTGGAATCGTTTTATGAGACTCACTGGCGTTATGTGCCCTTCGATATGATCGATCCGGTTTGGCCGCTCCAAACCGGCTTCCAACTGGCGCGCACGTCGCCATATCATTATCTCAAGCGCCTCCTTGACATCGGCACTTCAGCGGTGGCGTTGATCCTTTGCGCTCCTCTTTTGGCATTGATTGCGGTGGTGATCTGGATCGAGGAGGGCCGTCCCGTACTTTTTTCGCAAAGACGAGTTGGTCGGGAAGGACGACGTTTCGACGTTCTCAAATTCCGCACCATGCGTCTGCGTTCCAGCGAACAAGATGAAGACATTTACACGCGTAAAGACGACCCCCGCGTTACACGTGTTGGACGTTGGCTGCGGAAACTTCACCTCGATGAGCTGCCGCAACTTTGGAACGTCTTTAAAGGCGATCTTAGTCTGATTGGCCCACGCGCCGAATGGACCGAGTGTGCCGAGCGCTATGAGCAGACGATTCCATTTTATCATTTCCGGCACCTGGTTAAACCGGGGATCACCGGGTGGGC
>WNGL01008726.1_pt1 | contig 19918 bp, 17 predicted proteins | sample 5400591 | NCBI WGS metagenome assembly WNGL01 (sample SAMN13153377, study PRJNA577476) | soil metagenome | isolation source: 80 cm soil or saprolite under Garry oak tree replicate 1 | place: USA:California | collected 2016-06-15 | reverse complement strand
TCGACTCGCCACGGGGGAAGTTACTGGTCGTCTTCGACGTGATGGACAAGCTTTTCGCCGCCCCCGGTTACCGCGGGTGTGCGTTCTTGAACGCCAGCGCCGAATCACCCGCCGGTGGGTCGGTGGAAAAGGTGTCTGACGAGTACCGCGAATGGGTGCGGTCGATGTTCGAGGGCCTGGCCTCCGATGCAGGGGCATCGGACCCGCGGCGGTTGGCGCAACAACTGGTGCTGTTGTATGACGGCGCAACCGTGGCCGCCCAGATGGACCGCGACCGGACCGCCGCTCTCGCTGCCAAGGACGTCGCGACCGCCCTCGTCGATGCGGCGATCCGGCGTGGCCCCAAGCGTCGCGCGCGCTGATTGGTCGACGACCTCTTGCGTCCTCGCCTACGGCCCTGGTGAGGGCCAGTTGACAAGCTAGACAGATCGGTCTAATTAGCGTCAGGCAGCGTCTAGACAGACTGGTCTAGCTCGTTGAGGAGTTGCACGACGAGGAGCCATCGACCATGCCGATGATCGACGTCACCGCCGCCACCGGAACCTTCCAGGACAAGCCGGCGCTCATCAAGGCGCTCGCCGAAGCGATCATGCGCTGGGAGCAGGTCCCGCCCATCGACTTCTTCTCCGAGAACACCGCGGCGTTTCTCCACGAGTTGCCGAGCGATTCGATCTCGAACGCCAAGGGCGAGAGCAACTATGTGCGCATCAACGTGTTGACGCCCGCCGGCGTGCTCGACCGTGACAAGAAGCTCGGCGTGGTGAGGGAGATGACCGAAATCGTCACCGCTGCGGCGGGCGATCCGACGTTGGCCGAACGCACATGGGTGCTGATCTCCGAGGCGCCCGACGGCGGTTGGGGCATCGACGGCCACGCGTACCTGAACGCCGAGATCGCCGACACCACTCGCCGCATCCTCGGAGGCGGCTGACGCTCGGGCCGGACCGTGCCGGGCGGCGCCTCGGCGAGCGCGAGAGCAGACGGCGACCATGGAGGATTTAGCGCATGACGACGATAAAGGCAGCGTTCCGCACAGCCGATGGCTTGAGGGTTCGCTACGCGGAGGCTGGTCAGGAAATGGACGACACGGTCGTGTTGACAAATCCCTGGCCGGAGAGCCTGTTCGCATTCCGCAAGGTGTGGGACCGCTTGGCCGAACACTTCCACCTGGTGGCGATCGACCTGCCGGGGTTCGGACAGTCCGAGCGACGTTTGGATCTGCTGTCGCCGCGGCCGATGGGTGGGTTCCTTGTGCGGCTGGTCCAGGAGTGGAAGTTGGGATCGGTGCACTTTGTCGGCCCCGACGTCGGCACGGCAGCGGCGCTGTTCGCGGCGGCAACCCACCCGGAGCTGGTGCACAGTTTGGCGATCGGCGGCGGTGGTACCGCGGTTCCGCTGCGGGTAACGGGCGCGTTGAAGAACATCATCGAGGCCCCCGACCTCGACGGCTACCGTCAGGTCGACTCGAAGGAGATCCTCGGCCCGGTGTTCGACGCCATTCCCGGCGGGCCCCTGCCGGCGGAGATTCGCGCTGACTATCTTGAGTCCTACGCAGGGGATCGCTTCGCCGAGTCGGCCCGCTATGTGCGGACATACCCGGCAGAGCTTCCGGTCCTGGCCGAACGGCTTCCGGGCATCGAGACGCCGGTGCTGATCGTTGGTGGGCGCGACGACGAGTTGGTGCCGGCGGTCAACGCTGAGTTCCTGCACGAGCGGCTGCCTCGCAGTCGCCTCCACCTGCTGCCCGCTGGGCACTTCAGTTGGGAGGAGGCGCCCGACCTCTACGGCGATGTCGTGCTCGGCTGGCTGACTGGCGGGCACGGCGACCTGCCCGCCGGCGGCTGAGGCGGCGACGAACCTGCCAATGCAGTCGCGGCCCAGGCTATAGTCCGATAGTAGGGCGTTGTGGGAACGCGGGCTGGCGGTTCGCATTGTGTACAGGCTGGCAACTTGACCCTGCGCAAGCTCTCCAAGACCGATCGAGCGGCCCTGTACACCACGCTGGTTCTTGGCCACCTCCTCGTCACCTTACGTGAGGCGTTCGCCGTCGCTCCGGGGATCGCGGCGGTCCGCCTTTGACGGTGTCCGTTGGCAGGAGGCGGATGCCGGCAGAATCGTCGAAGACACCGCTGTGAACTGCTGGTCAACCTACGGACAGGCAAAGGGTTGCAGCCCATTGACCTGAAACACGAGCCGGAAATCCAGGACCTCATCTCCCTCGTGGACGTCGAGGAGCTGCTCACCTAACAGTGCTTCGCAGGTGCAGCGATGCCGCCAGGACTGGACAAGATATGGACTCGCAGGCCGCCCGGTCGCAGGATGAGCGCATGGAGTCCACCCCGCGTCAGGTGCTCCCGGGCAGCATCGGCCCGACACGCTCTGACGCGCTTCACGTCAGCCGGTCGGGACGGCGGCGGCGCCCCACCGGCCGGCCACCACCCCTGCCGCGCAGCATCCAGCCCACCGGCGTCTGGTGGGCAGCCGCCGCCGTGGTGCTCGTTACGCTCGCCAAGGTTGCCTTCGGCCCGGCCAGGCGCAGCCTGGGCGTGGCGGTCACCGTCTGGGACGACGCGGTGGTGCGGTGGCTGGCCGGGCTGCGTCTTCCCGGGATGACCGGCCTCATGGAGGCGATCGTGGCGTCCACCGGGTCGGTGGGCGTGGTCGGGGCCGTCCGCTGGGCGACCCTGGTCGCGTTGCTGGCGTTGCGGCGCATCCGCCACTTGGTCGTGTTCGTGGGTTCCTTCTTGGCGGTCCTGCTGGTGGTCCGGTTGGCAACGGTGGACCGCCCACGGCCGTTCGGGATGGACATCCGCGGCAGTTGGGCCGGCTGGGCGATGCCGTCACGGCCGGTCGCCATCTTCGCCGCGACCCTGGTCGGGGTGCTCTATACACTCGTCCCGGTGGGTCGCTGGCGGCAGCTCGGCAAGTGGGTCGCGACCGCCCTGGTTGCGGTGTTCGCCCTGGCCCGGATCTACCTCGGCGTGGACGCCCCCATCGACGCGCTCGTGGCTGCCGTGATCGCCGTCGCGGTTTCGATCGCTGCCTACCGGCTGTTTGTGCCCAACGAGATCTTCCCGGTCGCCTACCGGCGCGGCCGCAGCGCCCACCTCGACGTGGGCGGGCGTCGCGGCGAGGCGATCCGCCACGCTCTGGCCGACCAACTCGGGCTGACCGCGCTCGAGGTCAAGCCGTTCGGGCTGTCGGGCTCGGCCGGGTCGACCCCACTGCGGATCCAGGTCGAGGGCGAGGCCGGCAACGCCAACTATGTGTTCGGCAAGCTCTACGCGCGCAGCCACCTGCGCGCCGATCGCTCCTACAAGCTCGGCCGGGCGCTGCTGTACGGGCGGCTCGAGGACGAGAAGCCGTTCAACACCGTCAGGCGGCTGGTGCAGCAGGAGGACTACGCGCTGTCGCTGATGCAGCGGGCAGGGCTGCCCAGCCCGGAGCCGTACGGTGTCGCCCAGCTCACACCCGAGCGGGAGTACCTGATCGTGTTTGAGTTCATCGATGGCGCCACCGAGATCGGTGAGGCCGAGGTCGACGACGCCATCATCGACCAGGGCCTCGGTATTGTCCGCAAGCTGTGGGACGCCAACCTCGCCCACCGCGACATCAAGCCGGCCAACCTGCTGGTCCGCGACGGCAAGCTCTACCTGATCGACGTGTTCTTCGCCCAGATGCACCCGAGCCCGTGGCGGCAGGCGGTCGACCTGGCCAACATGATGCTCTGCCTGGCCCTGCGGTCCAGCCCGCAGCGGGTCTATGAACGGGCGCTGCGGCGCTTCTCGGTCAGCGAGATCACCGAGGCGTTTGCCGCCGCCCGCGGGCTTGCGCTGCCCTCGCAGCTCCGCCGGATGATGCACGCCCAGGGCCGCGATCTGCACGCCGAGTTCGTGCGGCTGCTGCCCGCCCCGCCCCGCCCGATCGCCGTTCAGCGCTGGAGCGCGCGGCGCGTCGGGCTCCTGCTCCTCGTCATGTTGGTGCTGATCCCCGCCGCCGTCCCGATGGCCTGGGTGTTCGCCCGCTCCAGCGCGAACCCGGGTGGCGCGGCGGCCATCGGCGGCTGGAGCGGCTCTGGGTCCTGTACCCAGCTCGAGAAGTTGTGGCTCCAGGCCCAGTCGGTCCCGTCGGCCTCCCTCATCCCCTGCGTCCAGGCGCTCCCCGCAGGCATCTATGACGCGCTGCGCGTCCGGGACGGCGAGTCGGTGCTCGAACTCGGCCACGCCAGCCTCGACATCTCCCTCATCGCCGGTGAGTGGCCCCGGGCGCATGCCGCCGCAGGCAGCGTGACGATTCGGCTCACGGCAACGTGCGCCGTCCCGACGACCGTGGAGGGGCAGACCATCGCGCCGGGTGTCAGACGCTTCCAGATCCAAGGACCCGCCAGCACACCCCAAGTGGTCGACGTGTTCCCCGGCGGCTGTGTCACCTACCAGCCAGAACCCGACATTGGCCCGTCGGCCCCGCTGCTGGACCAGGCCCAGCGCGCGGTGGCCTACCGGACCCGTGATGACCTGCGCGAGGCCCTCCGACGCCGCTCCGGCGGGCGGCTTGAGCTTGACCCCGAAGGCGGTAATTGAGAAACACGCCGGCCAGGCGCAATCGGCGCCTGCCGCGGCACCCGCACCGCCCACCACCACGGCCCCGGCCGAGTCTTCGGTTCGGGTGTTGGTGGGTTGGGGGACGGGTGCCGGATGGGGGCGTCAACCGGCTTGCATGAGCGAGGTGCCGGCGGAGCCGAGGTCATTGCAGGCCTGGACCACGCGGGCGGCCATCGAGGTCTCCGCCTTGGCCAGGTAGCCGACCCTTGCGGCAACCGCCCGCTGGATCTCGTCCAGGAGCTTGGGCCGCAGCTTCACGTGCCCCGGCTGGTACACCCCGTGGACGTTGCCGAAGGTCGCCGCCAGCAGGTAGCGGCCGTTGAGCGTCTCCGACGAGGTGACGTTGACTGCCGGGTAGGCGAACCCGCCCAGCTTGGCTCGGTCGAGCATCTCGGCGTATGCCTCGGGCGTTGCGATCGGCATGAGATCCCCCCAGCGGCGCGACCGGCATCCACATTGGAGAAGGCTACACTTGCCCGGGGAGCCTGCCCGGAGGGTGCCGCCCCGGACCGAAGGAGCGCCCTGGTGGAACCAACGCAAGGCCAGGCGTCCACGGACGTCTCCTGGGGCCGGTTCCGGGTAATGCTCGCTGGCCGGCCCAGGCCCTTCCTGCCGCGGCACCCAGGCGACCTGGTCCGCTTGGTTACCGGGCTGGCGATCCTGGTCGGGGCCACGGCGACGATCCGCCGGCACCGGGTGGGGACCTTGGAGGCCAACCTGTTCCGGTTGGTCAACGATCTGCCGAGCTACCTGTTCCCGTTCCTGTGGGCGGTCATGCAGGCCGGCAATCTGCTCGCGGTGCCGGTCGTGGCCGCCGTGGCGGCCGCCACCCGTCGCTTCCGGCTCGCCCTCGACCTGGCCGTGGCCGGTACCAGCGCGTGGATGCTCGCCAAGCTGGTCAAGCAGGTGGTCGCCAGGGGTCGCCCGCCCAGCCTGCTCGACCATGTGATCGTCCACGGCCCCGAGCCGACCGGGCAGGGCTACGTCTCGGGGCATGCGGCGGTGGCTGTCGCCATGGCCACCGTGGCCAGCCCTTACCTGGGCCGCAGGAGCCGGCGTCTCGTCTGGCTGGCCGCCCTGCTCGTCTGCCTGGCTCGCATGTACGTGGGCGCGCACCTGCCCCTGGACGTCCTCGGCGGGGCCGCGCTGGGCTGGGCGGTTGGAGCGCTGGTGCACCTGCTGCTGGGCGCTCCCGGTGGGCGGCCTGCGCCGGCCAGGGTGGCCAGGGACCTGGCCGCCCGCGGCCTGGCGCCGGCCGAGGTGGTCGCACTCGGGGGCCGCGACGCCGCCCGCTCGGCCCGCTTCCTGGCCAGCACCACGAATGGCGAGCGGCTGTTCGTCAAGCTCGTCCCACGCGAACGCCGCAATGCCGACCTCCTCTACCGGGCGTGGCGGCGGCTGGTCCACGGCGCTTTCGCGCCCCGCGACGCCGGCGAGTCGCCATCCCCTCCCGAGCGGGTCGAGCGGGAGGCGTACCTTGGTCTGCTCGCCGGCCAGGCTGGGGTCAACACTCCCGGGGTGGTGCTGGCCGAGCCGTACGGCAACGGAGGCGGGTTGCTGGTGCAGCGCTGGGTTGCGGGCCACTCGCTCGAGGAGCTCGGCCCTGGCGAGGTCGGCGACGAGTTGCTCGAGGCGGCCTGGCATCAGGTCGGCCGCCTTCACGCCGGCGGCATTGCCCATGGCGACCTCACCCGGGCCAGCGTCCTGGTCGGGGAGGGCGGGCGACCGTGGCTGGTGGACTTCGATCACGCCGAGGCGGCCGCGCCACCAGGGCGCCGCGACGCCGATGTCGCCGAGCTGCTCGCCTCGCTGGCGGTCCGCTTCGGGGCCAAACGCGCGATGGCGTCGGCCACCGCCGGCCTCGGAGTCGAGCCGGTCGTGCGCGCCCTCGCCAGCGTGTCGCGATCGGCGCTCACCGCGGGCACGCGCCGGGAGCTTCGCGGCCAGCCGGGCCTCTGGGACGGGCTTGCGGCCGAGGCGGGTGTGGCCGATCACGGCGGTGCAACCTGATCGTGGCGAATCTACAGCTCGCCCTCGCGCTGGAGTCGCAGCATTCGGCCGTCGGGATCGATCGCCAGCCGGCACAGCGGCGGCACCCAGCGGGCCTTCAGGGCCCCTGACAGCTCCATGTGGCGGGGCAGGATTCGACCAAACGGTCGTGGACCCTCCTTGCCACCGTCGTACCAGGCCTGGAGCCGGTCGGCGGTCGACCTCCAGAGCTCGAAGCCTCGGACCGGGTCGAGCAGGTCCTCGTCGCGCGCCGCCGCGCGAAAGGTCGATCCCACCATGCGCCAGTCGGTCAGGTAGACCCAGTCGCTTCGTTGCCGCGCTCCCGGGAGGTGAGCAGCCAGCCCTCCGCATCGTCCGTCACTGTTATCCCCTGACCGCATTGGATGCCTGGTTCTCCGTGTCCCACGTTACTGTGCCTTGACCGTCAGGACTTGGGAGGTGGCTCCAGCCAGAAGGGGCTGGTGTAGGCGATGCCCCGGCCCAGCCGCGCGTACTGGCCCGTGGCCCTGGAATCGGCCGGCTCGCTGGGGTCGCTGACCCGTAGCACCAGCCAGTCTCCTTCGCCTGGGTCGAGGTCGACTTCGAAGGCGATCACCGGTTCGTCCGGGCTGGGCACGCAGACGTCGAGCGCGGCCGCCAAGGTTGGGAGGCGCCGCCCGGGCCGGAGCACCTGCACGTTCAGCCGCCGGCCCCACCACCGCTCGCCTCGGTCCAGATCAACCTGGATGCGCACCGGACCCCGGCTGTGGGCAACGGCAGTACCCATGCGGGCGGCGGGCCGGTCCTCTGCCAGCTTGGAAGCAGCCCCCAGCGAGGTCAGGGCCACGTCGACCCGCAGTCCCTTGATGCGGCTGGCGAAGAACCGCCGGGCCGCCAGCGCCTCCAGCACCCCCTGGCGGGACAGCTCGCCGACGAACAGCCCGGCGCGGCCCTTGCCGTCCGGGTGGCCCCAGTCGGCGCCGTGCTCGTCAGTGACGCCCAGCAGGCCCATCCGCCAGCCGGCGTTCAGGCACTGGTTGAGCGGCGACTCTCCAGCGCGGTCGGTGTCCTTGAATAGGTACTCGTCGGTCTTGTTGAAGATCTCCAGGCCCACCAGCCGCTCAGCCAGAGCCGGCCGGTAGCCGAAGCGGCTGAAACGCAACCGCCCGGTTCCCGGGTGGTTGAACGTCACCAGGCCGTCGTCGCCGTGCCGTTCCAGCCAGCGCCAGAAGCGCCCCATTGTGGGGAAGGTGCGCAGCGGGTCGGTGAAGTGCTGGGTGCCCCAGACGTTCATGTGACCGAACGCGGCGTGCGACCACTCGAAGCCGCGCAGGGCGACGAACTCTCCGTCGAGGTTGGCCGCATCGGCCAGAGACGCCGTTTGCCGCCAGGCCCGGCCGTCGATCCCGGTCCAGCCGGGCGCGCCGACCAGGCCGAGGAACGCCGAGGCCCAGCGGCTGTGGTCGGTGATAGCGGCCACGTCCAGCCCGGCCGCTCGCATGCTGGCAAAGCAACGGCTCGGGTCGCCTGCCCCGTCCGACAGCCAGGTGTGGTTGTGCAGGTCGGCGTGGACCAACCACCGACCAGGAAACAGTCTGGAATGGCGGCTGGTCCCCCAGGCGTCGTGCCCTTCAGGGCCTTGGGATGACGGCAACATGCCGGCACGATAGCGCGGCCATCATTGCCGTGGGCTGACAACCCCGCCTGGCCGCGGCACAGGTCTGCTTAACGTCCGGAAGATCCCGCTTCTGGTTTCGTAGGAGAGCGCTTAACCTGAACCGTGTGCGTGCCTCGGTGCGCTGTGCGCCGCTGCGATGCTGCTGCGCGGCTGGTCGCCTTGGGGGGAGAGGTTATGGACGTGCCCGCAGACCAGTCGACACGCGCGGTTGCCCAGCGGCCCCCGCCCGGAACGGTCCGGCGGGCGCGCCGGCGGCGGCCCACCGGGGCGGCACCGCCTCTGCCGCATCACGTGCAGACCAGTGGGGTCGGATGGCTGATCGCCTCGGTCGTGCTGGTCGCGCTGTCGGCCGTGGTCTTCGCCCGCGGGCTGCGCGGTTTGGCCGTCGATGTGACCGTCGCCGACGACGCGGTGGTCAGGTGGTTGGCCGGGCTCGACGCCCCGGGGTTGGTGGGGGGCTGGCGGGTGTTGGCGGCCATCAGCTCATGGTGGGTCCTCAACGGGCTGCTGGTGGGGCTCCTGGTGGCGCTGCTGGTGTTGCGGCGCTTCCGGCATCTGATCGTCTTGCTGATCCTCGTGCAGCTCATGACCTTGGTCGTGGAGGCCTGGGTGGGTCCGTTGGCCCAGCGCCCGCGGCCGTTCGGAGTGGTCATCCAGGCCGGCTGGGGCGGCTGGGCGCTACCGCCGCTGCAGTTGACCTTCTTCGCGCTCGGGTTGGTCACGGTGCTGTACACGCTGGTGCCGGAGGGCCGCTGGCGCAACACCGGCAAATGGGTCGCGACCGGGCTGCTGGCGCTGACCGCGCTTGGCCGCATCGCGTTGGGCGCCGACGCCCCGACCGACGTGCTGGTGGCAGCGGCGATCGGGGTGACAATCCCGCTGGTCGCCTTCCGGCTGTTTGCCCCCAACGAGGTCTTCCCGGTCACCTACCGGCGAGGGCGCGCCGCGCACCTGGACGTTGGCGGCGCGCGGGGGATGGCGATCCGGCAGGGGCTGGAGGACCAGCTTGGCCTGGTCGTCGAAGACCTCAAGCCCTTCGGGCTGGCCGGCTCGGCCGGCTCCACCCCGCTGCGGATCACCGTCAAGGGCGACCCGCCCAGCTACCTGTTTGGCAAGCTGTACGCCAAGGGCCATCTCCGCGCCGACCGCTGGTACAAGCTGGGGCGCGAGCTGCTGTACGGCCGGCTGGAGGACGAGAAGCCGTTCAACACGGTGCGTCGGCTGGTGCAGCAGGAGGACTACGCGCTGCGGCTGTGCCGCGATGCCGGACTCCCCAGTGCGGCGCCGTACGGGTTCGTGGAGCTCACACCCGAACGGGAGTACCTGCTGGTCACCGAGTTCTTCGACGGCGCGGTCGAGCTCGGCGAGGCCGAGGTCGACGACGAGATCATCGACGACGGCCTGGGGATCATCCGCAGGCTGTGGGATTCGGGGCTGGCGCACCGCGACATCAAGCCGGCCAACCTGCTGGTCCGGGACGGCCGGATGTTGCTGATCGACGTGGCGTTCGTCGAGGCCCGACCCAGCCCCTGGCGGCAGGCGGTCGACCTGGCCAACATGATGCTGTGTCTGGCGTTGCGCTCCAGCTCCGAACAGGTGTACCGGCGGGCGCTGCGCCAGTTCAACACCCAGGAGATCACCGAGGGGTTCGCGGCCGCCCGCGGGCTGGCGCTGCCGTCCCAGTTGCGTCGTCTGCTGCGCGCCCAGGGCCGTGACCTGCATGCCGAGTTCGTCCGGCTGCTGCCGACCCCACCGCAGCCGATCCGGATCCAGCGCTGGAGCCTCCGCCGCTTAGGGCTCTTGGCGCTCGTGGCGGTGCTGCTGGCGTTCGTCGGGACAGTCGTCGCCCAGAACGTCACCAACAACGAGGCCGGCAAGACGCCGCTGTACATCGGCAACGTGAGCTGCAGCGATTTGGAGCCGCTGTGGTTGGAGGCCCAGTCGGTGCCGTCGGCCTCGCTGGTGCCGTGTCTACGGCCCATACCGGCCGGCTGGACGCTGATGAAGGTGACGGTGAACGACCGCCGGTCCGTGCTCACCTTCGACAGCGACCGGGCCGGCAATGGCGCGATGATCGTGCGGTTGACCGCGGGCTGCGCTATCGGGAGGGGAACCGAGGTGGCGTCCGACCACCCAGGAGTGCGGCGCTACATGCTGATCGAGCAGCAGGCACCGCGGTTCGTCGCCACCCGATATGACGTGTTTGCCGGCGGCTGTGTCACCACGCGGTTCAGCATCCCGGCAGAGACCCGGGCCCAGCTCACCGTTGAGGCGGCGACGCTGCTCGACTTCACCACCCGCCAGGCGCTCCAGCAGGCATTGGAACAGCGCTCGGACGGCCGGCTCCAGCTGGATCCCAGCAACCCACGATGAGCCGCCAGTCACGGAGAGGTCGTCCGGCCAGGTCAGACAAGAGGTGACGTGATGGTTGACCAGCAGGCACCCGCCGCGAGCCGCCGGTCCCGGACCCGCATGGTCGTCCAGGCCGCGGTGTCCCTGGTCCTGATCGTGGTCATCTTCTACTTCCTGCTCAAGAAGATCGACCTGGCCCAGGTGTGGAGCGCGATCACCAGCATGACCTGGCTGGAGCTCACCATCCTGGGCCTGCTGGCGGTCTGGAACCTGTGCACCTACGCGTTCGTCTGGATGTCGGTGACACCCGGGCTGTCCTTCGGAGATGGGATGGTGATGACCCAGTCCACCACCGCGGTGGCCAACACCGTGCCCGGCGGGTCGGCGATCGGCATCGGCATGACCTACGCGATGCTTGGATCGTGGGGCTACTCACGGTCCAGGGCGACGACCGCGGTGCTGGTCTCCGGGGTGTGGAACAGCTTCATCAAGCTCGGCATGCCGGTGCTCGCCCTTGCCCTCGTCGCCCTGCAGGGCGGCGCCACCGGAGGGCGGGTGACCGCCGCCCTGTTCGGCATCGCCGGTCTGGCCGGCGCGATCGTGGTGTTTGCGCTGATCCTGCGGAGCGAGGAGGTCGCGCGACGCTTCGGGCTGCTGGCTGGCCGGGTCGCCTCGCGGGCGCTGCGGCTGGTGCGGCGGCCACCAGTGCACGGTTGGGAGCTGGCCACGGTGAAGTTCCGTGGCCGCACCATCACCCTGGTGGAGCACCGCTGGGGGTCGATCACGGTGACATCGCTGGTCAGCCACCTGTCGCTGTACCTGGTCCTGCTGCTGGCACTGCGCGACGTCGGGGTCAGCGACGCCCAGGTCGGCTGGGCGGAGGTGCTGGCCGTGTTCGCGTTCGCGCGCCTGGCCACAGCCATCCCGTTCACCCCCGGCGGGGTCGGCTTCGTCGAGGCGGTGCTGATCGCCGGCCTGACGGCGGCGGGCGGCGCCCGGAACGAGGTGACCGCTGCCGTCCTGGTCTACCGGGCGCTGACCTGGGGTCTGCCGATCGTGGTCGGGGTCGTCTGCTACCTGTGGTGGCGCCGGAGGTCGATCCGTCCAGAACCGGTCATGGCAGGTAGCCCGCGCGTGGGAGGCCCGCAGCAATAGGGGCCAAGCGGGCGACCTCAGGTGGCCCGATCCTCCCGCGCCAGGGTGGTCGGCCCGCGCCGGCGGCCCCCGCGGTCACGGGTGACATCCAGGACCAGGTCAAGCGCGGCGGCGATCGCCAGGCCGATCGCGGCCCCGCCGACCACGTCCAGTGGATTGTGCGCCCCCAGGTACACACGGGCGACCCCGTTGAGGGTCGCCAGCACCAGGGTGACAACTCCCCAACCGCGCGGGAGCACCAGCGCCAGCAGGCCGGCGATGGCGAAGGTGATGATGGCGTGCCCGGAGGTGAAACTCAGGCCGGCGCTCGGCACCCCGTGCAAGATCGCGTCCGGCACCGTGGTACCCGGACGTTCCCGCTCCACCAGCAGCTTGGGAACCTTCTCGGCGGCGAGCTTCAAGGGCACCACCAGCACCAGCGCGGCGGCCAGCCGCCAGCGCCGGAACGCCAGCGCTCCGACGGCGACGATCAGCGGGATGACCAGCACGCCCAGGTACTGCGCGACCAGCATGGGCCGGTAGAGCCAGTCGGGCAGCCCGTTGATGGCGTGGAACACCGCCCGCTCGGCCGGGCCGACCCTACCGTCGGCGACGATGACCGCGCAGACGGCGAACACCGCCAGGCTGGCTGCCAGCACGATGAGATCGCGCTGGATGCGCCTCACGGGCCGCGGTGCGCTTCGGATGCTCGCGCTGTTCCTCGGGAAGCCGCTCATCGTCCCTCCCGTAGTGGGGATACCCGCTGGCAAGCGGTTGAGCACCCGCCGTTGCGGCAGGCCGTGGCTTTCTCAGCGTGTGCGATCTCTGCTGCGGCGGGCGCTGCAGGGACCGCCGCGGCGCAGACTGGTGACATCGCCGATTCGATGGACGTGGCAGACGCGTAGGGTGCTGCGCGATCAGCGGTCGACACGCGGACCCAGGTTCCCGGCGAGCACCGACCCGAGGTACAACGCCGTCGGGCCAGGAGGCGTCATGGACACAGCCCCGGCCCAAACGGTGCATGCTCACGAGGGTACCGGGCTCATCCCAACCGTCCGTCCGCCCGCTTCCTGGTCAGGGCATAGCCGGCGGCCGCCAGGCCCAGCACGCCGACCACCACGCCGACGATCGCGATGATCCGCGCCTGCCCGGCGGCATCCTCGGCCTTGTTCGCGCGAGTCTGGCTGGCGGCCAGCGCGTCGTTCAGCCGCGGGACCTCGCGGTCGATCCGCTGGTCGAGCTGCAATCCCGACGGCTCCTTGACCGGGAACTCCACCTGCGCGGGATCGTCGGCGTCGCTGAAGGTCTGCGGGCCGGAGGTGAACTTCTCGTCGACCTTCTGGCCCTTGATCGAGCCGGTCAGGTGGAACGTGTAGGTGCCAGGCGTGGTCGGGATGAAGAACGCCCGGTAGTCGCCAGGGGTGCCGAACTCGCCCACCTCGAAGTCCGGCTCCATGCTCATGGTCAGCTTCTGGGCATCGTTGGCGGCGCTGCCCGCGCCCTGGGTCACCTCGACCTTCAATGTGTCGCCCAGATCGACGATCGGCTTGTCGGTCTTGGCGTCGTGCAGGAACATCTGCACGCTGTTCTTCTCCCCCGCGTAGGCGGGCTCGTCGCCGAACCCCACCGCCAGCATGTAGTTGCCGACCTTGCGTTCCTCATGCGCCGAGGCAGGCCCCACACTGGTGAAAATCGACAGCATGCCGGCCACGCCGACCGCGGCTGCCATCGTGAAGATTCGCTTGCGCATTAGATCTGTCCTTCCGGATCCTCTCCGCCATGCCGGGCAGAGCCAAACCCGCCCGGGGACCGCCGAACCTGTTGGGCTGGCGATCAGCGGTTCGACTGAAATGGGTTCAGGCGATCCGGAAATGCGGTGGCGCGCGGATCCCGCAGGCGCGTCCAGGACGAGAGGCCAAGCGCCCGGCCGCACGCGGCCGCGCGATCGCGACCCGGACCGGCCGAGGCAACCGCGGACGACCAAACACCCGGCCGACCGCCTCGGCGGCACGGCCGAGGCACACCAACAGCGTGGCCGCCCCAACGGCGACCACGATCTGCACCAGCACACCGATCGACAGCAGCCGATCAGTGGCCAGGCCGCCGATGGGATAGCCGACGGCCGCCCGCTCGACGATCTCCTGCACCGCGAAGATGGTGATCTGCAACAGCGCCAGCCGGGCCGCCAGCCACGCCCACGGCTCCTCACTGGCCGGGCGCCTTGGTGAGCGCAGGCCGCGGTGGAAATGCCGCCCAAGGAACATCAGGACCGCCAGCAGCCCCAGCACGATCTCGGCCGCCGCCAGCGTCGACCGGTACCCGTGCCCGGTTCCAGCCAGCAGCGCCGCGCGGGTGCGGCCCTGCGGCGCCACGATCAGGTACGCGATCGAGTGGCCCACCGCCGCGCCGGCAACCCCAGCGCCGGCCAGCGGTAGGCGACGGATCATCTCACGCACCCTCATACCGATAACTCTCTTTGATGGCCCCGTAGGTGACAAGCGTTGAACGCCCCCTCCGCCGCCTTTGAGCCCTAAAGCCCACAACCCCGGACCGCGCGGATCACCCTCGGGGCGCGTGACCACTGACACTGCCAAGCTGTCGAAGATCCGTTGACCCTGGACACCAGCTCACGGCGTCCGCCAACAGACTCGCCCAACAAGGGACGGATGGCTGTCGGTGGTCTGTTGACCGAACGCGTTGCCGCTGGTCAGAGCCGGGACCTTGAAGAGCGGCCTGAGCTTGTTTGCGGCTCTCGACCACGATCTCAGCCACCAACGTCCGCAGCACCCCTTGCGCGCCTCGAGGTTGCCGTTGGTCAGGCTCTCGTAGATGCGGCGGCGCAGCGCCGCCAACATCGCAGGGTCCGGGGCGGCCGACCACCTCGGCCCGCTCCCTGCCCGCCCCTTTGGGCAAGTTCAAGACCACCGATCGCCCTGTCCTGCCGGATGCGCGACGGTTTGCGTGGTTCCGGCGCATACGTGGTAAGATCCGCTATTCGCTCTGATGGTGGGGGCCTTCGGGGTGGTGCAGGGTTGAGGACACGATTTCTCGCGGGCGCCGTGACGGCGATCACCCTGGCGACCGTCGTAGCCGCAAGCCCGGCGTCGGCGCTGCCGCCGGGCGACCCCGGGGCCGATGCCGCTCGCGTGGCCGCACCTGCGCCGGCGCCCGCTCCGCAGCCGGCGGTACCGACGTTTGTCAACGGCCTCGCCCAGGCCGTCTTTTCGACCAACCCCGCCGACTGGTCCAGCGGCGAGGTCTGGGTCCAGGCGCCGTTCGACAGCGACAAGGACCGCAAGCTCGACCGCATCCATGTCGACTTCACAGCGCCGGGGGAGGTCCTTACCGACGGCCTGAAGGTGCCGGTCATCTTCGAGGACAGCCCCTACTATGCAGGGACCGCGCCGGAATACAGCAACTGGGCTGTCGACCACGAGCTCGGCTTGCCGCCGGCGTCGCGGCCGGCGACGCCATTCTGGACGGCAAACAACACCAGCCCGACGATCAGCACCAGGTACGAGTCGACGTGGGTACCGCGCGGGTTCGCGGTCGTGCACGCGGAGTCACCGGGCACCGGCTACTCCGACGGCTGCCCGACCTCCGGCGGAAGGAACGAGACGCTCGCCGCCAAGGCCGTGATCGACTGGCTCGACGGCCGCGTGCCGGCGTACACGACGCGCACCGGCGACACGCGGGCGGTGGCGACATGGACCACGGGTAAGGTCGGCATGATCGGCACGTCCTACAACGGGACCATCCCGGAGGCCGTGGCGACGACCGGCGTACCGGGCCTCGAGGCGATCGTGCCGATCTCGGCGATCTCCGACTGGTACGACTACTACCGCGCCAACGGCATGGTGCGGGCGCCGCACTCGTCGTCCAGCCCGTCGGGGGACAACAACGCCTTCCAGGGCGAGGACCTGGACGTGCTCGCCGACGTCGTGTACTCGCGCATCGACGAGGCGGGCCAGCGCACGATCTGCCAGCCGGAGATCGACTACCTCAAGGAGCACATCGATCGCGCGACGGGCAACCGCAACGCGGCCTGGCAGGAGCGCAACTACATGAAGGACATCGAGAACGTCCACGCCGCCGCTCTGCTCGCCCACGGCAACAACGACTTCAACGTCATGACCAAGAACGCGGCGCAGTTCTATGACGCGCTCAAGAAGCAAGGCGTGCCGCACATGTTCTACTTCCACCAGGGCGGCCACGGCGGCGCGCCGCCGGACGTGCTCGTCAACTACTGGTTCACCCGCTACCTCTACGGCGTCCACAACGGCGTCGAGAACCTGCCGCGCTCCTGGGTGGTCCGCGAGGCGGCGTCCTGCCCGCCGCGCCAGACGACGGTGACCGGCGATCAGTCGAACACCGCGACGCTGGTCGTGGCGGATACCAGCCCGTTCCGGATCGGCTTCACGCTGACGGTGCCGCAGACCAACGCCGACGGCACGACTACCAGCACGACGCGCCTGATCACGGACATCCCGGACTCCACACACCTGGTGCTGGCGTCCGCGGTGGCGACCGCGGCAGGCCAGAAGGTGGCCGACGGCGCGGTCGTCAGCCTCGTGTGCGGGCCAGCCAACCCGACGCCGTACGCCGAGTGGCCCGACCCCGCGTCGCGCGCGGTCGCGCTGCACCTGACGCCGATGGCGTTCAGCAAGTCGAAGGCGAACCTCACTGCCGCGCTCGTGAGCTACCCGCCGAACGGCGCCGGCACGATCCTCACGCGCGGCTGGATCGATCCGGCCAACCGCGACTCCGACTGGACCGACACCCCGGTCCGACCGGGCACCTTCTACCGGATCCACTTCGACATACAGCCGAAGGACACCGTCATCCCAGCCGGGAACCGGCTCGCGGTGATGGTCCTCTCCAGCGACCGCGACTTCACGATCCGGCCGCCGGCCGGCACGCGGCTGACGCTCGACCTGGCGCGCAGCTCACTTGCAATACCGGTGGTCGGCGGCTCGACGGCGCTCGCCAACGCCGTCGGGTGAGACGGCGAGACTGTCGCTACGGGCGCCGGCCGGCGGAGGCGCCCGCGCGGTCACGCGCCCGGGGGCTTAGCCACGTCGGCGTAGCAGCCCGCGCTCGATCGCGGTGGTCACCGCGGCGGTCCGGTCGCTCACGCCAAGCTTCTCGAACACGTGCAGCAGGTGGGTCTTCACCGTCGCCTCGCTGATGAACAGCTTGGCGCCCGCCTCCCGGTTGGTGGCGCCGCGGGCGACCAGCTCGAGCACCTCCAGCTCCCGGGCGCTGAGCGCCCCCGCCGGGGCCGGCGCGCGCATCTGGCCAAGGAGCTTGGTCGCCACCGCCGGGGCGAGGACCGCCTCGCCCCGCGCGGCGGCGCGGATTGCGCGGACCAGCTCCTCTCGAGGCGTGTCCTTGAGCAGGTAGCCGGTCGCGCCCGCCTCGATCGCCCGCACGACGTCGGTGTCGGTGTCGAAGGTGGTGAGCACCAGGATCCGCGCGTCGGGGAAGCTTGTGCGCAGCTTGCGGATCGCGTCGACGCCGTCCATTCCCGGCATGCGCAGGTCCATCAGGACCACGTCGGGGCGCAGGCGCGGGGCGAGGGCGACCGCCTCGGCCCCGTCGGCCGCCTCGCCGACCACCTCCAGGTCGGGCTGCCCGGCGAGCATTCCGCGGAGCCCGTCGCGGACCACCGGATGGTCGTCGGCGACGAGCAGGCGGATCGGGCCGGTCACGGCTGGCCTCCTGCCGGGATGAGGGGGATGCTGACCGCAAGCGTCGTGCCCGCGCCGGGGGCGCTTTCCAGATCGAGGGTGCCGGCAAGCCGGGCGAGCCGCTCACGCATTGCGGTCAGGCCATAGCCGCCCGGCGATCCGTTGCTGCGGAGAACTGTGGGGTCGAAGCCGGCGCCGTCGTCGTGGACGTCGAGCGACACCAGGTCCTCCATGTAGGAGAGGGTGAGCGACACCGCCGATGGGCGGGCGTGCCGGGCGGCGTTCGTAAGCGCCTCCTGCGCGGCACGCAGGAGGGTCACCTCGACCTCGGGATGCAGTGGCCGCGGCGCGCCGGTGGTGGTCGCGGTGGCGGCGATGCCGGTGTCATGGGCCCAGCGGGCGGCCACCTGGGCGACGGCCTCCGGGAGCTGCACCGCCTCCAGCGGCTGGGGGCGGAGCGCCTGCACCGAGCGGCGCGCCTCGGCCAGGCTCTCCCGGGCCAACCGCCGCGCCGTGTCCAGATGCCGCCGCACGCCGGCGCTCTGGTCGTCAAGCGCCTGCTCGGCCGCCTCGAGCTGAGTGACGATCCCGGTCAGGCCCTGAGCGAGCGTATCGTGGATTTCGCCGGCCATCCGCTGGCGCTCCTGCAGCACCGCCGACTGCCGTGCCTCGGCCAACAGCCGGGTGTTCTCGGCCCGGGCGTTCTCCAGCTCGACGATGATCCGGCGGCGCTCCTCGCTTTGGCGGGCGAGGGCGTTGATGAACAGCCCGACCGCGCTGGCCAAGGCGAGGTTGCCGACGAGCTGCGTCAGCCTGCCCGGGTCGGTCAACACGCCCACGCCCCAATGGGCTGTCGACGCCACTACGAACACCCCGGCCGCGGCCACGTACGCCCACCGGCCCGGGAGCAGCATGAACGCCTGCGGGATCAGGCCGTAGACCAGGAAGAAGTAGATGTCGGCCCGCCGGATCAGCACGACAAACAGCGCCAGTGCGCCAGCCCAGTAGACCAGCATGGGCAGCGGCCGCTCCCACCATCGCAGGTGCGCCATGACCAGGCCCGCATACCAGGCGCCGAACGCGGCGGCGATCCCACCCGTGGCCAGCCGCCAACCCAGGGGCCGTCCGCCGTCGAGCAGGGTCAGCACGGTCGGCAGGACAAGCGTCATCGCAAACAGCCAGTGCCACAGCCGCCTCCAGCGGCGCTCCCACGCCGAGGTGGTGGGATCGGCCGCCGCCGCCGACCCCACCAGCTGCGGGCGCTGTTGCGATCCCACGCTCACTCCCATCGAAAGACCCGCGCGGCCAGAACGGTCGCGATGACGATGATCGCGCCAAGCACCGCCAACGCCAAGGCCGGCGTGCCCGCCCCGGCCCAGCTGTCCCGTAGCCCATCAACGACATAGGTGAGCGGCAGGATCTCGGCGACACGGCGCATCCCGCCAGGGACCATCTCGCGGGGGACCGCCGCGCCCGACAGGAAGATCATCGGGAAGTAGACGACGAACCCGACCGTGTTGGCAGCGCGCACGTTCGGCAACAGGCTCGCAGGCAGGATCACCGCCGCCATGCTCTCCCCTCCTTCGATCACCTGTGCGCTCGTCGGTGGCAGCATGCGGTCGGCCTGGCCCGGCCCGCGTCGCCCAGCCGACGGGAAGCGCCGTCCACCGGAGGCGGGAACCTGGACATCCCCCATCTGGCCGCCCGGATCAACCGATTGGTCGAGGCAGCAGTCGCACCGGGTCCATAGGACCCCGCTCGACGTGTACCCCGACGCTGTTACCGAGCGCGGCTGCGGACGGTCCTGGTCCGCGACCGTCGGCATGCGGCCGGTGGGTCGCCAGCACGACACGCCACGGAGCCGAGCCCGAGCGATTGGTCAGCCATTCGGCCTGCGCGCACGGGGCCTGGCACGCCGTGTCGCCGCTTTGTCGATGCTATCCGTCAGCACTCGTAGCTCCTCCTCCAGGTAGGCCACGAGCCTGTCGACGTCGGGCACCAGCTCCCGGCACGCGATGACCCCGAAGAACAGGGTGTCCCGGTAGCTCATCGCCGTGATGTTCAGGCCTTGGCCGTCGGTGATCGCGGACAGCGGGTAGTACGCGAGCAGCTCGGCGCCGGCGTAGTACAACGGCACGTTGGGGCCGGGGACGTTGGAGATGATCAGGTTGAACAGGCTGGCCCGTTCGACCAGCCGCAGGCGCGCGGCCATCCGGGCGGCCTGCCCGGCGAGCGCCGGCATGGCGAACTGGGTGACGTCGGCGAGCAGGTTCGCGGGCAGCGCGTCGTGCTGCTCCTTGGCGGCGCGCATGGCCTCGTGGACCACCCGCAGGCGCTCGCGTGGATCGGCGAGCTGTGTCGGCAGGACGGCGAGCATGGTGGAGACGCGGTTGCCGAGGGTGCCCTCCTGCTCCTCGGTGCGGACCGAGACCGGTACCGCGGCGATCAGTGGGCCATCGGGCAGCGCATCATGG
>WNGL01004335.1_pt1 | contig 19926 bp, 22 predicted proteins | sample 5400591 | NCBI WGS metagenome assembly WNGL01 (sample SAMN13153377, study PRJNA577476) | soil metagenome | isolation source: 80 cm soil or saprolite under Garry oak tree replicate 1 | place: USA:California | collected 2016-06-15 | reverse complement strand
CGAAGCGGATGCGGCGAAGAGGGGCCTTTGCCGTCATGGTCGGATCCTCGCGCTAGGAGAGGCCGAGAACCCGACGGTTCATGGCTTCATCGGTGCCCGAGCTCGCAAAATCGTCGAAGGCGCGTGTAGCGGCCTCGATGATATGGCCTTGGATAAAGGGCGCCCCTTCGACCGCTCCCTGCTCGCTGCTCTTGATGCAGCATTCCCATTCGAGCACCGCCCAACCGTCGAAATCGTACTGGGTCAGCTTGGAGAAGATGGCGCTGAAATCAACCTGACCGTCGCCGAGCGAGCGGAATCGCCCGGCCCGGTCGGCCCAGGACTGAAACCCGCCATAGACACCTTGTCGGCCGGTCGGATTGAACTCAGCGTCCTTGACGTGAAAGACCTTGATGCGGCTGTGATAGAGGTCGATGTAGGCAAGATAATCGAGTTGCTGCAGCAGCAAATGGCTTGGATCGAAGAGGATGTTGCAGCGCTTGTGACCGCCGACCCGCTCCAGGAACATCTCGAATGTGACACCGTCGTGCAGATCCTCACCCGGGTGGATCTCGTAGGCGACGTCGACGCCGACGCGGTCGAAGGCGTCGAGGATCGGCCGCCAGCGCCGCGCCAACTCGTCGAACGCGGTCTCCACCAGCCCGGGTGGGCGCTGCGGCCAAGGGTAGAGGTAGGGCCACGCCAGCGCCCCCGAGAAGGTCGCATGCGACTTGAGGCCGAGATTGGCCGACGCCTTCGCCGCCAAGAGGAGCTGGTCGACCGCCCAAGCCTGCCGCTTGGCCGGACTGCCGCGCACCGCCTCCGGCGCAAAGCCGTCAAAGGCCAGGTCATAGGCGGGATGCACGGCCACCAGCTGACCCTGGAGATGTGTCGACAGCTCGGTCGGCTGCAGGTCATGGCCCGCCAGGATGCCCCGCACCTCGTCGCAATAGGTCTTGCTTTCGGCCGCGCGCCTGAGGTCGAACAGCCTTCCATCCCAGCTCGGGATCTGGACCCCCTTATAGCCGTGTCCGGCCGCCCACCCGGCGATGCCGTCAAGCGTGTTGAACGGCGCCTCGTCGGTCGTGAACTGCGCCAAGAATATCCCGGGCCCCTTGATCGTCTTCATGGCTTGCCGCTTCCTCCCGGATCTTCGGCCGCCCGGCGGCTAGTCCGCCGCGGCACCGTTGTTGGAGTATACGATAACTGCCGACCGAGCTTAACATGAGGACGATCAAGCGGTCACAAGTGGATGCAAAAGGTGACCTTCAGCGCTCGCGATCGGGCTAAGCTCCCGGCTAAGCTCCCGGCCAAGCTCAATGTCGCCGTCCGGGGCTGCGGCTTCATGGGCCGCACACATTCCAACGCCTTCGGCAAAGTCGGCAATTTCTTCGACGTCAAGCTGAGACCGGTGCTCAAGGCGGTCTGCGCACGCAATACCTCCAGCGCGCGGGCCTTCGCCGACCAATAGGGCTATGAATTCGTCGAAACGGATTGGCGCAGGCTCGTCGAGTGCAAGGACATCGACCTCACCGACATTGCCGCTCCGAACGACACGCACGCGGAGAACGCCATCGCCGCGGCTGAGGCCGGCAAGATGGTGATGTGCGAGAAGCCGCTTGGGCGCAACAGCGCCAAATCCTCGCGCATGTTCGCCACGGTCGAGGCGGCCGGCGCGCCCAATATGGTCTGGTACAGTTATCGCCGCATGCCGGCCGTGATACTGGCGAAGCACCTTGTCGAGGAGGGCGTCTCGGCAGGATCTTCCACGATCGCGCCAAGTTCCTGCAGGACTGGACGATCTCGAAGGAAGTGCCGCAGGGCGGTGCGGGGTTCCGGCGGCTCGACCTCGACGTGGCAGGCAGCGGCGTCTCCGGCGATCTCCTCGCCCATTACGGCGACCACCGAGACCTTCGTCAAGGAGATGCATAATTTGACAGGCAGGTCGAAAGGGTTGGCATCGATGACGCGAGCGCCTTCCTCGCGCGCTTCGCGAACGGCTCGCTCGCGACCTTCGAGGCAACGCGCTATGCGCACGGGCACAAGGCGCCCGCCACGCTCGAGATCAACGGCGAGCATACTTCGATTTCCTGGGATCTGCACGATCTGCATCGCCTGCAGTATTTCGACCACAAGCGTGAAGGCCGCGTGCGTGGCTGGCGTTCGATACATGTCAGCGACGGTGATCATCCTTAGATGAAGCACTGGTGGGTGCCGGGCCTGCGGATCGGCTTCGAGCAGAGCTTCACCCATCTGATCGCAGATTTGCTCGCGGCTATCGAGAAAGGCTTGCCGGCTGCGCCGACATTCCGGGAGGCTCTCGCGATCGATTACGTTACCGATGCGGTGCTGCAGTCGGCGCGATCCGGGCGCTGGGAGACGGTCCGCAGAGCATCATGAGCCAAGCGCGCACGCTGCCGTTCGCGTGGTCCTAACCACAGGGTAGTTGGTCTGCCGGCGCTGCATCTATGAACGCCCCAAGCGACTGGTATTCTCTCACGAACTGGTCTCTAATAGACGTCAAATCGTGCGACGAAGAGTGATCGTCTCAAAGGTTACCTGCACGCGGTGAGCGATTGCCGAGGGAGGAGTCGGGAGTGACCGAAGCCCATAAGCATGCGTTGCGCCTTTCCAATATAACGAAGACCTTCGGTCGCGTGAGCGCGTTGCGGAACCTGTCATTCGGCGTCGCGGCGGGCTCGTTCTTCGCGCTGTTCGGTCCGAGTTCGGTCGGCAAGACGACGACGCTGCGCACGATCGCGGGCCTCGTGAGCCCCGACGGTGGGCGCCTCGAGATCGAGGGCGCCGACATGACGCACGGGCCGATCGCGGGACGCGGCGTGTCCATGGTCTTCCAGTCCTTTGCCCTCTATCCGCATCTGACGGTCGCGGAGAATTTCGCTTACCCGCTGCGCGAGGAGCGCGTCGCCAAGCGAGAGATCGAGGCGCGTGTCCGCGAGACCGCCGCCATGCTGCGGCTGACGCTCCGGCTCGACCGCAAGCCGAACACGCTTTCCGGCGGCGAGCAGCAACGCGTGGCGCTCGGGCGTTCGCTCATCCGGCGCCCGCGTATCCTGCTGCTCGATGAGCCGCTGACCAACCTCGACGCGAAGCTTCGTCACGACATGCGGGCCGAGTTCAAGCGTCTGCACCGGCAGTTCGGCATGACGATCGTCTATGCGACGCCCGACGAGCTCGAGGCGTTGTCGATGGGCGAGGAGATCGCGGTGATGCGGGATGGCGCCGTCGTGCAGCGCGGGACACCCGATGAGCTTTACGAGCGCCCTGCCGATCTCTACGTGGCCTCCAAGATCGGCTCACCCTCGATCAACGTGATCGAGGCGCGGATCGGCGCCGGCCGCGACAGTCTCGAGACGCCCTTTGGTACGATCGGACTCGGCCGACCGCGTGCGAGCGCAAGCGCCGGCGAACGCGCGCTCATGGGCATCAGGCCGAGCGATCTACGCGCGCCTAGACCCGGCGAGCGCGCTGTTGCGAGCCGTGTGCATCTCCTCGAACCACTCGGTGATGTGACCGTCGTGTCGCTCGATAGCGCAAGCCACATCCTGCGCCTCATCCTGCCGGAGCAGCAGGCCGCCGGCTTGCATCCAGGCGACCCCTTTGCGATCGCGATCGATCCGGCGAAAATTCATGTCTTCCGCGCGCATGACGGGTCGGCCATGCAGTGACGGTCGGGCCCGCGAGAAGGAGAAAACCCAGAAGGAGGAAATCGACCGATGGCTAAGACCCAATTCGTGACTTTTACCGCCGCGGCGGTCGGGGTGGTGCTTGCGGGCATCGCCCAAGGCGCGCTCGTTCCGGCGCTCGCCAACGATGTCGTGCTGCGCATGGCCGTCCCCGACTGGCCACCGACGCGCATCATGAAGGATCTCACCGACAAGACCTACAAGGCGCCGTCGGGGAACCATGTGACGCTCGATCCCGATTTCATTCCGTGGCCCGACTACTACACGCGCCTCGCCGCGTCGCTCACGTCAGGCGAGAAGAAGTACAACATGGCGGTCTCGGACAGCCAATGGCTCGGCGCCTTCATCGAGGGCGGCTACTATCTCAAGATTAACAAATACGTCGACGCCGACCCCGGCCTGCAGGCTGTGTTCAAAGATCTCCATCCGGCCGTGAAGGCTTCCTATTCGACCTATCCGTACAAGACGGACAATCTGTACGGCTTCCCGCAGATGCCTGACATACTCGTCTCCTATTACCGCAAGGACATTTTCTGCGACGAGACCGAGCAGAAGAATTTCATGGCGAAGTACAAATACAAGCTGCCGTGCTCGGGCGAGGAGATGGACCAGACGACTTGGGACATGTTCAAGGACTACGGCGAATTCTTCATGCGCAAGAAGGGTGAGAGTCTCGCCGGGAAGCCGCTCGACGACGATTTTTACGGTGTCGAGTTTCAGGCCGGCAAAGGCTACGACTTCTCAACGTCGACCGTCTTGGAGTTCCTGTGGCAGCACGGGGGCGACATCTGGGACGAAACCAAGGCACCGAATGCCCATGCCGTCGGCGTCGTGAACTCACCGGTCGCGATCCAGTCGTTTGAGCACATGCTGTCGCTCTTGAAATACATGCCTCCGGTGGTGAAGACCGGTGGCCTCGACATATTCAAGACCGACGAGCTGTTCCGCGAGGGCAAGGTCGCGCTCAACGTCAACTGGATCGGCTTCGCCGAGAGCGCGATCACGCCGGCGACATCGAAGGTTGCCGACAAGGTGGCCTTCGCTCAGATACCTGGCTTGAAGACCGACAAGGGTAACGTGAAGTGGTCGGTGATCGGCGGTCAACCCTTTGTACTGATGACCTGGAACACAGAAGACTTGAACAAGGAAGCGCTTGAGTTCTGCAAGTGGTGGCTGTCGAAGGAGACGCAGATTGCCTTTGCCAAGGCGGGCGGTCAAAGCGCGCTGAAATCGGTCTATACCGATCCAACCTACTTGACGTTCCGGCCGTGGAACCGAACGTGGGCGCCTCAACTCGACTGGCAGAAGGATTTCTGGCATGTGCCGGAGTTCTTCGAGCTGCTGACCGAGCAGCAGGAGCAGTACGACAAGGCGATCACCGGCCAGCAGGACGCCAAGACGACGCTCGACACAGTTGCTGCATTTCAGGAAAAGCTCCTGAAAGAAGGCGGGCGGATCAAGTAGCTCTTCGGCACCCGGAGCAGCACGCGCCGGATCCGATCGGTGCGTGCTGCCTCTCTGAAACCCTGCAACGGCCAGCGACAGCAGCGATGGACCGAGGACCAAAACGGACTGCATGACCGCCTCTACCTCCGGCTTCCTCGCGCTGCGATGGTCGAACTGGCCGCTCGCGCTTGTCGCGGCCTTGGTGCTGATCCCGCTCGCCGTCACCCTGCTGCCCGCCAAATTCTCGTTTTGGATCGCCGGACTTGGCGTTGCGCTCGTCGCACTGACGCTGGTCGTCCGCGCCGCAGGGCGCCATAAGGGCGGGCTCCTCGTTGCGCCCGCCCTCGCCGTCCTGTTCGTGATGAACATCTTCCCGCTGCTCTGGTCCTTCGGTCTCAGCTTCTTCAACTACCGCGCCAATCGCGCGGCGCCGCCGAGCTTCGCAGGGCTCGAATATTACGGGCGCGTCATGACCGACCCGGTCGTTTGGAACCGCCTGCACACGACCGCGATCATCGTCATCCTGACGGTCACGACGCAGATGGTCGTGGGGTTCTTGCTCGCGCTGCTGTTCGCCAACGATTTCCCACTCCGCCGCTACCTGCTCATTCTCGTGTTGACGCCGATGATGCTCTCCTACGTCGCGATCGGCGCTTTTTTTCGCTACTACTACGAGCCGACTTTCGGGCTGCTCAGCCAAATGGTGCTTCTGGTCACGGGTGAGCGCTTCGTGCTGCTCAAGACGACGGGGGGCGCGATAGCAGGCATCGTCTTCGCCGATGCCTGGATGTGGTCGCCCTTCGTCATGCTGCTCGTCCTCGCCGGACTCGTGAGCGTGCCGAAATATCTCTATGAGGCGGCGGCGATCGACCGTGTCTCGCGCTGGCGGCGATTCTGGTCGATCACCTTCCCCTATATCCGCGGGCTTCTCATGCTCGCCCTGCTCTTTCGCACGATCGAGGCCTTCAAGCTCTTCGACATCGTCTTCCTGTTGACCGAAGGCGGACCGGGTTCCTCGACCGAGACGATCGCCATCTACGTCTACCGCATGGCGTTTCAGTACTTCCGGACCAGCGAGTCGACCGCGCTCGCCTACATTCTCCTCTTTATCGTGATCGTGTTGACCAATCTCTATCTCTATTTCGCCAACCGTCGCGCCAAGGAGATCTAAGCCATGCGCGATGCCGAGACCGCTCCGCTCCTCGAACGGCTGGGATTGCGACGCCGCCATGGCGTCGGCGCGGCCGGCTGGGCCTGGACGCTGCTTGCCGCCGTCGTGAGCTTGATCTATTTCGCACCCGTGCTGTGGATCATCCTAACCGCCTTCAAGTCGTACAACGACGCGCTGGCAATACCGCCGAAGTTCATCTTCACGCCTACTCTTGAGAACTTCGTCGGCGTCTTCAGCCGCGCGTTTTCGAGCGGCGGCGCCGCGCAGAATACGGGGTTCAGCCTCTATTTCTTCAACTCGATTTTCATCGCGGGCTCGAGCGTCGCACTCGCGCTGATCATCGGCACGCTCGCCGCCTTCGGCTTCTCGCGCTATCCCCTCAAAGGCAACGACATCTATCTGTTCGTGATCCTGACGACGCGAATGCTCCCCGCTATCGTCGTCATCATCCCGATCTTCCTCATGTTCCGTGTCGTCGGCCTGTCGGGCACGTATGCCGGCATCATCTTCCTCTACACCGCCTTCAATCTGCCCTTTGCCATATGGATGATGAAGAGCTTCTTCGACGAACTCTCGCTTGATGTCGAGGACGCGGCGCGCCTCGATGGCTCGTCGGATCGCAGCGTCTTCTTCAAGATCTGTCTGCCGCAGGTGATTGCGGGCCTCGCTGCAACGGCCGTGTTCGGCCTCATCCTCACCTGGAACGAGTTTCTCCTCGCGCTGCTTCTGACGGGCGTCGAGACCCGCACCGTGCCGGTTGCCATGGCGCAGACCATCGGCGGCGATATCGGCGTCCGCTGGGGCCTCTTGGCGGCTATCGAGACGCTGTTCCTCGTCCCCGTCATCGTCGTCACGTTCGCGCTTCAGAATTATCTCCTGCGCGGCGTCACCTTCGGCACGATCAAACGCTGAGCGCGCGATCGATGTCGACCATCGCGCTCAAGAAGGTCACCAAGCGGTTCGGCAGCTTCGTCGCGGCGCGCGACGTCGATCTGACCGTGGCGGCGGGCGAGGTCGTCTGTCTGCTCGGCCCTTCCGGCTGCGGCAAGACGACGACGCTGCGCATGATCGCCGGACTCGAGCGCGCGACCTCGGGCGACGTCGTCATCGCCGGAAGGCGCGTGAACGATCTGAAGCCTGAGCGCCGCAACGTTGCGATGGTGTTCCAGTTCTATGCGCTCTACCCAGCGCTCACCGTGCGGCAGAACATCGCCTTCCCGTTGTCGGCTGAGCGGATCGACGCGCGAGAGCGCAAGCGTCGCCTCGAACGGGTGGCGCAAATTCTCCACCTCGAGACCATACTCGACCGCCGGCCGGCGCACATCTCGGAGGGCGAAAGGCAGCGTGTGGCCGTCGCCCGCGCCATCGTGCGCGATCCCAATTGCTTCCTCTTCGACGAGCCGTTGTCGCGCCTAGACGTCGAGCTCCGCCAATCCATGCGCGGGCAGATCAAGGAGGTCCTATCGGGGCTGTCAAAGGCAACCGTGATCGTGACGCACGACCAACTCGAGGCGCTCACCATGGCCGATCGCATCGCCATCATGCGTGAGGGCATCATCGAGCAGGTCGGATCGCCGCATGACGTTTTCGCTAAGCCCGCCAATATTTTCGTCGCGAGTTTCATCGGCACGCCGCAGATGAACCTGATCGAGGGCAAGCTGCTGCGGTTCGAGGACGGTCGTGCCGTGCTGGCCGTGGGTGGGAATGAAACGCGGTTCACCGTCGATGCCGCGGCTTGCCGCCTCAACCCCTCGAAGGTCACGATCGGCATCAGGCCGCGCGCCTTCATGCCGGCGGACGATGCCGCCGGCGATACGCTCACGGCGGTGGCTGAGCTCGTGGAGCCCATGGGGGCGGAGATGCTCGTGCACGTGCGCCACGAGGCCGGACAGGAGCTCCGCGTCGTGGTGCCGCGCGACCGACGCCTGAGAATTGGCGAGAGGGTGCATCTGCGTTGCGATCCGCGCCAGACGCATTTCTTCGACGAGAGCGGAAGGGCGGTGCGCTCATGAGCGAAACGGGATCTGGGGCGCCCGGCATGTCGGTGGCCACGGCGACGCGCCTCGAATATTCAATCATCGGCCTCGGTCTCTTCGCGCTCATCCTCATCTTCCAGCCCTTCAGCCTCACGCTCTTCGGCGTCGGCTGTGGCCTCGTGATCCTGGCGGGGCTCGCCAACAATCTGCTCCCGCTCTGCGAGCCGGGGCGGCCGCTCGGGTCGGTTGTGCGCATCGGATTCGTCGTGCTCGTGATCTTCTTCTTCGTCGCGCTGATCGCCATCGGATCCGCATACCTCTACGGGCTCTATCTCGCTGCCAATCGATGAGCCGATCCGGCCGGACCATTCGGACCCATCCCGGTCTTACTGAAGGAGAGCTGTGATGAAACTCGGTCTGTTCATGATGCCCCTCCACGACCCGAAGAGGAACTACACGCAAGTCCTGCAGGAGGATCGCGAAGCCATCCTCCTCGCGGAGAGGCTGGGCTATGACGAGGCTTGGGTCGGCGAGCACTACAGCTGCACGACCGAGCCTATCCCGGATCCCCTGCAATTCATGGCGACGCTCATTCCGATCACGAAGACCATCAAGTTCGGCACCAGCGTGCTCAATCTGCCGCAGCACCATCCGGCGGTGGTGGCCGGCAATTGCGCGATGTTCGATCATCTGAGCGAGGGGCGCTTCATCATGGGCATCGGCCCGGGCGGTCTCGGCTCGGATTTCGAGCTGTTCAAGGTGATGGACAAGAACCGCGCGGAGATGATGGTCGAGGCCATCGACATGGTTCACAAGATCTGGCGCTCCGATCCGCCCTACCGCATCCCCGGCAAGTATTGGGACATCACCATCGATGATTCCTATCAACCGCGGCTCGGCGTCGGGCCGATGCTGAAGCCCTACCAGAAGCCCTACCCGCCGCTCGCCGTCTCGGCGATGAGCCCCTCGTCGTCGACTGCCCGCATGGCGGGCGAGCGCGGCTGGGGTCTCGTCTCGGCGAATTTCATGCCGGTCGGCCACGCCAAGACACACTGGCAGCAGTATTGCGCCGGCGCCGAGGCGGCGGGCCGCCGTGCCGATCGGGGCGATTGGCGCTTGGCGCGGAGCATCCTCGTCACGGAAACGGATGAAGAGGCGAAGGAATACCTCGCGGATGAGAAATGCAGCGTTGGCTGGTACTACACCTATCTGCGCGACAACCTCGCCACCTATAAGCTGCTGAAGATCATGAAGCCCAGCGAAGCGATGCCGGACGAGGCGGTCACCTTTCGGAATTGCGTCGACTGGATGGTGATCCACGGCAGCCCGAAGCGCGTGCTCGATCAGCTCGTCGCTCTCATTGATGAGGTCGGCTCATTCGGCACGCTGCTGCTGACGCAGAAAGATTGGGACCGCCCGGAGCTGCATAAACGATCGATGCGGCTCCTTGCGGAGCAGGTGATGCCGAAGCTTCGCAGACATCTGGAGCACATGAAGGCGGCGGAGTAGGCACCGCGACCTACGAGCACGCCACCCGGCGAGCGGCCCTCCCGCGGGCCTTCTCATCCGCAGCCATGCATGCCGCCGCCCACAACACGTTCAATGTTCAACGCCATCTGATCTCCCGCCGCACGCTGCGTCTCTTTCGAGCCGAGGCCATGCAGCAGTGGCACGCAGCGACGATGGCCGGCGAACCGTCGTCCGTCTTGAGAAGCGTCCCAGCTCAGTCGAGTTGCCGTGACAAAGCCGAATTCTGGCCTTCCTCGGCGGCTTTTATCTCTTCCTCACGATGTTGTTGGGTGGGCATTTCAGCATCGGTTATGTGTGGATTCTTCCCGATGGCGGTTACGAGTTCGGTGTGTTCCGGGCTGCAATGACCGCCGTGTTCATCGTAACAGGCGGCGGTCGCATTTCTGTCGACAAACATATTCGGCGGGCTCGATTCTTTGAACATAGGCCGGAGCTTCGAGTAGTTTGGCTGCTCTTCGCATAGGCATCGACGAACAGCCCCCCTCAGGGGCCACGGCTTTGAGGAGTGCATCATATGAAAGGCGCCGACCTGCTCGTGGCCGCACTCGAGAACGAGGGTGTGCAACATATCTTCGGCGTCCCCGGGGAAGAAAACCTCGACGTTGTCGAAGCATTGCGCCTCTCCACGATCAAGCTCGTGCTAACCCGCCATGAACAGGCGGCAGCCTTTATGGCAGCAACGCACGGACGGCTGACCGGCAAGGCCGGAGTCTGCCTCTCGACGCTTGGTCCCGGCGCGCTCAATCTGACCACGGGCGCCGCCTTCGCTCTGCTCGGCGCGATGCCCATGGTCATGATCACGGGCCAGAAAGGCATTCTGAGCCGGAAGCAGGCGCGCTTCCAGGTCGTGGACATGGTCTCAACCATGACGCCGCTGACCAAGATGGCGCACCAGATCGTCAGCCCGGCGACGATCCCCTCGATCGTGCGGGAGGCGTTCCGAGTTGCGCAACACGAGAGGCCAGGCCCGGTCCATCTCGAACTGCCGGAGGACATCGCCGGAGGAGCGGCACCCGAGATTCCGCTGGTGACCACGCACCCGATCGATTTGCCCGTTGCCCATCCCGCGGCATTGGAACGAGCGGCCGAGCTGATTCTCAAGGCCGAGCGACCGTTGGTGATGGTGGGCGCGGCAGCGAGCCGCCCGCGCCTGGCAGATGCCTTGTCGGCTTTCGTCAACCGCCTGCAAATCCCGTTCTTCAATACGCAAATGGGCAAGGGAGTGGTCGCCGGCGGATCCGGACTCTACATGGGCACCGCCGCGCTTTCCGAGAGAGACCATGTTCATCGCGCGATCGACCGTGCCGATCTCATCATCGCGATCGGCCATGACACCGTGGAGAAGCCGCCCTTCTTCATGGGGCCGGACGGACCGACGGTCCTGCATGTGGGCTATCTTCCCGCGACGGTCGAGGAGGTGTTCTTCCCGCATGCGGAGCTCGTCGGTGATGTCGGCCCCAGCCTCACGCTGCTGGCCGACCGTATCGAGGGCATGCTGCCGAGGGCCGGAGCCCTCTTGGGACTGCGCGGGAAGATTCTCGCGCGGATCGCCGAGCGGGCGAAGGAAGCCTGCTATCCGCTGACCCCGCAGCGCATCGTGCACGACGTGCGGCAGGTGATGCCGGAGGACGGCATCGTCTGCCTGGATAACGGCATGTACAAGATCTGGTTCGCGCGGAACTACAGGACTCATGTCGCGAACACGCTGCTGCTCGACAATGCACTCGCGACGATGGGGGCCGGGCTGCCCTCCGCTATGATGGCTGCGATGCTCCATCCGACCCGGCGCGTCCTGGCGGTGTGCGGCGACGGCGGGTTCATGATGAATTCGCAGGAAATAGAAACGGCGACGCGCCTCGGACTCAATCTCGTGGTGCTTGTCCTGCAGGACAATGCATACGGGATGATCCGCTGGAAGCAGGCAGCGGACGGGTTTGCCGATTTCGGCATGACCTTTGGAAATCCGGATTTCGTCGCCTATGCCAAGGCCTACGGCATAAAGGGCAGTCGGGTGGAGAGCGCCGATGGCCTGGCGCCGACGCTCGAGGCGGCATTCTCCGGAGGCGGCGTTCATCTCGTCTGCGTGCCCGTGGACTACTCCGAGAACATGCGGGTCCTGGTCGACGAATTGCGCAATCAAGCATAGAGGAATGGAGGCGGCGATGATTCAAGTCGTTCACGCATTCGATCGCGCGACGATCGCGCAACTTGACAGCGACGCGACGGCGCAACCGATTCCACATCGAAAGGAGCGGCCTCATGAATCAAAGGTCCGAAAAGGGCAGCATTGTCACGCTGATAAATGTCTTCACGGTCGAGCCGGCCAATCAACAGCGACTTGTCGATCTTCTCACTCACGCAACTGACGGCTCGGTCAACCGTGCACCGGGCTTCATTTCTTCGACGCTCCATCGCAGCATGGACGGCACAAAGGTGACCATGTATGCCCAGTGGCGCAGCGCGGAAGACTATCAAGCCATGCGGCAGGATCCCGGCCCTCGGCCGTTGCTGGAGGAGGCGCTCACCATCGCGAAGTTCGAACCGGGCATGTACGAGATCGTGCGGACTTTCTGGCCTGCCGGCGAAAAGTTCCAAGGTGCGTCCTTAACCCGAGGATCGGAGCGAGACGGCGGCGCTTGAAACTCAATCGTCGGTGCGTGCCCCGATTGATGATTGCTGCCGATTGAGGCAGATGACTGACGGGGGGTGAGAAGAAGGAGCCGACGATGTTTGCCTACAGGGGTTCGACTGCGATGATCACCGGCGCCTCCAAGGGATTGGGTGCGGCCTTTGCAAAGGCCTTGCGGGCCGCGGCATAAACCTTGTTCTGGCCGCCCGCTCGATCAATGCGCTGCAAGACCTCGCCGACTCCCTTGGGCGCCGACCCGGTTCACACCAGCGCCGGGTCGTCGAGATCACCGAACACCGGCTCGATGCCCTGCGCCTTGATGCCAGCGGCCTTGTCCGGAGCCCGGGATCGATTGAAGCCTGTTGCGCTTTGCCATCTTGCTGGCATGCCAGCGCCAACGCCTTGACCTTGAGCTGGCACGGAGTCCATCAGGGCGAGCCGGACCGAGTCAATCGGGGCGGTTCCGCGGTGACGTCGAACATCGTCGCGGCAAGCACGTAGAGGCCAATCGCGATCACGAGGACGGCGCTGTAGCCGATGCTCATCGCCAGGAGAGTCGCCAGGATAGCGCTCACCACCGAGGCGCAGCCGTTGATGCCCCAGACCCACGGCACGAGATCCGGCGCAAGCTGCGCAAGTCGCGACAACGCCAGGGGAAACGGCATGCCCATGCAGAAGGCGAGTGGCGCGATCAGCAACAGCGAGAGGATGATCTTCGGCGGATCCGGCAGCGGCATCAGCCAGCGGAAGATCGGCGGCAGGAGAATAAGGTGGAGGAGCGCCATCGATGCGATGCCGGCGACGGCAAGGGAAATCGCGGATGCCGGCGATCGAAGGCAACCGCGCCAGCCTCCGGTCCATCCACCGCGAGGCGCCCGGCACAGAGCCGCTAGCCCGGCCTCGAGCCGCGGCGCAACGCCGCTGCCCAGCCCCGCGAACACCAGGAAGGCGCAGAGCACCACCGCGATTGCATAGACCGGGTGGCCAAGGAACAGCACGAACCGCTGGATCGAGGCGATCTCGACGAAGAGAAAGCCAAGGCCGATCGCCAAGAAATAGAGAGCGACCCGGCCCCTCGTGAAGGATGGTTCGCGCCCGCCATGCCAGATGGCCAGGGGCCCCAGGATGAGAACGAGGCTGAGCATGAGTGCCTGGGCCAGCGTCGCGACCAAGACGAGATAGCCCCAATCGAGCAGCGCCGCCCCGCCGAGGGAGCGTCGCTCGAGCAGTTCCGGCAAGGCGCGCCATCGAAAGAAATCGAAGAAGTACGGCCGGTCGTCGGTCGCCGGAAAGAGATCGAACTTGTAGCTCTCGAGGAAAGACTGGCGGTCCGGGCGGAGCAGCGCCGCCGCTCCCTCGAAGAAATAAGGCTCGTCCAGAACGTTGAACCGGTCGGCCTCGGCCCGCTCGATGCCCGGGTAGTAATCGAGATCGAACGAGCGCTCCGCGGCGAAGCTCCGGATCCTGGCGACATCCTCGGCAGTGAGCGCCCCGTTCTTCACGATGAGGGTTGTCGTGCTCCAGCTGCGGATCAGCGCGAGCTGCCGCCCCGGCTCGTCAATCCCCTTGCGCTCGAGTGCCGCCAAGGCAGTGGCGAACAGCTTGAGGCTGTCGCGTGGCGGCAGCTTCAGCCAGCGCGTGATTGTCAGATAACCGTCCGGGCGCAAATGCTCGAGATATTGCGCGAAGGCCTCGACGGTGTAGACGTAGCTTTCGCTCAAACTGAGCGTACCCGCCGCGGCGGTGGCAAGGGAGTCGAGGAGCGGCAGCTGGATGAGATCATAGCGGTCGCCGCTGCTGGCGACAAAGCTGCGCGCCTCCGCGACATGGACCCGGACCTCCGGCCGATCGTAGAGCTTGCCGGCGAAGTCGGTATAGGCCGCCCTAACCAGCCGGACGAATTGCGCATTGAGCTCGACCGCGTCGATGGGTGCGGCGCGGTGATACAGCGCGAGCAGCACGTCGGCCCCGCCGCCGGCACCGAGGATCACGACCGCGGGCCGCTCCAGCAGGTGATAGGGCAGCGCAGCGGGCGTGTAGTCGAGATAACGGAGAGGCTCGGTCCTGCCGTCGAAGGCGGTGATGACGCTGAGCCCATCGCCATCGGTGAAGACGCCGAGCTGAGGCGGCGGCTCGAGCGCGTTGTTGAGGCTGAGCCCGGGCGCATGGCGGAACGGGATGGTCGGGCTGCGGACGATGGTGAGGAGGCCGAGCGGGCTCGACTCTTCGCCCAACACTTCGGTCCCGGGGACGAGCAGCGCCTGGCTCAGCCCCTTGTACTCGGAGAGCCGCAATTCAGTCCAAGACGGCGGCATCACGGCAAGCGCGGCAAGCGCGCCGAAAGCGATGAGGGCGGCCGACCATCGTCTCGCGGCATCGATCATCCGGACGCTGGCCAGCGCAGCGGCAACAAGAGCGAGCCCGGCGACGAGCTTGAGCGCCAGGGACGGCATGACGAGGAACAAGGCGGCCGCGACGCCGAGGGCGCCAGCCCCGGCACCGACCAGGTCGTAGCGGTAGATCCGGCCGATATGGTCAGGGAAAGCGGCGAGAGCGAGCCCAACACAGGTAGCGCCGCAAAAGAATGGCACCGTGAGCAGGAGGTAGAGAATGGGAATATAGAGGAGCTGCCGGGGATCCCAGATCACGGCGAGCGCGTTGAAGGGCAAACGCTCGGCGATCGCGAAGACGACGACGGAAGAGATGCCGAAGAGCGCGGCGCTTCCAGCGAAAACGGCGGCGAAGTGGCGTCGCAGCCGGTGCTGCGCGAGGGCAAGGAAGGTGCCGCTGGCGCCGTAGCCGAGGAGGGCAATGCTGATAACCATATAGGCGAAGTGGTGCCACTGGACGATCGAGAGGAGCCGGGTCAGCAGCACCTCGTAGGCAAGCACCCCGGCCGATACGACTGCGATCGCGAGCAGCGGCATCGCTAATGCCTTCCGCTGAGCGGCACGAATCGCACGGGCAGGAGCTGGCGCGTCCGGGCGCGTCCCTCGGCGTCGCGCTCGACGAGGACGAGATGCTGCAGTGCGAACGGGGCACCCACCGGGATGACCATCCGACCACCCGGCCTCAGCTGTCGGAGGAGCGGCGGCGGGATGTGGTCGGCCGCCGCGGTAACGATGATCGCATCGAAGGGTGCCGCATCCTCCCAGCCATAATAGCCGTCACCTTGCCGGACAGCGATATTGGTATAGCCAAGCCGCTGCAGCCGGTCGGCCGCGCTGGCCGCCAGACCCGGAATGATCTCGATCGTGTAAACTTGGCGCACCAGACTCGCGAGCACCGCCGCCTGGTAGCCGGACCCGGTACCGATCTCGAGCACGACGTCGTTCGGCCCGACCTCGAGGAGGTCGGTCATCAGCGCGACGATGAGTGGCTGCGAAATGGTTTGGCCGTATCCGATCGGCAGCGGCCGGTCGGCATAGGCGTCTTGCCGCACGCCGTCGGGCACGAACTCATGGCGCGGCACGGTGCCCATGATCCGTAGCACCTCCGGCGCGAAACGCGCGCGGCCCAGAGAAAGCGTCGCCTCACTCGCATAAGATTCGATGGTACGCACCATCTGCGCGCGCTCGGCAGCATGATCCGGGGACGCGGCGTTCGATACTTGCAGGCTTGCAGCGGCCAATACCACCGGGAGGCCAAGGCTCGGCAATCGCAAAGCGGCGCGCCACCGCGATCCGCCCGCGATGCTTGGTTCCGAAGTGCCCGCGAGCGCGACGACCCTACAGCCATGATAATGCATTCCTATCCTCCAGTGCTCGGCCTCGGCCGGACTTAAGGGCTCGCGATGCCACCGCGCACGCCAGCGTGCCATAGCTAAGCTCAAGATCGTATCTCACCCTCGCCCCGACAATTTAATCTGCCGGCTGCAGTTCCGAATTATTCGATGATCGCGCTGTCGAATGCCCTTGAGGGCTGCCGGATGGCGAACTACGTCACCGGCAGCGACGCCTACTCGTGGCAAGTGCCGACCCTTGATGGCCTCTCCATCACGGCGAGCAACGGGCTGGACCCTCACCCCCACGCGGCGGGTTCTCGATGGCGGCCCGCTCGACATCGTGTTCGTCTGCGGCGGGGTGGACGTGCGCCAGGTCGCGGACGAGCGGATCAAGAACGCCCTACGGCGCCTAGCGCGGCAGGGCGTGCGGCTGGGTGATACAAGCGCGCTCCGGGCGAAGCTTCTCGGTCAGGTGATCGCAATCGAGAACTTGCGGCCTGGACTACAAGATCAATCTTGACCTCACCGAATTCGAGATTGATGAAGAGGGAAGAGCGGTGCTGGCAGGGCGATGGAGCATCACCGATGCCTCGGATCGCACCGAGCGGGCCGGCGCGAAGGTGTTCTTCGCTCGACCTGTTGGCCAGGCGCGCTCGGCTATCTTGCGAGCGACGGTCGGCTGTTTCGCCTGACGCCGCGCGTCCTCGACTTGGCGACGGCGTACCTCTTGTCGAATTCAATCTCGGCGGTAGTGCAGCCTACCTGCGAGCGTATCAGCGCCGAGGTCCAAGAGGCGTGCTCGGCCGCGGTTCTCGACGGCCAGGACATCGTCATGGTGACGCATGCCTCGCCGCCGCGTTTCATCGCGGTCGGACCCGGCGTCGGCTTCCGTCTTCCGGCGTTCTGCACGTCGTTGGGCCGCGTACTGTTGGCAGCGCTCCGGACGACGCTCTCGATGCCTAAGCGCCGGCCTTGACGGAACATACGATCACGGACAAGACCAAGCTGCGCGACGCCATCGCCAGCGCGCGCGAGCAGGGTTTCTCCTTCGCCGATCAGGAGGCGGAGATCGGCTTCCGATCCGTCTCCGTCCCACTGCGGCGCTATGACGGCACCACGGTTGCGCCGCTCAACATTGGCGCCCGCATTGAACGCGCCTTGGTCGAGATGATGCTCGGCACCTATTTGCCGCAAGCACGGGATCAGTGACGCGACCTTCTACAACTGGAAGGCCAAGTTTGGCGGCATGGATGTTTCGGATGCCCGCCGTCTGAAGACCCGGGAAGACGAGAACGCCAAGCTGAAGAAGCTGCTGGCCGAGGCGATGCTCGACAACGCCATGTTGAAGGACATCGCGTCAAAAAAATGGTAACGCCCGTCGCCAGACGAGAGGCCGCGGCTCACCTGCGGCAGACTTACGGAGTGAGCCAGCGGCGGGCGTGCAGAGCGATCGGAGCGAATCGCACCTCGGTCCGCTACCGCAGTCGGCGGCCGGATGACAGCGTCCTTCGTGGCCGGCTTCGCGAACTGGCCGCAGCCCGCCGGCGGTTCGGCTATCGGCGGCTGCATGTCCTGCTCGAACGCGACGGCATGCACATCAACCACAAGCGACTGCGGCGGCTCTATGCCGAGGAGCGGCTCCAGGTCCGCCGTCGCGGCGGACGCAAGCGCGCGCTTGGCACCAGGGCACCGATCGCCCTGCCGCAGGGGCCGAACCAGCGCTGGTCTCTCGACTTCGTCAGCGACGCGTTCACCGACAGCCGACGCTTCCGTATCCTGGCAGTGGTCGACGACTTCACCCGCGAGTGCCTATGCCTGGTCGCCGATATCTCGCTCTCCGGGTTCCGCGTCGCTCGAGAGCTCGACCTCGTGCTCGCTACGCGTGGTCGCCCGCTGACCTGCGTTTCCGACAACGGGACCGACCTTACCAGTATGGCGATCCTGCGCTGGTCGCAGGAGACCCGCATCGAATGGCACTACATCGCCCCGGGCAAGCCAACGCAGAACGCCTTCGTGGAAAGCTTCAACGGACGTCTGCGCGACGAACTCCTGAACGAGATGTTGTTCACCTCGCTCGCCCACGCCAGAGCCGTTCTCGCGGCCTGGAAAGACGACTACAACACCATCAGACCGCATAGCGGCCTCGGCAACTTACCGCCGGCGATCTACGCCAAGCTCAGCGCTCCCACGATGCAACGGGACGGGACGCTGCGCGCGATCGGGGGCTCCGCGCCCCGTCCCGTTGCACCACCGAGCCCGATCGGCTCAAATGAGCAACTGACTCTACTCATCCCTGGATGAAAGAATGGGCTCAGGTCACCGTCGCCGGAATTGCGGGAATCGCCAAACTGCTAGATGTGCAAGTGGTCGGCGTACTCGCCGCTCTTCCGGCTTTGGTATCCTTCATCGGCCCTAGATTTCAATGCCGAGAAACTGTCCAGTGGCACACCGATTTTCAAATCGGGCTGGACAGACTAGATAACGAACTACGTCTTCAGGTTGGACGCGATGCCACTGAGACAGAGGTCGCTGCTATCAGTGCAAGGTACAGCGATTTCGTTGCTAAGATGGAGAGCGAGGCGAAAGCGACATTCACTAAGTTTTGGGATCTTGTGATAACAAAGAATACCCACTCTTAGACACCCGATCGAGACCGCGATCTGCCACATCAACCTTTGAGGTTATGCGGGAGTAGCGCGTCGCAATCAGCGGCTGACCAGGGCGATTGCTGTTGTCTGAGATTCAGCGGGAACTGCCTCGGGATTGCGAACGCCGCTCACGACGGATATGAGACCCAGGACGATTAGTGCAACGACTCCAAAATTCGGCCTTTCGCGCCGCGCGGCTGGCACTGCAACGTAAGCCATGTGGAAATCTCCCGGTTTGGTTCAGCACGAAAACCCTACCAGGATGATTTTTGCCCGCTGTGATCCGGCTCACATGCTTTCGCGGAGAGCCGGTAAGCGAGGGCCGCGTCAGCGAACCATGCGACTATCAACGCCCGAGATTTCGTTTCAGCCGGCGAGATCAGCAGCCGAAGCGCCATCGACGACCGAGACAAAGCCGCGAAGCAACTATGAGTAACAAGCTTGGAGATCGTCACGGCGGCGGTAAAGCGCGTCCGAAGCCGCATCATGCGCTCCACGCCTCACTCCACCTGACGGGCGTTAACGGACCGAAGCCTCGCCGGTCTTCGCGACGGCTTTGCGATAGTGCTCTGCATCCCAGTCAAGCAGTGCCCGTTCTTCCTCTTCCGGCAGATAGGTCGCTACGGTATCGAGCGGCAGACGCCCGATCACGAAAGCCAGGCAGCGCAGAAGCGCCTCGGCGCCGGGCAAAAGATCGGACCGAACCAGTGCCCCCTTTCCCGGAACCAGCATAACGGCCGGGCAAGGCATCGCCCTGGCAGCGAATGAGTGCGCCATATCGGCAATGCTCTCATCGGCCCGTAACGTCCGAACGCCTGACCCAAGAAAGACCACATGATCCGGATAGAGAGAGCCGCCGGTCGCGATCGTAAGGTTGTACGGATCGGTGGCCAGGCCATGGCATTCCTCGAACCCCGCCGGACGATAGTCGCTCTCCGCACAGAGAGCCTGCAGCCTCGCACGGTCGCCGGCGGCCGCCGGTCGTTCGGGGGCTTCGAGGCGTCGCTCGACGTCGTGCATCAAAGCCTCCGCCGCATTGCAATCTTCGCCGCCGACGACGAGGCCATGATTACCAAGGATGAGCACATCGAGTGTCCGTCCGGACGTCGCCGCCGC
>WNGL01016787.1_pt1 | contig 19930 bp, 17 predicted proteins | sample 5400591 | NCBI WGS metagenome assembly WNGL01 (sample SAMN13153377, study PRJNA577476) | soil metagenome | isolation source: 80 cm soil or saprolite under Garry oak tree replicate 1 | place: USA:California | collected 2016-06-15 | reverse complement strand
CAGGGCAGGCTGCGGCAGCTTATTCGACCGTAGCTTTATTGATCTTGTCGAGCTTGGGAAACTGACGGGCGAGATACTTCTCGCCCTCGATGTGGATGCGCATCTGATCGGGCCCACGCCCCTGTGGCGCGCCCTCGCCATAGACGCCGTAGAGCTTATCCACCACGTCCATCCCTTCGACCACCTCGCCGAACGGGGCGAAGCCGCTCGCGTCGAGCCGATCGTTGGCGCCGTAATTGATGAAAACCTGTGTGGTCCGCGTCCCCGGTCCCGCGGTTGCGAACGTTACCATGCCGCGCTGGTTGGAGCGCCGCACCGGGTCGTCGGGAATCCGCCGCTCGCGCCACGCGGCGGTCACCGCGGTGTCGCCGTGCAGGCCGAACTGCGCCATGAAGCCGGGAATCACCCGGAAAAACCGGACGCCGTTGTAATAGCCGGAGCGCACCAGGTTGTAGAAGCGATCGGCGCCGTGCGGCGCCCAGGCGCGATGCACCGCGATGACGACGTCGCCCTTCGTGGTCGAGAACCTGGCGCGGAAGCTGTCGGGCGCCTGCAGGGCGAATCCCGGATCGGACGGGTTGTGGAAGTCAGGGACGCCGCCGGCCGCCGAGGCGGGCTTGTCCGCGGGCTTGGAACATGCCCCCATGCCCACCAGTGTGAGGGCGATCACGGAACCGAATGAGATGTAACGCATAACGCAATGCTAGCTTCTCGAAAATCCGTTCGCTATAGTGTGCCCCCGACTTCCCCACAGGTGGGGGCTTCCAATGGACAGCTGGATTTCCCAACGCATTCGCGCGGTCTCGTTCCGCCGTGTCGTCGTCTGGACGCTCGCCCTCGTCGGCGGCGTGCTGCTCGCCACGACCGATCGTCGCTACATCCTGAACTTCCTGGCCGGCCCTTATAAGCTCGAACGGGCTGACCTCGATTCGATCCACGATGTCACCGCCACGCCGCGCTACTACGCGCGCGTCGCCGGCGACAGAGTGCTCGACACCGGACTCCGCCAGTACACGGTACACACCCAGAGCGGGGTCGAGACCCGTCGTGAGGAATCGGCGGCTTATCACGCACTGGTCATCGGCAATCACTATCTCGTCGTCCGCACGGCCGGCCCCGAATCACGCCAGGCCGAGGGGAAGCTGGTCCCCTGGCCCGAAGATCTCGAGAACGAGCTGTTCGACAGCAAGGATATGCGGTCGTTGCGCAGCAGCTTCTATCCCTTCTATCTGGATACCGATTCCTTCCGCCGGCCGGGCTTCGTGGTCATCGGCGTGGCGATCGTGTTTCTGCTCCTCTTCGTCTGGCAGGCGCTGCCGGCGTGGCGCGCGTGGCGCGAGCCCGACCGTCATCCGCTCGCCCAACGCATCGCGAAGTGGGGCGATCCGATCGGGGTCGCCGTCGAGGCCGAACACGACTTCAACAATTCACTGCTCCGGGGCAAGGCCGGCTGGCGCTTCGGCAACAGGTTCCTCGTGCGATCCAGCTTTTTCAGCTTCAACATCCTACGGCTGCAGGATGTGCTCTGGGCGTACAAGAAGATCACGAAACACAGCGTGAACTTCATTCCCACCGGCAAGACCTACGAGGCGATCGTCAACTGTTATGGCGGCACCGCGACGATTCGCGGCAGCGAGAAGAAGGTGGGGGAGATGCTGAATTTCGTGCAGCAGCGCGCGCCGTGGGCGATTTACGGTTTCAGTGACCAGCTGGCGGCCACCTTCAACAAGCATCGTCAAGATTTTGCGCGTGGCGTGGAGCAGCGCAAGCAGGAGTGGGCCCAGAAGTCGGCGCAGAAGCCGTAGTATGGGAAGCGCCTAAGGCGAGCCGGCTGACCCCGTTGTGATCTAGCCCCCACGCTCGGCGCTGTGGGAGGTTATCTTAGTCTCGCATGGCTGACAGCGGCCTCCCCCCCCCCGCCTCCCCCCCGAATCGTCCGTCGCGCGGGTCGGGCTCGCTCACGGTGCACCTCGCCGATGAGCTGGACGTCTATTTCAATGAAGTCGCCCACGGCCGTCCCGTCGGCTTCGTCGCCTCGCCCAAGTGGAAGCCCCGCACCGACGTCTATGAGACCGACGACGAGCTAATCGTCCACATGGACATCGCCGGCATGCAGGCCGACGACTTCAGCGTGGAGTTGGACGAGGGGATCCTCAGGATCTCCGGCGAGCGTACCACGCGGCAGCCCGCCGGAGGCAAGCGTCACTACCATTCTATGGAAGTGCAGATCGGTCCGTTTGAGCGCCGCTTCCGGTTGCCGGTGGTGGTCGATCCCGCGTCGATCCGCGCCACGTACGAGCACGGCTTCCTCGAGATCCGGCTGGCTAAGCAACCGCCCCGTTCGTCGGGCGCGCAATCGGTGCGGGTGACGTGATGGAACGCCTGCCGGTCCTTCCCCTGGGCCAGCTCGTCGTCTATCCCCACGTTGTCCTGCCGCTGGCTCTCACAGATCCCAAAGCCGTTCAATTGATCGACGAGATCATCCAGGGCGAGAAGCGCCTGCTGCTCGGCGTCGTGAAGTCCATGGGCGGAATCGAGCCGCCCGAGGGCGCCGTCATGAACACGCTGCCGCACCAGCTCTACGACGTCGGCACGCTCGGCACGATCGTGCGGATGCTGAAGCTGGGCGACGGCTCGGTGCGCGTCATGGTGCAGGGGCTCGAGCGCGCCCGGTTGAAAGACGTCGCGCAGGGCGAGAAGTGGCTGATGGCCGGCTGCGAGTCGCTGATCGAGAACCTGCTCGAAGACGCGCGCACCGAGGCGCTGAAGCGCACGGTCATCGCGCAGTTCTCGCGCGTGATCGACATCGCGCCCTACCTCGGCGCCGAGCTGCACGAAGTGCTTGCGGGCATCACCGAGGCGGGCAAGCTGGCGGACTTCATCGCCGCTAATCTGGATCTCGCGCTCCCGGCGAAAGCGGAGCTGCTCGCGATCGATGACGTGACGCGCCGCCTGGAGCGGCTCGGCGAGTTTCTGATGCAGGAGCTGCAGGTGCTCGAGGTCGGCACGCAGATCCAGGAAAAAGTGAAGACGCGGCTCGATCAAAATCAGCGCGAATACGTGCTGCGCGAGCAGCTACAAGTGATCCGCCAGGAGCTGGGCGAAGGCGAGGGCGACGACGAGCTCGAGGAGCTCGCGCAGCGTCTCGATGAAGCGCAGCTGTCAGCGGAGGCCAAGAAGGTGGCCGACCGCGAGCTGAAGCGGCTGCGCCAGATGTCGCCGCAGTCGGCCGAGTACCAGGTCGCGCGCACGTACCTCGACGTGTTCGCGGCGCTGCCGTGGAGCCGCGTCACCCAGGACCGGCTCGACCTCAAGGCGGCGCGCGAGATCCTCGATCGCGACCACTACGATCTCAAGACGATCAAAGAGCGTATCCTCGAGTACCTCGCGGTGCGGACGCTCAATCCCGACGCGAAGGGCTCGATCCTCTGCTTCGTGGGACCGCCGGGCGTCGGCAAGACCTCGCTCGGCCAGAGCATCGCCGAGGCGCTGGGACGCAAGTTCACGCGCGTCTCGCTCGGCGGCGTGCGCGACGAAGCGGAAGTGCGCGGCCATCGCCGCACCTACGTCGGCGCGATCCCCGGCCGCATCATCCACGCGCTGCAGCGCTGCGAGACGCGGACCCCGGTGCTGATGCTGGACGAGGTGGACAAGATGGGCGCCGACGTCCGCGGCGATCCCACCGCCGCGCTGCTCGAGGTCCTCGATCCGGCGCAGAACTCGACGTTCGTCGATCATTACCTCGAGGTGCCGTTCGACCTGTCCGGCGTGATGTTCATCGCTACGGCGAACAGCACGGTGCCGATTCCCGATCCGCTGCTCGACCGCATGGAACAGCTCACGCTCGTCGGCTATACGCCGTCGGAGAAGCTGCAGATCGCCAAGCGCTACCTGCTGCCGCGCCAGCTCAAGGAGACGGGGTTAGGCAAAGGCAAAGAGGCTGAGCGCGCGCACATCGCGGACGCCGCGCTCGACCGGCTGATCGCCGAATACACCAGGGAAGCGGGCGTCCGCCAGCTCGAGCGCGAGATCCAGGGCGTCCTGAGGAAAGCCGCGCTGGAGGTGGTCGAGGGGAAGTCGACGACCGTACGGATCTCCTCGAAGAATCTCGAGAAGTACGCGGGACAGCCCAAGGTGCAGAGCGAAGTCGCCGGCCGGGCGCCGGAGATCGGCGTCGCCACCGGGCTCGCGTGGACGCCGGTCGGCGGCGACATCATGTTCATCGAAGCGATCCGCATGCCCGGCAAGGGTCAGATCACGCTGACCGGCCAGCTCGGCGACGTGATGAAGGAATCGGCGCAGGCCGCCTGGAGCCTGCTGCGCGCCCGCGCCGGCACGCTCGGTATTCCGCTCGACGCGTTCACGCAGTCGGACGTGCACCTGCACGTGCCGGCCGGTGGGGTGCCCAAGGACGGTCCCTCGGCCGGCATCACGATCGCCGCGGCGCTCGCATCGCTGCTCTGCCGCCGCCCGGCGCGGCACGAAGTCGCGATGACGGGCGAGCTGACGCTGCGTGGACGGGTGCTCCCCATCGGCGGGCTCAAGGAGAAGTTGACGGCCGCGGCGCGAGCGGGCGTGAAGTCCGTGCTGGTTCCCGAACGGAACAAGAACGACCTCATTGACTTGCCAGAAGAGGTGCAGAAGTTGCTGCGACGTCGCCACCCTCGAAGCCGTACTCGCCGAGCTCCGGCGCCGCGACGGCAAGTACAACGAGCGCGCCTACGTCTTCGTGCTTGCGGCGCTGGAATTCGCGCAAACGCGGCTGCCGGCGCGGCGCCATCTGAGCGGCGTCGAGCTGGCGTGGGCCTGCCGCGATTTCGCCTTGGCGCAGTTCGGGATGCTTGCCGCGTCGGTGCTGACGCACTGGGGCGTGCACACCACAGAGGACTTTGGCCAGATCGTCTTCATGCTGATCGACGTCGGATTCCTGGCACGCCAGCCCAGCGATCGGATCGAGGACTTCGAGCGCGTTTATGATTTCGCCGAGGTCTTCAAGGCCGGGGCCGGCTATCGTTGGCCGGGAGTCTCGTTTTCGGGGTGAGCGTCCGACCGCCCGCCGTCAGCGGGCGATTCTACCCGTCCGATCCCACCGAGCTGCGGGCGACCGTTGCAACATTACTCGCCGACGCGCGCCAGGCCGTCGGGCCGTCAGGCCGTCCGGCCGTCGGTCTTATTGCACCGCACGCCGGCTACATCTACTCCGGCCCGACGGCAGCCCGCGCGTTCGTTCGGACGGTCATCCCCGCGCTCGTCATCATTGTTGCGCCCAATCACACCGGCGTTTGCGAGGCCAAGAGCGGCGTGTCGCTGTGGGAGGCGGGCGCGTTTCGAACGCCGCTCGGGGAGGTGCCGATCGCGGCGGACGTCGCGGAAGGGCTTCGCAAGATTTCTGGCGGCGTCGTCGAGGTCGATCACGCAGCGCATCGGAGCGAGCACGCGGTCGAAGTGGAGCTGCCTTTCCTGCAGCTGCTCCGGTCAGACGTCCGGATCGTGCCGCTGGTGATCGCCTGGGATGCCTGGGATCCCGCCCGGTTGCTCGGCGACCTCCTCGCGCGGCTCGTGAAAGCGGCGGGCGAGCCGGCGCTGCTGCTCGCCTCCAGTGACCTCAATCACTATGAGGCGGCGCGGGTCTCGGAGGAAAAGGACGCGCGCGCGCTCGAGGCGGTGCGCGCGCTCGACGGTGCGGAGCTTTTGGCGCGCTGCAAGCGCGAGCACATCTCAATGTGCGGGCGCGCGCCCGCGGCGATCGTTCTCGAGGCCACGCGGGCGCTGGGCGCCACGCGAGCCGACGTGGTAGACTATCGCCACTCTGGTTGGGTCTCGGGTGACAACGCGCGCGTTGTGGGATACGCGGGGGTGGTGATTCCGTGAATCCGATTCCGGTGCTCTCGGCGAGCGAAGCGGCGGCGTGGGATTCGGCGGCGCGGACGCAGTATCGCGTGCCCAGTCGCGTGCTGATGGAGACCGCGGGTCGCGCCGTCGCGCAGGTGCTGGTCGACGCGATGCCGGACGCGCTGACGGGTGGCGTGCTGATCGCCGCGGGGGCGGGGAATAACGGGGGCGACGGGTGGGTGCTCGCCCGCGCGTTGCACGCGGCCGGCATTCCGGTCTGGGTATCCGCGCTCGATCCCAAGACGGATGACGCGATCGACAATCGCGCGCTGGCCCGGCTCGACGGCGTGCGCGAGCTCGGTCGCGACGAAGCCTGGCCACAGGCCGCCGTTGCCGTCGACGCGTTGCTCGGCACCGGGGCCGCCGGTCCCGCGAAAGGCGACGTGCTGGCCCTGGCGCAGCGCGTGGCGGAGTACGGCGCGCCCATCGTAGCGGTCGATGGACCAACGGGCCTCGATCTGACGAGCGGGGAGGCGCACGGACCGATCCGTGCGCACATCACCGTGACGTTCGGCGGCGTGCGGCGCGGGCATCTGCTGCAGCGTGAGTGGTGCGGGAAAGTCGTCGTCGTGGACATCGGCTTCCCGCCGGCCGAGTCGTCGTGGCCGCTGCTCGTCACCGACCTGTGGGCCGCCGAGCGGCTGCCGCGGCTCGCGCCGCAGATGCACAAGGGCGATCGGGGCCGCGTCTGCGTGATCGGCGGCGCGAACGGGATGAGTGGCGCCGCGCTCCACGCCGCGCGTGCCGCCTTGGCCGCCGGAGCTGGGCTGGTCAAGCTCGTCGCGGCGCGCGAGACGATCTCGGCCGCGCAGGCGAGCCTCCCCGACTTGCTTACAGTAGAGTCGGCTCTCAGCGACAAACTGGAGCCTGGAGTCGTCGAGGCTATCGGCTGGGCGGACGCGTTGGTCCTCGGCCCGGGATTAGGTCGCGTGGATGTCCGTGCGCAATTTGTTGCCGAGGTGCTGTCGCAACGCGCACTTCCGGCCGTCGTCGATGCCGACGCGCTCCATTACGTCTCCACCAACCTCCACCAGCGCTCCCTCGTGTGCACACCACATCTCGGTGAGTTCCGTGCCCTCGTAGGGGATTTGCTCGCCGACGAGGCGGCGAACGATCGCTGGTCGGCCGCGGCGCGCGCGGCGGCGAAACTCAAGTGCACCATCCTCCTCAAAGGCGTGCCCACCGTCATCGCGGACTTGCGCGGTCCCGAGCACGTCGTCGCCAGTGGCAATCCCGGTCTCGCCACGGGCGGTAGCGGCGATCTCCTCGCGGGATTCATCGGCGCGTTTCTCGCGCGCAGTACCGCGCCGGCCGAGGCCGCGGCGCTCGGTGCGCACGCGCTGGGTCGCGCCGCGGAGCAGGGCGCGCGGCAGTGGACGGCGCGAAGCTTGCGACCCGCCGACGTGCTGGCCGCGCTGCCGGATGTGTGGCGCGCCTGGAAGAATGTGAAGAGAGTTAAGCCTCCAGCTCTCGTGGAACTCGAAGCCCCCGACTTGTTGTAATACAGACCATGAATCTCGGCCCTGGAAACGAATTCGATCGCATCCGCGGGATCCTCGCGCGGATCGCGGAGATCTCGGGCGAAGACGGCTCCGATCTCGGCGACGACTGCGCCTTGCTCCCGCTCGGCTCGATGACGCTCGCGCTCAGCATCGACAATGCGCTCGAGAACGTGCACTTCCGGACCGACTGGCTCGACTTCAAGGAGATCGGCTTCCGCGCGGCCGGGGCCGCGCTGTCGGACCTGGCGGCGGAAGGTGCGACGCCCCTGGGGCTCATGGTATCGTTGGGCGCGCCGCCGCATACGAAGACCGACACCGATCCCGCGGCGGACATCATGGCCGGCGTTGCCACGATGGCGCACAATCTCAACGCGCGGGTCTTGGGCGGCGATTTGACGCGCTCGGACAAGTACGTCATTGATGTATGCGTGATCGGGACTACGGAGCGGCCCGCGCGCCGTTCGGGTGCGCGCGAAGGCGACTCGCTCTGGGTCACCGGATACCTGGGAGGGGCCGCGCTCGCACTCCAACAGTTCCGTCAGGGGAAACCCATGGCGACGGCGCTGCGCAACCGGTACGCGTGTCCCGAACCGCGGATCGAGGCGGGACGCTGGCTCGCGGGACACGGGGCCAGCGCGATGATCGACATCTCCGACGGCCTGGTCGCCGACGCGCAGCATCTCGCGGCCGCTTCCGAGGTCGGCATCGAAATCAACCTCGAGCAGATCCCGTGCTGGGAGGGCGTCGAGGCGATGGCGGCGGCCGCGAGTGGAGAGGAATTCGAGCTGCTGTGCACGATGCCGCCGACCTTCGGCGATGCGAGTGTGTCGGCGTTTCGCGCGCAGACCGGCCTGCAGTTGAGCCGCATCGGTACCTGCCTGCGCGGCGCCGGGGGGCGGCGCGGCGGTGTGCGCCTGCTCGATCGCAGCCAGCCGGTCCCGCTTCCCGCGGGATACGATCACTTCGCGTGAGTGTTCGCACTCTCTGGTACTACATCGTTCTCGCGGTCTCAACCGTCTATCATGCTGTCGGCGCTATCATCGCGGGACTGTTCCGCGTCAAAAACCGGCGCGGCGGGATCTACGATTGGGCCAACATCGACTGGGCCCGTGACATCCTTCGCGCCGCCGGCACCCCCGTCGCCGCCGAAGGACTCGAGCACATCCCGCCAGGCCAGCCCCTGATGTACGCCTCGAATCACTCGTCGATGTTCGATATCTGGGCCCTGCTCGCCACGCTGCCGGGATCGGTGCGCTTCGTTGCCAAGCAGGAGCTGTTCAAGATTCCGGTGCTGGCCGGCGCCATGCATGCCGCTGGACACATTCCCATCGACCGCGCCGCGCGCAAGAAGGCGTTCGAGGCGTACGACGCGGCGGCCCGCACGATCCGGCGCGGCATCTCTTCCATTGTTGTCTTCCCGGAGGGGACGCGCAGCCGCACCGGCGAGCTGCTGCCGTTCAAGAACGCCCCCTTCGGTCTCGCGATCGCGGCCCAGGTGCCCATCGTCCCCGTCTACGTGCATCACACGTTCGAAATCCTTCCCAAAGGTTCCTGGCGACTGCGACCCAGACCCATCCGCCTGCTCGTCGGGACTCCCATTTCAACGGCTGGCCTGCAGCCCGAGGATCGCGAGCGCCTGCGGGACCAAGTGCGGGCTGCGATGGTTGCTCTCCAGTTGAAGGCACGGTAGGGTTCGGACCCCATGAGCACTGTGATCTCGGTACATGCGCGGGAGATTCTCGACAGCCGCGGCAATCCCACGGTCGAAACGGACGTCACGCTGGCGAGCGGAGCGAGCGGCACCGCGGCCGTGCCCAGCGGCGCGTCTACGGGCGAGCACGAAGCCGTGGAGCTGCGCGACGGTGACGGCAAACGCTTCGGCGGCAAGGGAGTGCTCGAAGCCGTCAAGAACGTGAACGAGGTCATCGGCCCGCGGCTCGAGGGGATGTCCGGCGAAGATCAGATCGCCATCGATTACGCGATGCTCGATCTCGACGGCACGCCGAACAAAGGCCACCTGGGCGCGAATGCGATTCTGTCGGTGTCCCTGGCGGTGGCGCGAGCGGCGGCACAGGACGCGGGCCTCCCATTGTATCGCTACCTCGGTGGACCCGTCGCGCACGTGCTGCCGATTCCGATGATGAACATCCTGAACGGTGGCGCCCACGCCGCGAATACCGTGGACTCCCAGGAATTCATGGTGGTTCCGATCGGCGCGGAGACGTTCCCCGAGGCGCTGCGGATGGGCGTGGAAACGTTCCATGCGCTGAAGAAGGTGCTCGCCAAGCGGGGGCTCTCGACGGCGGTAGGCGACGAGGGCGGCTTTGCGCCCGACCTGTCGAACGACGAAGCGGCGCTCGAGGCGATCATGGCGGCGATCGAGGCGGCGGGGTTCGAGGCAGGGAAGGATATCGCCATCGCGCTCGATGTCGCCGCGTCCGAGCTGTACGAGGACGGCGGCTACACGTTCAAGAAGAGCAAGGGCGGCAAGAAGAGCGCCGAGGAGATGATCGCGCTGTACAAGGGATGGATCGATCGCTATCCGATCGTGTCCATCGAGGATGGTCTCGCAGAGGACGACTGGACGGGGTGGGCAAAGCTCACGGAAAGTTTGCACGAGCGGGTGCAGCTTGTCGGAGACGATCTGTTCTGCACCAACGTCGAGCGGCTGGCGCGCGGCATCGAAGAGAACGTCGCAAACGCTATCTTGATCAAGGTGAACCAGATCGGCACACTCACGGAGACGCTGCAGTGCATCGAGCTGGCACGCGGCAACGGCTACGGCGCGGTCATCTCACATCGGTCGGGTGAGACAGAGGATACGTTTATCGCGGATCTTGCGGTGGCGACGGGGGTCGGGCAGATCAAGACGGGCAGCGCCTCGCGCAGCGAGCGGGTGGCGAAGTACAATCAGCTGCTCCGCATCACCGAGGAGCTCGGCGACGTGGCGCACTACCCCGGCCGCCATCTGTACGGCCTGTGACGCGCAGCCGCATGGCCGGCATCGCCGGCGGCGTGGGCTTGCTCGCGCTCGCGGTGTGGGGCGGCGAGTACGGCACCGCGGATTGGATTACGATCCGGCGCCAGCTCGCGGATGAGCGCGCCAAGGTGGCGGAGCTGCGGATCGAGCTCGATTCGCTGGCCAGGCTGGCGCACGATCTCGAGACGAATCCGGCGGTGCAGGAGCGCGTGGCGCGCGAGCAGTTCGGGATGATTCGAGACGGCGAGGTACTCTACCGCGTCGTGCCCAAATAACGGAGGCACCATGAGACTGCTTCGTCGGTTCGTACCCCTCGCCGCGATTGGCATTGGTGGGGCCCTCGCCTGTGGTGGGGACTCCACGGGACCGAAGGCCGCCTCGGTCACTGGCCTCTTCGGTGACAACGATTCGGTGCTGACGGGAGGAACGCTGTCAGTCGGTTTCACCATACTCAACACCCAGGGCTTCCCGCTGAAAGGCGCCAAGGTGTCATGGACCGTGGCGCCCGTATCGGCAGCGACGGTCGATCAGCCGTCACAGACGTCGGACAGCGTCGGCAACGTCGCCGCCGTCGTGCGGGTGGGCGGCTCCGTCGGCGCGTTCACCGTCACGGCCAGCGTCGGCGGTTTAGCGCCCATTGATTTTCACCTGAAGGCGCTCGATCCCTGCAGTTATGCCGTCGTCTACACTCTTGGTGACACGGTGTCCGCCGCGCTCTCCAACACCGACTGCCGGGTATTCGTTGGCTCCCGGTTTTATTTCTACGATTACTATAAGCTGACCCTGCCCGCCGGTCAGCAGAGTATTCGCATCAACGAGTTTTCCACGCGGATCGATCCGTACGTGGAGTTCTACGAGGCGACAGGGGCGCTGGTGGGTTGGGATGATGATATCCAGCCGGGGATCATTCAGACGTCGCAATTCGACGTGATTCTCGGATCGGGGGGATCGTACATCATCGGCGCGACCTCATACGACCCCGACACGACGGGCGCCTATACCCTGATCGCGAAAACCCGCCCCACGACGCTGACCGGGTGCCAGGATGCCTGGATGACGCCGGGCGCCTCGATCACCGACACGATTCGGACCACCGATTGCGCCGATACCAGCAAGAACTATTCGGACATCATCTACATGTTCATGCAGGCATCGGAGGTCATCAGGGTTGCCGAGCGCTCGACGGTCGTGAATCCGTTGCTGACGCTGTACTGGGCCAACTTCGCGGCGCAGCGATTCGATTCTGTGGCGGCGAATGACGACAGCGCGAGCGGCAATCCCAACGCGTACATCTCGTATACGGTGCCCGCGGACGGCTGGTATCTCCTCAACATCGGCACGGCCGCGCCCAATGATACCGGCGAGTATACGCTCGCGTTCTCGGCCTCCACGGGTCCGAGCGCGCCGCGGAGTCCAGGGGTGAGTCGCGTGCTGCGCGTGCTACCGAGCGGGACATTCCGAGGATGGAAGAAGCATAGCTGAGCTGCTGGTCCTCCTTACTCTCGCGACCCTCGCGAGCGCACAGGGAAGACCGTGTGATCCGCCCACGCCGCTCGGGCCGAGTCACGATCTCTATTGCATCGAGCTCGTTCCCGCTCCGGGCGTAACAGGCGTCTCGGGGCGGGTCGAGCTCGCCATTCCCGCAGGGCCATTTACCGTCGGCGTCACGGCCGATGGTCATACACGATTCATCCCCGTCGTTTCAGTCACGGGCCTTTCCGCCGGCACCTACGTCGCCTGGGCAGTCACGCCGCAAATGGATACCGTGATCAAGCTTGGCGTCGTGAAAAACGGGACGACGGCGCTGCGGGCCATCGAGCTCGACAAGTTCATCATCCTCATTTCGGTCGAGCGCAACACGCGGGCGCGCGCGCCACATGGCCGCTTTATTCTACGTGGCCAATCGCCGAGCACGCGGCCCATGCCTCCCGATGTGCTCGAATTCTCCGTCGGGGCAATGGGCGCTGCGGGCACCGAGCACCATCACGACCATGTGATCATGCCGCCCGTGCCGCCGGGTCTCACGATGCTACCGTCCGAGATGGCGCTGCGACCTGATGTGACTCCCTTTCTTCCCGCGACGGATGCGCCGCTTCCCAACGCAGATTCGAACGAGGTGCTTCGTCTCAAGGACGGCGACATCATCGATCTCGATGCCGAGCTCGTCCGCCGCACGATCAATGGGAGTCGAAGGGGTAAGCGACGCGTTCACATACAAGGTTCGGTTCCCAGATGCGGGGATTTACTGGTACCATCCGCACATTCGCGAAGACATCCAACAAGCGCTCGGCCTGTACGGCAACATTCTCGTGCGCCAGCCCGGCGCGAGGATCCCCGCCAATCGAGAGCAGATCCTGATGCTGCAGGATCTTCTGGTCGGCGATGCCGGACTCATTCCCTGGGGACAGGAATCACCCACCCACGCGCTGATGGGGCGGTTTGGAAACGTGTTGCTCGTGAACGGTGAGCCGGGCTATCGCCTGTCGGTGCGTCGCGGTGAGGTGGTGCGCTATTACCTCACGAACGCCTCGAGCACCCGCACGCTGAACGTGTCGTTCCCGGGAGCGCGCATGAAAGTCGTGGCGGCCGACGCCGGACCGTTCGAGCACGAGGCGTGGGTGGAGAGCGTCGTAATCGCACCGGCTGAGCGCTACGTCGTGCATGTGCGATTCGATAAGCCGGGGCAGGTCGCACTGGTCAACAAAGTCATCGCCCTCGACCACCTCTTCGGCCGGTTCTTCCCGCTCGTCGATACGCTCGGCGTTGTCACAGTCTCACGCGATCCTGTCCGCAACGACCTCCGGGCGAGTTTCGACGCGCTGCGACGCGACGCCGGCGCGGTCGCCGCGCTCGAGCCGTACCGCCGCTTTCTCGACAAGGCGCCCGATCAGACGCTGGTGCTCACGCTCCAGACGCATGGATTGCCGTACCTCACCGAGCGCTTGATGCAAGTCGACTCGATCTACTTCGCGCCGGTCGAGTGGGGGGGCACCATGCCGATGATGAACTGGGCGTCTACGGGCCAGCAGGTGCGCTGGGTGCTAAAAGATCCGGCGACCGGGCGCGAGAATCTGGATATCGCGTGGCACTTCCAACGTGGGAAACCTGTGAAGATCCGACTGGTCAACGAGCGCCGCGCGTTTCACGGCATGCAACATCCGATTCACCTGCACGGCCAGCGCTTTCTCGTGCTGGCGGTGAACGGCGTGCCCAACACCGATCTGGCGTGGAAGGACACCGTGCTGGTGCCGGCTGGTGGGGTGGTGGATATTCTGCTCGATACCGCGAACCCCGGCGACTGGATGCTGCATTGTCACATCGCCGAACACCTCTCGACCGGAATGATGATGCATTTCACAGTGAATTAGCGAGGCGCCTATGCACGTGATTCCCTTGTTACTAGCGCTCATTGCACAACGTCCCGATTCGTTCGCCGCCAGTGTGCGCGAGTACATCGCGGTCGATACCTCGCTGGTTGCGTTGACGCATGTGCTGCTCGTCGATGGAACGGGCGCAGCGCCGAAGACCGATCAGACGGTCGTGATTCGCGCGGGGAGAATCGCGGCAGTCGGTCCCGCCGCGTCCGTACAGATTCCGGCGGGCGCGCGCGTCATGGATATGAACGGCTCCAGTGTGATCCCCGGCATCATCGGGATGCACGACCACTTGTTCTATACGGCGGCCGGCGGCCGGGCCGTGCAGATGGGTTACACGGGATCGCACCTCTACCTTGGCTCGGGTGTCACGACGATCCGCACGACGGGTAGTCGATCGCCGTACGCCGAGATCAATCTGAAGGACTGGATCGATCACGGCCTAGCGCCGGGACCGCGTATCCATCTGACGGCGCCGTACATCACCGGTGAGCGGGGCGGCGGCGCGATGGCGATCCTGAATTCGCCGGAGGCGGCGCGCCGCTTCGTGGACTACTGGGCGGCCGAGGGCGCGACCTGGATCAAAGCGTATACCGACATTCGGCGCGCGGAGCTGGGCGCCGCCATTCAGGAAGCGCACAAACGCGGCATCAAGGTCACGGGCCACCTGTGCTCGGTGAGTTTCCAGGAAGCCGTCGCGCTGGGCATCGACAATCTCGAGCACGGCATGCTCACCGCGTCCGATTTCACGAGCGGCAAACAGGCCGACGTCTGTCCCGCCAATCTCATGACGCAGATCAGCGCATCGGATCCGAAGGGTGATGCCGGCCAGGCGACGATTCGCTCGCTGGTGCAGCCGCTCCCGGCGTTCAAGAACGCGATGGCGTTCGAGCGGTCGTTCGTGGACGCGGGCGGATTGCTGGCGGCTGGGGTCGACCCGACGGGCATCGGCGGCGCGCTAGCCGGCTACGGCGACCAGCGCAACTACGAGCTGTTCGTCGAAGCGGGGTTCACGCCCGCGCAGGCGATCCAGATCATGACGCTGAATGGCGCCAAGATCCTCGGCGTACAGCAGACCCTGGGAACCGTCGAGACGGGTAAGCTGGCCGACCTCGTCGTGCTGCATGGCGATCTGACGGCCGATCCGTCGGTGATTCGCAGCCCCACGATTGTTTTTAAGGACGGCGTCGGCTACGATTCTGCCAAGTTGATCGCTTCAGTTCAGGGCAGAGTCGGCGTCAACTAGCGACGAGTTGTGGCAGGGTAGCTCAGCCTGGTGAGAGCACGGCACTCATAATGCCGGGGTCGTGGGTTCGAATCCCACCCCTGCTATTGAAAAACATCGTCAGCATTTCGGGGGCCGCCGGGGGAAGGTCCGAGTTGAAGATGTCGGCGATGATGAGCCAGCGCCCATCTTTACCACCCCGCCGCACTTCCAGAAACTTGCCGTGATCCGTCGCGCCGGCGAGGTAGACCACCTGGTAGGTGCCACGCACGTAGGCGAGATCGCCGCGCCCGTTGATGTCTATCGCCGAAGCGGTGAAATGGCTCATCGGCGGCACGGTTTTCATCCAGGCTAGAATTGCGGCGCGGCCTTGCACCATGCCCTGGTTGGGCGGCATGAACGTGGCATTCTCGGCATACATCGCCGCAGCCGTCGAGTCACGGTGCTGGACGACGTATACGGTAAAGCTGTCCAACGACGCCCGGATCGTCGTCTTGTCGGTGTCCAGGAAGGCCTGGGGGCCTGATGAGCCACAGGCGAATGCGACCAGTCCCAGCATCCCGATGAGCATTGCGCGCATAAGTCACCTCTCGTTCCAAACGACGGGTTGGATCTTGCGCGACATCTCCGCCGCGACCTGCTGTGCCTCCTTCAGCTTCGCTTCGTACTCGATCCTCCATTCCGCCGGCATGTTGTTGCGAAAGTACGTCGCCGTCAGCAGCTCCCCCGCAGCCTTTCCGCGTCCTACCGCGACCACGTCGCCGAGAAATAACGTCGAGCTGCCGGTATCCATGACATTCACCACGCTGCATTCGAAGTGCGCGAAACACTCATCCAGGATCGGCACGCCGAGCTGCCCGGTGTGGTGGGGAATCCCCGCCAGCTTGCTCTGATCCCGCCCGCTGAAAAACCCCAGCCGCCGCACGATATCGAACTGCTTCGTGTGCAACAGGTGCATGGCGAAGCGGCCCGTCTCGTAGATCATATCGTGGCTGTAATTGAACTTGTGGATGAAAACCGACAGCCGCGGCACCGTGGGCACGATCGACGCGCGCACCGCGGCATCGGAGATCATGCCGTTCTCCTTGCCGTCTCGCACCGAGGTAATCGCGACGACGGGGGACGTGAGATTGCGGAGGAGTTGGTACGTGAGGTCGGGCTGAAGCATACTTCAAGATACATGGCGCCTATCGACTTGCTGCCGGGGCGTGTACTGGCCCACATTCGCGAGACCCGAATCTTCCGCGAACCGGGAGAGGCGCTCGTGGCCGTGTCGGGCGGCGTGGATTCGGTGGCCCTCCTCGACTTGCTGCACACGATGGCCGACGAATTGCGGCTCACGCTCGTGGTGGCGCATGTGGACCATGGCATTCAGATGGAAAGTGGGAACGTTGGAAAGATGGTCAAAGACTTCGCGTCGAAATACGACCTCCCATTTGAAATCGGACAGCTTTCCCTCGGGCCCGAGACCACGGAAACAGAAGCGCGCCGTGCGCGATACGCCTGGCTCCGAGAGCTGCAAAGACGCCGCGGTTCGAGGTACCTCGTCACCGCGCATCACCAGGACGACCAGGTCGAAACCATCCTGTTGCGCGCGTTGCACGGCAGCGCGCCCGCGGGACTCGCGGGCATCAGCGCCCGATCGCGCGGTGGTCTGGTGCGGCCGCTCCTGCCGTTCTCGCGCCGCGAGCTCGTGGACTACGCAACAGCGCGCGGGCTCGCCGTGCACGACGATCCCGCCAACCAGGATCCGCGGCACCTGCGCTCGTGGCTCCGCACGACGCTCCTTCCATTACTGAACGAGCGACTCGGACCCACGTCACGGCTGCGAAGCGATCTGCTCTCACTCGGGCGGCACGCGGCGCGTGACCGGCACGCATGGGACCGTGTGTTAGACCTGATCCCCGACCTCGGCCTCAGCGTGGACAACAACGGCTTTGCCGTTGCCCGGGCGAGTCTGCGGGGCTATGATAACGCATTGTCTGTTGCGCTTTTGCGCGCAGCGGCCCGGCGCGTAGGATTGATTCTGGGCCCGGCGAAGGCGCGGAAACTCGTCGACCTGGCGCAGCGTCCGTCTGGGCGCTCGCTTCCCCTGGGTGAGGGGTGGTCGGCCGAAGTGGCATTCGATCAGGTACGCGTGAGCCGCAGGCGGGAGAACGAAATCGGCTGCGCTCTCGAGCGGGTGTCGCAGATCGGCGAGCGCGGTTCGGCGCTGTTTGGTGAATTCGAGATCTCGTGGTCGCCTGACGCAGCTCCGGAGCGAATCGAGCGCGCGACGTGGACGACCTGGCTGGACAGCGCCGCCTGGGAAGTCCGCCCGCCCGCCCGGGGTGATTCAGTGGCGCCGCTCGGCGGCGTAGGGCATCGGCCGCTGCGGCGTCTATTAATGGAAGCGCAGGTGCCGCGCAGCGTACGGTCGCGCTATCCCGTCGTCAGTCGGGGGGCGACGATTCTCTGGGTGCCGGGCATCTGTCGAAGTGACGCGGGGTTGCCGGCGCCCGGAACTCGAGCAGTGAGGTTGGATGTTACCGAGCACGGCTCAGCTCAGGCAGACGGGAGGACGTGAGCTCAAGCGCATCGTCTTCGATGAGGAGACGATCGCCGAGCGAGTCCGGGAACTGGGCGGTGAAATCACCGCCGCCTATCCCGACGGCGACCTGCTGGTGCTGGGTCTGCTCAAGGGGAGCTTCATCTTCCTGAGTGATCTGGTGCGGCGCATCGAGCGGCCCTTACAGGTCGATTTCCTCGTTGCATCGAGCTACGGCGAAGGGACGGTATCGAGCGGGAATGTGCGGCTGGTGTACGACCCCGAGACGGAGCTTGCGGGGAAGCATATCCTGCTGGTCGAGGACATCATTGACACCGGTAAGACATTGAACAAGCTGGTCACGCTGCTACGGCAGCGGCGACCGCGCAGTTTGGAGATCTGTGCGCTGTTGCACAAACATGTGGCTAAACACTTGGAGCTGGAGGCGAAATTCGTGGGACTCGATGCCCCGACGCTGTTCCTGGTCGGCTACGGTCTCGATCACGCGGAAAACTTCCGGCACCTTCCTTATATCGCGAGTCTGACGTAGATGGCCAATCGCATTCCCCCGCCACCGCGGGAATTCAACTGGGCCCGGATGCTGCGGACGCTCTCGTTCTGGGCGCTCCTCATCGTCGGGACGATCGCGCTGGTGCAGCTCGCTTCGAGCCGCCGGCGCGAAGAAGCTGAAATCACCTATACGCAGTTCACCGAAGAGCTGAACGCCGGCAACATCGCGTCGGTGGAAATCGCCGAGCGGCAGAAGGTCCGCGGCACATTCCAGCGGCCGGTCGTGGTGAAGCGCCAGACGGTCGAGCGCTTCAACGTGCTGCTCCCGTTCGAGGCCGACGACAAGTTCGCGGCGAACCTCTCGACGAAGGGCGTGGATGTCCGCGCGCGCGAGTCTGGCCAGTCGTTCGGCGTCGTACTGCTGACGTTCCTGCCGTACCTGCTGATCTTCGGGCTCGTGATCTTCATGCTGCGCCAGATGCAGCAGGGCGGGAACCGCGCCTTCGCGTTCGGCAAGTCCAAGGCGAAGCTGCTGGCGGGCGACACGCCGAAGGTCACGTTCGCCGACGTGGCGGGGTGCGATGAGGCGAAGCAGGAGCTCGAGGAGATCATCGACTTCCTGAAGGACCCGCAGAAGTTCCAGCGCCTGGGCGGGCGGTTGCCCAAGGGCGCGCTGCTCGTCGGACCGCCGGGTACGGGCAAGACGCTGCTCGCCAAGGCCGTCGCGGGCGAGGCCGGCCGGCCGTTCTTCTCGATGTCGGGGTCTGATTTCGTCGAGATGTTCGTCGGCGTCGGCGCCTCGCGCGTGCGTGACCTTTTCGAGCAGGGCAAGGCGCATGCGCCCTGCATCATCTTCATCGACGAGATCGATGCCGTCGGGCGGCATCGCGGGGCCGGCCTGGGCGGCGGTCACGATGAGCGCGAGCAGACGCTCAACCAGCTTCTCGTCGAAATGGATGGATTTGAAAGCAATGATGGGGTAATCCTGCTCGCCGCGACCAACCGCCCCGACATTCTCGATCCCGCGCTGCTACGGCCCGGCCGCTTCGATCGCCAGATCGTGGTCGACATGCCGGACCTGAAGGGCCGCGAGCAGATCCTGCGCGTGCACGTCCGCAAGATCCCGATGGCAGCGGGAGTGAATCTCGAGCGCATTGCCCGCGGCACGCCCGGCCTCGCCGGCGCGGAGCTGGCCAACATTGTCAACGAAGCCGCGCTGCTCGCCGCGCGCCGCAACAAAGCGGCGGTGGACGGGCAGGACTTCGAGGACGCGAAGGACAAGGTGATGCTCGGACTCGAGCGGAAGAGCCGCGTGCTCTCCGACGAGGAGCGGCGCCTGGTCGCCTATCACGAGGCGGGCCACGCCCTGGTCGGGCTCACCGTTCCGGACGCCGATCCACTGCACAAGGTCACGATCATTCCGCGCGGCCGGGCGCTCGGCCTCACCGCCTATCTGCCCGAGGAGGAGCTGCACAAGTACACCAAGCGCTCGATCGAATCGCGGCTGGCCATGGCGTACGGCGGCCGCGTCGCCGAGGAGCTGGTGTTCGGGCCGGAAAAGGTGACCACCGGCGCGGCGCAGGACATTCAGCAGGCCACCAACATCGCGCGGCGCATGGTGACGCAGTTCGGCATGAGCGCGGTGATCGGTCCGATCGCGGTGGGGGATCGCGAGCAGGAGATCTTCCTGGGCCGTGAAGTCGTACAGCGCCGGGAAATCTCCGATCGCACCGCGCAGATCGTCGACGAAGAAGTGAAGAACATCCTCACGCGCGCCTACAGCGACGCGACGCGCATTGTGACCGAACGGCGTGCCGCGCTCGACCGGCTCGCCGCCGCGCTGCTGGAGCGCGAGACGCTGGAGCGCGAGCAGGTCGAGCTGGTGATCGCCGGCCGGCCGCTCCCGCCGTACGTGCCGCC
>WNGL01008683.1_pt1 | contig 19931 bp, 14 predicted proteins | sample 5400591 | NCBI WGS metagenome assembly WNGL01 (sample SAMN13153377, study PRJNA577476) | soil metagenome | isolation source: 80 cm soil or saprolite under Garry oak tree replicate 1 | place: USA:California | collected 2016-06-15 | reverse complement strand
TGCACAGCCGCGTGAGCGTCACGATCGCCGGCGTCCGGCTCACGTTGCGGGGCCATGTCCAGGCGAGCCTCCTGCCTGCCCGCGCGGTGTCGGCGCCGATGCGCAAGATGGCGCGCCCGCGCGGTCCGCTCGGGCGGCAAATGACCCGGGTGTCCAAGCCGCAGCTTGTTGAACGCCTCAATCAGCCGGCGGGCACGGCAGCGACCGCGCTGACGGCGGCGGGACCGTTGAAGCCGCCGCGCGGCATGGTGGCGCTCGACGATGTGTCCCCCGACATTCCCGCCATTCGAGTGGCCAACATGTCGAGCAAGATTCCGCTCAACGTGAGCTGGGTCACCAAACTCGATGTCGGCCCGGTCGTGACGACGTTGGCCGCTCCGCCAGTCGTCGAGCCGGGCACGCGCCCGACGGGCCCGCCGATCACGCCCGGCGGTCCGGTCACGGCTCGGCTGATCGACTGGAATACGGACCCGGACGTCCCCGCCCTGTTCAAGGGGACGCGCACGAACCTTCCGCCGCTGCTCGTCTTTCCCAGCGACACGGCGGCGCTGCAGCAAATGGCGCAAGGCTTCCGCACCGCCGCCAATTCCATCAACCTATACCTCAATACGGCGCCGGCCACGCTGCCCGATCCGCCGCCGCTCGGCGGGTTGGCGGGATTGGTGTCGGCGCGCACGGCGTTGCGCGGGCAGCTCGATCCGAAGCTCACGATCACGGCGCGGTTCCGGGCACGTATTCCGTTGGGCACCGGTACGGACCCGCTGCAGCCGCTCATCGCCGGGCCGCAATTCCCACAAGCGATGTATGCGGCGCTGGCGGACCTGTCGCCGTCCTGGATGCTGCCGGGCGTCGATAAGATGCCGACGAACACGGCAGTGCTGGTGCAGACGAATCCGCGCTTTGTCGAAGCATTCATGGTGGGACTCAACGATGGGCTGGCGCGCGAATTGCTGTGGCGCGAGTTTCCCATCGGGCTCACGGCGACCTATTTCCGCAATTTCTGGGGCGGAGCCAATCCCGACATTCCGACGATCGACAGCTTCGATCGCAACGGACATCTCGGAGAGCACACGGCCGATCACGCGACCGGCGGCAACCTGGTACTGTTGATCCGCGCCGACCTTTTTCGTCGCTATCCGAACACGGTGGTGTCGGCAATCAAGGCAACGTGGGACTCGGGCACCAAGACGCGGGGCTTGGACAGCAAGACGCCGAGGAAGTGGCCGTTGTTTCGCGGGACCATCGGCGCGGACCTCAATTTCTTCGGTTTCGACGTGACTGGCCCGCGCGGCCCGGACAACCCCACCGCGACCGATGCCGGCTGGTTTTTCGTGCTCGAGGAACACGTCAGCGAGCCTCGCTTCGGGTTGGAGCCGGGGCCTGGTCAACAGCCCGCCAGCGTGTGGAACGACTTGAGCTGGACCGAGGTGACGCTCGATCGCGGGCGCTTTCTGAACCCCACCTCGACGCAGGCCACGCCGCCGGGCGAGACGATCGCTTGGGGAACGAGCTCGGCCGCGATGGCCTACATCCTGATGCGGCGCCCGGTTCGCGTGGCCATGCATGGCCGCGCCCTTCTGCCAGCGGGCGGCACATGAGCAGGTTTGTCCGCGGCACAACCGACCCGCAAGTCTTCGCCGTGAACGGCACCAGGCGCGCGGTGCCGGACGCGGCGACGCTCAAGCTCATCAGCGCCGGCCAGACCGTGCGGACGCTCAGCGACGACGCGCTGAAGGCGATCCCCCTCGGGCCGCCGCTGCCGTCGCGCGCGGACGGCACGCTGCTGTCCGAAAAGCTGGCCGCGGCCCCGCCGCTCAAGACGGTCTACTACATGGCGCGCGGCGTGCGGCGGCTCGTTCCCGACAGGGAAACGCAAATCATGCTAGTCCAGACCGGCGCGGTGCAGGACATCGCACTCGCGGACCTGACGGCGATTCCGGAAGGTCCCCTGCTGCCTACCCGGCGCGAACGAACGCTTTATCAAGGCACCGGCGCGGTCTACGCCTACCTGATCCGGTCGGGACACAAGCTCGCGATCCCGAACGCAACGACGATGCGCGATGCCGGGCTCGATCCGGCGGCGAGCCGTCTCGCGATCAGCGCGGAGGATCTCGGCGATATTCCCGATGGTACCGCGTTCCCCTCCACCAGCCGCTTTCTGAACCCGCCGGCGTCGACGATCCCACTGGTGCTGCTGCCGGTGCGGTTGGAGACGCGCTTCCAGAAACAGGGGACCGAGCTTTGGCTGCGCGTCTATCCCGACGATCTTCACGTCAACAGCTTCGAGCCCGAGTTGACGGCGGACGAAAGCAACGCGCGCACGCGGTATCTGGCGCAGGCGCAGGCCGGCGGCGACACGGCGCGCGCGGCTTTCCTCGCGCTGGCGCAGCGGTATGGCCCGGAGCGTGCCGCATGGATCGCGAGCGCGCAGGCGCAGACGGGCGCGAAGGCATCGCAATGGACGCGCGCCGCCTTTACGGACGTGCTGCCGGAACGATGGATCGTCGTTGGCTATCAAGGCAATGCCGCCGGTCAGGTGCTGGCCGTGGGACCGCTGATCGCCAACTCGCTGCCGCTCGGCCCGGCGCCCCAAGGGCCGGGACCCGGCGCCGATGACGGGATGCGCTGGGTCACGGATTTCGACCGCGCCGTCCAGGCCGGCATGGCGTTCCGCATCACGCTGACGGGACCGCAGACACGCGGCTTCAACCGGATCGTGGTTCTCGGGCTCCGGAGCAATCTGAGTTCGGCCGATTCCGTCAAACGGCTGAGCACGCTGTTGGAGGCCCATCACTATACCGACGGGTTGGAGCTGCTGCCGCACGGCGCGCCGACCAACAACACCGACGACGTGAGATCGGGGCTCACGACGCGTGATGCGAACTACGCGGACTTGTTCGCGCTGGAACAGGGGCCGCCGCGCTGTCCGTCGCGTCCGACCGCGGACGGCGACCGGCTCGCGCGCGCGCTCGGCATCGCGCCCAAGTTGCTGGCGCATGTGCGCGGCGCCGATGGCGATCAGGACGAGCAGGCGCGCGGCATGAATGCGGTGATGTGGCCGGCCTCGTGGGGCTACTACCTGAGCCAGCTGGTGACCGGCGCGGTGCCCACGCCCGACACGATCATTCCGGCCGCCGCCAACCACTTCAAGGATCACGTGCGCGCGCGCGGGCACTTTCCCATCCTGCGCATCGGCCGGCAACCCTATGGCGTACTGCCGGTGTGCTGGAGCGCGCAATGGAAGCCGCTGGAAGGCCGCGCGCTCGATGCGCCGCTCGCAAGCCTGCTGACACGACTGCGCACCACCTGGGAAAATTCGCTGGTGAACGTGCCGCGCCTGCCGGGCGCCATGGACCCCGAGGCCGCGCTGGCGGGCATCCTGGGAATGAGCCCGACATCCACGGCCTATGTGGCACGCAACGTGATCGGGCCGGAATACAATCTGTCCTATTGGAAATTTATCCGGCAGAACATCGGCGCCGCATGGTGGCAGACGCTTGCCACGAAGTCGCTCACCGACACGGCCAATCTCGCCAGCACGATGGCCAACACGCGCCTCGCGAATGCGACCTTCGTCAAGCTTCACCGTCCCCTGACCGACCTGATGGTGGCGCCGGCGCCGTTGGATGGCCCGCTGCAGCCCAATTATGTGCAGCAGCTTGCCACGCGGGGCTGGCAAGCGCTGCGTGATTCCCAATGGCCGGCCACGCCGGCCACGCCGGCAGTTCCGCTGTTGTTTTTGTTGCTGCGGCATGCGGCGCTGCGTCAGTACTTCGACACGGCGCTCGACCTGCTGACGCAGGCCGGCGCCGCGCAGGTGGCGGAACGATTGGAGCCGGAGCTGATCGGCCTTTCGGCCGGGATACCGCGGCCGACGCCCTGGGACCTGCTGCGAAGAACCTTGCCGGGTCGGGGACCGGTTGGCGCATTCCTGGACGGCGCCAGGCAGGATGTCACCCTACCGGCGTTCGCCGATTTCTGGACCTCGTTCAATCGCCTGGCGGGACTCTCCTCGCAGGCGCTCGATTTCGCCTTGCGCGAAGTGCTGGATCTCGCCGCGTATCGTTTCGACGCGTGGGTCACCTCGCTGGCGCACTTCCGGCTGGACGAACTCAGGCGCACCAATCCGAACGGCGGCATCGTGCTCGGTGCGTATGGATGGGTGGAGGATGTCCGGCCGCAACCCCAGGCCCCATCGGCCGGATACGTGCACACACCCTCGCTCGCGCATGCGACAACGGCCGCGGTGATGCGCTCAGGATACCTGACGCATCGCAATGGCGCGCAGATTCCGATGGCGGTCGACCTTACCTCGGACCGCGTGCGGCTCGGGCTGCATCTGCTCGACGGCGTGCGCGCCGGACAGCCGCTGGGCGCGCTGCTCGGATATCGATTGGAACGATCGCTGCATGACGGAGGGCTCGACCAGTACATCGACAACCTGCGCCGGATAGCGCCGTTGAATGCGGCGCCGACAACGGCGACGGCGACGGAATCGGTCGCGGCAACCGATGTGGTGGATGGGCTGTCGCTACTGCGCAAATTCCACGACGATCCGAATTCATTCTGGTCACCGCCTCCGCCCGGGCTGCCCACGCCCGGACTTCCGCCGCCGGGCCCAGTGCGTGACCAGCTGGCTGCGGCGATCACGCGGCTTGACGATGCGCTTGATTCCGTGGCCGACCTCGCGCTGTCCGAAAGCGTGCATCAGTTACTACGCGGGAACAGGCTGCGCGCCGGCGCGACGCTCGACGCGATCGCACGCGGCGACGCGCCGCCACCGGATTTGGACGTGATCGAGACGCCGCGCGCCGGCACGGCCCTGACGCACCGTTTGCTGGCGATCGCGGCGACCAAGGATGCGCCCGGCTGGTCGAACACGCCGCGCGCGCAGGCGGAGCCGCGGCTGAACTCGTGGGCGGCGACGCTGCTGGGCGCACCGTCGCGCGTGCGGGCGCGGGCCCGCTTCCTCGACGCCACCGGCGCTGAGCTGGCGAATGTCGAGTTCGGCCTGGATAAGCTGGCGCTGGCGCCGCTCGATCTGCTGGCGCTGCCGGAGGGCAACGGGCTTGCCGGAGAGCTGGGCGATCGCCTGCGCCGCGCCGCGCAGGCGACCCGTCCGGCGACTGTGCCGGCGACCGCCACGGTCGATCTGGTGAGGGCGCGCGCGGCCAGCTGGGCGGCAAGCGTCGTTTCGGTGAGCGAGTGGCTGGGGCTGCTGCAGGCGGTGAAACGGCTGGTGGGCGGCGCGCGCGCACTGGCGCCGTCCGATCTCGTCGTCCCGGGCGACGCCGTCGGCGCGATCGATTCGGCCGAGCTGCAAACGCGCGCGGACAAAGCGGAGGCCCAGCTCCGGCAGGCGCTGATGCCGCTGCGGAGCGCGGCATCGCCCGAGGCCGCGCTCATGGGCGCGGCGGCATTCGGCATGACGGGCGCGGTGCCGTCGCTCGATGCGACGCAATGGCCCGCCCAGATTGCCGCGGCGCGGGCAGAATTGACGGCGCGGGCGGCGAAGCTCGACGGCCTGGCGTCCGGCTTCACCCGCACGGGAGCCGCACCGGATGCGCTGCGCGATCATGACATTGCACGCCTGAAGGCGATCTTCGGCGATTCGTTCCTGGTGCTGCCGGCATTGTCGCCCGCGCTCGTTGCAACGTGGCCGCAATTGTGGGCGAACAGCGCGGCCCTCCAACAGGGCGACGCGCTGGCGACGATACGCTGGGTGCAGCGCGCGAGCCGGGTGCATGCCGGTGCCGCGCGACTGGACATGGCGCTCCTTTGCGCCGAAGCGCTGGCCGGTCTTTCGCTCGCGCAGTTCGACGTAGCGCAGCTTCCCTTGACGACGGGCGACCGGTGGCTGGCGCTGGATCTCGCCGGGGCCGCTCCGACGAGCCGGCTCTCGCTGGTGGCGTTCTCGCCGCGCCGCGCCGGCGCGGGCGCGGGCGTAGCCGGGCTGATGGTGGACGATTGGGTTGAAGTTCTGCCCTCGGCGCAGCAGATCACTGGGCTCAGCTTCCACTTCGACGATCCAACGACGCGCGCCCCGCAGGCGATCCTCCTGGCCGTGCGGCCCGACGACTTTTCCGAGTGGACGTACGAGGCGGTCGAGGGCTCGATCCTCGAGGCGCTCGGCCTCGCGAAGCTGCGCGCAGTCGATCCGGACGCGCTCGTCGCGCTCGGACATTATCTGCCGGCGCTCTACTTCGCCTACAACACGGGCGGACCGCAGACGGATGCGGTCTCCACCGACTTCAACATCGCGTTGGGCACAGCTCAGATACGGAACGAGTGATGTCATCGATCACGATCTGGAACCGCGTGGAGCCGCGGGCCCGCGCGCAGGACATGAAGGCCGGGCTGGAGGCACGCGTGCACGATCCGCTCTGGCTGCTGGCACGGCAGTGGCAGGTGGGCGAGTTCGCCGGACGCGATGCCGGCTCGCCGGTCGGCGTGGACGTGACGTCGACCGCGACGCCGTTCGACCGCTATACGACCGGCACGCAGCCGTCGCGGCCTTACGACCGCCGCACGCCGGTCGAGGTTCTGGTGGAGCGCGAAGCGGTTCGTCCGCAACAGTTCGCCGACGATCTGCGCCAGGCGGCCGAGGCCGGGCTGCAATTCTTCCGCATGCTGGACACCGCTAAGCTGACGCGGCTCCGTCCGGCCTATCTAAAGCAATATGCGCTGGCGCCGGGCGCGGGCACGGATTCGCAGCCGATCTCGGCCATCGTCGCCGGGCGGGTCATCGACGGCATCAAGCTGCACGCCGACCTGGTGACCGCGGGGAGTGCGCTGCCAGCGCAACCCGCGTTGAGCAACGCCGACCGGCGGACGGTGCTGCCGATCGCGCAGGCGTGGCGGGCCTGGTACGAGTCGCTGTTCGATGAGCCGGCCGGCGCGGATTCGTGGTCGCCCGACCGCATGGAATATGGCTTCGCGCTCGGCTCGGTGAGCGGCGCGACGCAGTGCGTGGCGCGCGAATACGACGGCGGCGCCGCCGACTGGTACATATTCGACCGCGCGCCCGCGACACTACCGAGTGGATCGACGCCGCCGGCATCAACCGCCCGCCACGCCATGCCGAGCCCGGTGACGTTCCGCGGCATGCCGGCGCGGCGTTTCTGGGAAATGGAGGACTCCGCCGTCGACATCGGCGCGCTGAGCGCCGCGGCCGAGGATATCGCACGGCTGCTGTTGCGCGACTTCGCGCTGATCTACGGCAACGACTGGTTCCAGATTCCACTGCTGGTGCCGGTCGGAAGCGAAGTGATGATCAACCGGCTCACGGTCACCGACACGTTCGGAGTGACGACGACGATCCCTCATTATGCCGACTTCGACGGGGCGGGCGGAGGTTGGCGCATGTTCGCACTCACCGCCGGGACGCCAGCCGCGACCCAGGCGTCGGCGCACGTGCTGATGTTGCCGCCCAGTGCGGTCGTGACGATCGATGGCGCGGCGATCGAGGACGTGCTGCTGCTGCGCGACGAGCTTGCGAACATGGCGTGGGGCGTGGAGCGCACGGCGGTCGGCCCCGCGGGAGCGCCGGTGGATCGCGCTCAGGCATGGAAGACGGCGTTGCCGCCAGTGACGCCGCCGGTGGCCGGCGCGCCCCCCACTTACCGGCTGGGATCGAGCGTTCCCGATTACTGGATTCCGTTCCTGCCGGTGCGAGTCGGCAATGGTCCACTGCGCATGCGGCGGGGCCGGATGCCGACGGCGGCCGGCGGTCCGCTCGGCCGCTTGATCGGGTATCCCGGGCTTACGATCTTCCTCGAGGAGCTGCCGCGCGAAGGCGTGCACCTGGAGCGCCGCTACCGCGTGACGCGCGGCCCTGATGGGGCGACGCATTTGTGGATCGGACGGCGGCGCTCAGTCGGGCGCGGCGAAGGCCGTAGCGGACTGCAGTTCGATTATCTGGAATAGTTGGCCACTGCCTTCTTTTGTGAAGCGACCCTCTGCTTCAAGGCGGGCGATCGCGTCATCTGCAACGGACAACGGCCCCTGACCCGGCTTCGACACGAAGCGTCGAGCTATTCCCTCGACGTTTTCGATGAGCACAGCATCCTGCTCGATGAGGCTCACAAAATCTAAGGGCCTATTCTCGTCAAAAAGGACGAGCGAAGGTGGCCTTCACCGTACGCGACCGGTGAAGGCCGCGAAGATGGTCGTTGACAGCGCGACTTCGATTGTGAATAGGGCAGCTTACGCCGCGGCCTTTTGCCGGCGCGCGTGCTTCCAATTCCAGGGCAGGAGTTCGTCGATCCGCTTGGCTGGATGATCGTGCAATCGTGCCAAGAGGTCGGCGAGCCAGGGCTGCGGGTCGACGTCGTTGAGCTTGGCGGTCTCGACCAGTGTGGAGATGGCGGCGGCGCGCTGGCCGCCTTGATCGGAGCCGGCGAACGTCCAGTTGTGACGGCCGACCGCAATGCCTCGTAATGCCCGTTCAGCGGCCATTGTTGGACATGCATAGGCGGCCGTCGTCAAGAAAACGAGTGAGCGCGGTCCAACGGTCCCCAAAGGGGAGAGGGAGCGCACCGAGCTCGCGGCATCGCGCCGATCGAACCTATTCCGCGCTCGCGGCGCGGGTGCCGCCCGTCACCTCGAAGGCGAAGCGGAAGATCGGCAGATCCTCGCCGGGGTGGTCCTGCTCGGCGGTCAGCTGGGGTATCCGATAGTTGACCGGCCGGGTCTCGCGGCCCTTGTAGATCGCGGGATAGAGGTCGATGAAGTGCCAGCCCGGCTCGCCGCTCGCCTCCATGAAGATCTCGATATCGCCCTGGCTGTTGAAGCCGCAGGCATAGCCGCTGTGGCCGTTGTCATAGACGAGCGTGTAGATGTTGGCCGACTCGCTCCAGCCCACGCCTTTGAGATGGATCTTGAAGGTGGTCCCGGCCGGCCCGCGCGCCACGTCGAGCGGCAGCGCGGTCGGCGCAATCCAGAATATCCCTGTCTTCCTGGTCGGGCCGGCTTGCGCCCAAAGCCCATGCGCGCCGCCAAGGTCGTCGGGCGCCTTGAAATGAAACTCGACATTGCCGGAACCATCCGCCTTGGCTTCGGCGATCACGCGGGAGGATTCCTCCCAACCGCCGCTGCCGCCGCTGATGCGGTTGCCCGTGACCGTGGTCCAATTGAGCGCGACGGTCCTGCCGGCCTCAAAGCCCGTGCCCTTGACCACGACCGGCTGGTCCACCCCTGAGAATGCCGGGGTCGCGACCAGCTCGCCCTGCGGCGGAAGCCGCCGCACCTGGGTCTGCGCCTGCTGGGATGGCGGCGGCGGAAGCACCGCCTCGCCCGGGGTGATCGTGAAGCGAAGCTTGAATTGCGGCCGGTCCGGCGCCGGCGATTGCTGCATGTTGCGATAGGGGAAGGTGAAGTCGGAATGCACCACATTGATCACATGCAGACCGGGTTGACCGGCGGCGGGAATCGTGAACCGCGCGGTTCCCCCGGTGGTCACCGTCGAGATCCAGCCGGCGAACCGGTTGTCGTAGAGCATGACCCAGCTGCCTTCCAGCTCGCGCCAGCCGATGCCCTGGACCTCGACCGCGATCGGGGTTCCGACCGGCCCGCTGTCCGCCAGGAGCTTGACCGTCATGTCGATGCTGAACGCGGTCTGGGTCAGCAGACGGTCCCCTTGCTGCAGGACGATGTCGTGCATGAAACCGAAATCGTCCGGGGCAACGAATGCCGCGGTGATCCGGCCGGCCTGGTCGCTCTTCACGGTCGCGATCCGATAGTTGACCGGCGTGTATTCGCGGCCGAGATATTCGGCAATCGTGGTCTTCCAGCTCCCCTTCACCGTGCGCCAGACGAGCTGGAATTCCTGCCCGGCGGGGAACCCTTCGCCGGTCACGGTCAGGGGCGTGCCGACTGGACCATGCTCAGGCGCGACCTTCAGCCGCCCGACAAAGCCGCCCGACGGTTCCGCCAGCGGCACTTGCGGACCCAGCTCGGCCACCAGCGGCGCCGCGACCGCGGTTGCGGGGGACACCAGCGAGAGGGCAAAAAGGGCGCAGGCAAGCGCCCTCAGCCGTCCGTTTCCGACGCCGAGCATCATGACAGGCAACCTTCTGGTTAGGGCTTTTTGATCTCGATCTCGCCCGCGACCACTTGCAGCTGCGAGGTCACGCGCTTGAACGGCTCCCAGGTCTGGGACTGGCCCTGGTGGTCCGTAGCCACGGCCTTGTAGACGAACGTCCCGTTCGGGTAGGCCGTCGGGATGGTCCAGATGGCGGTCCAGAAAAAGTCGGTGGCTGGATTGTTCCCGCCCGGATGCGGGCCGAATCTCGCCTCTATCTTCTGGCCATCCGGCAATTCGACGATGAGGCTTTTCAGCCCCTTGTCGTCGAGCGCCTTGCCGGTCGCCTGGTCGATGACGCGGAACCGCCAGACGACCTTTTCCAGATGCTTGAACTGGTTGTTCAGCACGCAGAAGGGACCAGGCGCGCCCTGTTGGGCGCCGCGCACGATGTCGCCTTCGAAGCCCAACTTGCCAGCCTGCTGCGCTTGCGCGCTATTGGCAAAGCCGAGAACGGCAACGGACAAAGCGATTGCGGAGAATGTCACTGCTTGCATGAGGGCGCCCTTTCCGACCACGGATACATGTCGAGCGATGATATCGCGCTCGAAGTCGTCTTGAAAGGGCTTAATTCGGGTCCGCGGTTCGCGCGCCACGGTCACGAGACGACGGGGGAGTCTCGCGGCTCCCCCGGCACATGCAGCGGTCCTAAAGGCCGAAGACCATCAGGATCACGTTCTGCCCGAGCGCCAAGGCCTCGGGAAAGGAGCCTTCATCCCGAGCGAGCCGGCCGCCGAGGGTGAGAGCGATGTACTGCTTGCCATTGACCGAGTAGGTCATCGGGTTGCCGGCGAAGGCCGTTCCGGTCTCGAAGCTCCAAAGCTCCTGCATGGTGTCCTTGTCGTAGGCCGATATCTTGCCCATGATGTCGCCCATGAAGACGAGGCCGCCGTCGGTGCCCAGCACTCCGGAATAGGCCGGGTAGTAGGACTCCAGCTTCTTCACGGTGTTGCCGGTGCGGACATCGATCCCACCGAGAAGTCCGTGGCTCACCTTGCAGTTGGGATTGAGGACGTTCCGCACGACCGGCTCGGTCGCATCGTCCTTGGTGTGGACGCCGCAGTAGATCTCCCTGAACCCGCCGCCGATTTGCTGCTTGGCCGGATCCGCGGGCTTGTTGTTGAAATAATTGGCTTGCCCGATCATGGCGTTGAAGTAGGTGATCCCGCGCGACGGGTCGTAGCTGTTCGGCATGAATGTCGGCATCCCATAGTGAGCGGGGCGGACGTCGATCGCTTTCCTGCCGTATCGGACCGATTTGCCGGCGTAATCCTGAACGGTCTTGGACGGGTCGTAGTCGATCGGCTTGCCGGTCTTGGGGTCGAGGCCAGCGGTCCAGTTCACGGTGGTAAAGGGCTCGCCTTTGAGGAACTGGCCGTTGGTCCGGTCGAGAGTGTAGAAGAAGCCGTTCCGGTTGGTTTGCGAGATTACCTTTCTCGTCTCGCCGCCGATATTGACGTCGTAGAGCTGCGTGATGGCGACCGCGTCATAGTCCCAGGCTTCGTTGGGGATGGTCTGGAAGTACCACTTCAATTTGCCGGTATCGACGTCGAGCGCGATAAGGGAGCTGGTGCGAAGTAGGCGAGGTTCGTCTCCGGATCGAAGGATGGCTCGGTCCACACCCCGCCGCCGCCGGTCGGAATGGTCCGCTTGTCGGCCCAGGTTTCGGACCCGGGCTGGCCCGGATCGGGAACGACCAGAAACCGCCACAGAAGCTTGCCGGTGTCGGCGGTATAGGCGGCGACATAGCCGCGGCCGATCTCGTTCCTGGGGCTCGACCCGATCAGGACCATGTTCTTGACCGCGAGCGGCGCCGAGGAATGTCCCTGGTTGGGCGCTTCGGTGGCCAGGGTACTGACGTCGAAGACCACCTCGCCGGAATTCTTGTCGACCGCGATCAGGCGCGGATTCGGACTGTCGTTGCCGGTGTTGAAGTACATGTTGTTGCCGAGCAGGGTGACGCTGTGGGCGCTCTTTCCCCCGCCCTGGACCTTGGCGTCGAACTTCCACACCAGCTTGGGTTTCTCGTCTCGCACGTCGAACTTCCAGTACTGGTGCCACTGGTTGCCCACATACATGAAGCCGTCCTCGACCAGCGGCGTAAAATACTGGGTGGCTTTGTTTGGACGAGCAGGGTCGCCAAGGGAGGCCATGAACTTGACCTTGAGGTTGGCCACGTTGCCGCGATTGATCTCCTTCAGCGCCGAGTGATTCCAGTTGCCGTAGTTGCCCATCCGCATCAGCCAGTTTTGCGGCTCGGCGGGAGCATTGAGGAGACGCTCATAGGTCGTCTCCGCCGCGGAGGCCGAAAAGCAAGCGCCAAGCGCGATCGTCGCAACCAAGCCGGCGAGGTCGAGCCGCCTGCAGCGGTGTCTCCATATCGTCATTGGACCCTCCCGCATTTTATGTTGTAGCGCGCAACAATAGCATTCCCCCCGGCCCGCGTCGACGAAGCCTGCCGACGGCGAGCCGCAAACATTTATTCGTTTTGAACTGCGAACGATCAGTTGGGTTAATGGACCAGACGGCGGCCTGCTACCCCTGCGACGCAGCCGCTGCCGCGGACATCAGTTGCAGTTCGCCGCACCAGGAGCGACCGTGCCCGTGCACGCGGCGACGCTCGCCTCCCCGACCGGCGTCGTACCCTGCGTGCAGACCAGGAATATTCGCCTGGTGGCGGGGGCAAAAGTGATCGGCTGGCCGAGGCCGGTTGCGAAGATCGAGAAGAAAACCGTGGCGCCACTGGCCACGGTCACGGTCGAGCTTGCCCCGGGCGTAGGCGGGTTGAAGCATCCCCCCGGCGGGGTCGCCTGCGCGCTGGTCTGGCAGATTGCCAGAGTCGCCGCCAGCGTCCTGGCCGGCTGGCCTGCCGGCGTCGGGGTCGCCGTGCAGGTCACGGTGCCCGCTGCGCCGATATTGATCGCAGCTGTCGCGATCACCCCGGTGCCAGTGGTTCCCGGGATGTGGACGATGCCGTCGTGCGTCAGCGTATCGGCGATCGACAGCATGTCCATGATCGGCGTACTGCCGACGCTGACCATGAATGTGTCGACTCCGGACGTGACCGGCGCGGCACTGGTATTGGTGCATTGGAATACCAGCGCGATGTCCTGGCTGAAGGTCGCCGTCGGCGTGAGCGAGAAAAACGTCGTCTGCGTGGCTCCGGCCGCGATGTCGAACGGCGTATCCTGCGTTCCGATCGGAGCGTTCGCGGCATTGGTTCGCTGGTAATGCAACGTCGCCGGCACGCCAGGCGGCAGCGCAATGGAGCACCCGGTTGCGGTCGCGCCGCCGGTATTGATGATGGAAGCGAACGCGGTCACGGGTGTTCCGACCGTCGTCGTTCGCGCGTTCGGCAACACCGCTGCGAGGATCTGGGTCGGCGCCAGGAACCCGCGGATTTCCCCGCCCGGAAACAGCGTGGTATGGACGTTAAAATAGGTCTTTCCAGCCGAGATTGCCGCCACCAGCACTGCCTCGGCCCCTGCGATCGTGCCGCTCGGGTTGAACGCGCTGCTGACGAAGGCCGGGTTATAGGTCGTAGGGTCGAGGAGACTTAAAACCATGGAATAGTTCCCGGAGGTCACCCCCAAAGGGAACCCGGTAAACGCGGGGACCGTGGTCGCGACCCCGACATTGACGCCGGTCGCAAAGGGGGTAGCCAGGCAGCAATGGATGTGCGCCGCCGTAGTGCCCGCTTGCAAGCCGCTGAAGGTCGCGACGACCTGCATCGTGTGGGCGACGGTGTCGATTGTCACCGTTGCGCGGCCGGTGGCCGGCGAACCGGTGGGAGGCACCTCATTACCTTGAGTGAGGTCGGTGACCAGCGTGATCGTTGCCGCAGAGGCGGCGGGCACGACGGTCAACATAGCTATTACGGCAGCCAGCCCTACTGTCGAACGATACATGGGACTCTCCTTCATGACTAAAAGCCGCAGGGAGTCCGGCGACTTTATCGAGCAGGCCCCCGGCGAATTCGCTTCCCTCCGCGCCGTGCCCCCACCTCAACACCGCTGCGGGCGAATTATTCCCTTCAGTTTCGATCTTGTTCGCATCGATGTCCAGGCGGTGGTTTGCCCGGTGGGCAGCATCACCCGGCGTGCGACACTACAGTGACACCTCTAAAGGCGCGCTCGGGAGGAAAGACCATGAAGATTCAGCGACTTCTCATCGCCCTTCACTGTCATCAATCTTGGGCTGCTGATGTTTCCTGCTGGCGCAGATCCGCTCGGTCGAGGCGAATGGCTTCGCACCGGTGCTGCGTGGTCGCGCGCTCGAGATCGTCGACGACCAGGGAAGAGTTCGAGCAAGCATCAAGGTGCTGCCGGCGGATCAGGCCGGCACCATGCCGGATGGCGAGACGCCGTCTGAAACAGTGATCCTTCGGTTGATCGACCGCAATGGGCGGCCGGCGGTGAAACTCGCAATGTCGGAGCGAAGGGCAGGGCTTGGGCTCGTGGGCGACTCCGACGCGATCCATGTCGTGGTAAAAGCAGGCACGGACAGTTCCTTGAAATTGGCAAACAAGGACGGACGCCAGCAGCTCATCAAGCCGTAGTTCTGAGCGGCGACGCGCTTCTTCGACGGTCGCTGCGAGGAGGCCCTCGAGTTCTACCGCAAGGCAGTCGGCGCCGAGGTCACAGGACTGATGCGCTGGAAGGACTGCCCCGAGCCCGCGCAACCCGGCACGGTCCCGCCCGGTTCCGAGAACAAGGTGATGCATGCGAGCTTCCGCATCGGCGAGACCACGCTGATGGCTTCCGACGGCCGCTGCATGGGCAAGCCGACTTTCCAGGGCGTTTCGCTTTCGCTTACGGTGCCCAACGATGCCGAGGCGGAGCGGCTGTTCGCTGCTCTGGGCGACGGCGGGCAGGTGCAGATGCCGTTGAGCAAGACCTTCTTTTCCTCACGCTTCGGCATGGTCGCTGACCGCTTCGGCGTGTCATGGATGATCATCGTAGCGCAGTGAGGGGTTAGGCGCGGCAAGCTCTTTGCGCGGCAGGAGCCCGCAGCTATGCTTGCGGCGCTTCGAACGCGCCCTGCCGCAACTCCGGCCGCGCGTCGCAGGGAGGAAACGCAAATGCCGTCATTGCTGCGATGTTGTGCATTGGCTGCGTTTGCGCTCGTCGCGCTTCCTCCTTGCGGACCGGCGAGCGCGCAGAATTATCCCGCGAAACCCGTCACCATCGTCGTGCCTTTGGCCGCCGGCACCGGCATGGACACGATCGCCCGGCTCTATGGCGAGCAGCTCGCGCAGGCGCTCGGCAAGCCGGTCGTCGTCGACAACCGGCCCGGAGCCGCCATGATGCTGGCGACGTCCGCAGTCGCGTCAGCGCCTGCCGACGGGTACACGCTGCTGATCGCGGTGAGCGGGACCTTCGCCACCACTCCAGTCCTCTACAAGAAGATCAACTACGACCCCGACAAGGACTTCGTCCCGATCGCGCTTTACCTGAAATCGCCGTTCGTGCTGGTCGTCAATCCGGCGCTGCCGGTCCGCTCGGTGCCGAACCTCATCAAGCTCGCCAAGGAAAGCGCGACGCCCCTCACCTACAGCACGCCGGGGGCGGGCCTGATGCAGCACCTCTCGATCGAATCCATGAAGCAAATGTTCGGATTCGACATGACCCATGTGCCCTATCGGAGCACGCCGCAGTCGGTCACCGACATCGCGGCGGGGCACGTGAATCTCGGCCTGGTCGAGGTCGGCGCCTCGGTGCCGCTGATCCGGGAGGGAAAGCTGCGCGCGCTTGCGGTCACGTCATCCGCGCGCCTGGGCCTCATCCCGGATATTCCGCCGTTCGCGGAGGCGGCCGGTGCGCCAGGCTTCGAGGCGGTCTCCTGGCATGTGCTGGTCGCACCAGCCGCAACGCCGAAGGAGATCGTGGACAAGCTGCACGCAGAGATGAAGCGAATCATGGGCTCGCCGGAGATGGTCAAGCACGTCGCGGACCTTGGTCTCATTCCATTCGCGACCCCCTCGGTCGATGACATCCAGGCCTACATCAGATCGGAGCAGCAGCGCTGGGGTGCGGTCGTGCGGAAGCTCGGCCTTGAAGGGTCGCAGTAATGCTCCGCTCCTGAGCCCGCGCCAATTGCGGCCGCTCAGAAATCGGGTTTGGTGGCTTCAGGGATCGGGAAAAGGTTCTGATTGAAATAATCCACGTTGTTCTCGGAGCAGACCGTCTCCAGCATCGGGTTGTTCACCTTGCGCCAGCGCTGCACCATGTGCAGCGGCTCGTTGAACGTATCGGGATCCTCGACCTTAACTAGTGCTTCGAGCATCTTGCCGTCGGCGGCGAGCTTGAGGCGCTCCACGACATGCAGCTTGGTCGTGTGGGGGGTGCGGAAATTGTCGATGTAGCTGCTCTTGGTGGATAGCCCGATCGTGTCGATAACCAGGGTGTCGCCGTTCTCGTAATGGCCGATCGATTCGCCGAACCATGAGGGCTTCACATCCTCCGAATGCTTGTCGGTGAGGAAGATGCGGCGCACCATGTGGTCGCGCTGCCAGATCATCCATACCTGCTTCGGCGTCTGGATGAAGTAGAACGGCTCCGCCGGGTAAAGCAATTGGCCCGGGACGCCGCCCGGATAACACCGCGCCTGGGCGGCGAAGGGAACCGCCCTCTTGCCGGTGAGCGCCTCTTCATTCGAGGCCCGCATTTGCGCTGCGGCCCAGGGCTTGAGAACCGGATCCTTGTAGTTGCCGATCCTCAGCGTCACCTGGCCGGGGCCGTCGACATTGCCATGGAACGGATGGTCGGGATCGTTCCTGATCGGGCCGCGCAGCCCCGCCGGCGGGTCGCGCCAATCGGCGCCGAAGGCGAGCCAGGCAAAACTGATCGACGCCAACTCCGGAATCCCGTCTTTCGCCTGGGCCTGTGCGGACGCGGGGGTGTTCATCGCAAAAGCCGCGATCCCGGCGCAAAACGCGGCCGCGACAATGCCGGACAACGGCTTCTGGAACGCGATCTGATTGCGATTGCCGTCGGAAACGAATGTCAACATCGGGATGTTCTCTCCTTTAGCGGCGCGATCTCGCACGCGCAAACCTTCGAACCGAAGCGGGACATCAGCGTCCTTTGCTCCCCTCAGGGACGGCGCACGCCAGCCACCGAGGAAAGGTCGCGATGCTCTTCGCCGCAGAGATAGTCTTCGATCCGCACGTCGTTGCGCTGATTGTAGACGAAGCGCGCCTGCCAATCGCGGCTGTAGTATTCGGGATCGTGAACGGTGATGACGATCTCGAGTTCGGTCGGGCTCAGCTTGCGGATGCGCTCGACGGTGCGCATCTCGTAGGTGTGCGGCGCGCCGGTAGCGTCGATGAAGGTCTTCTCGTTGAAGCCAGCCGACTCGACCACGAGCGTGTCGCCCTCGAAATGGCCGACCGAATGACCATTGTACCACGGAAAGGAGATCAGTTCCTTCTCGCCGGGCATCGGCTTGTCCAGACCGATCATGCGGACCTGGTGATTGAGCTCGTAGAGAATCGTGACCTGGCCGGGCGGCCCTTGAACGATTTCGAACGGGTAGGGCGTGGCGAGCACGCGTGGCAGCCCATCGGGCACGCAGAACCTGCGGGCGTCATCGGAGATCGAGCCGTCCTTCAAGCCCGCGATGTTCTTGTCATAGGCGGCCTTTCCCGCTGCCGTGAGCGGCAGCTCGCCACCGCCGACGAGCTGGATCTTGGCGTTGTATCGGGTCGCCCAATAGATGCCGGAAAGATCCGGCCCGTCGGCTCCGTAGGCCGCGCCCGACAGGACTGACACCGCGAGCAGAGCCGACAAGGCCGAACCGGCGCGAGCACAAACGCGAAGACCTTCCATCAGACTCCTCCCAAAGGCTGCTTGCAGATGACCAACGCTTAAGATCCTCAATTCCGTCCGACACTGCTCGCCGAAGGTGGGGCCGTCGACGAGCTTCACGATCGGATCGACCGCGCGGCTGAGGCCATTTCGAAAGGAAATGGCTTCGCCTGGTTATCTTATGGTCGAGCTTAGCATGGCATATTACCGGAAGAAAGAACGGCTGCCGCTCGGTTCGGGCCGCAGGTTTCGGGTCTCCTTCCTGGTCTTGCCCCACTGCCGGCGCGCGCCGGCGGGAAAGACACCCATGCCATTCCCCGGTTGCGGTTTTCGGCCCGCTATGAGATGCTGGTCAGCACCTGGCTCTCTTGAGAGAGAAGGTCAGAGAGACACTTTGGAGACGCTCATGAAATTCAAAGCCCTCGGCCTCGCGGGCCTCGCTGTTGCGGTGTTTGCGATCCCCGCTGTCGCACATCATTCCTTTGCCATGTTCGATGCCAACAAGCAGACGACCTTGGAAGGGACCGTCAAGGACTTCCAGTGGACCAATCCCCACAGCTGGATCCTGCTGATGGTCACCGATGGCGAAGCTGCTCAGCCGGTGCAATGGGCGGTCGAGCTCGGCGCCCCGGCCGGCTTGGTCCGGCAGGGCTGGGTTCCCAAGACCCTCACCCCCGGCATGAAGGTCCAGATGATCATCCATCCGCTGCGCGATGGGAACCCTGGCGGGCAGTTCCTGCAGGTCACGCTTCCCGACGGCACGAAGATGGGCGATCCGAGCACCCGCGGCGGCAACCGCGGCGCGGGCAACACTCCGTAAGCCAGTCGTTCCGGAAGGCAGTCCTCGTGTGATTCAGGTCGCGCGCGGACGTGCGGGATCGTCAGCCATGCTTGGGGCCAATGGCCGCGGTTGCGTGTCCGCGACCGGCTACTGTGTGCGAGCCTGACGGACAGCTTGCGGCTGAAAGTTCTTCATCCAACCTGATGGCGGCGATGGATCAGCGCAGCGATCAAGCTGCGCCCGCTATCTTGGGCTGGCCGAAGGCGGCCTCCATCTCGCGGCGGACCCGGACCGCCAGGCCGCCGGGGTCGTAGGCGACATCCGACCATTTGAGGCGCTCGCCTTCGGCCACATCGCGCCTGAGCTTGACGTCGTGGGCGAGCCCGAGCGGAAGCAACCCCTCAGCCAGCGAGCGCGCGGCCGGGACCTGGCGGCCGAAGACGCAGAAGCCGCCCTCGCCATCGAGCACCTCGTCCTGTTTGAGCGCCCGCTTGGCGGTGGCGACGACATCGGAGCGGAAGGCGGACGGCGCTCCAGTCGGCTCCTTGCGCAACGCTGCCGAGGCCACCGACACGCCGAGCTCGAGGCCGATGAGGTGGATCGGCCGATAGAGCGCGGCATAACGGCCGCTGCGGTCCGCCAACAGGTGATATTCGCGGAAGCAGCGCCTGGCGTAGTCGCTTTCGCCCTCGACCACGACATAGGTCCCGAGCGCCAGATGATGCGGCACGTCGCGGCCGTCCCGATAGACCGAGGAGACCACTTCGGTGACGCCCGCCTTCTCGATCGTGCCCCCTTGCGCCTTCGGCTTGCACACATCGGCGAGCTCGAAGCGCGTCGCGGGCGGGAAGCCCAGGCCTTCGCTCTGCGGCACGAGCCCGGTGGCGTTGCACACGGCCGTCATCTCGATCGCGGATTTGGTGCCATCGACGAAACTGTTGAACATTCTTGGATTGATCGAGCCGCGGTCCTCGATGCGCAGATACTTGTCGAGGATGTCCCACACCGTGTCAGGATTGGAGCGGTGGTAATGGGGCTCGTAGCGGGTGCCCTTGCCGGCGGCGACGACCTTGAAGCCGCACGTGCGCGCCCAATCGACATGCTCGCAAATCAGCGCCGGCTGGTCGCCCCAGGCGAGGCTGTAAACCACGCCCGCAGTCCTGGCCTTGGCCGCCAGCAGCGGGCCCGCGACCGCATCGGCTTCGACGCTGACCATGACGATATGCTTGCCGTGGGCGATCGCGCTCAGCGCATGGCGGAT
>WNGL01003124.1_pt1 | contig 19944 bp, 13 predicted proteins | sample 5400591 | NCBI WGS metagenome assembly WNGL01 (sample SAMN13153377, study PRJNA577476) | soil metagenome | isolation source: 80 cm soil or saprolite under Garry oak tree replicate 1 | place: USA:California | collected 2016-06-15 | reverse complement strand
CCGGGGTGCCGATCTTTGGGATATGTCTCGGTCACCAAATTCTCGGCCAGGCCTTCGGCGGAAAGACCTTCAAGCTCAAATTCGGCCATCGCGGCGGCAATCAACCTGTCAAGGACCTCGGCTCTGGACGAGTCGAGATTACCGCGCAAAACCACGGGTTCGCAGTGGACCCCAAGTCGTTGCCTGTGGACGTTGCAGTGGAGCGCATCAACCTCAACGACCAAACCGTCGAGGGCCTGCGCCACAAAACCAAACCGGTGTTTTGCGTGCAATATCACCCGGAAGCTTCGCCGGGTCCGCACGATTCGACGCCGCTGTTTGCCGAGTTCCGCGCGATGATCGAGAAGCCATAAGACGTCTGGCGTGAGACGTCAGGCGTGAAGATGACGTTCGCAGGGGGGGTCCGGCGTGGGTCGTCATCCATCAGGCCTTACGCCGCACACGCCTGTGATGGGTCAGTGACGGCGGGAGATCGCCTCGGCGGAGTGCGCCTGTCCTCGGGCGCAGCGAGCACCGGTTGTTCCGATGCGTCCGATTTCATTGGGACCATCTCGCGTTTGAACATTGCTGCGCCCGAGGACGGGCGCACGCCGATAGCGTTGCCGCCCGCCTTCACTGACCGGATACTTCGGCCTCACGTTTACGTTTGACTTGAGGCGGCTAACAGCCATAATCGCGTCACCTTAGTAATTTATGGCCAAACTTGTTGTCCTGAGCGCGGGCATGACTGGACGGACGCATGAGTTGAAGGTGGACAAGACCACCATCGGCCGAGTCGAGGACAACAGCTTCCAAATCGCCGAGCCGTCGGTCTCCAGTCATCATTGCGAAGTGCTGCGGCGCGGCGCCGACGTGGTGGTCCGCGACCTCAACTCCACCAACGGCACTTTCATCAACGGCGAAAAGATCACCGAGAGTGTCATGAAGCCTGGTCAGATTCTGCGGCTGGGCCAGCTCGAAATGCGGCTCGAAACTGATGCGCCCCCTGCGACGCCAAAAAAACTCGATCAAACCGTCGTGATGCCGCGCGGCGTCAGCTTGAGCGAACTCGAACACGGCGGCCACGCCGGGGGTTTCGATACCACGAGCAAGGGCTTTTCCAAGAAAGACAACAAAGGAAACAAGATTTTCTGGATCGCGGCGGCTGTGGTCGGTTTGGTTATCGTCGCACTTCTGTTTTACGCTTTGCTGATGGCCGGCAACAAGTGAGCGGGCTGTTGATGCATATCCCGGCTTGGCATGGGATTACACCTTCGTCGTGGTCCTCGTTCTACTCGTAATCGAACTTTTCCGGTGTTCGATTTCGATCATCAAAACCTGGGGGATGACAGGCAATTCTTTTAGTCTGCTTTGAGCCACCGCGCCACCTCTGCAGCCGCGTAGGTGATCAAAATATCCGCGCCAGCACGGCGCATCGCCAAAAGGCTCTCCAGAGTGATCGCCCGCTCATCAATCCAACCATTGGCCCCGGCGGCTTTCGTCATCGAGTATTCAGCGCTGACCGCGTAGGCGGCAGTGGGATAGCCGAACTCAGTTTTTACCCGATACAAAATATCCAAATACGCCAACGCCGGTTTGACCATAACGATGTCTGCGCCCTCTTGGATATCCAGCGCCACTTCGCGCAAGGCTTCCGCAGCATTGGCGGGATCCATTTGATAACTCCGCCGATCACCGAACTTAGGCGCTGATTCGGCTGCTTCGCGGAAGGGGCCATAAAAGGCCGAAGCGAACTTGGCCGCGTAAGACATAATCGGGGTTTCAGTGAAGCCGAGTCGATCCAGTTCCGTCCGAATCGCCCGCACTCGGCCATCCATCATGTCGCTCGGCGCGACCATGTCTGCGCCGGCTTGGGCGTGGCTGGCGGCGGTGCGCGCGAGCAGTTTCAAAGTAGGATCGTTCAAGATTCTTTCGCCGCTCTTGTCACGCTGCACTAGCCCGCAATGACCGTGCTGCATGTATTCGCACAAGCAGACATCGGTGATGACCAGCAATTGCGGGAGCTCTTTTTTGAGGAGGCGCACTGCCTGTTGCACGATGCCGTTGGCAGCATAAGCGCCGCTCGCTTTGGCATCTTTGGTCTCCGGAATGCCGAACAGCAACACCGCGGGCACCCCCAGATGGTGGGCCCTGGAAGCTGCGCGGATCAATTCATCCGGTGAAAGCTGGAACACCCCGGGCATGGCGGCGATGGGACGCCGCAGCTTCCGACCGTTCCGCACAAAAAGCGGCAACACCAATTGCGTCACGTCCAACTGGGTTTGGCGGACCAACTGACGCAACACGGCCGATTGACGAAGGCGCCGGGGCCGATAGGCTGGGAATTGTCCCATCAGATGCGAACTCACGCCATTAGTTTAAGTGCCTGGCGCAAAGTGCAAAGCGCAAATTACTCGAGCAGAGGGCGCAAGGTGCACAACAGATTTCTTCGAGAGACCGCCCGCTGCCCCATAAATGCAGCGTTCCGATTGGCTTTGGAACGCTGCATTTATGTGGCAGCGAACAATTTTGTCGTGTGCCCTCGAGGCGTTGAGACGGCGGATGCAGTCGAGAAGGAGTTCCTGTTCGTTCACAAGGTCCTGGCCAACTCCAGGCGGCGGCGCAAAAGCGACTCAACCTCGGCGGCGCAGGCCGCCGGGTTTTGCCGACGGATTCCGAGCCGGGCCATTTCGCAGGCGAGTTCGTGCAACCGCAACGCGATGGCCACCCGCTCCTCGCGACTCATCGCCCGGTAGCGAGCGATTTGCTTTTCCAGAGCTGCCTCGGGTGTCATGCCTGCTCGAAGATTACAGGCGGCGCGAACACGACTCAAGCAACTGCCTCACCTCACCGATGTCTGCGCTTCTCATGAGTCTCACCACCACTACGCCCAAGCCGACCCAAAACCGCCGGACGAGTGCTGTTGGCGGTGATGAAACACGTGAACGCAAAGACTACGGACGAGTTGATGCAGCAACTGGCATTGTGCTGGAATGTTTATGCCAATGGAATCTCACTTGTTTCACCTATTCAACTTGCACGGAAGATGACATGCGCCAAATCGTAAATGCGATTTTGAAAGCGATCGGCGTTTTCGCGAAATGAGGGAAACGAGGACGGCTTGAGACAAGCCGCGCTCCAATCCTATGGTCCGAGCAACACGCGATAAAATGCTCTGTTTGTGCCCGCTGAGAGGTCTATGTAATTAAACGGCGTGCTGGCAGGCGTGTTGGTCGCGATCGCTGCAAAGCTCAAGAGATTGGTTGATCGTTGGATGATGTAGTCCGGCCCGACCGCTCCGCTAACGCCCATCTGGAACTGCCCATTAGAATAGAGCAGCGGTCCAAGCACAACTGGAGGAAGCCCGTTGATGACTACCGTAAATTGTTTTGTGTCGCTCAAGGCTGGGCTTCCATTGTCTGTCACGCGCACTTGCACAACGTTCGTGGTATTCGCTTGCGAGACTGTTGGCCGCCAAGCGAATGCTCCGCTGCTGGAATTGATGGCCGCTCCGCTGGGCGGATTGACCAGGCTAAATGCCAGGGTATTTGTTGGAATATCGGGATCGACCGCGGTGGCTATGAAGCTGATCGTCTGTCCTGGATTTACGGTGCGGTTGGTCAATGGTCCGGCTCCCAGTGTCGGCGCCGAATTCGTTTCATTTACCGTTACATTGAAACTGTTTGTTGCACTTAGCGCCGGCGATCCGTCATCAGTAACAACCGTGGTGAAGGTATAAGTTCCAGGCCCTTGTGCTTCCGAAGGAATCCAAGAGATGACACCGTTGGTGCCAATCGTCGAGCCAGCAGGATGGATGGTCAGCGTGTACGTCAATGCATTCGCCGGGAGATCGCCGTCAGTTGCCGTGTTGGTTACCATAAGCGTTGTTAGCTCGTTGATAGCTCGATCAGATTGCGGTGGCAATACCGGGGCGCTGTTTACTTCATTAACAGTGACCATAAAGCTGTTCGTCGCAGTCAGCGACTTAGAGTTGATCGCGGGCGGGTTTGTATCAGTGACAATCGTTGTGATGGTATAGCTCCCTGGACCTTGCGCCTCATTCGGAGTCCAAGTGATAATACCATTGCTATCAATCGTTGCGCCCGACGGCTGGTTTACCAGTGAGTAGCTTAACGGATTGCCCGGCAAATCACTGTCCGTTGCTGTGTTCGTCACTGTTAGCAAGGTAAGCTCATTGATGGTCCGGTTGGTTTGGCCGGGCATAACTGGCGCGACGTTGATTTCATTTACCGTGACCCTGAAACTGTTCGTCGCACTCAACACAGGCGATCCGTTGTCTGTGACAATGGTGGTGAGTGTGTATGTTCCAGGTCCCTGCCCCTCAGTCGGTGTCCAGGTTATCACGCCGCTGCTGCTGATGCCGGCGCCCGCAGGGGGGGAAACCAAAGAGTAACTAAGCGTGTTCGTCGGAATGTCCGAATCGGTTGCTCGGTTGGTCATGCTTAGAGTTGTCAGTTCATCTATTGCCCGGTCCGACTGCCCCGGCAACACTGGCGCGACGTTTACTTCATTGACAGTGACGGTAAAGCTATTTGTCGCACTGAGGGTCTTCGAGTTTATCGCGGCGGCATTGGTATCGGTCACAATGGTGGTGATGGTATAACTGCCGGGACCTTGAGCCTCGCTCGGGGTCCAGGTGATGACGCCATTTGCATCAATAGCCGCGCCAGAAGGCGGACTGACCAGCGAATAAGTTAGTGGGTTGGCGGGAAAATCAGAATCAGTGGCGGTATTGGTGACAGTGAGCAGGGTCAGTTCATTGATTGTTCGATTCGTCTGAAGAGGCAGGACGGGTGGCACGTTGATTTCATTCACGAAGACTTGGAAGGTATTCGTGACGCTCAATTGCGTCGCATTGACTGCCGGAGGATTGTTGTCAGTAACCTTCACGAAAATAGTGTTCGTGCTCGGTCCTTGAGTTTCGTCCGGCGTCCAGGAAATGGCGCCGCTGGATGCGTTGATAGTCATTCCGCTGGGAGGATTAACCAACGCAAAAGTTAAGGTGTTGGTTGGAATGTCCGGATCAGTCGCTGAAGCGGACACGCTCAACGCGGTTAATTCGTTGATCGTCTGATTCGCAGGCACGGTTAGCACGGGCGGTTTGTTCACTTCATTGACAACTATATTAAGAGTTTGCGTTGTCGTCATGTTGGGAATGCCGTCGTCCGTCACCCGCACAGTGACAGGATACGTGCCGGGCCCTTGCGCTTCCATTGGGGTCCATGACAGCGCGCCCGTCGCGGGATTAATCGTCAAGCCGCTCGGAAAACCGGGATCGAGGCTGAAGGTGAGCTGGTCGTTGTCGGATTCCAAATCGGTTGCCGTGACAAAGAAGCTTAAAGTAGCCTCCTCGTTAACGCTGCGATCGCCAATGGTGGAAATCACTGGCGCATGGTTTCCGGGCACGATGCGGAAACTGAAATTCGTGGCAGTCGGGTCGGTGTAGTTGCCAATGGTCAAAACATAAGTCCCGTCGGCCGGCAGCCTCTGCTCAAAATCTGTAGTGATCCCTCCTCCATTTAGTTGCTGGTTTTGCGGGCCAAACAGATAGACATACGCAGACCCAATGTTCGTCACGGCAAAATCAAAGAACAGCCGCTGCCCATTTGTGCCGCTGAAACGATAAACCGACGCCGAAGTCACCGGCACGTTCGTTCCATTGACCGTCGTGTCAAAAGTCAAACTTTGCGCGGGTGCTTGCGACACGTCAATCAATCGGAAACTGTAATCACCCGTAGTGTCTCCGGTCCCTTTGAACAAAAGCGTATAAGTGCCGGTTTCTGTCAGCGTAAATGGCCCCACATCCGCGTCGGAATTGCCGTTGATGAATACAATCCCGCCACTCGGACTGTTCAACTGCACGTTGATGGGATCATTATCCGCATCCAGCGCGTCGTAATAGAGCCGTTGTCCAGCCGTGCCGGTGAATGTGTAACGATCTTCCTCACCCGGCTCGTCCAGCGAACCGGTCACGCTCGCCGCCAGCGTCAGCGCATTGGTCGTCGTGTTCGGCGTCACCACCCGGAAACTGAAGTTCGCGGCGGTCGGGTCGGTGTAGTTGCCGATGGTCAAAACATAAGTCCCGTCAGCCGGCAGGGTCTGCTCAAAATCCGTGTAGAGATAATAACCATAGGCATATAGTTGCTGGTTTTGCGGGCCATACAGACTGACATACGCGACCCCAATGTTTGTGGCGGCAAAATCAAAGAACAGCCGCTGCCCATTTGTGCCGGTGAAACGATAAACCGACGCCGAAGTCACCGGCACATTCGTTCCATTGACCGTCGTGTCAAAAGTCAAAGCCTTCGCAGGTAATTGAGACACGTCAATCAAACGAAAATTGTAATCCGCTGTGTCATCGACAAGTTGACTGATGATGGCCAGAAAATAGGTGCCGGTTTCCGTCAGTGTGAATGGCCCGACGTCATTGTCCGAATTGCCATTGATGAAAACCACCTGTCCTTCGGGATTGAACAGTTGAACCCCAACGGCGTCAGCGTCGTATTCCTGCGCATCGTAATAAAACCGCTGCCCCGCCGTGCCGCTAAACCGATAAACATCCGTGCGGAACGCCGGATTCAATGTCGGGTTGTAAGTCGTGCCGAACAGCAGATTGGTCGTATCCACATTCAAGTTCAGCAACCGGAAATCATACGAACCAGCGGAGGCGCCAATAACTTCCAACCTGTAGTTGCCCGACTCCGGCAGGAAATACGGACCGGCATCAGCGCCGCCGTTGATTGAAAAGACCGCGTTGCCGCTGGGTGCGACCAACTGGACGGTCACCGGCGAACTGTTCGTCAAAGCGTCGAAATAAACCGGCAAACCGGCGGGCGCGGTGTAGCCAAATGAATTCGTCTGGTCCAGAGTCGTGTCGCCGCCATGCACCGCGCCAAAACCCGCCGTGCCGCCACTGGCGCTGCTCACCAGCGACACGCGAAACTGGTAATCCAACCCGCCAATGAAATTCTGTGCGCCGGCCACGAGCAATGCGTAAGTGCCGGTCGTCGGCAACGTCACCTGGCCCAGATTGTTCTGGATATTGTCGGAGAGAAGCTGGGCGTTGTCTGGTCTCACGAGCGACCAGTTGGCATTGCCCGAACTGGCGCCAAGATTGGTGATGCCCAGCCGTTGGCCCGCCGTGCCGTTGATGCGGTAAAGTTGCGCGCTGGTCTGTGGATTGAGCGTGTTCGCGACTGCGACGCCGTAGGTGATGGCCGGGGCGGCGGCCAGGTCCAAGAGCCGGAAACTATAGTCATTGGTGTAGTCTCCACTCGCCTTCTGCAGCAGCGTGTAAGTGCCCGTTTCCATCAGCGTGAATGGCCCGACATCCGAATCAGAATTGCCGTTGACAAACGGAATCGCGCCACTCGGGCTGATCAGTTGCACATTGATCGCATCAAAATCGTAATCCAGTGCGTCATAATAAAGCCGCTGCCCCACCGTACCTGTGAAAGTGAAACGGTCTTCCTCGCCCGGCTCGTCCAGCGAACCGGTCACCGTCGCGCCTAACGTCAACGCATTGGTTGTCGTGTTGGGCGTCACCACCCGGAAACTGAAATTCGTCGCGCTCGGATCGGTGTAGTTGCCGACGGTCAAAACGTAAGTCCCGTCCGCAGGCAGCTTTTGCTCAAAATCGTTGTTGAGGGAACCACTGTAGCCGTTCAACTGCTGGTTTTGCGGGCCAAACAGATACACATTCGCGACCCCAATGTTTGTGGCGGCAAAATCAAAGAACAGCCGCTGCCCGTTTGTGCCGGTGAAACGATAAACCGATGCCGAAGTCACCGGCACATTGGTGCCGTTGATCGTCGTGTCAAATGCTAAAGCACTCGCGGGTGCTTGCGAGACATCAATCAAACGGAACCTGTAATCACCCGTAGTATCTCCACTCCCTTTCAATAAGAGTGTGTAAGTGCCCGTTTCCGTGAGCGTAAATGGCCCCACGTCACTGTCCGAATTGCCGTTGACAAACGGAATCGCTCCACTCGGACTGATCAACTGGACGTTGATCGCATCAAAATCGTAATCCAGCGCGTCGTAATAAAGCCGTTGACCCGCCGTGCCGGTAAAAGTGAAACGATCCTCCTGTCCTGGCAGGGAAATCGTGCCGCTATAGGTATTGGACGAGGCCAGCCCGACAACGAGCGGTTTAGGGCCGGCCTTCAGGCAGAGGCACGAAACAGTCAGAGCGACGATTGTGAAGAGGTTTTTTTTCATATACGAACATGTCGAATGCTTCCGTTTTTTTGGTGAATTGCAACCTTCACGCGCCGAAAAGGTTTTCGAGCGAAGCGATGTTTATTTGTTCAAAACTTTTGCACAAGCAAATTCGGTAGAGATTTAGCTGACGAGCGGAATTTTTTTCCAAGTTGGCCTGGGCTTAAAAAAATAAAAAAACAAGCTGAGATCCGACCCACGTCCGGGCGTGGTCCGATTCTCTTCCTGGCTCGCATCAATAGCCACGACTGAGCATGCCGCGATTATTGGGCTGGCGTCGGCCTGCGGGGCGTGCTGGCCAGTGCCGGAAAGGAAATCTGGGCTTTGAGAATTGCGCCAGACCTGGTAGCCTTGCACCTCTTGCTCCACGCAAAGCTGTGCTTATGTCGCTCTCTGACGCCAACGAGGATTCAGCTCCGGCGAGGGCGGAGTGGTTCGCGACGACCCATTGGAGCGTCGTGTTGGCGGCGAGCGACAGCGCCTCGCCACGGGCCGGGGAAGCGCTAGAGAAACTGTGCCATACCTACTGGTACCCACTCTATGCCTACGTTCGGAGGCAGGGACACAGCCCGGAAGATGCCCAGGATTTGACCCAGGAATTCTTCGCCCGCTTTCTGGAGAAAAAATCCTACAGGCAAGCGCGGCCCGAGCGTGGCCGGTTTCGCTCGTTCTTGCTCACCTCCCTAAAGCACTTTCTGGTCAACGAATGGCATCGCGCGACCGCTCGCAAACGCGGAGGTGGACACACACCTGTCCCCCTTGACCAGATCCTGGCCGAGCGCCTTTATAGCCGCGAAACGGCCCGCCATCTCGCGCCAGACAAACTCTATGAGCATAGTTGGGCCCTGGCGCTGCTGGAGCAGGTGCGCACCCGGTTGCGGGAGGAATATTCGGCTCAAGGCAGACCTGGCCGGTTCGAGATCGTGGAACAGTTTTTGCCAGGCGACGAGAGCGGATTGAGCTATGTCGAAGCTGCGCGTCAACTCGGCATGGCCGAAGGCACGCTTAAATCGGATGTGCACCGATTCAAACAACGCTATCGGGAGCTATTGCGAGCTGAAATTGCGCACACCGTCGCGCAGCCGGAGGAGGTGGACGAAGAACTGCGTCATTTGCTCGCCGTGCTGGGTGGTTGAAGTGCGGCGTTGAAGAGTCAAAGCGTTAAAGCGTTGAAGCGGAGGCATGGCGCGAGCTTTCGACGGTTCACGCTTCAACGGTTCAACGCTCTTAACGGTTCATTTTAGCTGCAACCGTCCGGGCGTTTTGCTGTAGTAGCAGGTAAGAGCCTGCCAAAGTAAAACTGCCATGCCTGCCCAACGAACGTGCCGCCAATGCGGAGCGCCGCTGCCTGAAAACGCGCCAGGCGGTCGCTGCCCCAAATGCCTGATGCAGCTTGCCCTGGAGGAAACTCAGGCTGGCCAGGGGGAAGCGGGCGGCGATGTTCCCCAGAAAACCGTCGTCCTGCACCAGTCGGACATGGTCATCGAACGGACCGGCATGATGATTGGCCGCTACAAGCTGCTCCAACAAATCGGCGAGGGCGGTTTCGGCACGGTGTTCATGGCCGAGCAACAAGAGCCGGTGCAACGCAAGGTGGCGCTTAAGCTCATTAAGGCGGGCATGGACACGCGCGAGATTATCGCGCGCTTTGAGGCCGAGCGGCAGGCGCTGGCGTTGATGGACCATCCGAACATCGCCCAAGTGCTCGACGGCGGCGCCACGGCCACTGGCCGGCCTTACTTCGTCATGGAGTTGGTGCGCGGGATTCCCATCATCAACTACTGCGACCAGGCCAATCTCTGCACGCGCGAGCGATTGGAGTTGTTCATCAAGGTCTGCCGCGCGGTGCAGCACGCGCACCAGAAAGGGGTGATTCACCGCGATCTCAAACCAAGCAACGTCCTGGTGACCCTGCACGATGGCGAGCCGGTGCCCAAGGTGATTGACTTTGGCGTGGCCAAGGCGCTGGGCCAAAAGCTGACCGACAAGACGCTCTTCACGCGCTTCGAGCAAATGATCGGCACGCCAGCTTATATGAGCCCGGAGCAGGCAGCGTTGAGCGGATTGGACGTGGACACCCGCTCGGACATTTATTCGCTGGGCGTGCTGCTCTACGAACTGCTCACCGGTGTTACGCCGCTGGACGCGGAGACGTTGCGCCAGGCGGCGCTGGACGAAGTGCGGCGGATGATTCAAGAGACCGAACCGCCCAAGCCTTCGACGCGGCTGTCCAATCTCGTAGCAGCCGACGTAAGGAGGCTCACAACGTCGTCCGCCGAAAAAGACAGAGCCTCTTTACGTCGGCTGCTACAGCAGAAGAAGGAGCTCGTCACCGCCATCCGTGGTGACCTGGACTGGATCACGATGAAGGCGCTGGAGAAGGACCGGCGGCGCCGCTACGAGACGGTCAGCGGTCTGGCGGCGGACATAGACCGGCACTTGCGCGACGAGCCAGTGGTCGCGCGTCCGCCCAGCGCGCTTTATCGGGTGCAAAAAGTGGCTCGGCGGCATCGAGTTGCATTCGCGGCAGGGGCGGTCGTGACGTTGGCCCTTGTATTGGGGTTGGTGACCAGCACCTGGCAGGCAGTGCGTGCCACCCATGCCGAGCGCCAAGCCAGGAACGCTCAAGCCAATGAAGCCAGCCAGCGCCAGCGGGCGGAGAGGAATGCCAGAGCAGCCGACCGCAGCGCGGCTGAGAGCCGGAGCCGGCTGGTGCGCCAATACGTGGCCAACGGCAATCGCCTGGTTGACGAAGGGGACTTGATTGGCGCGCTGCCGTGGTTTGCCAAGGCGCTGCAGGAGGAGCGGGACAACCCCGGTCGCGCAGATATTCATCGGTTGCGGCTGGGCACCACTCTGCAGCAATGCCCGAGGCTGGTTCAGGTGTGGTTCCACAAAGACGTGGTGAATGATGCGACATTCAGCCCCGATGGACACTGGGTGCTGACGGCCAGCGGTGACGGGGTGGCGCGTGTTTGGGATGCGGCGACTGGGGAACCAGCTTCTCCGCCTCTGCAGAACAGCGCGTCTATCTTCAACGCTGTTTTCAGCTCCGACGGGCAACGAGTTGCCACCGCCACCGTACGCGGCGGTGTAGGGGTCTGGGATGCAAGAAATGGTCGTTTGCTATTCCCCTTCTTGCGCGGCGGGATGGCGGTTCAATTCAGTCCGGACGGGGGACGGCTGATCATTGTGGGTGGAAAGGCGGCGCAGTTGTTCGATGCGACCACTGGTGAGAAAATGGGCGACATTATGGGCCACCAGGGGGCGATCTGGGCGACATTCAGCCCGGATGGCCGGCGCGTCGTCTCGATCAATGGAGACACCGCTCGCGTTTGGGATGGAACGACTGGAAAACCAGTCACAGATCCGATCAGTTACGTTGGCGCCGGGAATAGTCCCGACTTCGGGAACATCAGGTCGGTGCGAGGGCCGGAGTTCAGTCCCGATGGGGGCCGGTTTACTCTGGCTTGCGGTGACAGTACGGCGCGTGTTCTCGATGCCGCCACCGGCAAGCAGGTCCTCCTCGTTCGCCATCGGGGGATCGTCCGGCGCGCCAGCTTCAGCCCTGATGGCCGTTGGCTGGCGACCGCTAGCCACGACAGCACGGCTCAGGTGTGGGACTCGGCTACGGGTGTGGCGATCAGTCCACCGCTCCGGCACAAAGGACCGGTCCTGGACGTCTCCTTCAGCCGTAAGGGCGGCTTGGTGGTTACGGCAAGTACTGATGGGGCGGTCAGGGTCTGGGATGCTGCCACAGGCAGACAGGTCGCGGCTGCGCTACAGCATGCTCGGGCGGCGGGCTTGGCTTCTTTCAGTCCTGACGGAGAGTGGGTTCTGACGGTTAGCGAGGACCAAGCTGTGCGCGTCTGGGAATGGCGAGGCGCTGCAGAAGCGTATTTGGCGGTGAAACATTCGGCAGTGGCGCATGCCGCTGCCGTCAGTCCTGATGGTCGCCGCTCGATCACTGCGAGCGTTGACGGCACGGCGCATGTCTGGGATCTGACAACGGGGCAGTCGTTGACAGCCCTGCAGACCACCCTGTCGGCCGTTCGCAGAGTTCAATTCAGCCCCGACAGCCGTCTGTTGGCCGTGGGCACCACGAACGGTACCGCTCGGGTGTGGGACATGGCCACCGGCCAGCCCATCTCGCCAGTCCTCGTTCATACGGGGCCGGTAAATCATGTCGAATTTAGTCCCAGCGGCAAACGGCTGGTCACTGCGGGAAGCGACCGGCTAGCCCGCGTTTGGGAGGTGACCTCGGGCCGGATAGTCAGCGAGATGCCGCACCGCGAGTCGGTGAATTATGCCTCGTTCACACCGGATGGCAAACAAGTGGTGACGGTCACATTGAGCGTCCCGGAGGCGTTCCAATCCGGAGATAGAAGAACGTTCGACCCGGTCGAACGAAAAGCGATCACCGCCGATTGGGGCCAGGCACACCTCTGGAATGCAGAGACCGGCCAAGCCCAGAGCGCACCCCTGAAGCTAGGCATGTTCGTTTCGCTGGCCTCATTCAGCCCGGATCGACTCAAGGTGCTTGCGACTTGCTCAGCACGCGGATTGACTGAGAAGCAGGCCTGGGTAGTTGACTTGATGACAGGCCGACGGCTCTCGGGCCCACTGGAGCATGACAAGGGGCTGATCCACGGCTCTTTCAGTCCGGATGGGAAATGGGTTGTAACCACTAGTTGGGACCACACGGCGCGGGTGTGGGATGTGACCACAGGCCAACCCGTTGGCCCGAGACTCCGGCACCAGACCTACGTCTATTACGCAGTGTTTTCTGCGGATAGCCGCCTGGTGGCCACGGCCAGCGCAGACCACACGGCGCGGGTATGGGACGCGGCTACGGGTGAACCGGTTACGCCGCCGCTAAAACACGGTGCGGCGGTGAACCGGGCATTCTTCGGGCCGGACGATCGGTGGCTCTTGACGGCTGGCGCAGACGGGGGAACGCGACTGTGGAAACTGGCCAAAGCTAACCGGGCGGTGGAAGATGGGGTGCTGCTGGCTCAGCTCCTCGCTGGCCACTGGATTGATGAGACGGATGCCTTGCTGCCCATGAACGCAGACGCCATGGAGAGAGCCTGGGCCAAATTGCGCCTACAACAGACCCTCGAAGATGGCACCGGGTCGCAGCCAATGCTCGCTCGGCAATCGTCACGACCCGTCATGGAAGAAGAATACTACGTGCCCGGTGAGGACACCGAGGCTTCGCTCGGGTTGAACAACCCCTACGGAAAGCAATTGGAGACCAACTGGAGCCAGCTCAATCTGAACTTCAACCAACCCTACTCCTTCAGCCTGGACTCCTCCAGGTCGAGCGAATTGGCGGAGTTCATCGAAGTGTGTTCTAAAGCGATCGAAGCTGACCCCGACCCCCAGCATGGCGGCCAGTACCTCCGCCGTGCTCATGTTCATGAACTGCTTGGTCAGTATCAACAGGCTATCGCTGACATGCGAGAGTGGCTTTGGAGAATCGGTCCGATCCCGAATATGGCGTTTCTCGTTAGGCAATATTTTCTGCTCGGTCGCTGCTACTCCGCCTTAAGCAAAACAGAAAAGGCAGAGACCTATCTCCAAAGAGCACAGGATTGCGCCAACGAGAATGCGGAGGCCTGCGACTACGTGGCGTTGTCTTATACTATCGGCCCGACGAATTTCGGCTCCTTCAAAAAGGCCTTACCGCTGGCACTCAAGGCCGTGGAGTTGTCGAGAACGAACCCTCCGTACGCGACGACCCTTGCCGAGGTCTATTCTCGTCTGGGCCAGCCGCAAAAGGCGGCGGACATTCTGGAAAAGGCCATTCAACTGCACCCGGATGAGAACTCACTGATTTGGAATAATTTGGCCTGGTATTATGTTACTGGGCCCAAAGAGATTCAATCGCCGCAAAAGGCGCTTCCGCTGGCGTTAAAAGCGCTGAAAGCAGGCAACACGAATCATAACGAGCTAAATACCCTCGGCGTCGTCTATTACCGGCTTGGCCAACTGAGCAATGCTGTGAGGACCTTGGAAGCTGGGATCAAAGCGGACAAAGAGGGCGGCAGCGCCCATGACTTCTTTTTCCTGGCCATGAGTTACCAGCGGCTTGGCGACTCCTCGAGGGCGCAGGAATATTTCGTTAAGGCCACGAACTGGGTGGCTGCGCAAGCCAACCTTCCGCCGAACGATAAAGCCGAGCTGGATGCCTTCCGCGCCGAAGCCGATGAGGTTTTGAGCAAGCCAAAAGCGAAGTAATCCGGGACGCACCCGAACCGCTAATCATCGCTGATGTCCGCTCATCTCAACTCGGCAAAGCCTGACCTTCGCGAACCACTCTCGTCTGAAATGACCGAAGAGAGATTTTAGCGTTATCAGCGAACATTAGGGCAGATTAGCGGTCCGAACCCGGTCCGAGCCCGGTTTGCAAAAAACTCCAAAATTTCCTGCAACCATTGCGACCGCTTTCCAGTAGCAAAGAGGTGAATGCAGAGAACCAAACAAAACGAAAGGAAAGTTATGAACGACAAATTCGATGAACTGACCAAGGGCTTGGCCCAATCCGTCACGCGGCGCGGGGCGTTGAGGAAATTCGGCGTCGGAGAGGCCTGCTGGTCTGGCTGGCTTTGCCAAGCAGCAGGAAACGCAAGGATTGACCGCTTGTGAAAACCTCGACCAACAGTCCGATTCGGTCCGGAGCGGGCAAGCGCAATTCCGCCCTGGCGGCATTGGCATTGGTAGCGCTGGCTGAACTCCGTCCCGCCCTGGCCCAGAACTACACCATCACCTACCTCGGCCCGCTCGGGGGAAGCAATAGTGTCGCGGTGGCGCTCAACGACTTCGGGCAAGTCACCGGGGTTTCCCTCGCCACAAACGGTGCGCGGAGCGGCTTTCTCTGGACACCGTCCAGACCCAACGGCCTCAGCGGGAGCATGGCCGACATCCCCATTATACCCGGTGGCCGTGCCGGGTGCATCAATAATTCCGGCCAGGTTGTAGGCGGCGGTTATGGCGGGGATACAAGTGCGACCGCCTACCTTTGGACGCCATCCAACCCCAACGGTCCTACCGGTACGGTCACAGCACTTGATGGACCCAGCAGGCTTCCGTACGTGTATGACGTCGGGGCTATCAATGATGCGGGCCAAATCGTGGGAACCACTTACAACATTCAGTGTGGTATCAACGGCTGTAATATAGGCGACGTGGACGTAACGCTGTGGCGAAGCAGCAACCCGCATGTCATCGGCCCCGGTGTTGCTTGGGGTCTTAACAGCGCCGGGCAAATAGTCGGCGAGCTATCCGGGTCAGCAATGCTGTGGCAAGCCAATGGCGCCACGGTACTGCTATCCCGGGAGGCGGCGGCCGATCAGTATGCAGAGGCGCTCGCGATCAATAGCGCCGGGCAGGTAGCCGGCTCCCAGGGCCTGGGCTCAACCACTCGCTCATTCGTCTGGATCCCGTCCGCCCCAAACGGCACAAGCGGCGAGCTCACCGATCTCGGTCCGGGGTTTGCTGAAAGCATCAACGGTGTGGGTCAGGTGGTGGGTTGGGTAATTAGGGATGGCGTTCCGTTTGCGTGGCTCTGGCAGAACGGGACACTTAGAGACCTCAATGCGCTGGTTCCCGCTAACTCTGGCTGGCACCTTGAGGAGGCCCGCGGGATCAACGACGCGGGGCAAATCGCCGTGAGCGGAACCAATGCCAGCGGCCAGGTTCACGCCTTGCTGCTGACGCCTGTCGTCCAGCTACGGTTGACAGCCGCCACGATGTTGCCTTCCGGGCAGCTCCACTTCGCGCTCACCGGCGAGGCCGGGCGCAGCTACACCATTCAGGCTTCCACGGATTTGGTGACCTGGGCCGCCTTGACCAATTTCGTCAGCACCACCGGCACCAACCAAGTTACTGACCCCGAAGCACCAAATCTCGACCGGAGATTCTATCGTGCCGTGACGCCTTGATGATTTCCCCGACCAACACGGCGAACAACAACAAACCAGAACGAAAGGAAAGTTATGAACGACAAATTCGATGAACTGGCCAAGGGGCTGGCCCAATCCGTCACGCGCGCCATCGCGTGCCTCGCGTTGGCTGCATCGGCTTGGGCCAGCGACTTCCGACTCGGCCCGCTCGTCCAGGTCTCTAAGGACCCGGACCCGCTGGCTGGTTGTGACACCGGTTTCAGACCTCCTGGCAACATGGACTTCAATGACGAATTTGAAACCCGCGTGACCGTGGACCCGACCAACCCCAGGCATCTCGTTGCCACTTGGGTGGGGCACGACTTGCAGGCCAACTTCGTGGGTGTGAGTTTCGATGGCGGCGCGAGCTGGCAGGAAACGGCGCTGCCTGGGATCACCACCTGCACGGGAGGGCCGTACACCAGCGCCGTGGATCCGTACCTCCGCTCTATCGCTCCCAATGGCGACATCTATCTGGCCAGTGTGGGGTTCTCTGGCTCTTCAGCCGCCATTTTGGTCAACAAGTCCACAGATGGCGGTCTGACCTGGACCATGCCCATCACGATTGATCGAGTGAATGGCGCTGGCACCTTCGACGACAAACCCTCCACCACAGCCGACCCTGGCAACTCACTGACTGCTTACGTCGTTTTTGAAAGGGCTCACAGCGGTACCGACTCCACGTTCTTTTCCCGCACGACTGACGGAGGCCGGACCTGGGAACCGGCACGCGAAATCGCCAACCCTGGGAGTAAGAATGCCAACACCGGCCATCAGATTCTTGTGCTGCCTGACGGCACCCTCGTAATATTCTTCTCTCATGAAGAGCGCCATGGCGGCGGGACGTACACGACCTCGTTGGCCACTCTTCGGTCCACCGATCACGGCCAAACCTGGCAGCCGGCGAACGCCCCGATACTGGGGCCAGAGATCAAGTCCATCAATCCCGCGGATCCGACGACCGGTGCGACGGACCCGGATACGGGCGTCTCCCTTTTCGAGTTCACCGCCGCCATCGCTTTCGCAGCAGTGGATCGGCACAGCGGCGCCCTTTACGCGGTGTGGGAGGACAGCCGCTTTAGCAATGGCCAGTACAACAGCATCGCCTTTTCCCAGTCCACTGATGCTGGGCTCACCTGGTCCGAGCCGATTCAGGTCAACCAGACGCCGACCAATATCCCCCCGGCTGACCGGCAGGCCTTCCGGCCGAGCATCGCCGTGGCGGCCGACGGCACCATCGGCGTGACCTACTACGATTTCCGCTTTAACGACGCCAGCCCGGGTACGCGGACCGACTATTGGTTGGTTAGCTTGCGCCCGACGAGGCAGCAGGCCGCCACCGACCCGTCGAACTGGCAGGATGAGGTTCGTCTCACCGACTCCTCGTTCGACTTGCAGAGCGCAGCGATTTTCTTCAGCGGTGAGTTCGTGGGCGACTCGGACGGGCTGGCCACAGTCGGCAACGACTTCGTGGCCATGTGGTCCATGCCGCAGGGGACCGACCAGGGCAACATCTATTTCCGGCGCGTCGGGCGGTGAGCCAGAGCGCCATTCATCACTTTGATCGACGCAAAAACAAAACAACGACGAACCAAAACAAAAGGAAAGTTATGAGCGACAAATTCGATGAACTGGCCAAGGGCCTGGCCCAATCCGTCACGCGGCGACCGGCGTTGCGGCGCTTCAGCGTCGGCCTCGCGGGTGGGTCAGGAAGTTGGTGGGCGGAGCCGAACCGAGGTGAGGCCCGCCTCCTCGGCAAGCGCGTTTTGCTCGTCGTCGAAGGTAAGGAAGCCATCGGCCGCCACCTCGATGGCGATGGCCACATGAAACAAGTCCATCGCGCGAACGGTCATTTTGAGGGAGTGTTCGTCCGCAAGTTCACATGCTGTGCGAACAGCCTCGGTCCAGGCAAATTCCACGTGCGGCCAGTAGCCGAGCCGAACCTCCTGTTCGAGCAAACGGATGAGCCGGCGCGACTCGCCTCGCCCGATGAGGCCGGCTCGCTCAGCTTGATAGAAGCAGTTGAACACTTCAACGCGCTGCCAAGGCGTCCACAGGACTTGCGCCTCAGGCTCCCTGTCGAAGAGCGTAATGGCGGCAGCGTGATGGATGTCGCGCCGGGATTTGTAAGCCAGCCACCAGGAGGTGTCGGCGTAGCACCTCATTTCTTGAGCGAGCGCAGAAAGGCGACGCCATCGAACTTCGTCGCCTTGGGGTCGCCCACCGCCCGCTTCTCAGCGAGTTGTCTCGTCATTCGTGGACGGGCGCTCTGGGGCCTTCGCGGCTTGGCCCGCCCGTTGCCCATGGATACCGCCGTCTTCATGCGGAGACGACTTTGCCGCCAGTTGCGCTCAATGTCAAGGCGGACATGCCGGCCAAACCGGCCTCGCTCTCGATGAACAAAGAACAAGTAGAACAAAACGAAAGGAAAGTTATGAACGACAAATTCGATGAACTGGCCAAGGCCTTGGCCCGATCCTTCACTCGACTCGGCGCGCTGAAGAAATTCGGCCTCGGTCTCGCGGGCGCCGCGCTGGGGGTTGCAGGATTTCTTGCGGGGCCGACCGCTGCTGCAGCCGCCACCCTTACAGTCTTGAACACCCTCGATCGGGGCGCCGGATCTCTTCGTAACACGATCAACAACGCCAAGAGTGGCGACACCATCGTCTTCGATGCCAGCCTGGCGCGGAGCACCATCACGCTGACCAGCGACCAGTTGAGTATCAAGAAGAACCTGGACATTGAAGGGCCCGCTGCCGCCCTGCTGACCATCAGCGGCAACGATATCAACCGGGTCTTCGACATCCCCGAAGGCTCCACCGTCATCATCGCCGGCCTGACGATTGCTCACGGCCGGGCGCTGACGGGCATCAACGACCTAGGGGGAGGCGGCGGAGGGGGCATCTTGAACGCTGGCAACTTGACTGTCGCCAACGCCGTCTTATCCGCTAATCAGGCGAGGAGCCACGGCGGGGCCATCGCCAATGCTAAATTCGGCGCCCTCACGGTCACGAACAGCACTTTCATCGGCAACCGCGCCATAGCCAAGGGAACCGGGGCTGACTCCTTCGCTGAGGGTGGTGCCATCTATAACAGTAATTTTGGGGCTATCGCCCACATCATCAGCTCCACCTTCATCAGCAATTATGGGATTGGCGCGGATGGCGGCGTCATTAACAGCGGCAGCTTCGGCGTACTCGGGCAATGCAACGGAGGCGCCTTACATAATGGGGTTACATCTATCCTGACCGTCGAAAAGAGTACGTTCATCGGCAACCAGGCGCTCGGCGGTAACGGCGGCAACGTCGCCAATGTTGATGGGTTCGGCTACGCTGGCGGGGCATTCGGGGGTGCGATCGCCAACGACGAAACCTGCCCCAGCGGGTACCTTTTGGTTAGCGGATGTACCTTCGCGTATAATCAGGCAATCGCGGGGTCGAACAACGTGGGCAGTTCCATCGGCTCTGGCTACGTGAGCTTTGCTAATGGCGGGGCGATCTATCCCAGTGGGGTGGCAAGCGTCATCGTGGATAGCACGTTCATCGGGAACCAGGCCCGGGGGGGGCGACGGCAATACCGGCGGCCGGGGCGTCCTGCTGGTCGGTGCGGGGATGGGCGGCGCGATCAACAATGGCAACGGCTTGCCCTTCTTCGGATGCGGGGTGAGCCTCACCGTCAGCGGGTGCAGCTTTACCGGCAACCAAGACGTGGGCGGCGCAGGCAACTCGGGCGGCGCCTACAGTAGCGCCGACATCGGTGGTGCGGTCCTGAACCTGGG
>WNGL01011047.1_pt1 | contig 19946 bp, 14 predicted proteins | sample 5400591 | NCBI WGS metagenome assembly WNGL01 (sample SAMN13153377, study PRJNA577476) | soil metagenome | isolation source: 80 cm soil or saprolite under Garry oak tree replicate 1 | place: USA:California | collected 2016-06-15 | reverse complement strand
GTCACAGCCGGCCTGATCGAACCGGGGTCATTGGCCGGATACAGGAACATACCCGTGTATCTGCGCGGGTCGCGCTACGTTCCGCCGAGGTGGGAGGCGGTGCGCGACGCCATGCCGGCGTTCTTCGACCTTCTGGAAAAAGAACCCGAGCCTTCGGTGCGCACGGTGTTGGGACACTGGCTTTTCGGTTATATCCACCCGTACCCGGATGGGAACGGCCGCATGGCGCGCTTTCTGATGAATGTTATGCTGGCTTCGGGCGGTTATCCTTGGACGGTGATTCGCATCAGGGATCGCAAGTCTTATCTGAGCGCCATGGACCGCGCCAGCACCGGTATGGACATCCATCCGTTCGCAACCTTTATCGTCCACCGCGTGCAATGGCGCCTTGAGCGGCATGACCTGACATTTCCTGCGCCCCAAGAGACTTTTGTTTTCGAGCGCGACATTGTCTTTTTCTATGGGCAAGATGGCGAAGCGTGGGTGCGGTGTGCCATCAGCAGGGAAGCCCTGGACGATCACTTCCATGGAGACGGGAAGGATAAACTTGAGGTGTTCAGAGCGAACCGCCAGGCCATCGAGCAGGAGGTACGGCGGAAATATATTGCTGGCGACACCGAAGTCGATGGGTCTGTTCTCATTCGCTCGGACGATCTACCTGCGTAACGACTTGCGGGTCTGAGACAGGAGTTGTCCCCACCAGTAACTACGTTCTTGTTGCGCCGTGCTTGGTTTAGGCATGCGCATTGCGATGATCAGTGATGATTCCCAAGCTGTTGCCAACTTGGTTGCCGAGCAAATTGAAATCGGTGAAGTCTCGGCGCAGGTGCTACCGGCTGATAAGGCGTCCTCAGTTAGGCGGTTCAGAGTGGCGGCAAAAACGTGGCAATGGTGGGAGATGGTCTCAACGATGCGCAGGCACCCGCGACAGCCGATGTGGGCATTCGATTGGGGCCGGTACGGACATGGCGGTGGAAAGCGCAGGGATCGTGCTCGTGCGCAGCGACCCGCGGGATGTTGTGGGCGCAGTCGAATTGTCACGCGCCGCCTATCGGATCATGGTTCAGAATCTGGTCTGCCCTCCTGATTTATCCGCGCCGACAAAGGATGTCCCCAAAGTCCCGAAGCCTCTGCTTGAAAGGGCCGCGTAACTATCACAAGATGAGGATGATGCCTGGTAGCTCAGCCCTAAAGCGTTTTGGGCGTCGTTCCGAATGGTCATGGCATGAATCTGTTTGCTGTAATAGAATGAAAACAGTGGCGTTGCGCAACTCCCCGGTAGCTCAACGGTAGAGCATTCGGCTGTTAACCGAAGGGTTGCTAGTTCGAATCTAGCCCGGGGAGCCAAATCTTTCAATCGGTTAGCGAGTTGCCGCATCCGTGCCTTCTGAGACTGTGCCCAATTCTGTGCTCCATCGCCTTTAAAATCGGCCCATTTAGGGCATCGCTCACCACAACCGCGAGCCGGAAAGAAAAGGCTCGTGGCCTGTCCTTAAGGTCAGGTTCTTGAAGCGGGGAGCCTGTACCATTTCAAGGTTGCCTCATCTTGCAGCACCAGACTAAAGTGATGATGTGTTGCTCTTCCCCTAAGGAACATGGAATCGATCTTTGGTCTTCGCGTGCGCAAGCGAAATCCCTCGCCGCTCGAGGGGTCTGCGGGGGACCGCGCGCAGCAAGGGGAATCCAGTCTGCGGCAAATCGGACGACGCGAGTGGTGGCTTTGGCTGTCCGCGTCTGTTGTGACTCTGCTGGCGGGCGTGGCCTTTCTGCTCTCCTCATTCCGTTCTTTCTTCCTCTTCCTTCGCAGCGATCATTTTTACGAAATCCGTTCCGATCAGGCCCGCTGGGGGATCATGTGCCTGCTTCTTCTCTTCAACACCTGGATGGTGTACAGGCAGTGGTCCTTCCGCCGTCTGCGAACGCAAATGACGGGGCCGAGCGGCAATCCAGAAGAGAAAACATATGAGGTTCATGACCGCTCCGGCCTGGATCCGGTTACAGGATTGGACACGCAACCCTCCCATTGGCTTGGGAGAGAAATAGCCCGCGCGCGGCGCCAGAGCACTGCGCTGAGCGTCGTCAAATTTCATCTGGAAGACTTCGCAAGACTCAATGACCGCTACGGCAGGGCCGCAACGGACGAGGCGTTGAAAGAGTTCGCCAGGCGTCTGAAAGAAGCCAGCCGCGGCTCCGACTATGCTGTGCGGTTGGGAAGCGACGATTTCTTGCTGGCGCTGCCCAAATGCACCTTAGGCGAAACCAAGCTGGTATTGAACCGGCTGGGTTCTGTTGAAGTGAACTGCTCCGGTAAGAGGATTACCCTCGCCTACACGACAGGATGCGCTGACTACCAACCCGGTGACCTGCCGGCGGATCTGCTCAAGCGTGCCGAGCAGCTCGTTCAACTCTACAACAAGGCCAGCAACGATGCCTTCTCAACTGTGAAGGGTTGACGTTTCACGCCTTAGACTTTTTCTTCGCCCGTTTCTTGTGAACTCTGCTCTTCCTACTGCCTTTGGGTGGAGCACCCAAGACCTTCTTGCGGGCTGAATCCAGCGCCTTCTGCAATCGGACAAAGATCTTCTCCCGCTCGGAGTCCGCTATCTCCTGTAGGGCGTCCGCCAGCCGTTCCGCTGCTAGATTTCGTTTCAGTTTCTTGCGTGCACGCATTTCAGCTCCTTACGCCGACAGAATGGCTCATCGACGCCATGTCTTCGGCGTTGCCCGTGGGGGTAAGCCACATTAAGTATGTCATCTAGGAGATGAAAGCGGTTCTCCTCAGAACACGAGGCGGGCCTGCCAGGCGGCGGATCAAATCGGAGAGACGCCCGAGGGCACGCGGGAATTGCTCGCCGCTGGCCGCGAAGCCAAGCCGAAAATGCGCGGGCATGGAGAAACAATCGCCCGGGGCGAGCAAAACGCCCAACTGAGCTGCCTCCGTGCAGAAGGCGCGAGAATCTTCACCGGAATTCAGCCAGGGAAATGCCGTCATTCCGCCCTGGGGCCGCATCCATCGAATCACATCGGAGTGCTCCGAGAAGAACGCGTCAAGGTGCGAGAGATTCGCGGTTGTCAGCTTTCGGACGCGCTCAAAAATCTTTTCGCGGTTGCGGAGGGCAAGCGCGGCCAGCGGCTCGCCCAGGGCAGTGCCGGAAACGGTGAAATAAGCGTGCGCCGTGCGGTATTGTTCGAGGCGCCGATGGTCGCGGTCCACGATCCAGCCGAGGCGCAAACCAGCCAGACACAGAGCTTTTGAAAAATCGCTGAGGACGACGGCGTGCGGCAGCCGCGCGGCGGAAGCGGTGGGGCGCCCGTAGTAGACCGGATGGTAGACCTGGTCGCAGACGAACTGGATTCCGCGCTCGGCGGAGAAATCGTGGAGCGCGGCAAGCTCTTCATCGCTGAGAGTGGCTCCCGTGGGATTGTGCGGCGTGTTGACGAGCAGGATTCGCGTGCGAGCGTCGGCAAGCTTCTTGATTTCGTCGAGGTCAACGCGGAATTGATTTTCGCGGCGCTGATGGTAATGGCGGATTTCCAGCCCGAGGCCCCGAGGGATTTCATAGAAGCTCGGGAAACCCAGCGAAGGCACGAGAACATTGGCGCCGGGTTCGGCGGCAAGAGTGAAGAGAAGGAGGAGGGCTTCGGCCGCCCCGGTTGTGACCTGGACGTCTTCCGGCTGCACGCCTTCCATTTCGGCTACGCACTGGCACAAGGCTTTGGTGCCCTCGACGCGCATGTAGACCAATTGGGTGTCAAGCAGCTCTTCAAGGGAGTAGCTCGGATCCAATTCGAGAAGTTCCCGGAGTGTCCAGACAGGGCCCGTGCTTGAAGCCAAGTCGAACTCAATCGGCGGGTCGGCGTACTTATAGTGATTCAACCAATCGTCAAGCAAAAAAGTTGCAAAACGCATGATGTGCCCCTCCTTCGAAGCGGCCCACAAGTAACATGCGCCGCGGCTGCCCGGAAATCAACGGCCAAAATGGCTGGAGTGATGGGCGCCGGGTCGGATAGGAACGACGACACGGGCCCTACAAGACTAAGTTCACTCGCATCGGTCGCTCGATCGTGGAACGAGAAGTTGCACTTAAAACGATAATTTCAGCCCGAACTGGAGCTGCCGCGGATTGAATACCGTTCTGGGAGATCCTACGGCTCCGCTGGGCCCGGTGATGCCGTCCCCGAAGTGCCGCGGTACGGGCCCCACAAAGTCCGGCGCGCCATAAACGGAAAAGACCTCGTCCACGTTGGAACGGTTGAACAGGTTGAATGCATCAACCGACAAGTTCAATTGAGCGCGCTCCTTCAGGTGAACTACGCGCGAGAGGCGCAAGTCTACGGCTTTCAGGCTGTCGCCGCGGTAGGTATTGCGCGCCGAAGCTCCCACGCGGTCGGTGACCGGGTTGCCATCATTATTGGCGTCAAAGCCCACAAACAGGGTGAACGGCCGGGCTGATTGCAGGGTCACGATACTGCTGAGTTCGAAGTTGCGCAGGAAGGACTGCTGGGGAGCATCGGCCACAAAATTCGCCACAAAGCGGTGGCGGAGGTCCTGGTTGGAATCGGCACGCTCAAGATTCCTCTGGGCATTGGATTGCGGCGTGTCCACGAACACGAGATAGGTCCCGTCGTCGAGCGTCTTGGAAAAAGTGTAGTTTGTGTTGAGCCGAAAATACTTGCCTGCTTTTTCCGTCGCTTGCAGTGTCAAGCCGTGGTAGACGGAATTTCCGCTTGAGTCGGTGAAGTAGAAGATTCCGTTCGTTCCGTGGGATCCTCCCGGCGGAGCCGGGATATTAGGGTCGTTTATGGCAAACGCATAGATGTCCTTGTTCGTGCCCGTCTCTTTCCCAATGGGAGGCCCGACGTTCAGATCGATGGGCCGGACGAGCTTGTGGCCGGCCACGAACATGTATCCGGCACTCACCGAAAGTCCTTTCCCGATTTCACGGTCAATCTCCAGGCTGGATTGCTCGGTGTAGGGTTTCCGTTCGTTCCTGTCCACGACCGATCCGCCCTGGACAAACAGGGAGTTGTTCGGGAAAGAACCGGAGTTGATGAGGTTTTCGAAGGCCGAGGTAAGCAACGGCGGCGGTACTGTCCCCGGCGGCAATGGCGAACCGGGAGGAGGAGTCGGACAGCCCGGGAGAACGCACGGCGTCGGAAGAAACATGCTGTTGAGGAGCCATGTCCCTGTCTGCATATTGTTCGAAGTTGGCAGGCCGGTGATGGCCGGCGGCCGCTGCGGCCCGGAGACAAAGAAGAAAGTGAGCGTGTACCGGTCGTAGAAAATTCCGTAGCCGGCGCGGATAACCGTCTTCGAGTCCGGAGAATACGCAAATCCGACTCGGGGTTGGAACGCGCGGTAATCGGGATTTACGAAGGCGCCGAGTCCCGTTTCAAAGTCCCAGCGCAGGCCGTAATTCACGGTTAGTTTTGGAGTCAGCCGCCATTGGTCTTGCGCGAAAAATCCCCAGTAACTGTGGTTCAGGCTGGTGAAAAAGTTTTGCGCCTGGGACGGAAGGAATGCGTTCTGCCAAGTCGTGGGCACCGAAGGCGAGGCCTGATTCGGGTTAAACGGCCCTGGGCCGATCGGCGCACCCCAGAAAAACGCCGCAATGCAGGGGGCCGTAAGACCGACAAGAGGAGGCGGACAAGGCGCCGAGCCCCAATTAGGTTTGCTGGAAGCGAGCAGGTCCTGCAAGCTCGGGAAAATGTCCCGGGAAGGCGTGAACCCCGGCCAGATTACGAAGTTGCGAATGTAATTTGCGTCGAAGCCGAATTTCGCGTAATGCTTGTCCTTCACCCAGGAGACCGCGTCTCCGAGCTGCACGCGGGATTCGTTATAGCGGTCGAACGCGCCGAAGTTGTGACCGAAGAGCAGCAGATTCGGCACATCCAGGTTGGGCTGTCCGGTGACTCCCGGGAATCCGTAATTGCGGCGAGCCCATTGCCCCAGCAAGGAATTCACGAGAGTCGGAGTGATTTGGGATGTCCAGGTGCTTACGAGGGCCTGATCGCGCAGAAGGCCGTTGCGGCCGCTGCTCGGCGCACCGATCCCGCCGCCGTCAAGCGTCTCGCCCACGAGCATGTTGAGGTTGGTGGCATCCTGGATGGAGTAGCGGACGGAAAGCCGGTTGGCATTGTTCAACTGATGTTCAATTTTAATGAAGCCGTTGTTGACGTCGGCGGTCTTCAAGACATTCAAATTCTCGGGCGCGATGCCGAAGCTCGCTTTCAAGGCGTTGATGGCCGCCAAGTTGCCCGCCAGCAATCCGGGATACGTGGGGGATTGTCCCCGCCGTTGTCCTTCGAAATTCACAAAGAAGAACGTCCTGTCCTTTTGGAGAGGCCCGCCGAGTGTCGCGCCGAACTGGTTCTGACGGAGGGTGTCGAAACCCGGAAGGGTCAGAATGGACTTCGCGTTCGTCGAATTGTTCTGCAGATAATCATAGACCGAGCCGTGAAGAACATTCGTACCCGACTTGGTCACAATATTGACGATCCCGCCGAGCGCGCGTCCATACTCGGCGCCGAAGCTGTTGTTCACCACGCGAAATTCACTGACCGCTTCCTGCGAGGGCGTGGCCCGTTGCGATCCCGTGGCGGTATTGATGTTGTCGGCGCCATCTACGGTCACGGCGTTGTTCAGGTCGCGCTGGGTCCGAAGGAAATCCTCGTGGTGGCCGGGTCGGTAAAGGTGGACTGGAGACTGGTTCTTCCCGTGGCAACGCCGGGACTGAGCAGAGCAAAATCGGTGAACAGCCGGCCGCTGATAGGAAGAGATTCGATCTGCTGCGTCGCGATTACCTGGCTTACCTCGGTACGCGTGGGCTCGATCACCGGCGTCTCCATGGTGACGACCACTTTCTCGCCGCCCGAGGCAATTTTGAGTGTGACGTCTATCGTCGCGGCCTGGCCCACGCTCAGCACGATTCCCGTTTGCGTGTACTTGGCAAAGCCCTTGTATTCGATGGAAAGCTCGTACCGGCCGGGAGGAAGATTGGGGACAACGTAGAACCCTGTTTCGTTGGAGACCGCCGTGTATTCGCGGTTGGTATCCACTTCGCGCAGGGCAATGGACGCTTTGGCGACAAAACCGCCGCTGGCGTCCCGCACCGTGCCGTTCAGTTGCGCAAAGGCCGTAGTGGCCTGCGAGTAAGACGGCGGCGCAACCGCTGCGAATGCTATAGGGATCAGAATCAAGAACAAAGAAGCGTGCTTTCTCATGCCTTTCCTCCGTACCCCCAAAAACCGTTCAAGAAGCCCGGTGCGGGATATTGCGCTCGCTAATTGACACCTGTCAGGTTCGTGTGTCAACCCCCCGCGTCACCCATTTCTGCAGTTTCTACGGCGGGGGAGATAAGGCTATTGTTTGCTTAACGTTCCAGCCATCCACGGCAACCACAGCACTGAAAGGAGACGCTCCGCCAGAATGTTTCACGTGAAACATTCCTTGAATTTCCTTCGATTCGCCAGGCAAAAGTTCGAAATAGCCGTCCGACCACCATACTGGCAAAACTTCCGGACCCCCTTTCGCGCGCAACAGACGCAGGCGAACCAGCAGGGCCAGGTGCGGCGCCGGATTCGACACGGTGACGTGCGCGATGCCTTCTTTGTTGTTCCGCTCGAATGAAGCTTTCACGTGCAGCGTCACCCGGGGAAGTCCGGCGAGCGGCGTGAAGTCGGCGTAAGCGGTCATCGGCGTCCGGTAGTATTCGGCATGGGTCGCATCGAATTTGTCGGGCTTCGTCGAAAGCCAGTAGAAGTTTGCGCTGACCAGTTTTCCGGCGGCGTCCTTGAGGGTGAGCCGCAGGAAATACGTCGTGGTGAGGCCGTCCGGAGGCGGCAGCGTGAAAGCTCGCACGACCCCATCGGCGGCAACGCCGACGGTAGCTTCCTGGGCGAATTTCTCCTTCAAATCGAAATCGAAAACCTGGGCGCTGACGCTCAAGCGCGCGAATTCGCGGGGGAGCGAATTCACAACCACGATGGAGCGATCGTCAAAGGAGTATTGGACGTGCAGCGGCTCGTTGGCTTTCTTGGCGCCGAAGTAACCGCCGCCGGGCCGCAGGAAATAATCGTAGAGGTGCCAGAAAAGCGAAGGCCAGGCGTTGTTGAGCATCCAGCGGATCACGCCGGTGGATTCGTACTTGTTGTGTCCATAAGCTTCGAACAAAGCGCGCTCGCCTTCGTAGGTCATGGCCTGGGATTTCCAGACGAAGTCTTCGAGATTCGCGGGCTTGCCATAACGGGCTTCGAGCGCCGCGCGAAACTGGTCGAGTTGAGCGAATTTGCCGCCGCCGGCATGAAAATTCCAGACATCGTCAATCGGCCAGAGATGATTTGCGGGGAGCATTTCTTTCAGGCTTTCGAGCGGCGGCGGCGCAGGGCCTGGACCGGTTTCCATGTTGAAACCGAAGGCGCCGCCGGACCGCGTGTCGGTCAGCCAGTAATTCGGCGGCACGTAGTCGTACGGCCCCGGCATTTTCATGCCCGAGCTGCCGGTAAGCTCCGCCGGTTTTTCGCCGGCCGAAGAGAGAACCGGCTTGGGCCAATCGGATTTTTTCAGAACGTCGAGATAGGCCTGCTCGACGTCTCGCGGCGGCGGAATGTCGCTGCCGTTGAGCCAGGCGAGCACGCTGGGATGGCGGCGCAGGCGCAGTGCCTGGTCCGCCAATGAATCCACAGCAATGGCGCGGTCTTCCGCGGTCCAGGCGTCCCACTGCTGCCAGTGATCGCAGCAGGCCCATCCGGGCATGACCAGAATTCCTTCTTGGTCGGCGAGTTCGAAGAATTCATCCGGCTCGAGCTTGCCTTCGAGGCGAATCGTATTCAGGCCGAGTTCTTTCACGTTGCGCAACTCATCTCGCATGCGCTCAAGCGAGGAGCGCAGCATCATATCCGGGGCCCAGCCCGCGCCGCGAATCAACAGGGGTCTTCCATTGACGCGAAATAGCGCATAGCCCTTGGGCGTCAGCTCCGAAGTGATTTGAACGATCCCGAAGCGCTGCGTGCGGCGGTCGGAGATTTTTCCTTCCACTTGCAATTCCAGAACGAGCTCATGCAGTTCCGGTTCACCCAGCGGAGCAGGCCACCACAAGCGAGGGTGCTGAAGATTCAGTTGCGGATATTGCTCGGGAGAAAACGTGATTGCTTTTGTTTCGTAGGCCTCCAGGTCAACGGGCTGGGAAAACGCAATGTCGGCGATGGATCCGCGCAACACGCCCCGAAGCGGCCGGCCGGAGGCATTCTTCACCTCGATGATGACGGTGAGATGCGCAACCTCCAGCGAGGGAAGATCGAGCCTGGTGAAAACCGCGGGATGCCGGAGCGCCGCGGGCCCGCTGGTTCGCAGAAACACTTCCTGCCACAAGCCCATGTTTTTGTCCGGCGGTGCCGGATTCCAGTCCAGCCAGCTGATGGCCAGATCGTTTTTTCGGGGAGCGAACACTTCCACGGCAAGCCCGTTGCGCTCGCCGGGCCGCGCCAACTCGGTGACGTCGAATTCATACCGCCGGAAAGCGCCTGCGACTTGCCTGGCATCGGCAATTTTCCGGCCGTTCATCCACAGGTTCGCGCGGTAGTTGATCCCGTGAAAATCAAGCCAGAGCGTTTTTCCGGCGGCGGACGCGGGCAGATCAAATTCCGTTCGATACCACCAGGGAACCGCGTAGGGGCTGTCCGCCGGCATCTCGAGATAGGCAAAAATCTTTCCGATGGGATAACTGGTTCCCGGAATCTGGCGCAGATTCATCCCGAAATAAGGATGGGGATACACGCGGTTGGCCACCTGGGCGGCCAGCACCGTGCTGGGAACCTCAGCTCGATACCAATCCGAAGATGAAAAACCGCGCCGCGAGATTTCTTCACCGGTCGCATGGGTTTTCGCGGAAGACTGAACGCGCCAGCCCTCTCGCAGGGGAATCTTGCCGGGCGCCTGCCCGCTTGCCGCCCAAGCCGGAACAAGGGCGGCGCCGAGGACCAAAACCGCGCGGGAAAAGAGGAAGCGCAAAGTGCTTCGTCCCTGCATGCAAAGAAAAATTTCCGCTAGCCGAGCTCCCAAATCTCTCTTCTCCGGATCCGCCCAGGATTGCCAAAGGCACAGCGAATATAGCAAACCTTTCCGCGAAATTTCCCGTATGTACTGTGGAGCACGCGGATTTGCCGTCCTGGCCATCGCAGCAACACAGGGGGTGTAAAAATGGCCGAAGAAGTCCAACACGAAGAAGTTCAGCACGAGGAGTTTGTCGGCAGGCCGTCAAAGCGCAAGCCGGAAGAGTTCAAGCACGTGCGTTTCCGCATCGAAGGAGGCGCGGCGCGGATGACGCTCGACCGCCCCGAACACAACCTGTTGAACGAGCCGATGCTGCGCGAGTTGGCCGTGGGCATGGAAACAGCCGGTGAATCGGACAAGATCAAGCTCATCGTGCTGGACTCCGCGTGCAAGGTCTTTAGCGGAGGCATTGACATCGGCGAGTACACGTCGCAACGAGTTTTCCAGATGCTGGACGCGTTTCACGCCGCGTTTTCGGCGATGCTCGAGGTGGGCAAGCCCGTGGTGTGCATCGTGAACGGCCCAGCGATCGGGGGCGGAGCGGAGCTGGCTGCGTTTGGAGACCTGGTCATTGCCTCGCCCAAGGCGCGCTTCGCCCAGCCTGAAATCACCATCGGCGTTTTCCCGCCGCTGGCCTCGACCATTCTTCCCTTTCTCGTCGGGCCGAAACGCGCGCTTGAACTGGTGCTCACCGGAGAAGCCGTGACCGCCGAGCGCGCGCACGAACTGGGGCTGGTGAACCGGCTGGTTCCGGAAGCGCAGCTCGAAAAGGCCGTGAAAGATTTGATTGCGCGGATCAGCTCGCATTCCGGGCCGGTGCTCACCATGGCGAAGAAAGCCATTCTCGGAGGAATGGGCCTTTCGCTGCGCGACGGCTTGAAGAATTCCATGAACATTTTTCTGAACGAACTCTACCGCCTGGAAGACTCGCAGGAAGGCCTGCGCGCGCTGGCGGAGAAACGCAAGCCACAATGGAAGAACCGGTGAATTCGCCGTGGCTTGTTCGCGGCGGCGGCGCTGCGATTTGACTCTTCGGCGCCGCGCGCATAGACTCGTTTACGAATTTTGCAGGCACGGGTTGAGGGGAAGGCCGTGAGAATCGGCCGCGGTCCCGCCACTGTGATCGGCTCATGCAAGCCGTCAGTCAGGACACCCACCCGCGCCGAAGAAGCCCCGCCCTTCGCGAGAAAGGGCGCGGCCACGTGCCCCACCGAGTCTCGTGGGGCTTTTTTGTTGCGCGTGAGTCCTGGCGAGGTGAGTTTTTGATCGGCCGGACAAAAACCTGGGAAGATGTGCGCGTGGCCGGCGGGCATTTGCTCGCGCTGGTGTTTCTTGCGGTGGCGTCAGCGCAAGCGCAGGCCGCTCCATCTCCGGGGACATCTTCCCCCGACGCTCCTCGCTCTTTTCTGGAAGTGAATGATGAAATGGGAAGGCCAGTGCGGGTGCCGCAGCCGGTCCGCCGCATCATTTCGCTCGCGCCAAGCCTGACCGAGACTGTCTTTGCCCTGGGGGCGGGCGATCGCCTCGCCGGCGACACGGATTACTGCGATTATCCGGCTGCGGCGGTGAGCAAGCCGAAAGTCGGCGGCGTGATTAATCCCAGCATCGAAAAAATCGTGGCGCTCCACCCGGACCTGGTGCTGGTAGCAAAGAGCATTAACCGGCGCGAGACGGTCCTCGCGCTCGAGCAATTGGGCATGGCCGCGTACGTCACCGACCCGCACTCGGTCGAAGGCGTATTGGCATCGGTCGCGCGATTGGGCGAAATCATTGGCGCGGGCGAGGCCGGGCATCAGCTCCATTCCGGCTTGAGGGAGCGGCTCAATGTTTTGAAGCGGCACATCGGCGGGCTGACGCCGCGACGCGTTTTGTTCATTGTCTGGCTCGACCCGCTGATCACCGCTGGCCGGGAAACGTTTCTCACGGATGCGTTGCGATGGGCCGGGGCGGAGTCTGTGATTCAGAGTTCGCAAGACTGGCCGCAGATCAGCCTGGAAGAAATCGTCCGCTTGCAGCCCGAGTATCTGGTATTCGCCAGCGCACACGCCGAATCCGCCGCGCGGGATTTCGAGGCGCTCGCCGAGTTGCCGGGCTGGCGCAACCTCGAGGCCGTGCAAAACAAACGCGTCGCCATTATCAGCGATGCCGTGAACCACCCTTCGCCCCGGCTGGTGGATGCCGTCGAGCAGCTCGCCAGGCAATTGCATCCGGAGGCTTTCCTGGAAGACCAGGGCAACAAGAAAGACAAACCCGAGATCCGCCCTCCGGTGCCGACCCCGGACAAACCTCGCCCCGCGAGCTTGGCCGGGAATCTGTATGGGGCATTTTCCGGTATCCAGCCGGCCTTTGAGAGGGAGAGTTCATGCGCCCACTGACCGTCGAACGGCTGCTGTGGACCTGCGCATTGCTTGCGGCGATTCTCTTTGTCGTCGTGGTCATCGCGCTGAAGCTCGGCGCCGTGCCGGTTTCCCTGTACGGTCTCGGAAAGGATTTGATTCGAGTCGCGCTGCACCGCAGCAGCGAGCTTTCCAGCGATTATCGTTTCATCGTGTTCGATCTTCGCCTGCCGAGAATCATTCTGGGGATTCTGGTTGGCGCATCGCTGTCGGTGGCGGGCGCGAGTTTTCAAGCGCTGCTGCGGAATCCCCTGGCCGACCCGTATGTGCTGGGAGTTTCGAGCGGAGCGGCCGTGGGCGCGATTGTGGCGTTGATTGTCGCCCCGCATCTCCCCGTGGGGGCTTCGCTTGCGGCCCTGCTGACCCCGTTCGGCGCATTCCTGGGCGCCACGGCGACCATTGCCGCCGTCTATTTTCTCGGCCAGCGCGAGGGACAGATTGACAGCGGCACGCTGCTTCTGGCCGGCATTATTTCCGCATCCTTCCTCTCCGCGCTGATCACCGGCCTGATGGCCACGATTTCAAGCAGCAGCTATCGAGGAATGGCTTTCTGGCTGATGGGGGATCTCTCCACGCCGTTGCCGCCGAGCCTGCGCTGGGTGTTTGGCGCGGGATTCCTCTTGGCCGCAGGCGCCATTTACACAACGGCCTCGGACTTGAATCTGTTGCTCGCGGGCGAGCGCGAGGCTATGCACCTGGGCGTCGAGGTAACGCGAATCAAGCTGGTGGTGTACGCCTGCGCCTCGATTCTTACCGGTCTCGCGGTTTCGGTCAGCGGCTCGATCGGCTACGTGGGCTTGCTGGTACCGCACGTGATGCGGCTGCTTTTCGGCAGTGACTATCGCCTGCTGCTTCCCACGGCGGCGCTGGGTGGCGCCATCGCCGTGGTGGTTGCCGATACGCTGGCGCGCACGGTCGTGGCGCCCACGGAACTTCCCGTCGGGGCCATGACGGCGATGGCCGGCGCGCCATTGTTCATTTATTTGTTGCGGAGGAGGGCGGCATGAGTTCGGTTCCGACGCCAGCGGGAGATCGTGGCCGTCCTGGGGCGCAACGCGAGCGGAAAGTCCACTCTGCTGAAGCTGATTGCCGGGGTCCTCGAGCCTCTTTCGGGCCGCGTGCAACTCGACGGCTTCGAAACGAGCCGCCTGGAAGCGCGCATACGCGCGCAGCGCATCGCCATGGTGCAGCAGGAAAGCCAGCTCTTGTATCCGATGCGCGCATGGGAATTCGTCTTGCAGGGCCGCCATCCCTACCAGCGCGGGCTGCGTTTCGAGACAACCACCGACATTGCCATCGCGCAGAATGCCCTGCGGCAAGTCGGCGCGGGGGATTTGAGCGATCGGCTGCTTCAGGAGATTTCCGGCGGTGAAAAACAACGCGTGATTCTGGCGCGGGCGCTGGCGCAGCAGCCGCTGCTTTTGCTTTTGGACGAGCCCACGCTTCATCTGGACATCGGTGCGCAGGTGGACCTGCTCCACGGGTTGCGCCAATTGGCCGACGCCAACCGCTATACGGTGATCGTCGTCACGCATGAACTGAACCTGGCGGCGGAGTTTGCCGACCAGGTGATCCTTCTGCATGGCGGCAAGTGCTTGCGCGTGGGCTCGCCCGCCGCGGTGCTCCAGAAGGATTTACTCGAGCACGTGTTCGAGGCGCCGCTCGAAGTGGAAACGGGACCCATGGGCCGGCCGCGCATCACGATTCGCGGCCAGGAGCCGCTGCCCTGAAAAACTTTTCTTCGCTCAACAATTTGGCGCGGAGATTTTTCCCGAGCTTGGAAAAATCCTCCCGTCGAAAAAGCTGAGCTGGATAGCCCGTAAAGCCGGCGATGCCGGGGAGCGGGCGTTACACCCGCTCCGAATGGCACCGCGTTCCAATCACCGCAGACTCCGCGCACGGGAAGACGGTGAGAATCCGTCGCCGCCGCGCGACTGTAAGGCGGGAAGTGCATCGGGTGCAGGCCACTGCTGCGAAGCGCTCCTCACGGGGTGTCGCGGTGGGAAGACCGCACCTTTCATGCGCCGCCAAGCCAGGAGACCGGCGGAGTCCGCAGCCTGCAAGGCCGAAAACGATCTCGGCCGGCGGGACAACCTTCACCTCCCGCGCGAGAGGGAGAGGAGGACAAATGCGAGCATGGGCCGTTAGCAGTCTCTTGGTTGTTTTGCTCTTTAGTTTCTCGAGCGTTTCCCACTGCCAGTCCACCCCGTCCGGCACTGCGACTTTCTCCGGCACGCTCAGCGATGCAAGCGGCGCCGTAATCTCCGGCGGACAGGTTTCAATTTCTACTCTAAACGCCGGCTCCTCCCGCCGCGAACTTCTTCACGTTCTTTCCGGAAACGACGGCCGGTACACCGCGACAGTTCCTGCCGGCCATTGCTGTGTTCTGCGAGTCACACACCCGTCTTTCGTGACCCGGGAAGAAACTATGCGCGTTGCGCCGGGAGAATCGCGGGCAGTTGATTTCCTATTGCAAATCAACCCGCTGGCATCCACGATTGTTGTCACCGCGCAGGCCGAGCCGGCTTCCGCGGACTCTACGCCGGCCCCGGTGACCGTGCTGACCCGCGAAGACTTTGAGCGCCGGCAAGCGAATTCACTGCCCGACCTGCTGGCCACGCAGCCCGGCATCAGCCTTGCGCGGACAGGTCCCGAGGGAGGCCTCGCAACCATTTTCATTGACGGCGGCAATTCGAATTTCACAAAGCTGCTCGTGGACGGCGCGCCGTTCACCGAGGCCGGGCGTCAGATCAATTTCTCCAACTTCACGCTCGACAACGTGGACAAGGTCGAAATCGTCCACGGCGCGGAAAGCGCGCTGTACGGGTCCGATGCCGTAGCGGGGGTCATCCAGGTGGTGTCCCACCGCGGCACGACGCGCATCCCCGAAGTCACTCTCTTCGCCGACGGAGGCAGCTTTTCCACGGGGCGCGGAGGCGCGCAGGTGAGCGGGCTAGCCGGACACTTCGACTATTCCGCGGCGGCATCTTACTTCGAGACGGCCGGCCAGGGCCCCAATGATTTCTTCCTGAATCGCGCGCTCTCCGGAAATTTTGGCTGGGCATTCGCCGAGAATCATCAGCTTCGCCTTACGGTGCGAAATGCCGCAAGCGATGCCGGAATTCCCGGTCAGACCCTTCTGCTGCCGCCGAGCCTCAAGCAGTTCGACAATTTGAAAAACCTGGCGGCCAACCTGAGCTGGGAGTTTCGCAGCAGCTCGCACTGGCAGCACCGCGTGAGCGGTTCGGAGGCGAGAATCGTGGACGGCAACGCCAACCCGCCGCTCTTTAGCGTGCAGGATCAATTCAATCACGCGGGCTTCCAGGCGCAATCCAGCTACCTCGCGCCGCAGGGCGCGCTCACCGCGGGTTACGAGTACGAAGTCGAAAACGCCTTTCCCAGCTTGCTGGGCGGCGAGCATGCGCGCCGCAATAATCAGGCCGGCTTTCTGGACGGCCACTGGCAGCCGCGGGCGAGGCTGACCTTGAGCGCGGGCGGCCGCGCCGAAGCAAACGCCACGTTTGGAACGCGTGTCGTGCCGCGTGCCGGAGCCGTCTATCTCTTGCGGCCGGGAAAAGATCTGTGGGGCGCAACGCGGCTGCGCTTTTCCTATGGGCGGGGAATTAAGGAGCCGGAAATGGAGCAATCCTTTGGAACCGATCCTTGCTTTCCCGGCAATCCGGCGCTGCGTCCCGAGCAGAGCCGCACCATCAACGCGGGAGTAGAACAACGGCTCGCGTCGGATCGCGTGCGCGTCTCGGCGAACTATTTTGACAACCGGTTCCGCGACATCATCAGTTTCGGGTTCAACCCGATGGCGACGCCGGCTTGTCCCTTCGGCCTGGGAACAAGCTTCAATACCGATTTGGCGCGGGCCCGCGGCACAAACGTCACCGCAGAAGCGCGGCCCGAACATTGGCTGTTCATCCGAGGAGGTTATAGTTACGATGATACGCGCGTCTTAAAGGCCCCCAACGCATTTGATCCAGTGGAAATCCCCGGCAACCACATGCTGCGCAGACCAGTCAACTCAGGGAATGTAAATCTGAATGCGGCTTTCCGGCGGATGAACTGGAACCTCGCCGGCTATTTCACCGGGCGCCGCACCGACAGCGATTTCCTCGGCTTGGGACTCACGCGCAATCCGGGCTACGCGCGCTTTGATCTCGCGACGAGTTATGCCCTGTCGCGCGGCGTTTCTCTTACCGGCAGGGTGGCCAATCTGTTCGACAAGCAGTATCAGGAAGCCATCGGCTTCCCGGCGCTCGGGCGGGAGGTCCGCGTGGGAGTGAAGTACACGTTCCATCGAGAGTGAGGCGCACAATGCAAGAACCAATCCTGATGTGCTGGAGCGGCGGAAAAGACAGCGCGATGGCGCTTCACGCCGTGCTCACCGTGGAGCGCCGCCCCGTGGCTGCTTTGCTGACCACGGTTACGGAAGGGTTCGACCGCATCAGCATGCACGGCGTTCGCCGCGAATTGCTCGAGCGGCAGGCGGCGGCCATCGGCCTGCCGCTCCATCAGGTGACGATTCCTCCGCAGTGCGTCAATCCCGTTTACGAAGCGCGCATGGAAGAGGCCCTGCGCATTCATCTTGCCGGCGGTATTCATGAGGTCGCCTTCGGCGATATTTTCCTGGAAGACCTGCGCGTTTATCGCGAGAAGAATCTCGAAAAGGTGGGCATGCGAGGCATCTTTCCCATCTGGAAGCGCGACACCCGCAAACTGGTCGCCTCTTTTCTGCAACTGGGCTTTCGCGCCGTCGCCGTCTGCGTGGATCTCAAGGCGCTCCCTGCAAGCTTCGCCGGGCGCGAAATTGACGCCCAATTCCTCAAAGACCTGCCGCCGGACGCCGATCCGTGCGGCGAAAACGGCGAATTTCACAGTTTCGTTTTCGACGGGCCCATCTTCAAGCAACCGGTGCACTTCGTGCTTGGTGAAAAGGTGCAGCGCGACTCGTTTTGTTTTTGCGATCTGCTGCCGTCACAGTAAAGAGGGCTGGCCGCTGATGTTATAATCGGCGGTCAGCCATGGCAAAAGCCGCCCCAGAGACGGCGCGCATCTCGCCGGACGCGCGCGAGCGCTACGAGCCGGTCATCGGCCTCGAAGTGCACGCACAACTTCGCACGCAGTCCAAAATCTTCTGCGGCTGCTCGACGCGCTTCGGCGACCCGCCCAATACCAACGTCTGCGAGGTATGCCTCGGCCTGCCGGGCACGCTGCCGGTCCTCAATCGCCGCGCCCTGGAGATGGCCATACGCGCGGCGCTGGCGCTCCATTGCACCGTACAGGAGCGTTCGCGTTTTGCGCGGAAAAATTATTTCTATCCCGACCTGCCCAAGGGCTACCAGATTTCCATGTACGAACTGCCGCTGGCAGAGCACGGCTGGCTCGATATCGAGTTCGACGGCGGAAAGAAGCATATCGGCATCACGCGGCTGCACCTGGAAGAGGACGCGGCCAAGGCCATGCACGAGGGCTTCCCGGACTCCGCCGAGAAGACTTACATTGATTACAACCGCTGCGGGACGCCGCTCATCGAAATCGTTTCCGAGCCGGACCTGCGGACGTCAGCCGAAGCCTACGCTTATCTGACTACGCTCAAGCAGGTTTTGCTCTATACCGGCGTCAGCGATTGCAACATGGAAGAGGGTTCGCTGCGCTGCGACGCCAACGTCAGCGTGCGGCGCCGCGGGAGCGATGCGTTTGGGACCAAGGTGGAGGTGAAAAACCTCAATTCGTTCCGCTACCTGGCGCGCGCTCTCGAATATGAAATCGAGCGGCACATCGGGGTCCTTGAAAGCGGCGGACGGCTCGAGCAGGAGACGCGTCTCTGGAACCAGGCCGCCGGGCGCACCGACTCGATGCGCACAAAAGAGCGCGCCCACGATTACCGCTATTTCCCCGAGCCGGATTTGCTGCCCGTCAGCGTCACGCCCGCTTGGCGCGAAGAGATCGCTCGAACGATGCCCGAGCTGCCTGCCGCTAAGCGCGACCGCTTTGTGCGCGACTACCGCGTCACACCGTACGATGCCGCGGTCCTCACGGCAACCAGTGATCTCGCCGATTATTTCGAGGCGGTCGTGAAAGCCGGGGCTCCCGCCAAGACAGCCGCGAATTGGATGCAGACGGAACTTCTACGGCGATTGAGCGATTCGGCGGTAGAGATTGCGTCGAGTCCGGTCACTCCGGCCGCGTTCGCGAGTTTGCTAAAAGTTGTTGAAGCCGGACAAATCACCTCCGCGATTGGCAAGAAGGTCTTTGCCGCCATGTTCGAGACGGGGAAAACCTCGGATGCCATCATCGCGGCCGAGGGTCTGGCGCAAATCAGCGACACGAGCTCCATCGAGCAGGCTTGCCGCGAAGTAATCGCGAAGAATCCCGAAAATGTCGCGAAGTATAAGGCGGGGAACGAAGGGGTGTTCAAGTTTTTTGTCGGGCAGGTGATGAAGGCCACGCGAGGGCAGGCGAATCCGCAGCTCGTCAACGACACGCTGAAGAGGCTGCTTGCCTAACGCCCGTGCCCCGGAGGAATCATGCTGAAGCAGGGTGACAACGCGCCGGAATTCCGTCTTCCGGCCGACGATGGCCGGGAAATCGCGCTCGCGGATCTGCGCGGCAAGCCCGTAGTTTTGTATTTTTTCCCCAAGGCGCAGACCCCCGGATGAATCAGCGAAGCGTCCGAGTTTCGCGACGCCAAAGCAGGATTCGACAAGGCCGGCACAGTGATTCTCGGCTGCAGCGGCGATACCGTGGAAGCCCAGGCGAAATTCAAGGCCAAGGAAAAGCTGAATTTCTCTCTTCTGAGCGATCCCGGGTTCCAGGCCATCGAAGCCTATGGCGTGCGGCGCATGAAATCCTTTCTCGGGAAGTCGTACATGGGGATTGTGCGCAGCACGTTTCTGATCGGCCCGGACGGCAAGATCGCCAAGGTGTGGGAAAACGTCCATCCCAAGGGCCACGCCGCGCAAGTGCTGGATGCCATCAACGCCAAATAGATTATGGAACGGGGATCGGGAGAAGAAGAATGGCGGGATGCGATGCTTGCTTCCCGCCATTTTTCCTTGCTCGGTTATTCGATCTTCGTGTCCGTGCGCGTTGTGAACGACAGCCTGGTCTCCGCAGGGAAGTTGACGTCCTTTTTCCCGGTTGCGGCAGCCCCGGCCGTTCCCGCGCCGGCGCCCACTCCGGCTCCGATGGCTGCGCCCTTACCGCCGCCTGCCAGTCCGCCAATAAGCGCACCCGCCCCTGCACCGCCCCCGATGGCCACCGTATCGCGCGTGGCCTTCGAGCCCATGGTGCGTCCTTGCAGGTTCGTGCTGACGGCATGGCTCTTGCCATTCACTTGCACGGAATGCAAGCGCAGCCAGAGTTTTCCCGGCTTGGAGAGCCGGCCGGAAGATTGTGCGGAAGCGACGATCAGCGTCGCCTGCGCCCCTCTGGGAATCAGGGTTTTTCCGCCGACAACCACGTCACGCGCCACGCTGGCGGGGACGTGC
>WNGL01003123.1_pt1 | contig 19948 bp, 22 predicted proteins | sample 5400591 | NCBI WGS metagenome assembly WNGL01 (sample SAMN13153377, study PRJNA577476) | soil metagenome | isolation source: 80 cm soil or saprolite under Garry oak tree replicate 1 | place: USA:California | collected 2016-06-15 | reverse complement strand
CCATGGGCCTATGAGAGACTGCCAAGGTAGCGGTCCTTGAGCAGGGCGACCTGGGCATCGAACATGCGACAACTCCACAACAAACCATGAGCAAAGACGATGGTTTCAGGACCGGTGCCATGCTCCTCGTAATAGAGCGCTGCCCCATTCACACGGATGATAGGCATGCTGACAACTCCTTCACGCATAACACGAATAAAGCCGTAGGGAGATCACGGATCAATCAGGACACCCGGATTGAGCAGCCACCCGGGATCAAGCGCGCTTTTCACCGACCTCAGCGCCGAGGCAAAGAGGTTTGGCCGCTCCTGGTCGTACCAGCGGCGATGGTCGCGCCCGACCGCGTGATGATGAGTAATCGTCCCTCCCAATCTCACCAGCGCATCTGACGCGGCGATTTTTATCGCCCAGAATTGTTCGAGCAGCGCAGACTCGTTGCCCAGGGCGCTAAAGGTAAAGTAGACGGCCGGTCCACCTGGGTAGACGTGGGTAAAACGGCAACTGACCACTCCTTCCTGCCCGGTCGCCTCTCGCACCGCTCGTTCTGTTGCTTCCTTGACCGACGTATAGAGGTGGGGGAGCTGTTCCCAGGCGACCGCCGTCTCAAAGGTGTCGGCGATGATGCCGCGCTCTCAGTTCCTCGCGGAAGAGAGGCATACGCAGAAAGCGCTCGCGCCACTTCCCGGCGGTCCCGCTCCGGTGCGCGCCCTCCTGGTTGATTGCTTCAGTGCTGTATTGCCCGCTATAGTCCGCGCACAGCTCAAGCGCACAAAGACCAGGGCTTTTCAGCCATAGAGCCTTCAAGTTACTTTACAACTTCGCTGTACCAAATAGCAATGAGGGTTTCCTCACTCGTCTTCTAACTGCTGCGTAGAGCCGAGTTCTTTTAAGAAGCGATTGACCACAGGAAGATCGCCAGGCTCCATTTCGTCATAGACACTATCCTGCATTATGTAGGCGACCTTGTCTTGCCCTTGATCGGATAAACGCTCCGCTTCTATCAGAAGCTCTGCCAACTCTTTACAACGTAGTTCTTGCTCACTCAGCGAGCTGAGCCCGTTTGCCTGAAGCAGGTGTTTCACCTTCCGTTTGTGCCACAGAAAGAAAGGCGTTCCATCCTTGAGGGGTGCTGCCCTACAATAGCCCTTGGAGATCGCTTTTGCGGTTGGAGTTCCGTCTGCTTGCCTCAATTCCAACTCCTTGAGCTTTTTGCCGATAGCGATCGCCGATAAGTTAAACGTTTTGCCTAGCGTACCCTGGTTCACCCAGATATCCCTGAACTTCTCTTCCTTTTTACTCACGTTCAACTCCTTGTCCCATTTCAGGGGAACGAGTAGACAAAGTGGTACTGTCGCTTGCACTGGCGATTTTGCTCATTTTCGTCGGATTGCTCAGACGGTAGTCGATCTTCATTGGCTTATACACATCTTCCCGATAGCCCTTGTACCCTTTTTCATAGCAGGTCACACGCGCATGAAAGCTGATGACATCTCCTATCTGCAAGTCGAGAGCCGCAAGTTGCTTGCCAAGCATAAACCAGAGATGATCGGTCACGAGATTACCTGCGCTATCCATCACATCTTTGAGCAGGAGTGTCGGAAGGTCTCGTCCCGTATATCCTGATTTCATGCCAAATTGGGCAACGGTGCCGCGAAAGGTGGTGCGCACACCCTCCAGAGGTTTCAAAGCACGCCTCATAATCATCTACATTCCTTTTGCAAAATATCTTTATATACCGATTTATCTGCACAGGTTTCATTATAGATCATGTGTTCTGATTTGTCACGTCTATATTTTCTCTTGGTGGAATGAGCGTAGCAGGGCGAATTGATTCCTGTTCAAGCTTGTGCTTTTGTGTGAGTTAGATGGGATATCCCCGGTCAGGCCAAATCCACCATGGTTGACATCAAAGCGATACACTGCAAAAATAGCCTCTAGAATCCGCTCGCGGAGGATCGCATCTTCTCGTTCGCTCTCCAGGCAAGCGCCCAGACCCTCGACACAATCTTGAACAACGCGACCCAACGCCCCATCCTCATCATGATAGGAGAGGTAATGGCTGAGTGTGCCCATCGCCACCACTTCGTAGATTACCGTGGCGTTGGCATAGTCCCGCTGTCGAGCGAAGCGAGCAGCGGTAGCGGTAATCTGATAGAGATCATGAGAGATACCATAGACGGCATCCCACTCGCGACCGGCATGTCGAAAAGCTGCATCGACCTGGCGGCGATACTCTTGGGTGTCGATAGGCACGCTTTTATGACTGGCTAGAGGCGGCATAGTGAGTTGCCATTCCACCTTTGGCTGTTTCTGGAGTAACTGTTTGACGAGTGTAATCAACTGGGCTTTGCTGTGTCGTTCCAGGATGGTATCGATGTCGTCTGTTTGGGTGAACATTTCCGGCTGCTTATTCCATGCGAGGAGCAATGCAGTAGCGTGTTCGCATCCGCGAGTTCCCTCTGTCGGTGTGCCTGTTGAACAGGAGCGGTAAATGGCAAACAGCATTCGTAGGACGCGCAGTCGCATCCCCGGGTTGTCCTCTTCCCCTGCAAAGCAGCTATCCAGTCCATCAATACAACCCATAAGGATGACGCTGAAAGCCACATACTCATCCCGATAGTCATTGAAGTGTTCAATGACCTCAGGGATCAGCACTCCGTAGATTGTTAGCGCAGCAGCATGATTTTCCTGTGCAGCAAACTCGTCAGCAATGGACTTAATGGCGGTAAGTCTTCTCACGACCTCGCCGCGTTTGCGCTGGTTCTCCCCAGCCGACATCGCGGCTAGAACCTGCTGGCGGTAGACCTCTGGATCAACAGGGGGACTTCCGAGTTGAGGCGGTTGGCAGCGGTGTCATGAGGAGCCATTGCAAATCCGGCTCCTGGCGCAGCAAGTGTTGAATAATGGCGATGAGTTCGGGTTGCTCGCGTTGTTCCAGGTTCTTCTTCAAGATATCTATTCACGTTCCCCCTTGACTTCCAGGCTTGATGTGATGGCCCTATCTTACCATAGCTGGCCAGGCATGGCGGCAGTCTTTTCTTTCTGCTGTACATATCGTATGCTGTGACTGACAAAGAGTGAGCAGTCAGCAGAGAGGAAGCGTATGACGAGACAGACCTCAAAAGGAAGGTGTACCTTTTGCCTTAGAGAGTTGAGTAAATCAAGCATGACCAGGCACCTACAGTCCTGTGAGCAACGAGCAGCGATAGAGGGTGAAAGAGAGAGCCGTCAAAAAGCGCAGAAAACCACGGCATTCCATCTGGTCGTGGAGGGATACCACCTACCCATGTACTGGATGCACCTACAAGTCGCTGTTGATACTACTCTGGCGACATTGGATCGCTTTTTGAGGGATACGTGGCTGGAGTGTTGTGGGCATTTGAGTGTCTTTAGAATTGGCGGATTGAACTACTACGCGGATGCAGAGATGGATGCTTACTGGTGGGATAGGCGCCGGAAGACTATGCAGGTGAAGTTGGAAGAAGTACTCAGTCCGGGACAAACATGCTCATACGAATATGATTTCGGTTCGACGACAGAACTGCTCGTGAAAGTGATTTCGGAGTACGAGCTGGAGATGAAGGGGAAGCCTATCCAGGTACTTGCCAGAAATACCCTGCCGATCATTCCCTGCGATGGATGTGGAGAACCCGCTACAAGCCTCTGTATGCAATGCATCTATGAAGACAAAGGGTGCCTGTGTGACACGTGTGCGAGGAGCCACGCATGTGGTGAAGAGATGCTCTTGCCACTGGTCAATTCACCGCGAGCCGGGGTCTGTGGGTATACAGGTCAGGACCCGGCGTATAGCTGGTAGCCAAAGCTTAAGATATTCTACCAATCGCCACATGATTTATATAAAATTGTAAAGAGAGCAGGAGAAGGATTCAACAAGATAGCCTGCGTGACAGGCAGACACGATCGGCCAGTTCCTCTACTGAGACTGATCTGCTTCTGGTTGTCGCAATACTCGCCTCTTGATCTGATTCATTTCATCCAGACTTACATGGTGACGCTCTTTCCTGCCTTCTGCTACTTCTCTACTGACAGCATTGTGGAGTTGATAGAGGTGGTACGCTTTTTCCTCAGATGGCCAGTCTTGTCGATAGACAATTTCCAATGCTGTTTCCCTTCTGCTCTCCCGTTTCTCAGGAGGAATATTTCCTCATATGCATCTCAAATGGACCGGTTGCTCCTTCGAGCGCCTGCCGGTCTTCGAAAATGCGTTTTCTTGCTACAAGAGCCTGTTGCCTGAGCCTCTCACTGATTGAATCGCTAAGTTCAGGATGACAGAGAGGACACCGTTCCTGGGGGACTGCCGTCCAGTTTCTATGAGCAAATCGACGCCCTAGCGCGAGATTTCTGACCTCTTCGTATCGCAAGTTCCACTCTTCAGCAAATGCTCTCGCATCTGTGATGCCGTGCTGATCCTCTTGTCTGGGATCGTAGTCAATGGGACTATCGGGATTAGGGAAATAGCACGTCGGTGGTATACTACCTGCTTTTTGCATGCCGCTCACACCTTTGCTGCTGATATCTTTGTTCTATTGTACTCCATACTACTTTATCCTACCAAAAGAACACCTTTGCTATGCTGGCTACGTTGAAAATAAATCGTACTCATCGATCCTTGGGCTTCACTCACTCCCTTCAAGAGGCCAGGTGGAAACGCTCCTCCATTTGGTATGAGATGACCACTATGGGTACGGGAGTTGGCTCTGATTGCCCTATTCTTTTGTGAGCCCTGCAAACGGAAATCTGATGATCAGCGTGGAGAAGGTTTGGTGCCTCATTGGCGTTTTTGCAACACAATCAGAATTCTGATATGATTGCACTGACGGATGATTATGCGCTCAGAGACAAGTCTCTACGAAAGCAGGACAGGCTCAATATGCTTGCTGAGGCACATCAACAGGCAGCAGAAGATATTGAAAAAACCATTTTACCACTCCAAGCGACATCTTATGCCGCTCGAGTGGTTATCGAAGGAGCATGGGGAGCGGCATTTCATTGGATCGCATTCGGCTGCGAAACCAAGCACCAGAACCACCAAGAGAACCATGCACGCTTAGGGACTTTCCTTCGTCGTCAGGCAGAGGGAGCCGTTGCTGAGTGGTGGGAGAACTTAGACCATATCAGACAAGGCGGGTGGTACGGGAAGAATACGGATCCCGTAGTCGTGCAAGACGCGCTCGATCTGTTGGAGAGAATTCACGTGTGGGCTACACAGTAGGAAGTAAGGAAGGGAATGGCAAAGTGCAATCAGTGAACAACATAAATTCTCTCCCTACCTGGCTGGATAGTGAGACCTGTGCACTTATCAAAGACGTGATAAGCCTGTTATCTGAGCGGCACACCGATCTTGTAGCAGTTATCCTCTATGGGTCAGTTGCAAGACATGAGGAACGATCACTCGATGTGCCCAATCCTAGCGATGTCGATCTATTAGTCGTTCTTGGCAGCGACGACCCCCATGTGGCTCTTCATCAAGGAGATGCACTCTTCCATACCTTGGGCCTGGCGTATACCCGTCACTTAGATGCGCCACGCGAGGTAAAGGTTATGTTCTCCTCACGCAGTTTGCAGGAATGGGATCCGACTTTCATCGCCAACGTGGCGCGAGACGGCATCGTCCTCTTTACGCGTGGGCCGCTTCCCGTTCCCTTCGCAGCGTGAAGCAGCAAGTCGCGCACCTTACTATCGCGCGCCTAGTCAAAGCAAAGCTGGATGTAGGTCGATAGGGTGGTGCTTACTTGACACGCGAGGTTTACAGAGTAGAATTACGGGACAGGTCTTTCTAAAGAAGTAGCTTGGGTAGCGCGTTTTAGAATAGAGGACAGAAGATGCCTCATGGAGAAGAACTCGTCCTGGCAGCACAATCTGAAGCGTGAGCGCCAAGTGCGTGGATGGTCGCAAGAGGATGTAGCAGCTCGCATTGGAAGTGATCCCAAGACCGTTGGCCGATGGGAGCGCGGCCTCACTTTTCCTAGCCCCTACTTTCAACAGAGGCTCATTGACCTTTTTGGCAAGGATGCCCAAGCATTGGGATTCATTGCCGAACAAGGGGGGAACCTTCGTCATGCCCAGACGGATAGCTATGACCTCCACTCAAGCCCGGATTCAGGTGAGGCAGTGCATCTCAATAACGATGGCGAGGAACCTGTAACGGTTGCGTGGCCTCCTCATCTGCCCGATGAACCTTATTATCCCTTGCCTGGCCGTGAGAGAGACCTGAACAATCTATTAGCAATCCTGAAAGACCCGCAGGGAGCTTTGGTCATCACTATTGATGGGCTGGGTGGCCTGGGAAAAACTGCATTAGCTGTTGAGCTTACTCGCCGTGCTCTGCACCAGGGATTATTCAAGAGCGTCATTGGCGATAGCGCGAAACAGGAGCTTTTTGCCGGAGGAGAAATCGTCAAAGTCAACGAGGCAACACTTGATTTCGACGCTCTGCTGGATGCCATTGCGCGACAATGTGGACGTTGGGAGCTCACGACGTTACCACGAGAAGAGAAACACGCGATGATGGCACAACTCCTGCGGCAACAGTGCTACCTTGTCTTGGTAGATAATCTCGAAACGGCTGAAAACGCCGATGCGCTCGTCGCTCACCTGCGAAACTTGCTTGGCGTGAGCCGTGCCATTGTCACCAGCCGTAAACAAGTACGCCACGATTTTGTAAAAGCTCATACCTTGAAAGAACTGACCCGGGAAGATTCACTCTTCTTCTTACGCAAGGATCTGGAACAGCGCAGGGTGGAACAACTTATGCATGCCTCTGAAGAAAAGCTCGTCGCGATTCATACGGTGACTGGTGGAGCGCCCCTCGCTCTCAAGTTAGTCGTCGCTCAAGCCAGGTTTCTTGATCTGGACGTGATATTAAGACGACTGAGCAACGCCGGGAGTAAACTCTACTCGTTCATCTACCGTCAGAGCTGGGAACAGCTTTCGCTCGTCGCCCAAAAAATACTCATCTATATTGGTCGCACGGTGATAACGACAATAGGTTGGGAAGAGCTGGCCACAGTGGGTATGGAGATCGCCGAAAGCGAAGAGCAGTTGCTAGCATCCATTGATGAACTCGTGGCCTATTCCCTGCTGGAAGTCTCTCTCGCTGCCAATCAGGTACGCTATGGCACTCACCAACTGACACGTCAATTCGTCAACAGTGAATTGCCCGAACTATGGCGAGAGCAAGGACTGTTATGAACATTCCTCAGCAAGCGAACGTAGAGGTATCGAACCAGACGGTCCACTATTGGGCGTCATCACCTTACTTGTCCGCTATAACTCGACTTCAGCTCGCTCGTTGTCACCAAGACCAGTATGACTGGTTGGATTCTGAGTTTGCCAACCTGCGCGGATGCCAATCCTGGCTCGCTAGTCAGGACGGCACAAAGGAAGCCCATCTCCTGCTCGAATATCTTCGGGTGCTTGCACCCTACCTCCAACAGCGAGGTCTTCAGGCTGAACTCGTGGGGTGGTGCGAGGCAGGGTTGCATGCAAGTGAGATCGTGCAGCAACATGCTGGATGGGTGCTGTTCCTCCGCGGCGAGGCACAGAACGCACTTGGCCGGTGGAGTGAGGCAAGCGAAAGCTTCCGAGCAGCGATCGAGGCGAGTGAGCGCGAAGACCCACAGACACATGCCCGCGCCCTACTTGCGCTCGGGCGCCTCCAGTTTAACCAGGGTGCGTACGGGATCGCTTTTGAGACCATAAGCGCAGCTGAGGCATGCCTTGCACAGAGAGTGGATGACGAACAGTTGATGACCGTTCGTGGGGAGAGGGCTGCCTATCATCTCAATCGAGGAGACCTGGATAAAGCGCTTTCCCTTTACCTTGAAATAGACCGCCGACGTCAATACGCTGGAGCACCCGAACCATCGGATCATATGCTGCTGATGCTCGGCGTGGTCTACCGAAAGAAGAAAGACTATGAGCGTGCTACTGAGTATCTGCAACGGCTCCTTGAGCGTGGGGAGGTGCAGCGGAGCCGTAGCACCACTGCTACCGCTGCGCACCATTTAGCGTGGGTGTATCTGAGCCGGGGTGACTTGCGCCAGGCCCGAAGCTTGTGTGGCCGAGTTATCATGCTCTACGAGGAAATTGGCGACGAGAGGGGCTTATCGGATGCCTATGAACAATTGGGATGTATAGTACTGGCTGCTGGACAGGCCGGGGAGGCTGTAGCACATCTGCAGAGATCGCTGTTCATGCGTCGCCAGTTGCACAACCAACAAGGAGAAGCCAGCGGCTTACGTCACCTGGCGATTGCCTACTTCACCCTGGGTCACTTGGGGGCCGCTTTCAGACATGTGTGGCAAAGCCTGCTGATCTACCATCGTTTGGGTGTGCTCAGTCGCCAGCGCATAGTCAGTATGCTTCGGGAACTGCTGTCATGGGCAGGAGGACGGCGGCAATGGAGAAAGTAAAGGCCAGGGATACACAATTTGAGCTTGTGGTTTTTTCTCAACAGGTGTGGGACAAAGCGATCACCACGCGTCTATCTTTTGCTCAAAGAGAGTCCAACAACTATGAGGCCCTGGAGGATGAGTTGCCTAATCTCTGGGAAGTAGCGCAAAAAAGCTACCAGCGAAAAGCATGGAAGGTTGTCTTAGCTTTTCAAGACGCACTGCGGCCCTTTCTCGATCGACGCGGATACTGGTCACGGAGTCTTATGTTGAACGGCTGGGCTATTGAAGCTGCGCAAGCTCTTGCAGACGAAATCAGTGTGGTACGCTATACCCATGATCGGGCCGACATCCTGCACCAACAAGGGAACTATCACGAAGCGGAGAGGCTGTATCAGAGATGTGAAGCAGGCTATCGTACACTGGGAGAACATGCTATGGCCATGAAAAGCCGCCACATGAGATCGCTGGCTGTACGTGGACAGGGAAGGTTCATTGAAGCTAAGCAGTTATGTGAGTCAACGATTCGGGAAGCCCACGAGTTAGGCCAGGATCAATGGCTCGCCCATCCCTTCTACGTTCTGGCGCTCCTCGCCCGCGACCAGAGGAATTTTCAAGAGGCAGTACAGTGGATAAGAGAAAGTCTTGTGCGCCTGACCGACACCGGGGAAGTTGCTATGCTTGCGCAGTGTCATCATTTCTTAGGGGAAGTTGCCTACCTCCGTGGTGATCTGACCGAAGCGCGGGCAGAGCTCGAGACAAGCTTGCTGATGGGTCAGCAGATTGGGAGCCTGCGTCGTGTGGCAACTACCAAGCGGCTGCTGGGTGACCTGGCGCGAGATGAGGGAAACTATGAGCTAGCTGGGCAGAGGTATGATGAAGCCCTGGAGATAGCTGGTCGGCTCGGTGATCAGCCTGAGACGGGACGACTGTTTATAGCGCGGGGGGAGCTGATGATCAAGCTAAAACAACCACACTACGCAATCCTGCTCTTCTCAGGAGCCCTGGCTACCTGCAAAGAAATTGGACATGCAAAAGGAGCAGCGAAGGCTGCACTCCTTTTGCTACGTCTCTACCTAAGCCAGGGGCAGGGGTGGCAGGCACTAAAAGTGGCTGTGCTTGCCTTGAAGACGGCATATACAGCGGGAGTGCTTCGCCCGGCAATCCTGCTCCGTCTACTGCGACAAGGAGTGCGGCGAAACTTACGCGGCGAGTAGTAGGTATATTACAAGAACCAGGAGATATCTGGTCTTGTTTGAGGCTGATGGAGGAAAGTCTCGCCTCAGCCTATTTAAGAGCCACAGGATGCTCACGCCGGCTGTCAGTTGTGTTGCAACATATTTCCTCCTTCTGGGCCGTTTGGTGTTCGCTGCCTAGAGGAGAACCACCCAATAATGGATGGATTGGAGAATCAAGCCCAGCATTACATTATACAAGTAATCTTCTCGAAAAGGATTCTACAAGGGGGTGTGCGTGACAGGCAGACATGTGAGGCCAGCCATCTCTCTTGCGTAAAGGGGCATCATGGTACTCGGCGTGAGTGAGGCAAGAGCTTTCCCCATTTCAAGACTGAGAGCGCTTTCTAGGCTCTAGGGATGGATGAAGAAGTGTGAAAAAGGGAGTGCCTTCTACGGTGTTTTTCTTAAAACGATTCTGCGAGGACGTGCTAAAATAAAAATAATGGAATCTGCTATCGATAGCAGATTCCATTATTGCTCGACCGGAACCGACGGGCGTCCAATTATTCCCAAGAAGACCAGCGTGACAGGCAGACAAATAAGGTCTTTGTGCTACTGGACGAAGCATAGCTCTGGTCACTCACCCCAAAAAAGTGCTCAGCCGTTCTGACACCTCATGACTGGCTTCCTTAGGTAGCCAGTGACCACAGTCGGGAAAATGCTCAACCATCTGTGCTCCAAAGCGCTCAGCGAAATGTTTGGGGATATAGGGGTCGTGGTCGCCCCACAGGACGAGAGTGGGAACCCGTGCCGTCAATTGGAGCAGCGCATCCTCCCACCCAACGAACACTTCTGGGTCGGTCGCACGATAGAGACGCAAAACCATTTGCTTCATCGCCGGGCTTCTGAAAGCATAGTTGGCGCGAATATAGTCATAGCTCAGTTTGCGAGAGCCGCGCCGCAATTCCCAGAGATACAACGGCCAGTTCATCGCAGCCATACTCAGCTCTCCCAGCAGTGGAGTACGCCAGGTGCGTGCCCAAATGTGCCAGCGATAATCGGACTGGAAGAGGCTGTTCATAATGATGATCCGGTTGACCTTCCCTGGCTGCTTGACGGCCCACGCTAATCCATAAGGGCCTCCGTGATCGTGGACCACGAGGTTGAGAGGCACATCAATACCAACAGCATCAACCAATTCATTGATGAACCGCGCTCGATTTTCGAGAGAGCAATCAAAGCTCTTCGGAGCGATAGACCTGCCAAAACCTGGTAAGTCAGGAGCTAAGCAGCGGTAGCTCGAACTCAAGTGAGCAATGACATCAGACCACAACTCCGCGGTATCAGGGACACCATGTAAAAACAAGATGGGCTGACCTGCCCCTTTATCTATCAGGTAGACCTCGACATCTTGTACGATGAGTACCATACCTGCCTCTTTCGATATATGAACTGCTTTTAAGCGATGATCTTGCCTCGTTTTGTTGCTTTTTATCGTCTAACGTGGTTGGAGCAACTCAGAGAGATGTGCCTCGGCCTCGCACTCCAGCGGCACCTGGCGTCTCTGGAACAGTACCGCAAAGAGGATGCGCGGGGTGAGCAGCGCGGTTGGGGGCTTGAGCATGTGTACAACTTCATAAAAGCGCAAGGTTACCAGAGGATATGAACCTGCCAGTGCATGCACCCGACCGGTGTACCAGTTGAATAGACGGATGCCTGGAGGTCGATGGCCTTGCGTTTCGGGATAGCGGAAATCTTCACTTGTCGCCAACAGCCAGGGTACCTCCACCACCCTGGCAAGGGCTTTTTGAAAACGACGAGCGAAACCGGCGAGGTCTCCGTCGGCACGAATACGTAGCTGTTGATGCAGACTGGCAGCCAGGGTTTTCGCCTCCAATGCAGCGGTCGTCATCCCCTGTCCGTAGAGAGGATTGAACACGCAGGCGGCGTCGCCAAGTACGATGAAGCCCTTGGGGAAGTGGGACATCCGCTCGTAGTGGCGTCGTCGATTTGCCGGAAACTTATGGATGAAGATGGGCGTGACCGGCTCCGCATCTTTGATCGCCTCGTACAATGTAGACGCCGGCAGGCTGCGAGCGTAGTTGAGAAAACTCGCCTCATCGTCGGGCGGATAGTCTCGCAACCAGCCGGCCAGCGTCACTATCCAGCGGCCGTCTTCAATGGGGAAGATATATCCCGCCCGTTTCTCATGTGGAGGCTTCGGGTAGATGACCAGCGCTTTCCGGTCAAGCAGTGCCTGGTCAGGGCGGCGATAGACGCGAGTAGCGTATCCAACGTCGACTCTGACGCAGGATTCCTCCACTCTGCCGTACCCGATGGATGCCAGCCATTGAGGTGCTTGCGAACCACGTCCGCTGGCATCAACAACGAGGTCTGCAGCCAGTTCCTGCTCACGTTGCTCTTCGTTGCGATATCGCAGGTGAACCCCTGTGACGCGGCTCTTACCGCCGGTAGTCAGCAATCGGGTAACTTCACATCCATCGATGAAGTGAATATTGGCTCTGACTGTCAGACGATCTCGTATGTGCTGTTCAAGGAAGGGTCGGCTTTGCGTGTATCCTGTGATGCCGCTGGGGAAGCGGGCTTTCCATAGGCCGAAGTGATACCAGAGGCCGTCTTCGATCGTATCCAGGGCAATGGCACCCTCTTCCAGAAGCGCAGGAAAGAGGTCAGGGAAGAACTCCGCCAGAATGGATGCGCCCTTGTTCAGCAGACCGTGGACGTGCAGCCCTTGCGGTACCCCTTTACGTGCCTGTGCATTCGCAGGAAGCAGATCCCGCTCGATCAGGGTGACGCGCTCGAAGTGGTCTGAAAGCACCCGGCCAGCCAGCAACCCGGCCATACTTGCGCCAATCACCACAGCTTGTTGCTTACGAAAGCAAGAATTTTCTGGTTGCTTGATACCCATTCTACCCTCCAGCTCTGTAGAAGACACTAACAAACTTATACGAGTAAAGTCTAAGTCCAGCCTCAAGCCACCGCGGCAGCAAGGAGTCGTAAAACCTCATCAACTCTTTGCAGGGCCTCTTTCACGTCAGCCTCTTCTACCAGGTTCCGATTCAGGTGTTCGCGTCCATACCTGACGTGTTGCAATTCGATTTTACCACCCTGTCCATACTCAGCATGTTCGTCCCACCATTTAATGGAAAGCGGGACGAAGCCAGTCCCGCTCATCCCAGCACCTGGCACTAATTCCAGGTTGAGGTGCGGATGACCAGGAGCACCTGCGACGCCCGGAAAGACCGACTCTGAGACGACCTTCACCAGTGAAAACTCAATCGCGCTTTGTAAGGCATTATAGACTTCGAACTTTACTGCTGGATCGTTTGCGACGCGCAGCAGATAGTGATAAAGGGCCAGGATATATTGAGAGAAGCACGTATCGGGGAAGGTGTCAGGGGTACTGCCTTTCTGCGTGGCAGCAAGTACTTCCTGGGTCAAGCAGTCTCGCTCTTCGATTGCTAGCTCGTTCAGATAGGTTTCAAACGCTGTGTAGACGGCCTCATGATCAATACCATATATTTCTAGCATCTGGCGGTAGTAATCATTATGTGCTTGTTCTTCCTTGAGTTGTCCTGCCAGCGCCCGCAACGCAGGGAGCTGCGCCTTGCGAGCGCTGGTTCGTAATCTTGCCGCTAACGCCTGGACTCGATGTGCGTTGCGTATGTGATCCACATTGAGCATTTCCTCGACGAGTGCGAGGGCCTCGGCTGATTTATGCAGCTCGTCGACCTTGGCAATGCTGCGGATGAGCCCCCCATTGAAGCCCACGACCAGGGGATAGAGTTTGCTAATGAAGCTCTTATATTCATTGAGAGTGACTTTTCTTGCTCTCAAAGCTGTCATGAATGCTCCTGCATTTGCCTGGTTAGAGTAATGGCGTGCGAGCGCATCAATTTTGTCGCCTGCTTGAGGCCCCGCTGACATGGTTTCTCCTCCTTAGCTATGAGCGTGTAGGATGAGCAATTGACTGACTGGCAGTTTTTCATGCCAGAGCTCGTCTCAGTCTACCATATGCTGCCATCACCATGCGATAGGAAGTGAGGGGGATCTCCCTCTTTGTACACGCTTTACGCCTCCTCCCGCGTCCATTGTCGGCACGTAGAGTTAAAGGGATGCTGCGATCGAAATGAACGCGAGAGGAGGCGTAGCTTTTTCGCTGCTTACTTCTTTGGGTGATGTAAGACTGCTTCTATGGCCTCGCAAAGAGTCGTAACACCATCCTCCTTTGCAATCTGAGCGGCTATTGCCTGCGCTCGTTTCTTATAGCGTGGCTCATGCATTAAACTATGAAGTATCCGTGCGCCACTTGCCACGGTGTAGAAACGCTGTTGCCTCCACTCGCCTATGCCAAGACGTTTGACTTGAGCGGCAGTAAAGAACTGATCGATTCCCCAGGGAACCACGAAGGAAGGAACGCCCACCCGTAGCGCTGCCGCAACAGTGTAAGGGCCACCGTGATGGATGACCGCTGCACAGCGTGGATAGACCTGTGAGAAAGGAGCGAAGGGCACTGCAAATATACCTTCTGGTAATGGATCGGGCAGAGTCTGGGGTGTTGCGCCAATGACCAGAGTGCGTGCGCCTGTTCGTCGAATAGCAGCTATACTCGTGTTGTAAAGCCTGGTGAAGGCATCCTTGACAAAGGGGGCCATTGAGCCAAACGAGACCACAATCACAGGCTCTGCGTTATTCAGGAAAGACGTGAGCTCAACAGGTTCACGCCAGGTTGAAGGAGTATCCCAGAAGCAAAAGCCGGTCATGCGGACGTAGGAAGGCCAATCGGGCGGCGGTAGCAGAAACGCTGGTGAGACAACCAGAGCCGTCAAGGTGTGTGAGTGGTTCCCCACACCCATCACGTCTCGAACGGGAGCTAAACCATATTCGGCTCGAACTCTATTGATCTGGTTATCGGTTACGTGGCGGAGCGCAGCTTGAAGTATAGCCCAGGCGCTTCGATTGGCAAATGGAGGCAATTCGCTTGGCCAGGAGAGAGGAAGGAGATAGGGATTAACATAGGCAGAAGGAATATTGAGTGGTGTCATGGTGATATGGACCCAGGGAATGCCGATCAGTTCTGCAACGATAGGTGCAGCAAGATGGGCGGCACGAGCCACGAGCAGGTCTGCTCCGGTACAGGCCCTCTGCAACTCCTGGATTTTCGCATGCAGGCTTGGGAGAATCCACTCCTTTACGATGATCTGAAGCGATGCCAGCGGAGTGAAGCCTCCCACCAGTTGATGGACGTGAGGCATTAAGGATTCCTTGACGTCTCCTGGCAGGCGGTAGACAGCAAAGCCCTCTTCTTTGACCTCCTGGCAGAAATCTTCTTCAATGGCGAAGAGGACGTCATGGCCTCTTGCTCGCAAGCCAAAGCCCAGGCTCAGAAACGGATTAAGATCACCACGTACTCCAATTGTTGAAAGCACAATTCGTGCCATGTAGGAAATTATCCTTCGTTCTTCACAGTAATCTCCAATGTCAGGTTGTCACGACACAATGGAAGACGTCCTTCTCACTCTATCAGTTCCCTCTAAATCTGCTCTACTGGATGCCAGCTTCCTGGTCGCGCAAGGAACGGTGACGTAGCTGATCTGGAGAAACGCGTTGCACGTCGTAAATAAGGCCAGGACGCTCCAGTAGCCAGATAAGGTAGCCGGAGAGATCAATCTGCCACCAGCGCAGACCGTGAAAAGCCGAGCGTGGAAAGGCGTGGTGGTTATTATGCCAGCCCTCTCCTAAACCCAGCAGCGCTACCGTCCACTGATTTCGGCTTCGATCATTGGTGTGGAACGAGCGCTGGCCGAAGGTGTGACAGATAGAATTGACGCTCCAGGCGGCGTGGCTGGAAAGAAACATGCGTACCATCCCTCCCCAGAGCAGGCCCGTCCAGCCGCCCAGGAGCATAGGGATGAAAAGCGAGAGTAGCGACCAGACCCAGGCGGTGTGACTCACAAAAACAACCAACCGATCTTTGAAGAGATGAGGGCAGTAGGTATGGGGATCAGCGTCGATCTTGCCAAAGAACCAGCCAATGTGCGCATGGAAGAGACCGTCGAGTGGACTGTGAGGATCACCCTCCCGGTCGGCCTGAGCGTGGTGCTTGATATGGATCGCAGCCCAATCGATGGGCGGCCCTTGAATCGCCATAGTTCCACAGACCAGCAGCACAAATTTGACGACTGGAGGGGCCTGGAAACTCCGATGGGTGAGCATCCGGTGGAAACCCACCGTCTCGCCGAAGCCAGCAATGAAGTACATCGTCGCGAAGAGTGTCAGATCAGACCAGTGCACGATCCGCTGCCAGAGGAGCCAGATGGCTAGGAGCGTACCCAGAAATGGCAGCACCACAATAATCAAAAGCACCATTTTGTAAAAGGCATTGGATGGTATTATCATAAATGTGCGTTATCCCCACTTTCCTTCCCGAATGTGTCCAGGATAGGGGTAGCCTCATCGTCGGGAGCGTACGCCAGGACCTCACTGGGCAGAGTAAAACGAAAGCCGCACATGCAGCAAAAGCGAGCGTGGGCGGACAATGGTGTATTACAGGATGGGCAGTGGGACATGATACTCTCCAGGTCGGCTGATTCGCGCTCTATATCACACCTGAACGGGGTGATGAAATCTTCTTCTTCGAGGTTGATGCAGTGTGAAAGAATCTATACCAGGCAACGAGACCAAGACCCAAGGTCAAGGGACCGACAATCCAATGAAAAGCGTTTTCTGAGGGCGCAAGATGTAAACCCAAAACATGACTATCGATCGTTCCATATATCGCTAACGACGTGTAAAAGATGCCAAAGCTCAGCGCGAGCAGTATTCTTGCCAGGCTGGTGCGCAGGGTCGCCAGCAAGAGCAGACCCAGGGCTCCCCAAGCAATATGCAAGACCGCATGCGGGATATGCGCAAGCAAGATACCTGCCAGCATCGGCGGAGTAACAGCCTCAAGTTCAGGGGAGAGTCGCAAGATCAGCGAACCAATGCCCTGCAGGAAAAGACCGGTCATGATAATCCAGAGGTAGATAAGCAGAATACGCTGCTGGGAAATTGACCGGCGACCGATCTGACTCATGATATCGCTCCCTTCACTAGAGGCCTGACCTGGTGCAAGAGCACCAGGACGCCAAAGCAAAGTGCTTCAGCGGCAAAAAAACCGAACCAGATCAACGTCTCCAACGGAGATTTGAAACGATCGAGATGCAACAGAGAGATGAAGACGACGAATACTCCGAGGCTCATCAGCACCAGGGCGGATATCCGCACAGCCTCCCAGCTGCTTTCCCGGAGTGAAAGTACACTCAGAATCGCCAGCGCAAAGAAAAATGCCCCGTATATCTGCGCCAGTGGCTCAGTCACTGACCAGGGCCAAACTTGCATAGCCAGGCCTGGGAGCAGCAGCATCGGCAGGCCTATCGCAGCCAGAATAATCGCTCCCACGGCCCAGAGCGGAGCAAAGATGTTGTCGTTTCGCGTTGTGGACGGAACTAGTGGCATTGCCGTTTTTTGGATGTACCAGAGACCAAGGCCTATTAATAGCGGATCAATGAAGTAGATGCTGAACCATAAGTATGGGAAAGGAGAAAACTCGTGTGGGTAGGTGAAGAGACGGAAGAGCGAGACGAATAAGATGACGGTTGTTGCTATGCCGATAGCAATAAGCATGATGCGCGCCTGGAGAAAATTCCGGGCCAGACCGGCTAACAAAACCCCAATACCGGTTGCCAGGTAGAGGGCGGCAATAAAACGAGCATTTAAAGGCGTTGCCTGCCAGGGTTCCAAGGCAGTAATCATATCAGGCCAGATCAGGGCACGCAGGAAGTCAAATGCTTGTATAGCGATGAAAAGCAAGGTAGCTCGTACCCACCAGGGAAGTGAGCGCTCCACGATAACACCTCTCTTCTTTAGCTTACTCTGTATATACGGCCTGCCAGGCGAAACAACAATCAACGATTTTATAGAGCAGAGTATACACCGGCGCGTCAAAGAATACATCGGTAAGATTACACATATTTTGCAGATTTTGCTCTCTTGCTCTGATGATAAGGGAAATATATAATGATATGCTTCTAATTGTGCATGTTCCGAAAGAGGAGAAAGTTGTATGAACCTGCAGTCTGATCTTGCTGAGCGGAGATTGCGGAGAAGAAGCGCTCTTTTGATGCTCTACTTTCTCTTCCAGGCAGAGTTTGGTCTGGCCTGGGATAGAAGCTGGCACGATTACCTGGGGCGTGATCAGTTTTGGATTCCTCCCCATATTATGAGCTATACCGGCATAGGGGTGACCGGCGTGATAGTGCTCATACTGGTCCTTATAGAGACCGTCCGCTATTACCAGAGGAAGCCGGGGGTCGATGCCAGTTCAACAATATGCGTATTGCGCGTTTTTGCAGCGCCACAAGGCTTCATCATGCTGGGGTTTGGCACGCTGACCGATTTGATTGCTGCTCCATTGGATAACTACTGGCATAGATTATATGGTATCGATGTCACATTGTGGTCTCCTTTTCATCTGCTGGGCCTGACGGGCAGTATTTTCGCCGGGGTAGGCCTCATTTACGTCTTTGCCTCTGAGGCCGTCATAGCGCGTACATCGGAGCATGTTCCCCGCCGTTGGTTAGGTCTCAACGGTCCCGAATGGATGGCTCTCTTCTTCTTTGCTGTACTCATCGCGCTCTCGTTTATCGGTCTGACCGCCTTCAAGCCGGTGGTGCTCAACGCCGTGCCTGTCATAACCTACCCAGCAGCGCTTGCCTTTCCGGCCGCATTCTGCTTGAGCGGAGCAGTGCAACTGACGCGTAAAGTTGGCTCCGCCTGCCTTGTGGCTTTGTTTGTCTGGGGGATAGCTCTTCTGATGCAAATATTTGTTTCATGGGCGCTGCATGCTTCATCCACCATCTGGCACATTCCCTTTCGCGGTGGCCAGGAGCCGGTTTTGAATGTCGTATTCATGGTACTGCCACTCTATTTTGTGCTCTGCGCGCTGCTTATTGACGGAGTATTCGCTTGGCAAAATCGTAAGAAAGGAGCGACGGGCGCGCTGCAAGACGGATGGCTAATTGGTGCTCTGATGGCTATACTGGCGGTCTTTGTTCCCACCGGCATTGCCCGGCTTTTGCATGTGCTTGTGCCGGGACTTGCTTTCCCTGCGGATGTCTATCAGGCGCTGCTTCTTGATACCATCTGGCCAACTCTGCTGTTGAGCCTGCCCCTCACTCTCCTCGTAGGGATGGGATCAGCGTTAGCCGGATCGGCCCTCGGCGCTAAATGGTATTGGAACAAACGCTAATGCTAAAAAATTAGCACAGTTCAGCACTGAAATTGAAGAAATTGCATGCTAGAGCGTGCTATGAACTTTTGCGCCATGGAGGCGCTTCTCCGCCTGCTGCATCACATTGGAAAGGTTGACTTCTAGTAAAGAGCGAGAAGTCAATTCTATAAGACAGGTGCGTGACAGGCAGACATATCAGGCCATTCATCCATCCTCCACAAGGGAATACTTCATGTTGTCTTGAGAATACAGAACGACTTCTTCTCATAGAAAGCCATCAAAGCACATATCAGGCTAAGGTAGATGGATGACAAAGCCTTTGTAAGAAGGATGGTTCCTCATTATCATCTCTGTTCTTAAGGCAAACAAGGGTTTTGCTGAGCAATATTAAACAAAAATAGTATAATCTACTATCCATAGTAGATTATACTATAAGGCGACGGAACCGACGGGCGTCCGATTATCCGCAAGAAGACCAGCGTGACAGGCAGACAAGAACAACCACTCATTCTATCTCACCTATTTCTCCTTTCCTTCTCCTCGCTGCTTGTTCAAGAACGGATATTCGAAGTAGCCAGCACAGCGCTGCTCACAGGGAACCTCCTGCTGCAGCCTCGCCGTAGCGTATAATGTGTGCAATAGTGTTGCCTGCGGGGAAAAGACCGCACGGACGTGGTTCACTGAGGAGGCAATAACAGGGCGAACCAGGAGCATCTCACCCTCCTTGAACAAGAAGTGCATGTGTCGAACCTATGAGAGAACTCCTGGCATCCCTCTGGCCCGACTCAGCGGAGCCGTTGTGGTCTAGCGGTGCGGCGCGACTTGCGCATCAGTCGCTCGACCACAGAAAGGAAGCGAACGATGGTACAGCAAGAAGTACGACAGTATGAGCTCCAGGCTCGCTCAACGGAGACCTTCGGGCGGATGCTCTGCAGTGCGCGCACCCACCATTTTGTGGTCGACGGACCTCTCCAAAACGGCTGCCCCGGGGAGGCTATCACGCCTGGTGAACTCTTTCTCTCAGGTATCGCCGCCTGTGGCGTCGAACTCGTGCAGGTGTTGGC
>WNGL01003895.1_pt1 | contig 19951 bp, 22 predicted proteins | sample 5400591 | NCBI WGS metagenome assembly WNGL01 (sample SAMN13153377, study PRJNA577476) | soil metagenome | isolation source: 80 cm soil or saprolite under Garry oak tree replicate 1 | place: USA:California | collected 2016-06-15 | reverse complement strand
TAGCGCACTCCGGGAACGGTCGCGGCAAGTCGGGCGCCGATGGCCCGCGTCTGGTCGTCACTCGCGTTGTCGGCGATGGTCACGATGGAGTGAAACGGGAAGCGAGCGTCTAGATAGGAGCGGAGACGACGTACGCCGCGCTCCAGGTCGCGCTCTTCGTTGTAGACCGGGACGACTATCTCGACTGTCGCCTCCCGGACTACCGCGAGTGCTGCCCGTTCCACGGTAAGCACGATCTGCCGCGCGGCTTGGCCGGCTCTGCGATTTCGCCAAGAAGACGCTGGGAGCGGCCGCGTGGCGACAACCCGGATTCCGCACGTCTGGCGTCAGGCGTGCGCCACCGAGCACGCCACAAGCCTTAGACCCCCCGGCTGCCCGACCCACAAAATCTTGTGTCACGAGAACCGGGAGCCGATATAATCCCGGCAACCCGCCCAATACATCCACGTCGTTCCAGGAGGCGTTGCAGCACAGTTTTGTCGCGGCGGAAGAAAACCGTCGGTCTCGACCTGGGGACATCCCGGGTCGCGGTGGTCATCGCAGAGTCTGACGAGCCGGGAGGTCCCGTGACCATCCTCGGCGTGGGCGAAAGCCCCTCCGAAGGGCTGCGCAAAGGGGTAGTCGTCAACCTCGAGAAGACCATCTCCTCAATCCAGGCCGCCACGGTCGCCGCGGAGCGGATGGCGGGCCAGCGCATCGAGTCGGTCGTCGTCTCGCTGGGCGGCACGCACCTCTGGAGCCAGAACTCGACCGGGGTTGTCGCGGTCGCCCATCCCGACCACGAGATAGGGGAGGACGACGTGCAACGGGTCGTCGAGGCGAGCCGGGCGATCAGCGTGGCGAGCGACCGGCAGGTCATCCACGTCATCCCCCGCGCCTACACGGTCGACGGCCAGGACGGCGTGCGCGACGCGATAGGAATGACGGGTCACCGGCTCGAGGTCGAGACCAACATCATCACGGGCGCCCAGACCGCGATCCAGAACGTCATCAAGTGTGTCCATGGCGCGGGCTTCGACGTCGAAGACGTCGTCTGCGTCGGGCTTGCCGGCGGTGAAGGCGTGCTGGCCTCGCAGGAGATCGAGCTTGGCGTGTGCCTGGTCGAGATCGGCGCCGGCACGACCAACGTCGTCGTGTACAACGAGGGCACCGCGAGGCATCTCGCGGTGCTGCCGGTCGGAGGCAACCACGTCACGAGCGACATCGCGATCGGGCTGCGCACCACGCTCGAAGAGGCCGAGAACTTGAAACTCAACTACGGCCATGCGCTCCCCGACGTCATCGACCACGCGGAGAAGGTCGAGGTCCGGCAGGTCGGAGGCGACCGCATCCAGGCCCTGCCGCGCCGCTTCCTGGCCGAGATCATCGGCCCGCGCATGCTCGAGATCTTCCAGATGGCGCGCGAAGAGGTGCGCAAGTCCGGTTTCGACCAGCTGCTTCCGGCGGGCGTGATCGTCGCCGGCGGTGGGTCGAGGCTCATGGGAACCATGGATGCCGCGCAGGCGGTGTTCAACACATCGGCTCGCCTCGGCCAGCCGCTCGGCCTGGTCGGGCTCGCCGACAAGGCACACGGACCGTCGTTCGCCGTCGCGGCCGGGTTGGTCAAGTGGGGGGCGCGCGCTCGCGCGATGTACAGCAACACGCGCCAGCCGGCCACCTTCGGCAACACGTATCAAAAAACAGTGAGGTGGCTACGAGATTTTTTCTAGAGAGAACACCAAAAGCCAGTTGGAGCTCGCCATGGCCAGAGCACATTCCAAGGAGGACCACCTGATCGATATGAAAGAAAGCGAGTTGCACGAAGGGCGAGCGCGGATCAAGGTCGTCGGCTGCGGTGGCGGCGGCGGCAACGCCGTCAATCGCATGATCTCGAAGGCGCTGAAGGTCCAGTTCATCGCCGTCAACACCGACAAGCAGGCGCTCGAGCGCTGCCAGGCCGACGTAAAAGTCCAGATCGGCAACAAGGTGACCCGCATGGGCGGCGGCACCGGCACCGGATCGGCCTCCATCGTGGCCGAGCTGGCCAAAGAGGCCGGCGCCCTGACGATCGGAGTGGTGACGAGGCCGTTCGCCTTCGAAGGCCGGATCCGCAACGACACCGCGGAAGAAGGCATCAAAGCGCTTCGCGGGCAGGTCGACGCGCTTATCGTCATCCCCAATGACCGCCTGGCACAGGTCGCGAGCTCCAAGACGACCCTGGAGGAAGCCTTCCGGATGGCGGATGACGTCCTGCGCCAGGGCGTGCAGGGCATCTCCGACCTGGTGACTCAGCCCGGCGTCATCAACCTCGACTTCGCCGACGTGAAGGCGATCATGGAGAACGCGGGCGAGGCGCTGATGGGAATCGGCCATGGCGCGGGCGACTCGCGAGCGGAAGACGCGGCCAAGCAGGCGGTTTCGAGCCCTCTGCTGGAGACGTCGATCGACGGCGCCAAAGGCATCCTCTTCAACATCACCGCGGGCAAGGACATCACCCTGCAGGAGGTCCAGAGGGCGGCCGAGATCGTGCGGTCAGCGGCCGACCCGGGCGCCAACATCATCTTCGGTGTGGTGCGCGACGACACGATGGCGGGCGAGATAAAGATCACCGTCATCGCCACCGGCTTCGGCGGCAAAACCCAGCACGATGCCAGGCAGGAAACGACCCGTCGTACGATCGAGCGGCCCGAGTTCGGTCTGGAGGAGCTCGGCGACATCAACATCCCCGCCTTCCTGCGCAATCGGATGTAGTCACAAAGGAGTTTTCGTTGCGTTGCCCGTACTGCGGTCACCACGACCTGAAGGTGGTCGACTCCCGCGACTCGGAGGTCGGGGAGGCGATCCGCCGCAGGCGCGAATGCCTGCAGTGCGGGCAGCGCTTCACCACGTACGAGCGCATCGAAACCGTGCCCTTCTTCGTCACCAAGAAGGATGGCCGGCGTGAGGACTTCGATCCGGTCAAGCTCTTCAACGGCTTGAAGAAAGCCACCGAAAAGCGCGACATATCGCCGGAGCGCCTGCGCGCCATCGTCGATGACATCGAAGCCGAGCTTCGCCGGTCCGGGCGGGTGGAGATCCCCAGCCAGGAGATCGGCGAGATGGTCATGGATCGCCTGCGCGACCTCGACGAGGTCGCCTACATCCGGTTCGCCTCGGTGTATCGCGAGTTCATGGACCTGCAGCAGGTCAAGCGGGAGATCGAACAGGTACTCAGCTCGCGCCGTTCGTAACCTTCTCGAAGTGAGGACGACGCCCGCCGCGCTGCACGTGCCCGAGCTCGCCGACGAACCGGGCTTCGTCCACGGGTTCTCCACCGTTGCCATCGGTTCGGTCGGCCTGAAGCACGCGCCCGATCGCAGCTCCGTGCTGGCCTCGCGAGAGACATTCCTGCGGGTCATGGGCCTGGAGGGACTGGCCCTGACCGCTATGGGTTCGGTCCACAACGCTGCCGTAGCCCGTGCCGACGAGCCGGTCAGCTCGATCGACGATGTGGACGCGCTTGTCACCGACCGGCCGGGCGTGGTGCTGTTCGCGACCTACGCCGATTGCTATCCGATCGTCCTTTGGGATCCGGCGGCGCACGTCGCGGGTCTCGTCCACGCCGGCTGGCGTGGAACCCAGGCCGGTGTCGCGACGGCGGCGGCGAAGTTCATGCGCGACGAGTACGGATGCAGTCACATCACGGCTGGGATCGGACCGGGCATCTGCGGCCGCTGCTACGAGGTCGGGGCCGACGTCGGAACGAAATTCGAGAAACGATTCGTGAAGCGGGGTTCGGGGGATCGACTCCTGCTCGACCTGGCGGCGGCTAACCGCGCCCAACTCGAGGCAGCCGGCGTCGCCGAGGTCCACGACATCGGAATCTGCACCAAGGAGAGCTACCTCTTTCCCTCGCATCGCCGCCACCCCGACGGAACCCGATTCGGCGCCATCGTCGCGCTGCGATGACCATCGCCGGCCGTTTGCGAGCGGTCCGCGAACGCATCGTCGGGGCAGGAGGCAACGCTGACGAGATCACGATCGTGGCGGTGACGAAGGGCTTCGGGCCCGACGTCTGCCGCCAGGCACTCGACGCCGGGCTGACCAACCTCGGCGAGAACCGCGTCCAGGAGGCGCTGGACAAGATGCGCGAAGTGCCGCCCGCCGAGTGGCATCTCATCGGCCACCTGCAGACCAACAAGGTGCGCCTTGTCCGCGGCCGCTTCGTGCTGATCCAATCGGTCGACTCGCTGCACTTGGCTCAGGCGCTCGCCCGCGCCGATCCCAAGCAGCAGGTCCTCATCGAGGTGAACGTCGCGCACGAGCCGCAGAAGACCGGTGTCGACCCCGCGGAAGCGGGGGCCCTGATCCAGGAGGTTTCGAAGCTGGTTGACGTGAGGGGTCTGATGGCGATGGGGCCGACCCAGGGCGACCCCACGCCCGCGTTCCACGAGCTCCGCGACATACGCGATGAGGCTCAGGAACGGCTGGGAAGACCGCTCCCTATCCTTTCCATGGGGATGAGCGGCGATTTCGAGGCGGCGGTCGCGGCGGGGAGCACGATGCTCCGCCTGGGGCAGGTCCTGTTCGGACCACGACCGGTTTAGGCTTGGCCACCTTCGTGTTCTTCATCGGCAGCGTGCTGGTCTTCATCATTCAGATTTTTGTGCTGCTCGTTTTCATCCGGGTCATCCTGTCGTGGCTCTACGGGCCGTACCCGACCAACGGGCTGACCCGGGTGATGTGGCGGATCACCGAGCCCGTGCTCGGACCGATCCGGCGCCGGCTGCCGCTCGTGGCCGGCATCGACCTCTCGCCGGTCGTGGTATGGGTCGGCGCGGGCATCCTGATCGGCGTGCTTCGGACCATCTTGTAAGATCGAGGTTCGCTCGGCGTTGACGGAGACGGGTAGACCCGTTTGAGCGGTCGACAGAGAGCCACGCGGCCGGGCGCGCGCAGGCGGCGCACCTCTGGCAGCTGAGAGCGTGGCGGCCGATGACAGGATCGAGATCACTCCCGAGCCGTAACCCAATGAGAGTCCGAGGTGTTGGCCTCGGGAATCTGGGTGGTACCGCGAGTCCGGCGATGGATTCGTCCCAGAGATCCCCGGTAAGTGTCTCTGTGGAGTGAAGAGTGTTCGATAAAGTCGATCCGAAGGTCAGCTTCCCTCAGCTCGAGGTCGAGCTCATGGAGCGGTGGAAGGCTGAAGGGACGTTCCAGCAGTCCCTCGAGCTGCGCAAGGGCAGGCCGCGCTTTGTCTTCTACGAAGGTCCGCCGACAGCGAACGGCAAGCCCGCCACGCACCACATCCTCGCCCGCGCTTTCAAGGACCTCTTCGGCCGCTACAAGACCATGCAGGGCTTCTACGTCGAGCGAAAGGCCGGCTGGGACACGCATGGCCTGCCGGTCGAGATCGAGGTCGAGAAGAAGCTCAACATCTCAGGTAAGTTCGAGATCGAAAACGAGATCGGTGTCGAGCGTTTCAACAAGCTCTGCCGGCAATCCGTCTACGAGTACGTCGAGGACTGGGTCGCCTTCAGCGAGCGCATGGCGTTCTGGCAGGACTACGACAACGCCTACTGGACGCTGAGCTCCGACTACATCCAGTCGGTCTGGTGGGCGCTGAGCGAGATGTGGAAGCAGGACCTGGTCTACAAGGGCTTTCGGGTCGCGCCCTACTGCTCGCGCTGCGCCACGCCGCTGTCCAGCCACGAGCTGGCCCAGGGGTACCGCGACAACGTGCCCGACCCCAGCGTCTATGTGCGGTTCAGGCTGAAGCATGACCCCGACACATCGATCCTCGCCTGGACCACCACGCCGTGGACCCTTCCCGGCAACGTCGCGCTCGCGGTCGCCAAAGACGTGGTCTATATAAAGGTGAAGGAGGGTGACGAACATCTCATCGTCGCCGAGCCTCGGCTGACGGTGCTCAAGGAGCCGCCGCAGGTCGTCGAGCGGATGCTGGGCAGCGATCTCGTCGGTCTCGAGTACGGGCCTCTGTATCCGTACTCGGTTCCCGAGGAAGGCCGCGCCCAGTACGTCGTCGACGCCGACTTCGTTTCCACCGACGAGGGCACCGGCGTCGTGCACACCTCGGCGCTGTACGGCGTCGACGACCTGCGTCTGTGCCAGGAAAAAGGCATTCCGTTCAAGCACACGGTGGGCCTGGACGGCAAGTTTCTGCCCTACGTCGAGAAGTTCGCGGGCCTCCACGTGAAGGAGGCCGACGCTCTGATCATCGACGACCTGAAAGCGCGCGGCCTTCTCTACAAGGCCGAGACGATCCTCCACACGTATCCCGAGTGCTGGCGCTGCAAGACGCCGCTGATCTACTACGCGCTCGACGCGTGGTACATCCGCACGACGGAGCGCAAGGCGGAGCTGATCGCCAACAACAATGCGACCAACTGGGTTCCCGCGCACATCAAGACCGGCCGGATGGGCGATTGGCTCGAGAACAACGTCGACTGGCAGTTCTCACGAAGCCGGTTCTGGGGCACGCCGGTTCCGATCTGGATCTGCGAAGGCTGCGATGAGCAGCGATGCATAAGCTCGGCCGCCGAGATCGGGCTGAAGGACGACGCCGACCTGCACCGGCCCTACATCGACGCGGTCACGCTGCCGTGTGAGAAGTGCGGCGGTGTGATGCGCCGAGTGCCTGAGGTGCTCGACACGTGGTTCGACTCTGGCTCGATGCCCTTCGCCCAGCGCGGCCATCCTCGCCACGACAGCGATCTCTTCGAAGAGACCTTTCCGGCGGACTTCATCTCAGAGGCGATTGACCAGACCCGCGGTTGGTTCTACACGCTCCTTGCGATCTCGACGCTGCTCTTCAGGCAGAACGCCTACCGCAACGTGATCTGTCTTGGACACGTGGTCGATCCGAAGGGAAAGAAAGCGTCGAAGTCGCGCGGCAACGTGCTCGACCCCAATTACCTCTTCGAGAACTTTGGGTCCGACGCGGTGCGCTGGTACTTCTACACGTCGACCCAGATCGGCGAAAACTACCGGACCGGTCAGGACACGCTGCGCGAAACCGTGCAGCAGTTCTTCATCCCGCTGTGGAACTGCTACTCGTTTTTTGTCCTTTACGCCCGGCTCGATTTCGACCCGGCGCAGCCTTCCGTGCCGATCGACCAGCGGCACGTGCTGGATCGCTGGCTCCTGTCCAGGTTGAGCACGCTGGTCGCCGGTGTTACCGGGGGCCTGGACGCGTACGAGCCTGTCGAGCCCGCCCGCCGCATCCAGCGATTCGTCGACGACCTGTCGAACTGGTACATCCGCCGCTCGCGCCGCAGGGTCTGGAAGCCGGAGTCGGACCGGGACAAGCTGGCCGCCTACCAGACCCTCCACGAGACGCTGGCCACGCTATGCCGGCTGATGGCGCCCTTCACGCCGTTCGTGGCGGACGCGATCTACCGCAACCTGTCGGACGGCAAGTCGGTGCACCTCGCCGATTTCCCGAACCCCATGCCGGTCCAGGATTCGCGGGTCGAGTCCGACATGGCCCGGGCCCGCCAGGCGGTCGAGGCCGGGCTCGCCGCGCGCGACGCCAGCCGGCTCAAGGTGCGCCAGCCTCTTGCGGCCATCGCGCTTCCGGGCGACGCGCTTCCCGAAGACATCACGGCGATCGTGCGCGACGAGCTGAACGTGAAGAGCGTCACGTTCGGCGCCCCCGAGGTGCAGCTGGACACCGTGATCACTGAGGAGCTCAAGCTCGAAGGACTCGCGCGTGAGGTGGTCCGGGCGATCCAGGACCGGCGCAAGAAGCTCGGCCTCAATGTGGAGGATCGAATCGACACGCTATACGTCGCGGATGGCATGCTCCCACGAGCGATGGAGCGCCACGCCGGCTACATCAGGACCGAAACCCTTTCGGTTACCCTCGGGCCAGGGCGCGACGAAGGCTTTGACGGCGAGCAGATGATGCTCGAAGGAGAGCAGATCTGGATCGGCATCAAGCGGCATCAGTAAAGACAGGACGGGTCCTGTTTGTCGCCGTCGCGCTGGCGGTGTTCGCGCTGGACCGCATCACCAAGGGCATCGTCGCGGCGCAGATCGACTACGGCTCCGAAGTGCCGGTGATCGGACATCTCGTCGGCATCACCAACGTCCGCAACTCGGGGGCCGCCTTCGGTTTCGCGCCGGCGGGAGCGAGCATTTTCCTCATCGCGTCGATCGTGGTCGCGATCGGCCTGGTGGTCTACGTCGCGCGAAACCCGGGCAGTCCGTGGAACGACGCAGTGCTCGGCTTGATACTGGGCGGCACGCTGGGCAACGGTTTTGACCGCATCGTCTACGGCACCGTGACCGACTTCATCAACTTCCACTTCTGGCCTGTCTTCAACGTCGCGGATTCGGCCATATCGGTCGGCGTGGTCCTGATGATCGCCTCTTACCTGCTCCGACGAAATCCCCACGAAGCCTGAGGACCCGCGATGCCGGCCGCGCAGCGGGCGACGGAGCGGCGGGCCGTGAGTTCGCGGGGGCCCCTGGGTAGCCGCCAGCTGATCGCGCCGGCCGCGGCGCCCAGGCTCGATCGATTCCTCGCCGAGCACGCGCCCGAGCTCAGCCGCTCGGCCGCGGCAAGGCTGATCAAGGGTCACCTCGTCCTTCTCAACGGGCGCCCCGCCGACCCCGCGGACCGGGTGGCGGCCGGGGACATCGTCGACTTCGAGATTCCCACGGCCTACGTCGTGGAAGCGGCGGCAGAGCAGATCCCTCTGGACATCGTCTACGAGGACGAGGACATCGCGGTCATTGACAAACCTGCCGGGATGGTCGTGCACCCCGCGCCAGGCCACTACACGGGAACGCTGGTCCACGCCCTACTCGGCCGAGGCGGCGCCTGGTCGGCGGTCGGCGGCGCGTCGCGACCGGGCGTCGTGCACCGCCTCGACAAGGGGACATCCGGTCTCATCGTGGTCGCGCGCAACGATGCAACCCACCGCTCCCTTTCGTCGCAGCTGAAGGATCGCTCGCTCAGCCGGACGTACCTTGCGATCGTGCAGGGTCGCGTGAAGGCCGATGCTGGCGAGCTCGAAGGCCCCATCGGCCGGCATCCGCAGGAACGCAAGCGGATGGCTGTCGTGGCCGGCGGGCGGTTTGCGCGGACGCGTTACCAGGTCGTCGAGAAGAAACGAACCCATACGCTTTTGCGCTGTGACCTCGACACCGGCCGAACCCACCAGATTCGCGTTCACCTGGCGGCTCTCGGTCACCCGGTCGCCGGCGACACCGAGTACGGCGCCCGGGAAGATGGTCTGGAGCGACCGATGCTCCACGCCTGGCGGCTGCGTCTGCGACATCCGCGCACTGGCGCCGAGATGACATTCGAGGCTGCGCCACCACAGGACTTTCAGGATTTCTGGGGTTCGGCGTCGTGAAGCGCGGTCTGTTGATCGTCATCTCCGGTCCTTCGGGGGTGGGCAAGGACACACTGATCAAGCGCCTTCTCGAGCTCGATCCCAACCTGGTCTATTCGGTTTCGGGGACGACACGCAAGCCTCGATCAGGCGAGAAGCCTGATGAGAACTACACCTTCCTGACGCGAGATCGCTTCGAGGAGCTGGTCAGGGCGGGGGCGTTCCTGGAGCACGCGAGCTACAACGGCCATCTCTATGGGACCTTCCGCGACCGGGTTGAGCGCGCGCGCAACGAAGGCCGGGATGTGGTCCTGAAGATCGACGTCCAGGGCGCGGAGCAGGTGCGGCGTTTGGTGGCAGAAGCCATCTCCATCTTTGTGGTGGCGCCGTCCGAGCACGAGCTGGAAGAGCGGCGGGAACGTCGCGGCAGCGAGTCGGCCGATGATCTCGCCGCACGGCGCGAGATCGCCAAGCGCGAGATGAAATACGCGGCAGATTACGAACACGTGGTGACCAACGACGACGTCGAGCGGGCGGTGGGGGAGGTACTCCGGATCATCGACGCCGCTCGCCAGCGCGTAACTTAGCCCCCGATATGCCACTCGACCCGACACCCATACCGGACGAGCTGCGCGGCCTGCGCATCGCGGTCCTGGTCTCCGGCGGCATCGCGGCCTACAAGGTCGTCGACCTTGCGTCCGCCCTGACGCAGGCGGGCTGCGAGGTGCGCGTCGCGATGACGCCGTCGGCGACTCGCTTTGTCGGGCCGCCGACGTTCCAGGGCGTCACGGGCAACCCTGTCCTCACCGGCATCTGGGCGCCGGTCGGCAGCCCTGAGCCGCACGTCTTCCTCGGCGACTGGGCCCAGCTGATCCTGGTCGCGCCTGCGACCGCCAACGTCATCGGGCGCGCCGCCAGCGGCCGTTCGGACGACATCGTGACGGCGACACTCCTGGCCGCGCGCGGCCCGGTGGTGATCGCGCCGGCGATGAACGACGCGATGTGGGCCAAGCCGGCCGTGCAGGAGAACGTGTCGAGCCTGCGCCATCGCGGGTTCACGGTCGTGGAACCCGAGACAGGGCACCTGGCGAGTGGGCACCAGGGCGCGGGTCGTCTCGCCTCCCCGCCGGCGATCCTCGCCGCGATGGTGCACGCGGTCCGCTCGCGCTACGACTACGCCGGCCGCCGTGTGGTCGTGACCGCCGGGGGCACGCGCGAGCCGATCGACCCCGTTCGGTTCATCAGCAACTACTCGAGCGGCAAGATGGGTTTTGCGCTCGCGGCGGCGGGGGCCGATCGAGGGGCAAAGGTGACATTGATCACGACGGCCAACCATCCGGAGCACCACGGCGTCAGCGTGCAGCGCGTCGACACCTCGGCCGAGATGCTCGCCGAGCTGCGCTCTCAGCTGCGCGGGGCCGACCTGCTTTTGATGGCGGCTGCCGTGGGCGATTTCCGGCCGGCCAAGACCGCGACGCGAAAGATCCGCCGCGAGGAGGCGCCGAGCCTCACGCTCGAGCTCGAGCCCATCGCTGACCTCCTCGTCACGGTGGCGGGCGATGAGGCGCTGGCCGGCGTGTTTCGAATCGCCTTTGCGGCGGAAGACTCCGACCTCGACAAGAAGGGAGTCGAGAAGATGAAGCGAAAAGGTGTGCAGGGCATCGTCGCCAATGACATCTCGCGCCGGGACATCGGTTTCGGCAGCGACTACAACGCCGGCGTGCTCCTGTTTGCAGACGGATCTCGCTTCGAACTGGAGAAGGCGACCAAGCGGGAGATGTCGGACCGGATCCTGGACCTGGTGCTCCCTCACCTGAAGCGCGGGTAGTTTGGCCCTTTACGCGGAGGTGGCCGTCGAGGCCGCCCGCGGGATCGGCCGCGAAAGCTACACCTACACAGTTCCCGACGGCATGGATGTCGTGCCCGGCCATCGCGTCACCGTGCCTTTCGGCCGCCGCAGCTCTTATGGCTTCGTCGTCTCGCTGGGGACCGAGGAGCCGGGGGTCGAGACCAAGCCGATTGCAACGGCCGGCAACGAACCACTGCTCCTGCCGCACCAGGTCGCTCTTGCACGGCTGGTCGCGGACCACTACTGGCTGCCGCTCATCGAATGCATCCGGGCGATGCTGCCACCGCGTGTCCGCGGCACAGGCTCGACCGGGGCCGGAACGTCAACGCGCCAGCGCCGCCACAGCCGCCTGCTCGAGCTGGTGACGGGCCCGGCATCGCCGGCGGAGCGTTTCGTGTTGACGGCCGAGCAGAGGGCGGCGCTGGAGGCCATCCAGGCCAACCCGGTGACGCTGTTGCATGGTGTGATCGCCAGCGGCAAGACCGAGGTCTACCTCGCCGCCGCGGAGCGCGCGCTCGCCGATGGCTTGCGGGTGCTCCTCCTCGTGCCCGAGATCTCGCTGACCCCGCAGCTGGTGCAGCGGGTGCGCGCACGGTTGAACGCGCCCGTCGCGCTGCTCCAGACGCAGCTGACCGAGCTCGAGCGCGCCCAGCAGTGGTGGCGGACCCGGCGCGGAGAGGCGCAGGTCGTGCTCGGGAGCCGCTCGGCGGTCTTCGCGCCGATCCCCCGGCTCGGGCTCATCTGCCTGGACGAGGAGGGCTCGGCCGCCTACAAGCAGGACCGCACGCCACGCTATGAGGCAGGCTGGGTGGCGCGGCAGCTCGGTTCGGTGACGGGCGCGCGTCTTGTGATGGGCTCGGCGACTCCCAGCGTGGCCACCTACCACGAAGCCGCGAATGACGAGATCGGCATGGCCAAACTGACGCGGCGCGTGCGAGGGAATGACGCTGAGGTCGAGCTCATCGACATGCGCGATGAGGCCGCGGAGGGCAATCGCCAGCCCTTGTCGCGCCGGCTGGTCGAGGTGGTGACGCGGACGCTCGAAAACGAAGAGCAGACCATCCTCTATCTCAATCGCCGCGGCCTCGCGACGTTTGTCATGTGCCGCGACTGCGGACGTTCGGTGCAGTGCCTCGGGTGCTCCGTCGCGCTGGTGCAGCACGCCGAAATCGACGGCCTCGTTTGTCACTACTGCGGTTACTCGCGGGCGATGCCGTCGGTGTGCGACTTCTGCGGCAGCCGCAACATCCGCGCGCTTGGCTTGGGCACGCAGCGCCTCGAGACGATGGTCAAGCGCTTATGGCCGACCGCGCGCGTGCTCCGTCTGGACAGCGATGCAGCACGCGGGCCCGACTCTTATTTCCGGATCTGGGAAGAGTTCAGCGAACGGCGCGCCGACATCCTGGTCGGCACCCAGCTCGTGACGCGAGGCCTCGACCTGCCGGCGGTCACGTGCGTGGGGGTCGTCGACGCGGACCTGCCGCTGCACTTTCCTGACTATCGCTCCGCGGAGAACACCTTCGCGCTGGTGGCCCAGGTTGCGGGTCGGGCGGGCCGAGATGGGCGACCCTCTCGCGTCATCGTGCAGACGAGCAATCCAGAGCACTACGCGCTTCGCTGCGCCGCGGCCGGCGACTACGAAGGTTTCTATGAGGCCGACCTGCCGGCCCGCAAGGCGTTTGTCTTTCCCCCCTATGCCGACCTCGCCGTCCTGACCCGCACCGACCGCGACGACGCGCGCGCGGCCGCGTCGGCCCGCGAGGCCGTCGAGTCGATGGCCGCCGGCATGTTGAAGGAAGGGATCGAAGGCATCCGCGTGATGGGGCCGTCGCCCGCCTTCATTCACAGGCTCCGCGGCGAGTACCGTTGGCAGGTCACGCTGAAGGGCGACCGCCTCAAGCGCGCGCGGCACCTCGCGCCGCGGGGGAAGGACTGGAGCTACGACGTCGATCCGGTTTCGTAGGGAGGCATCGCTGACTTGAGGGACACGGCAACGCGAAAGGCCGATGTGCTGTCGGCGCTCGAGAAACAGCACGACGTGTGGCTGGCGACCGCGGACGTGGCCGCCCGGCCGCACCTGATCGCGGTGTCCGCGTGGTGGGACGGCGCCGACCTCGTCATCGCGACGACCGGCGCGAGCAAGACGGCCCGCAACCTGGCGATGAACCCGATCGTCCGTGTTGCGCGTGGCGCGCCGTCGGACGCGATCGTGATCGACGCGCAGATGATCGACAGCCGCGCCGTCGAGGACTCGGCCGAGCTGGCGGGCGGCTTTGCCGCGGCGGTGGGCTGGGATCCGCGCGAGATGGGCGGCGGGTGGATGTTCTTCCGGCTCCGGCCGACCCGCGTCCAGGCGTTCCGCGGCTACGACGAGATCGAGGACCGGGATGTGATGGTACGGTCCCGCTGGGTCGTGTAAAAACGGGTTGGGAATTCCGACCCGCGGGTAAAATCCAGTTCGATGGTCCGGCCGATTCTCAACTTCGAAAACCCCAGCCTGCGCGAAAAGGCGAAGAAGGTCGCGCGCATCGACGCGTCCATCCAGCGCCTGCTGGACGACCTGACCCAGACCATGCTCGCCGCCCCGGGCGCCGGTCTTGCCGCCAACCAGATCGGCGTGCCCCTGCGCGTCTGCGTGGTGAAGGGCGACGACAAGCAGATCTGGGGCCTCATCAACCCCGAGGTGGTCAAGAAGGACGGGGTCCAGGTTGGCTACGAGGGCTGCCTGAGCTACCCGGGCTGGGTGGGTGAGGTGGAGCGCGCCGAGACGGTGGTCGTCAAGGGGCGCAACCGCCACGGCAAGGAGATCCGAATCAAGTCGTCCGGTTTCACCGCCCGCGCCTTCCAGCACGAGCTCGATCACCTCGACGGCGTCCTTTTCACCGACAGGCTGACGAGCCTGGACACGCTGCGCCGTGTCGAAGAGCTCGTCGGTGACGAGCGCGAAGAAGCCGTCGCCGCGGCTTCGGGGTAACGCGACCTTCTACAGGATCGTCTTCGCAGGCACGGCCCAGTTCGCCGTGCCGTCCCTTCGAGCGCTGCACGCGGCCGGCCAGCAGATCTTGCTGGTGCTCACACAGCCCGATCGTCCCGCCGGCAGGGGGATGAATGTGGCGGCCTCGCCGGTGAAGGTCGCGGCGCTGGAGCTGGGGTTGCCGGTGTATCAGCCGGAGCGCATTCGCGACCCGGAGGCGGTGGAGCGGATTCGCGCCGTACCGCCAGACCTGCTGGTGGTGGTCGCCTACGGGCAGATCATTCCGCGCTCGGTGCTGTCGATACCGCGCCTCGGTGCGATCAACGTGCATGCGTCTCTTCTGCCGCGGTGGCGCGGCGCCGCGCCGATTAACCGTGCGATCCTCGCCGGTGATGGCGAGACCGGTGTCTCGATCATGAAGATGGATGAACAGCTCGACCATGGCCCGGTGCTTGCGAAGCACGCGACACCGATCGGCGAGCCGGAGGATGCTTTGGAGTTGACCACGCGCCTGGCTCAGATGGGAGCCGACTTGCTGGTGCAGACGCTCGAGGATCTCGACGAGGTGCCTGCGGTGGCCCAGGACCACGCCCGGGCGACCCTTGCGCAAAAGCTGAGCAAGGAAGAGGGTGAACTCGAGTGGTCGATGGATGCGCGGGATATAGATAGACGCGTGCGCGGACTTCAACCCTGGCCCGGTGCAACACTGCCGACGCCGCGGGGCCGCGTGAAGATCCTGCGGGGACATATCGACGGCGACCGTTATGTGCCCGACGTCGTGCAGTTTCCCGGCAAGAAGCCGGCGTCCGCGAAGCAGGTGCTCGGCGATGTCTGACAAAGCCGAGCGGGACGTCGCGGTCAACCGTCGCGCCTACCACGACTACTTCATCGACGAGAAGTACGAGGCGGGGGTGATGCTGACCGGCACCGAGATCAAGTCCGTACGCAACGGTCGCGCCAACCTGCGGGAAGGATTCGTGCGCATCGACGGCAATGAGGCGTGGCTCGAGAGCGTGCACATCTCGCCGTACGCGCAGGGCAACGTCATGAATCAGGAACCTGTGCGCCCGCGGAAGCTGCTGCTGCACCGGAAGGAGATCTCGAGCCTGATCGGGAAGGTGAAGCAGAAGGGGTACACGCTGATCCCGCTGCGCATGTACATCGTGCGCAACCGGGCCAAAGTCGAGGTCGGCCTGGCGCGGGGCAAGCGGCAGTACGACAAGCGGGAGGCGATCGCCGAGCGCGAGGCGAAGAGAGAGATCGCGCGGGCAGTGCGGAGGGGGTAGGCACATGAAGGTTCTGTTCATCGCTGGTTTCGGACCGATTGCCTCTGATGTGGTGCAATCGCGGCGGCTCTATGAAGAAGCGTTTGGCATTCAGTTCAAGGTCGAGGAGGGCGAATACCTCCACACCGAAGAGATCAAGGGTGCGAATGCGTTCGCCGTCTGGCCGTTAAGCCAGGCCGCCGAATCGTGCTTCGGCACCCAGTTGTGGCCGTCAGAAATCGTGATGCCGCAAGCGTGGCTCGAGTTCGACGTCGAAGATGTGGCCGACGCAACTCGCGAGCTGGAAGAGCGCGGCTACAAGCTGCTCGTCCGCAATCGGACGGAGCCGTGGGGTCAGGTCGTCACGCGGCTGATCAGCCCGGAAGGATTGCTCGTCGGTGTCACCGAGACGCCTTGGATGCGAAAGGCCAAGTCAACATGACGTGCTCGCTGGACTCGTCAGCGCCCGTTGTGCGATAGGTCGTGAGCGCGGCCTCATTGTCCTGATCTGTCAGAACCCACATGTCGTAGCAGCTCCGCTCGCGGGCAAGGTCGCGAAGGGCACTCACAAGTGCTTTCCCGATTCCGCGTTCGCGAAACGGTTCGTCGACCGCCAGTTCGTACAGGAACATCTCGGTTCCTTTGTCAGGATGCGTCAGCTCGACGCCGCTCACGAAACCAACCGGCCGGCCATCCAAGTACGCGATGAAAAGATGTTGCTGCGGGTCGGCAAGGAATCGCCGAACCGCATCAGGCCGTGGCGGTCCGTCGAAGAGATGCGCCGCCTCCATGACAAGAGCTTCGTCGCCGGGAGCGAGACGCCTGATGTCTATGTTCAGGCCGCCAGGTTGATGCCGATCGCCTGCAGCCGCTTGTTCAGCGAATCGAACGCGAACTGCACGATCTCACTCTCTGTGTGCCCGTACTCCGTCACGTACCGAGGGTCGGGTGGGTCGAGGGTGCCGGAAATCAGCGGCAGACATTCGACAAGCGTTTTCTGGATCAGCGGCGCGTATCGCGCGGCGTCCTCGCGCACAGCCTCCTGCAGCAGCTTGATGCCGAAATTGACATGCCGCGACTCGTCGCGAGCGACAGCGGTGAATCCTCGGTAGAACCCGCGTTCCGTGAGGCCCTGCTCTCGCATCGATTCCAGCTCGAAGCGCTGCCCAGTCAGCGCGATCGTGGCTTCGATGACGATGTGGTAGAGCGTCACGCCTTCGACGAACGCGTCGAAGTCCTTCGGGTTGTTCGCGAGGCGCTGCGCCGTGGATGGCAGGCGGTCGTAGAACAGAGTGTTGTAACCCTCGTTGGCTTCGGGTCGGATCTCGGCGAGCAGCTCGGTCAGGTTCTTCGCGTCGGTGCCGGCGACCTGGTGCCACCAACGCTGGAAGAAGACCGTGTGACGCGCCTCGTCCACCATCTGGGTGGAGAGAAAGATCTCGATCTCGGGGGTGGGCGCCGCCCACACGAACGGCGCGAGGGTCGCGGTCACGCGCTCCTCGCCGTTGAAGAAAAGGCGGTGTGACCACAGCGTGGCTTTTCTGTCCAGGTCGGTCGCCTCGAGCCAGTCCTGACGATCCAGGCTGAAGTCGAGGTCGCCCACCGCCCACTGCTGGGCCTCCCAGCGCTGGTACAGGTCCATGTAGCTGGGCATGTTCTCGATTCCGCGATCGATGAACGACAGGACGTCGTCGATCCGGATGTCGCCGAGCTCTTTGAGGCTCGCCCGGCCGATGCGTTCGAGGTCTACAGCCACAATTTCGCGTCCATTACACCAGATGGCCCGCAGTCATCTACGCGATCTGCGCGGCGGAGGTCAACACTTCGTCTTTCGGCCAGTGGGAATGTGAGCCCCATTCGCTGCCACGGCGGAAGACTGTCATGGCGTGCGGATCGCTCTGGAACTTGGTGAGAGAGGCGTCGTACGTGGCGAGGTCCGCGTATTCAGTCTCGAGAACGATGGTGTTGAAGTCGCCCGAAATCGGGGACCATGCTGTCGCTTCAGGTAGGCCCAGCTTGCGGCTCGCGGCGTTCATCTCGGCGATCCAGGCCATCGCGTCGCGGTACTTGCCCAGATCGGCGACCAGGTGCATACGGTGACGGACCATTGGCGAGACCCTCCACGGCCTCCAATTCGAAGCTTCGCCGCCCGGCCCTGGCGGCGGGCGTGTCGATGATAGTTCGCTCCGAGTTCGAGTTTCCTCACAGGCGCCGGCGGGTAACATCTGAACTGCAACCAGGTTCAGCTTCGTGGGGGCGTCCGGTCTCGACGGGGCAGTTGAGCTTCGGGATTGCGAGCCGAGAGCAGCGTGCGTTACAGCGCAGCGTTCACAAACGCCAACAAGAACACCGCTTTCGCCCTCGCTGCGTAAGCAGTAAGGACTGGAGCCCCGGACCTTTGAGCCCGGGCGTCGCCCCCCGTCAATCCGGCGGATGGAGGAACGGCGTTACATAGACCGGATCGCCACCTCGGGGGCGCCGCGGCCCTGAGGCGGGACACGCACCGCGGCTGGCAGAAGCGGATCCCGTCGGGAGGAGCCGCCAAGCGAGAACCAATATCCCGGACACGCTCGTAGAGATCCCGGAGGAAGCTGCTTCGGACGCGGGTTCAACTCCCGCCGCCTCCACCTTCGCTCTACCCGTTTTGAATACGGAGTTACCGTACCGAAGCGCACGGTTGCCCCCCAAAGCGCACCAGTTTGGGGGGCAGGTTTGGGGGGCAACATCACCGGCCCGCCAACCACATCGCCGAACCTACGTTCGGACGTGCTGGCACACCTGGGAGGGGGGATCGGGCCGCCTGTGCCTTCCTACGCGCTTCAGCGCGGTGCTGCCGGGTTGAAGCTGGCCAGGCTGCCCCCAGGTGGCACCCGGCCTGTGGCCTGGGGTGCCCACGGCGTGAAGCTCACATGAAAGTCTTGCGGCGCTTGAAGGCTCGCACGTCGGCGTCCGATAGCTCAAACCACTCCCCGTTCTTGCGGCTGGCCTCGAACCGCTTGTGCCAGTAAGCCTCGATGCCGACGGGGTCGTCGGTTTGGATCACGTGGACCGTGACGGCGCGCTCCGGTAGTTGCAGAGCAATCTCCCGACCACGGCGACCGAGCGCGAAGGCCCTGCCGATCTTGTAGTTGCGCCCTGCCTTAAGCATGTAGACCGAGCCCTCACGGGCCTCGTCATCCGATTCGCCAGCGGGGCGCCGTGGCCCTAACTTCTCAAGCTCCGACCGGCACGCTTCCAGTACATCGTCGTTCCCTGGATGCGTATCGCAGTAGTCGACCAACGCGCCGAGCGTCTCGGCGCGTCTACCCAGCCACTTGGTCAGTCCCTTGTCGCTTGGGAAGGCCGGATTTGCTCGCCGCTCCATGCGCACTTCGGCCTGGGTGGGCAACCGCTCATAGCGCCGTATCAGGGGGACGAGGGCCTCGATGAGTTGGCTCGCCTCGTATCGATCCTTGGGCCGGTTCGGTTCGTACCCGGCTTCGCGAAGTGCATCTCCCCAGCGGGCCCAGTACCTCCCGCGCCAATCGGAGTCCTTGATCCCCGTCTCGGTGGTGAACCTGATTCGCCCGACGGGTACCCCGCCATTCGCATCGGCTGTCCGCTTGATCTCGCGGAGAATGTGACGCTTGTCCATGGTGCAGCAACATTGTGAGCGGAGCCGTGGACAATGGCCCCTGGAATTATGCCTAGCGTGTTATCGCCACTTGTCGTGCAGGGTGCAGTCGCCGCCCTTTTCCTGGTGGCTCTCATCGTGTCAGCCGTCGAGTCGCATATCAGAGACTTGGTGTGGGGCAGGTTGGCCGGGTCCGCGTACGCGGCACTCACTCGGCGGTCGCGTGAGGAGCAGCAGCAGGCAACAGCAGCAGCCGAGCGCGACGCGCGGATCAGAGGCGCGATGGCAAGCATCCAGGCCAGTCTCACTACGTGGGCGGCGCACGGCCCGGTCATAAAGACTGAGGCCATGGTGGCGGTCTTCACGGCAAACGTTCTCACAGGCGTCGCCGCGCTGCGGAGCGAAGAACCGAACCTGACCGCTGAACTGGATGCGATCGTCGGCGAGGTCGCAGACCACCGGTTTGGCATCCAGCCCAGGGAGGCGCAGGCGCTTCTCGCCGCGCTAGAAGACAAGCTCCGACAGTTGAAGAACACCACCTCGGCCCGATAACGAACTCCGCATCACACCGCTCGGCGAACGCGCGCAACCATCAGCCAGCCTCAACCCAGTGCGCATCGCTCGACGGGTGAAGAACAAGCTCGTCGGGCGCTGGCTGGGGGGCAAGCTGCTAGGCAAGCTCTGGCGGCTCTAACCCGAATCCTTACGAGGCTGGGTGTGACCGGCCTCGTTCTATGAGCGGCTCAGAGACCAGGCGGAGCGTTGGGCGAGGCGGCCCTTACGCGAAGTGCAGCTTCACCTCGGCTACTTGGTCTGCGCCGACCGCCCGATACAGGCGACCAAGTAGCTTCTCAACCACCGGCCCCGTCCCACTCTCGATCTCCGCCAAAGCTGCACGGGTTGATGCGGTGTAGTTTTCGGCGGTGT
>WNGL01003120.1_pt1 | contig 19956 bp, 13 predicted proteins | sample 5400591 | NCBI WGS metagenome assembly WNGL01 (sample SAMN13153377, study PRJNA577476) | soil metagenome | isolation source: 80 cm soil or saprolite under Garry oak tree replicate 1 | place: USA:California | collected 2016-06-15 | reverse complement strand
GCGCCCGGTCACGCTGGCCGAGCTCCCGGTCGGAGCCACCGAGGACCGGCTGACCGGCTCGCTGGACATCGAGCGCGTGCTGACCGCGGGCACGACCGCCTTCCAGCCCGGGCTGCTGGCCGCGGCGCACCGCGGCGTGCTCTACGTGGACGAGGTCAACCTGCTCCACGACCACCTGGTCGACCTGCTGCTCGACGCGGCCGCGCTGGGCGTGAACTACGTGGAGCGCGAGGGCGTCTCGGTCCGGCACGCCTCGCGTTTCCTGCTGGTCGGCACCATGAACCCGGAGGAAGGCGAGCTCCGCCCGCAGCTACTGGACCGGTTCGGGCTGACGGTACAGGTCACGGCCAGTCAAGATTGGGCCGAACGGGCCGAGGTGGTACGCCGCAGGCTCGCCTTCGAAGCCGACCCCGCCGGTTTCATAACCCGTTTCTCCGCGGACACCGCAAAACTGGCCGCCCAGGTCGCCGCGGCCGGAAATCGCCTTCCCGGCGTCGACCTGCCGGACGCCGCGCTGCGCCAGATCTGCGCGGTGTGCGGTTCGTTCGGCGTGGACGGCATGCGCGCCGACCTGGTCACGGCGCGGACCGCGATCGCCCTGGCCGCCTGGCACGGACGCGACGTGGTGACCGAGGAGGACATCCGCACCGCGGCCCGGCTGGCCCTGCCGCACCGCCGGCGCCGCGACCCGTTCGACGCCCCCGGCCTAGACGAGCAGGCCCTCGACGAGGCGCTGCGGGAAGCCAGCTCCGAGCCCGAGCCGCCCGGCCCCCGCGGCTCCCGCAGCCCCAACGGCCCTGACGGCCCTGACGGCCCTGACGGCCCTGACGGCCCTGACGGCGGTCCCGATGGCCCGGACCACCGCCCGGGCGGCGGCCCGGACCACGGCCCGGACCACGGCCCGGGCGACGGCCCGGATGACGGTCCCGGCGGCCCCAGCGGTCCCGGCGGTCCCGGCGGCCTCCCGGACTCCAGCACACCTCAGTCGTCCCAGCAGTCCCGTCAGCCAGCAGAGGCCCCGCCTAGCGCTCCGGTTTCGCCCGCGGCCCCGTTCCGGGCCCGGCTGCTCACGGTGCCGGGGGTCGGCGAGGGCGCGCCAGGCCGTCGCTCCGCGGCCCGGGGCCCGTTCGGCCGTACTGTTGGCTCCCGCCTCCCGCAGGACCGGTCCTTCGCCTTGCACCTCCCCGCCACCGTCCGCGCCGCCACGGTCCGTGGTGCCACCCCCCGGATCCGGCTGGCCCGGGCCGACCTGCGCGAGGCGGTGCGCGAGGGCCGGGAGGGAAACCTGGTGCTGTTCGCCGTGGACGCCAGCGGGTCGATGGCGGCCCGGCAGCGGATGCGCGCGGTCAAGGGCGCGGTCCTGTCCCTGCTGCTCGACGCCTATCAGCGCCGGGACAAGGTGGGCCTGGTCACGTTCCGCGGCGCCGGGGCCGAGCTCACGCTGCCGCCTACCTCCTCGGTGGAGTCCGCCGCCCGCCGGCTGGCCGGCCTGGCCACCGGCGGCCGGACCCCGCTGGCCGCGGGCCTGGCCCGGGCGGCCCGCGTCCTGGCCGCCGAACGCCTGCGGGATCCCCGCCGCCGCGCCCTGCTCGTCGTGGTCACCGACGGCCGCGCCACCAGCGGCAGCGACGCCGACCTGGCCCGGGCCGCGGCCCTGCTGACCGGGCCGGGGCTGGCCGGGACGGCCAGCGTGGTGGTGGACTGCGAGGCGTCGGTGCTGCGGCTCGGCCTGGCCGGACGGCTGGCGGTCCAGCTCGGCGCGACCCTGCTGGGCATGGACGAACTCGAGGCGGGTGTCGCCCGCCAGCTCAGCCGGGGGCCAGGGCAGGGGAGGGTGGCCTGATGCCGCAGGGAACCCCCGAGCACGTCCCGGACGACGGCCTGACCACCCGGCAGCGGCGGAACCGCCCGCTGCTCATCGTGCACACCGGGCCGGGCAAGGGAAAGTCCACCGCCGCGTTCGGCCTGGCCCTGCGGGCCTGGAACCAGGGCTGGCCGGTCGGGGTCTTCCAGTTCGTGAAGTCCGCGAAGTGGCGGGTCGGCGAGGAGCGCGCGCTGCGGCTGCTCGGCGAGACCGGCCAGGGCGGCGCGGTCAGCTGGAACAAGATGGGCGAGGGCTGGTCCTGGATCCAGCGCGACGCCGGCGACCACGCAGAACAGGCCGCCGAGGGCTGGGCCCAGGTCAAGCGCGACCTGGCCGCGCAGACCTACCGGCTGTACGTGCTCGACGAGTTCACCTACCCGATGACGTGGGGCTGGGTGGACGTCGACGAGGTGATCAAGACACTCGCCGCCCGGCCCGGCCAGCAGCACGTGGTGATCACCGGCCGGGACGCCGACCCCAGGCTGACCGGGGCGGCCGACCTGGTCACCGAGATGACCAAGGTCAAGCACCCGATGGACGCGGGTCAGAAGGGCCAGAAGGGCATCGAATGGTAGCCCTCCCGCGCCTGGTCATCGCCGCCCCGGCGTCCGGCTGCGGCAAGACCACCGTGGCCGGCGGGCTGATGGCGGCGCTGCGCGCCCGTGGCCTGGCGGTCTCCGGGCACAAGGTCGGCCCGGACTACATCGACCCCGGCTACCACGCCCTGGCCACCGGCAGGGCGCCCAGGAACCTGGACCCGTATCTGTGCGGCGAGGAGCTGATCGCGCCGCTGTTCCGGCACGGCGCGGCCGGGGCGCAGGTCGCCGTCATCGAGGGCGTGATGGGCCTGTTCGACGGGGTCGATGAGGGGGGCCAGGGGGGTTCGGGGGGACGGGTAGTCCCCCCGAGCGGGGGGTCACCGGGGGGTCACCCCCCGGGGGTTAACACTGACTTCGGGTCCACCGCGCACGTGGCCCGGCTGCTCGGCGCGCCCGTGGTGCTGGTGGTGGACGCGGCCCGGGCCGGGCGCTCGGTGGCCGCGCTGGCGGCCGGCTTCGCCGGCTTCGACCCGCGGACCCCGGTGGCCGGCGTGATCCTCAACCAGGTCGCGTCGGACCGGCACGAGCGGCTGCTCCGAGATGCCCTGGCCGGCACCGGCCTGCCGGTCTTTGGCGTGATCAGGCGGACCGAGGGGATCGTCACGCCGTCCCGGCACCTAGGCCTGATCCCCGCGGCCGAGCGCGCCGCCCTGGCCGGCCAGGCCATCGACCGGATGGGCGCCCTGGTCGCCGCCTCCTGCGACCTGGACGCCCTGCTCGCCCTGGCGGCCCGCGCCCCCGCGCTGCCCGGCCCGGCGTGGTCGTCGCCGCCCGCAACCGCACGCATCATCCCAGCCCCCACGATCGCGATAGCCGGCGGCGCGGCCTTCACCTTCGGCTACACCGAGCAGGCCGAACTCCTCGAGGCAGCCGGGGCCCGGGTGGCCCGGTTCGACCCGCTGCGGGACGAGGACCTGCCCGAGGGGACGGCCGGGCTGATCCTCGGCGGCGGCTTCCCCGAGCTGCACGCGGCCGGCCTGTCCGCCAACGGGCGGCTGCGCGACCGGGTCGCGGCGCTGGCCGCCCGGGGCGGGCCGGTCGCCGCCGAGTGCGCCGGCCTGCTCTACCTGGCCCGGACGCTGGACGACCGGCCTATGTGCGGCGTCCTCGACGTGCGGGCCACGATGACGCCGAAGCTGACGCTGGGCTACCGGCAGGCGGTGGCCGTGACGGATTCGGTGCTGGCCCGGGCGGGTGACGTGGTGCGCGGCCATGAGTTCCACCGCACCGCGGCCGTGCCCGCGGCCGGAGACCAGCCCGCCTGGCAGGTCGGCTCCGGCGCCGTCGAGGGTCACGTGGCCGGATCGGTCGTGGCCTCCTACCTGCACACCCACTGGGCCGGCCACCCGGCCGCGGCGGCCAGGTTCACCGCCGCCTGCGCCAAGGTGCCCTCTGTATGAAACGACAGAGCGGCGTGAAGCGCCTGATCGGCGTGGGGGTCGGGCCCGGCGACCCGGACCTGGTCACGGTCAAGGCCGTCCGGGTGCTGCGCGAGGCCGACGCGGTGCTGGTCCCGGTGCTGGCCGGGGACCCGGAACACCCCGAGCCTGCGGGCCTCGGCCGCGCCGAGAGCATCATCCGCGCCTACGTCGGCGCGGACCGGATCCGCCGCCTCGAGTTCGCGCTGAACGACACCGGCGGCGTCACGCCGCGGCGGGCCGCGGCCTGGCAGGCGGCCGCCGCCGCGGTGGCGGAGGAGTTCGCCGCGGGCGCCGATTCGGTCGCGTTCGGCACCCTCGGCGACCCGAACCTCTACTCGACCTTCAGCTACCTAGCCCAGGCCGTCCGCGAGATCGTGCCCGAGGTGACGGTGGAGACGGTGGCGGGCATCACCGCCATGCAGGACCTGGCCTCCCGGGCCGGCATCTCGCTGGCCGAGGGCACCGAACCGGTCACGCTCGTCCCGCTCAACGGCGGCGTCGCCGCCCTGGACCAGGCGCTGGCCCGCGGCGGCACCGTCGTCGGCTACAAGGTCGGCGCCGCCGCCAGCCCAGCCCCCCACATCCTCCGCGGCCGCCTCGAGGCGGCCGGCCGCCTCGACACCGCCATCGTCGGCGCCCGCCTCGGCCTCCCCGGCGAGCTGATCACCCCCGCCGCCGAACTCCTCCGCCCCACGCCCTCCGCCCCCGCGACACCTCCCGCCCCCACCGCACCGTCTATCTCTCCCGTCCCCGCCGCACCCCCCGCGCCCGCCCTCGAATTCAATGAGAGTGACTCTCTACCGGATAGAAGCGGCAGAGAGTCACTCTCTACCGAATCCTCGGCGTCCCCCAAAGTGGACATTCCGGATATTCCGTACCTATCCACGCTGATCGTCCCGGCCCTTCGGGCATCAGGCATCGGCGTCGGCCTGGCCTTGCGTTCCGGTGAAACACATGCGCCCGCTGAGGCGGAAGTTACAGCCATCCCGCCCGCGGCGCCGCAGCCGAACAACGACGATGTCACATCGCCGTGGTCAGGACCACCGCAATGTCACATTGCCGTGGTTGACGAGGGCGCCGAAGCGGGCGAGCAGCCGGCCAAGGCGACCCGTGCCCGTGACGGCAGCCAACCGAAGGGACGCAGCCAACCGAAGGGACGGAGCCAACCGAAGGGGCGAGTGGTGTTCGTGGGAGCCGGCCCGGGCGCGCCGGATCTGCTCACCCAGCGCGGCGCGCACGCGATCGGCACAGCCGACATCGTGATCTGGGCGTCGAGCCTGGTCGACCAGCGCATCCTGGCCCACGCCAGCGAGCACGCGGAGATCGTCGACTCCGCGCAACTTCCGATGGAGGGCGTGCTGCCCTACTACGAGCGCGCGGCGCGAGAACTACTAACCGTCGCCCGGGTGCACTCCGGCGACCCCTCGCTTTGGGGCGCCGTCCAGGAGCAGCTCGAGCAGTGCGCCGAACTCGGCCTGGACACCGAGATCGTGCCCGGGGTGTCCAGCTTCACCGCGGTAGCCGCCGCCATCCAGCGCGAGCTGACCATCCCGGAGGTCGCCCAGTCGGTGATCCTGACCAGGCTCGGCGGCGGCAAGACACCGATGCCTCCAAAAGAGCGAGTAAGAGAGTTCGCCCGGCACGGCACCACGATGGCGCTGTTCCTGTCGGCCGCCCGGTCCGGCCAGCTGCAGGAAGAACTCCTCCAAGGTGGTTACCCAGAAGACACCCCGTGCGTGGTCGCCTACCAGGTGACCTGGCCGGACGAGCTGATCATCCGCACCAGACTCGACACCCTGGCCGCCACGGTCAAACAGCGCAAGCTCTGGAAGCACACGCTGGTGCTGGTCGGCCCGGCGCTACAAACAACGGGCACCCGTTCGCACCTGTACCACCCCGGCCACTTCCACGGGTATCGCAAGGCCGAACCCCAGGCCAGGAAGCAGCTCCGGGACACAAAGGGCAAAACATGACCCAGGATCCCGAGCTGCGCGAGCCGGACCTGCCGCGGACGGCCAAGGTGCGGAAGAAGGCGCTGCGCACCGGCTGGACCACCGGGACCTGCGCGTCCGCCGCGGCCAAGGCGGCCACCACCGCGCTGGACACCGGCGAGATGCTCCGCACCGTGGAGGTCGGCCTGCCCAGCGGTCAAAGGGTCAGTTTCCCGGTAGACACATGCACGCTGAGCGAAGACGCAACCCAGGCCCAGGCGGTCGTGGTCAAGGACGCTGGCGACGATCCCGACGTGACCCACGGCGCGCGGCTGACCGCCACCGTGCGCTGGCGCGGCGAGCCGGGCCTCGAGCTGGACGGCGGCGTGGGCGTGGGCGTAGTCACCAAGCCGGGCCTCGGACTCGAGCTGGGCGGCCCGGCCATCAACCCGGTGCCCCGCGCGATGATCACCCAGGCCGTCGGTGAGGCCGTCGACCTGGGCACCAAGGGCGTCACCGTGATCATCTCGGTACCGGACGGCGAGCGGATGGCGCGCAAGACCACCAACGCCAGGCTCGGCATCATCGGCGGGATCTCGATCCTCGGCACCACTGGCATCGTCCGGCCGTTCTCCACCGCGTCCTGGCGGGCCAGCGTGGAGCAGGCGATCTCGGTGCTGGCCGCCCAGGGCGAGGACACGGTGGTGCTGTGCACCGGCGGCCGCACCGAGAAGGGCGCCATGAGGCTCTTCCCGCAGCTACCGGAGGTGTGCTTCGTGGAGGTGGGCGACTTCACCGGCGCCGCGCTGCGCAGGGCGGCCGAGCACCACCTCAACCAGGTCGTCTTCGCCGGCATGGCGGGCAAGCTCACCAAGCTGGCCGCGGGCGTGCTGATGACCCACTACACCCGGTCCAAGGTGGACCTGGCCCTGCTGGCCGACATCACAAGAGCCGCAGGCGGTCCCGAGGACCTGGCCGAGCAGATAGGCAGCGCCAACACCGCCCGGCACGCGGCCGAACTCTGGGACCAGGCCGGCCTGCTCCCGGCGGCAGGCCGCGAGCTGTGCGCCCGCGCCGCCCGCGTGCTGAGCCGGTTCAGCGCCGAGGCAGGCGGCCCGGGAACGAAGCCCCCGCTGGTCCAGGTCATCATGGTCGACTTCACCGGCCAGCAGAAGATCGCCGAGGCCGCGGCATGAACAAGCAGGGCATGAACGTCACCGTGATCGGCTGCGACGGGCGCCCGTTCGGCCCCGACGCCACGAAAGCCCTGGCCGAGGCGCGAACGGTCATCGGCGCTCCCCGGCACCTGCGGGTCGCCCCCGTCCCACCGCATGCAGAACAACTAGAGCTCAGGCACCTGGACGAGGCTCTCGACGCCCTCAGCCAGCACCCAGGTCCCACCGTGGTGCTCGCCTCCGGCGACCCCGGCTTCTTCGGCATCGTCCGGGCCCTGCGCGCCCGCGGGATCACGCCGTACGTCATCCCGGCGGTCTCCTCGGTCGCGGACGCCTTCGCGAGAATCGGCCTGGACTGGGACGACGCCCTGGTCGTCTCGGCGCACGGCCGCGATCCGCAGAAAGCCCTCGCCGCCGCGCTGGCGCACCCCAAGGCGGCCATCTTGACCGCGCCGGGCACCGCCGCCGGCCTCGCGCGGGACCTGCACGCCGCGGGCAAGCAGGTCTACGCGGTCGAGCTCCTCGGCACCCCCGAGGAGAAGGTCAGCGTCCTGCCCGCGGAAACCGGCCTCGCCGACCCCAACATCCTCATCAGCCTCGACCAGCACGACACAGCCGGCCCGCCGCGCTGGCTGGCCGGCCACCCGGGCGCCCCGGACGGCTGGGCGCTGCCCGAGGACGCGTTCGAGCACCGCGACTCGATGATCACCAAGCCGGAGGTCCGCGCGCTCGTGCTGGCCCGCCTCGGCCCGGCTCCCGGCCGGACGATCTGGGACGTGGGCGCGGGCTCGGGGTCGGTGGCGGTGGAGTGCGCGCGGTTCGGCGCCTGGGTGATCGCGATCGAATCGGACCCCGCCCAGTGCGAGAAGATCCGCCGCAACGCCGAACGCCACCGCGTCCGCCTGCGCGTCCACCACGGCCGCGCCCCGGAGGCGCTCATCGGCCTGCCGCCCGCGGACGCGGTCTTCGCCGGCGGCGGCGACCACACCGTGCTGGCCGCCGCGATCCGGCTGGCGAGTCCGCGGACGGTCGTGGTCACGCTGGCCGCCGTGCAGCGGGTCGGCGAGACCGCCACCCTGCTCGCCGGGCAGGGCTACCGGGCCGACGGAGTCCAGCTCCAGGCCTCGCGCCTCAAACCGCTCCCGGGCGGTAACCACCGCCTGGCCGCGCAGAACCCGGTCTTCGTCCTCTGGGGCCAGCGATGATCGGCCTGGTCAGTGTGACGAAAGCGGGCCACGCCGCCGCCGAAAGGCTCGAAAAAGCCTGGAACCCTGATGCCGGTATCCGCCACTACGACGGCCCCGCATCCGATGCCCTGCCCCGCGCCTTCACCGAGTGCGACGCCGTCGTCTGCTTCCTCGCCGTCGGCGCGACGGTCCGGCTGCTCGCCCCGCTGCTGACCACCAAGCACGACGACCCCGCCGTGGTCTGCGTCGACGAGGCGCTGCGCTTTGCGGTCCCGGTGCTCGGCGCGCACTCCGGCGGCGGCAACGAGCTGGCCCGCCGGGTGGCCGCCACCCTGGGCGCCGAACCCGTCGTCACCACCGCCAGCGACGCCGCCGGCGGCGCGGGGCTCGATGATTTTGGCGCCGACCTGGGCTTCGCCATCGAGCCGGGCAGCGACCTTGCGGGAGTCGGCACCGCAATCCTGTCGGGCGAGCGTGTCACCTTTAGCGCCAGCCAGGAGTGGCCGCTCCCCGCCCTGCCCCCCAACGTCGTGCGCACCGACCGCCCGGAACCAGGCGTCCCCGCCGTCGTGGTGACCGACCAGACAACCCATAGGACCGAACGGGTCGTGCTCTACCGCCCCCCATCACTGCGTGTCGGCGTGGGCGCGAGCAAGGGCGCTTCCCCTGAGGAGATCGGCCAGCTCATCGACGACACGCTGCTGGAGGCGGACGTGTCACCCGGGTCCGTTCGGTATCTCGGTACGGCGGATGTGAAGTCGGACGAGCCCGGTTTGCTGGCGGCGGCGGCCGCACGCGGCTGGCCCGTGGTCACCTTCCTGGCCAGCCGGCTCGCCGCGGTACCGGTGCCCAACCCGAGCGAGGTGGTGCGGCGCGCGGTCGGCACGCCGAGCGTCGCCGAGGCGGCGGCGCTGATCGAGCCGGGCTCGGTGCTGCTGGCCGCCAAGCGGGCCAGCGCGCACGCCACGGTGGCGGTGGCCCGGGCCCGGCCGCGGGGCCGGCTGGCGGTGATCGGGATCGGGCCCGGCGCCCGGGACCTGATGACCCCGCGCGCAGTGGCCGAACTGCGCCGCGCTGCCGTGGTCGCCGGGCTCGACGCCTACCTGGAGCAGGTCGCCGACCTGCTCAGGCCGGGGACGACGGTGCTGGCCAGCGGCCTGGGCGCGGAGCAGGAGCGGGCCGCCGCGGCGGTGGCACAGGCCCGGGCCGGGCGGGCGGTCGCGCTGATCGGGTCCGGCGACGCGGGTGTCTACGCGATGGGCAGCCCGGCACTGGAGCTGGCGGGCGAGGAGATCGACGTGACCGTGGTGCCCGGGGTGACCGCGGCGCTGGCCACGGCCGCGGTGCTCGGCGCGCCGCTCGGCCACGACCACGTCATGATCTCCCTGTCCGACCTGCACACGGCCTGGCCGGTGATCGAGCGCCGGGTCACCGCCGCGGCCGAGGGGGACCTGGTGACCTGCTTCTACAACCCGGCCAGCCGCAAACGGGACTGGCAGCTGCGCCGGGCGCTCGAGCTGCTGGCCGCGCACCGGCCGCCGGGCACGCCGGTCGGCTGGGTCCGGGACGCCAGCCGGCCCGGCCAGGCCGCGTCGCTCAGCACGCTGGCCGAATTCGACCCCGCGGTAGCGGATATGCACACGCTGGTCGTGGTCGGCTCGTCGCGCACCCGGGTGCAGGCCGGCCGGATGGTGACCCCGCGGGACTACCGGTGGGCCGAGTCGTGAGCGTCGTCGTCACCAGCGAGTGCCGCGGCTGCGGCGCGTGCCTGCTGAGCTGCCCCGAGCACGCGATCCGGCCCTTCGGGGGACCCCTGGTCGTGCTCGGTGAGCTTTGCACTCAATGCGGCGAGTGCGTCGAAGTCTGTCCGGCGGACGCGATAGAGATGACGATATGACCGAGGTGCACCCCATAGAGGCCGAGTCGTACCGGATCCTGCGGTCCCGGATCGACCTGAGCGCGCTGCCCCCGCTGACCCGGGCGGTGACCGAGCGGATCATCCACGCCACCGCCGACTTCGACTACGTCACCGACCTGGTCTGCGACGAGATGGCGCTGGCCGCCGGGGTGGCGGCGCTGCGCCGCGACGCGCCGGTCATCGCGGACGTGGCCATGGTCGCCTCCGGTATCACCGGGTACCCGGTGATCTGCAAGATCGGCGACTCGCTGAGCGCCCGGCTGGCGCGCACCGCGAACATCACGCTCAGCGCGGCCGCGGTCCGGCTGGCGCACGGCGAGGCCGGCCCCGGCGCCATCTGGCTGGTCGGCTGCGCGCCGACCGCGCTGGCCGAGATCATGACCAGGGAAGTCGAGCCCGCCCTGGTCATCGGCGTCCCGGTCGGGTTCGTCGGCGCGGCCGACGCCAAGGACAGCCTGCGGGCCAGCGGCCTGCCGGCGCTGAGCAACATCTCGGAGAAGGGGGGGTCCGCGGTGGCGGTCGCGGCGTTCAACGCCCTCCTGCGGATAGCCTCCAAACCCGAGAAGGAATCCTCATGACGCTCCCTCCGCTCCTGCTGGCCGCGCACGGCACCCGTGATCCGGCCGGGGTCGCGGCTTTCCGCGCGCTTGCCACGCGGGTAGCGGACCTAGCCGGCCGGGACGGTACCCAGGTCGCGGGCGGCTTCATCGAGCTCTCCGCGCCCGCGCTGCGGGAGGCCGTGAGCCTTCTCGCCAGCACCTCGCCCGCTCGTCTCGCCGCCGTGCCGCTGATGCTGTCCGCGGCCGGGCACGCCAAGGGCGACATCCCCGCCGCGCTGGCCCGCGAGCGCGCCCGTCACCCCGGCTTGACCTGGACGTATGCCCGCCCCCTCGGGCCGCACCCCGCGCTCCTCGACCTGCTGGCCGACCGGATCGCCGCGGCCAGCGGCCCCGGCACCCCCGCCGTGCTCCTGGTCGGCCGCGGCTCCACCGATCCCGATGCCAACGCGGACGTGGTCAAGACCGCCCGGCTGCTCTGGGAGGGCCGGGACTACCCGCTGGCCGAGACCGCCTTCGTCTCGCTGGCCCGGCCGGACGTGGCCGAGGGGCTGGAGCGGTGCCGCCTGCTTGGCGCCCGGCGGATCGTGGTGGCCAGGTACTTCCTGTTCCCGGGCGTGCTGCCGGACCGGGTGGCCGAACAGGCCGCCGCCTACGCCGCCGCGCATCCGGAGCTTGAGATAGAGTGCACCGACGTATTCGGCGACTGCGACGAGATCGCCGCGCTGGTCTGGGAGCGGTACCACGAGGCACTGGCCGGGGACATCCGGATGAACTGCGACGTGTGCGTGTACCGGATCGCGATGCCGGGGTTCGAGCACCGCGTCGGCGAGCCCCAGCATCCGCACGACCACCCCCACGACCATGTCCACTATCACCCCGACCCCCACCCCCACGCCCATGGCTGAGGGGTACTCGCAGGAGCAGCGCGACGCCGTCTACCGGGTGATCGCCGAGCGGCGGGACGTGCGCCAGGGCTTCCGGCCCGACCCGGTGCCGCCCGAGGTGCTCGGGCGGGTGCTCGCCGCGGCCCACCAGGCGCCGTCGGTGGGCTTCTCCCAGCCGTGGGACTTCATCGTGATCACCGACCGGGCCCGGCGGGAGCGGGTCGCGGCGCTGGCCGGACGGCACCGGGACGCGTTCGCCGCGGACCTGCCCGGCGCCCGGGCCCGCGCGTTCGACCGGCTGAAGATCGAGTCCATCCTGGACACGCCGGTCAACATCGCGGTCAGCTGCGACCGGACCCGCGGCGGCCGGCACACGCTGGGCCGGGCCACCCAGCCGCGGACCGCGGACTTCTCCAGCGTGCTCGCGGTGGCGAACCTGTGGCTGGCCGCCCGGGCCGAGGGCCTGGGGGTCGGCTGGGTGAGCTTCTTCGACGAGCGCGAGCTCGCCGCCGAGCTCGGGCTGCCCGCGCACGTGGAGGTCATCGCCTATCTGTGCGTCGGCTTCGTGGACCAGTTCGCGCCCGAGCCGGAGCTGGCGACGGCTGGCTGGGCGCGGCGCCGGCCGTTGTCGTGGGCGGTGCACGCCGAGGAGTTCGGCCGCCGCGCAATGCCAGGGGAGGAACCAGTGGACCAGCTCGCCGACGTGCTCGCCGCGATCGCGCCGCCCGACGCCGAGGCGATGGCGGCCGCGCGGGAGCGGCAGGACCGGATGACCAAGCCGCGCGGCTCGCTCGGCGCGCTCGAGGACGTGTCCGTGCGGCTGGCCGGGCTGGCCGGCGGCTGCCCGCCGCCGCTGCCCGAACCGGCCTGCGTCGCCGTGTTCGCCGCCGACCACGGCGTGCACGCCCAGGGGGTCACCCCGTGGCCGCAGGAGGTGACCGCCCAGATGGTGGCCAACTTCCTGGCCGGCGGGGCGGTGGTCAACGCGTTCGCCGCGCAGGCCGGGGCCGAGGTCACCGTGGTCGACATCGGGGTGGCCGCTGACCTTGAGCCGGTCCCCGGGCTGCTGCCGCGCAAGATCGCCCGCGGCACCGCGGACTTCACCGAAGGCCCCGCGATGACCCGTGACCAGGCCATGCAGGCCCTGGTGACCGGTATGGAGGTCGCCCGCGACCTGGTCGCGGCGGGCAACCGGTGCCTGGTCACCGGGGACATGGGCATCGCCAACACGACGGCGTCCGCCGCGCTGATCTGCGCCTTCACCGGCGCGGACCCCGCGGATGTCACCGGCCGGGGCACCGGGATCGACGCGGCCACCTACGCGAGGAAGATCGACGTCGTCTGCCGTGGCCTGGACCGGCACCAACCCGGCTTCCCCGACCCGGCCGATCCCGTCGGCGTCCTGGCGGCGTTCGGCGGCTTCGAGCACGCCGCCCTGGCCGGGTTCATCCTCGGTGCGGCCGCCCTGCGGGTGCCGGTGATCCTGGACGGGGTCATCGCGGGGGCGGCCGCGCTGGCCGCGGTGGCCCTGGCCCCCGACGCCACCGCCGCCTGCTTCGCAGGTCACCGCAGTGCCGAGCCTGGACATGCGGTTACGCTTAGCTATCTGGGGCTGCGTCCGCTCGTGGACCTGGGGCTGCGGCTCGGCGAGGGTACCGGCGCGCTGCTGGCCTTGCCGCTGGTGCAGAGCGCGGCGCGGGCGCTGCGTGACGTCGCCACCTTTGATTCTGCGGGTGTGGCGGAGAAAAGCTAATCGAAGGAACCATGGACCCGTACCTGCTGGGGCTCCGCCTAGAGGGCCGCCGCGTCGTCGTCGTGGGCGGGGGAGCGGTCGCGTCCCGGCGGGTCCCCGCCCTGCTCGACGCAGGCGCCGACGTGCTGCTGGTATCCCCGAAGGTCGCCGCGTCGCTGGAAGACCTGGCCGCGGCCGGCCGGATCCGCTGGGAGCCGCGGGGTTACCGGCCCGGCGACTGCAGCGGGGCCTGGCTGGTCTGCGCCTGCACGGACGACCCCGAGGTCAACGCCGCCGTCGCGGCCGCGGCCGAGGCCCAGCGGACCTGGTATGTCCGCGCCGACGACGCCGGGGCGTCGGCCGCCTGGACGCCGGCCAGCGGTCAAGCGGCCGGTATCCGCGTCGCCGTGCTCAGTGTCGACCCGAAGCGGGGCGACCCCCGGCACAGCGCCGCGATCCGCGACGCCGTCGTCGCCGACCTCCAGTCCGGCCGGCTCAGTGCCCGCCACGGCCGCCGTCACCCCGCCGGGGTCGCGATCATCGGCGGCGGGCCCGGCGACCCCGGCCTGATCACGGTGCGCGGGCGGCAGCTGCTCGCCGAGGCCGACGTGGTGCTCACCGACCGGCTGGCGCCCCGCTTGCTGCTCGACGAACTGCGCGACGACGTGGAGATCATCGACGCGGGCAAGATCCCGTACGGCCGGGCCATGGCCCAGGAGCACATCAACGCGGCGCTAGTCCGCCACGCCCAGGCCGGCCGCTTCGTGGCCCGGCTCAAGGGCGGCGATCCGTTCGTGTTCGGGCGGGGGGCCGAGGAGGTCCTGGCCTGCCTGCGCGCCGGGGTCCCGGTCACCGTGGTGCCCGGCGTCACCAGCGCGGTGGGCGTGCCGGCCAGCGCCTGGGTGCCGGTGACCCACCGCGGCGTCGCGCAGGAGTTCCACGTCGTGTCGGTACACGTCGCGCCCGGCGACGAGCGGTCCACGGTGAACTGGGAACTGCTCGGCGGTAGTTCGGGGACGCTGGTGCTGCTGATGGCGGTAGAGCGGATCGGGGCAGTAGCGGACGAACTGTTGCGATACGGACGCAGTCCGGATACTCCCGTTTCGGTAATCGCAGACGGTACTCTGCCGACGCAGCGCACAATTAACTCAACACTGGAACAAGTGGAAAGCCGTGTAGCAGAGGAGGGGGTCCGGCCGCCCGCTATCGTCGTGGTGGGCGACGTAGTGAGCGTCGCGGCGGAGATCACGGAACTCATGCACCATGTAACCGCCTGACGAACGGGATAAACTCCGCGTGCCAAGGCGATCGAGCTGGCGGATCCCCGCCCACCCCACGAGACTCCAAGAAGCCCCTGACCTGCCCGCCGGGGGCTCCGCGGGGGTTTTGAGAGGATATTACAGCGATGGAAGGTCAGGGCGTGGCAGCGTCATCGGCGTCTGCCGTCGGCAGACAGGGCAAATACGGCCCTGCCGAGACCCATGTGACCAGTGACATCACGCGCGGTGGTGAGGGCCGGGGGCGTAATGGGGATGACAGTCACGTGATGATGGGACCAGGTCACCCAGAGGCATCTTCCCAGGATGACGGCATGCCGCAAACGCCGGATTCCTCCCCGCCCCTACCACCGCCGGATTCCTCCCCGCCGCCCCCACCGCCGGATTCCTCCCCGTCGGCCGGGGGACAGGCGCGCCCGCCGGCCGGGGGACAGGCATCCCGGGAGCCGGAAGGGCGATCAGCCCAGGAGCCCGAAGGGCAATCACCCCAAGGGGCTCAGGCGGAATTCTCGTCTCAGCAGATTAAATCGGACAAAGCGGATAACATTGGTGATCCTGATCGAAACAATAACGTTGTCGCAAGGGATGAGAATACGGGCCACAACAAGACCGCGGCCGGCCTCGCGCCCTCCGCGGTAGACGCTCCCGCGGCAAATAGCCCCGCGGCAGACGACTCCGGCGAGCCCAAGACGGTTCAGTTCGCGGCCATACCGTCCGAGGACCCGGAGTCCGGTCCCGCCGAGCCCGCGACTTCTCCGGACACCGCGCCCCCCGCAATGACCGGCGAGCCGGAGACGGTTCAGTTCGCGGCCATCCCGCCCGAACCCCCGCAGACCGTGCCCGAACTCCCGCAGACCGTCGTGGTTCCCGAGTTCCCGGAAACGGTCGTGGTTCCCGAACCCCCGCAAACGGTCATTGTTCCCGAGTTCCCGCAGACCGTCGTGGTTCCCGAGCCCGTCGTCCGTCCGGCGGCCCGCGAGCCCGCCACCGCTTCCGAGCCCGATACCGCTTCCGAGCCCGCTACCGGCTCCGAGCCCGCTGCCGGCTCCGAGCCCGCTACCGGCTCCGAGCCCGCGGAAGCAGAGCCCGAAGCCCAGCCGGCCCCCGCCTCGCCCGCGCCCGCGACGGTGGCCGCCTCGGCCCGGAACCCTGAACCTCAGGTAACCCAGGCACCCCAGGGGCACGCCCGGGTCGACGCGCGCCTGCTCGAGGCGGCCCTGCTCAACCTCAGGAAGCGGATCGCCGCCATCCCCCTGGTCTTCCAGATCTCCGGCTCCGCCGAGGTCAAGACCGAACGCGGCAAGCTCCTCAGCCAGATCGACGACTACCTGCTGCCCCGGGTGCGCCGCTCCGCCGCGCCGGTCCTGGTCGCCCTGGTCGGCTCCACCGGCGCCGGCAAATCCACGCTGGTGAACAGCATCGTCGGCGCGCCCGTGAGCGCCACCGGGGTGCGCCGCCCGACGACGAACAGCCCGGTGCTGGCCTGCCACCCGGACGAGATCGACTGGTTCGCCGAGAACAACTTCCTGCCCACCCTGCCCCGGGTCAGGCAGGAAGGCCTGGCCAGGCCCGGCCGGGACGGGCTGCTCGTGCTCGCGGCCAGCGAGGGCATGCCGCGCGGCATCGCGCTGCTCGACACGCCGGACATCGATTCGGTGGTGCAGGCGCACCACGAGTTCGCCTTGCAGTTCCTCGACGCCTCGGACCTGTGGCTGTTCATGACCAGCGCCAGCCGGTACGCCGACGGGCCGGTCTGGGAGATCCTGCAGCACGCCCGGGACCGCAAGGCCTCCCTCGGCGTGGTCCTGTCCAGGATCCCGCAGGCCTACCGGACCGAACTCGTCGACCATTTCAACGCCATGCTCGACGCGAACGGGATCGGGGCGGCGGACCGCTTCGTCATCCAGGAGACCCCGCTGATCGACGGGATGCTCCCGACCGACGCCTACCAGCCGGTCCGTGACTGGCTCGCCGACACCGCCGCCCGGTCCGACCGCCGGGTCGCGGTGCTGTCCCGGACCATGTCCGGCGTGCTCGACACGTTCAAGTCCCGGGTCCCGGCCATCGCCGCGCATGTCGAGGCGCAGGTCGTGCTGCGGGCGCAACTCCGCCGGGCGGCCGAGGCGGCATACGAGAACGCCTTCGCCGAGGCCAGCGGCGGCCTGAAGGACGGCACCCTGCTCCACGGCGAGGTCCTGGCCCGCTGGGAGGATTGCATCGTCGGCGGTGAGCTGCGGCCGCGCCGGGGCGGGGCGAAGGCGGCCAGGGGCGTAGCCAGGAAGGGCAAGCGGGCACGCCGCGGGCCCTCGCGGTCGGCGGCGCTGAACGCCGCGCTCCGTTCGGCCATCGAGTCCTACATCGTGTCCATCGCGGACCGGGCGGCGGAGGCCGTCGAGGGGGACTGGCGCGCCGATCCGGCCGGGGCCGTGCTGCTCGCGGACGCGACCGCCGAGCGCGCCCGCGACGTGCGCGCGAAGCAGGTGTTCGAGTCGGTCTTCGGGCCCGCCGGGCAGAGCGGCGGCGGCGACCTCACCGACATGGACATCAAGACCGCCGACATGATCAGCGCCGCCGACGCCGCCAAGTCCTCGGTATTCAGCCGCTCCTCCCCGGACCTGGCCCTGCGCTCCGCGCGAGCGGTCGGCGCGTGGCAGGATCACCTGACCCGGCTGGCCGAGGGGGAAGATCTGCGGCCAGCGGTCCGGCGCGTCTCGTTTGACGAGGAAGCGCTGAGCCTGGTGGTCTTGGTGGCGATGCTCGGCGAGGCCGTGCCCGCCGGGGTAGGGCCCGCCGCGGCTGCGACGCCGGGCGCAGCCGGCGGCAGCAGCGTCTACACCGAGCCCCGGGAGATGCTGACGTCGGTGTTCGGCGCGGTGATGCTGACCGAGATCCTGGCCAAGGCGCGCGCCGACCTGACCGAACGGGTCCGGCTGCTCCTGGATGAGGAACTGGTCAGGTTCGTTGAGGTGATCGACGCGGCCGGGGACTGCGACGACGTCGCGGCCATCCGGCTCTACCAGGCGGAATTCTCGCTCGAGGCGGTTAGGTGACAGCGAACACGATCGGGGTGAGCGGGCTGGCGCATTCGCGGCTGCCCGCCAGGCTTACCTCGCTCCAGGAGCTGACCAAGATCGGATCAGCCAGGACCGGATCCGAAGGGTTCAGCCAGGAACTTCTCACCGAGGCGGAAGCGTTGCTGCGGCGGTCGGGCGAGCGGATGCGGATGTCCGCCTCGCACACCGTGGTGGCCCTGGCGGGCGGCACAGGCAGCGGGAAGTCCTCGCTGTTCAACGCCCTGGCCGGGGCGAACTTCTCGCCCGCGGGCGTGACCAGGCCGACCACCAAGCACTCGCACGCCTGCGTCTGGGGGATGGAGGGGGCCGCCCCGCTGCTGGACTGGCTGGGTGTGCAGCGGCGTCACCGTTACGCCAGGGCGAGCGCCCTGGATGAGGGCGAGGCGTCGCTGACCGGGATGCTCCTGCTCGACCTGCCCGACCACGACTCGGTGGTCACCGGGTCGGCGGCGCTGGTCGACCGCCTGGTCAAGATGGCCGACATGCTGGTCTGGGTGCTCGACCCGCTGAAATACGCGGACGCATCCGTGCACCGGCGCTACCTGGTGCCGCTGGCCGGGCACGCCGCGGTGACCACCGTGGTGCTCAACCAGGTTGACACGCTCAGCCCCGACCAGGCCGACGACTGCCGGTCCGACCTGCGCAGGCTGCTCGACGCCGAGGGCCTGACCGAGATCCAGGTCCTGGTGACCTCGGCGACCACCGGCGCCGGCCTCGACGAGCTGCGCCGGGTGCTGGCTAGCGCGGTGGCCGTCCGCCAGGCCGCCTCGGAAAGGATCACGGCGGACATCGACGCCCTGCTGGAGCGGTTCGCGGTGTACGCCGGGGCTTCGGTGCCCGGCTGGCTGCCCCCGGCGTCCCGGGCGCCCGCGCTGGCCGTGTCCCCCACGGCGGCTCCGACCCTTCAAGCCCTTCAATCCCTTGAAACGGAGTCGGCTCCCGCCCAGGTTCCGACCCGGCCGCCGTGGGAGCTGGATGACGGCGGCGAGAGCGAGAGCAACGGGCGGGTCGGCGCGGCCGACTGGCAGCCCTGGCAGACGGCCGCGGCGCCGGCCAAGCCGGTCTCCTCCGCCCGGCCGCCGTGGGAAGACGCCACCCCGAACGGCAACGGCGCCGAGAAGGTCACCGAGGATCCCGCGATCTACGTTCCCGCCGGTCCGGTCGGCACGCTGACCGGGGCGTTCGCGAAGGCCGCCGGCGCGGCGGCGGTGACCGAGACGCTGAACGGCGTGCGCGAGCGCAGCGCCGCCGGTTACATCGGCTGGCCGCCCGCCCGGCTGGCCGCCCGCCTGCGTGGCCAGGCACCGGCGCACAAGCTCATGGCCAGCGACGCGGGGCACGTCGGGCAGGCGCAGCGGTCCGACATCGACAACGCGATCAACGTGTTCGCCAACGAGGTGGGCGGCTCGCTCCCCGAGCCCTGGTCGCGGACCGTGCGGGCGGCGGCGCGCTCCCGGGCCGACGAGGCCCAGTCGGCGCTCGGCACGGCGGTCACCGAGGGCCTGCCGCCGCGTGGCAAGGTGACGAGCTGGTGGCGGCTGATCGCGCTCGCCCAGTGGCTCCTGGTGGCGCTGACGCTGGTCGGCCTGATCTGGATCGTGCTCATCCTCGCGATCGGCGGGCCCAGCGGGCCAAACCAGAAGTCGTCCCTGATCAACGACGTCTCCCTGGCTCCGTGGCTCGGGGTCATGGTGGTGGCGCTGCTGCTGCTCGGCTGGCTGATCTCGTCGTGGTGCCAGAACATGGTCGTCCTCGCCGCGGATCGCGAACGCGAGCAGGCGGTCCGCGACATCCTGGCCCGCATCGCCGCCGTCACCAACGACCTCGTGGTGGTACCGGTCGGCCGCGAGCTCAGCGACTACGAGCACTACCGCACCGAACTCGCCGCCGCCCGCGACAGCTAGCTGTTGCGGGGCATGACGTTGGTGACAGGCCGGTCGGGTTGAGGTAGCGCCGTTCCGTCCGGCTGCCCGCACAGGATGGGCGACGGACCCTTGCAGCGGCCTTCCACCTGCCTGGCCGTTCCAGCCCGTCATTCGTCTCACAGCCCCTCCTGTGATGCGGCCGGGCGACGGGGGCGTTTACACATTCCGATATAGGCATATGATGGTTGCCATGGCACGAGCGGCGACGACCTCGGACGCGTTCAACGCGATCGCCGAGCCGCAGCGGCGGGAGATCCTGGTCCTGCTGCAGGGCGGCGAGCGGCCGGTGACCGAGCTGGCGCGGGATCTGGGGATGAGCCAGCCGCAGGCGTCCAAGCACCTGCGGGTGCTCCGGGAGGTCGGGCTGGTGCGGGTCCGCGGGGCGGGCAAGCAGCGGCTGTACGGCCTG
>WNGL01004089.1_pt1 | contig 19960 bp, 12 predicted proteins | sample 5400591 | NCBI WGS metagenome assembly WNGL01 (sample SAMN13153377, study PRJNA577476) | soil metagenome | isolation source: 80 cm soil or saprolite under Garry oak tree replicate 1 | place: USA:California | collected 2016-06-15 | reverse complement strand
TCATAGCGAACTCCGACTATCGCGTTCGCCCGGAGAGCTCGAGCGTGTTGTAGCAGAAGGTCGTAAGCCTGCTCGCGGGCTTGCTCGCACATCTCAGCATATGCGCCAATCTGCCCACCAACGATTTGCTTGAGGCCGCCCAGAAAGCCCTGGCCGAGAGTTGGCGATCGTACCACGATGCCGCGAACCACACCCTTGTATTCGCTGATGCGATAACCATCAAACGAGAACGTCGTAGTAGTCTGCAGCGTCTCTTCCATCCTGGCTCCCGGTTCTGAAGTTCTCGATTGTGAAACAAGGATTGGTCGCCGCCTAACGGCCCGCGCTTAAGCTGCTGGTGACGTGCCCGCCGGCGCAATGGGAGTGGACGACAGTCCGTCGGCTGCCCGGTTGGCTGGCGAATTCCACTTGACCGTCGTCGCCGCTTGGGCCACGTTAGCCCTCGTCCCGAAGCTTGACGACATTCCCCTCTACCCTGGAGCCGTGGCGCACATGACCGAGGTTGCCGGCATGGGTCGCTCGACGCGAGGGCTATGCAATAGCCTGCGTCACCTCCTGTACCTCGCCGTGATGGCCGTCGCGTGGCACGGTGCGGCGCGGGGCCAGAGCCCCGCGGACGTGCAAGCGGCCCGGGAAACCGAGCTCCCCGGCCTGCGATTGGTGGGTGTCAGGGACGTCGACTACCACCTGGGCACGCTGGGCATCCGGATCGGCTACGTGGAACAGGATGTGAGACCCGGCAGCGGCCGCTACTTCTGCGGCGCGCTCACCCTTGACCGCGGCGCCACCGCTGCCGAACCCGTTGCGGCGGCCCTCACCCGGTTGCCCTACCTCTCGGTCCGCAAGCTGGGGTTGCGCTACGTGATTCTCTGCGGTGGCGCAAAGGCGGGCGACCGGCCCATCGGTGGGATCCCCGTGCCCCCGCTCGATCTCCTCATGCTCGACGTGGGCGCGAGCGGCAACGCGGCGTTCCTGCAGGCGGTCACGCTGCATGAGCTGTACCACATGGCGGAGATCCGCTTTAACACGCTCTACGACGCGGACTGGGGCCGGGAATTCACCGGCTACTCGAATGGCTACGCCCCGGACCTGCTGAAAGGCGCGATGGGCAGCGGCAAACCGGGATTCCTCAACGCGTACGCGGAGACGTTCCCCCACGAGGATCGGGCTGAGCTGTTTGCTGCGCTGCTGCTCAAGCCCGGAGACGTCCTGACCCAGATCCGCGCGACGCGTGACTCGGTGTTGCGGCGCAAAGTGCTGTACGTGGACCAGAAGTCCGAGCGCCTGCTCGCGCTCAAGCTCGCGCCCGACGGTCTGTGATCGCTGAACCGCCGCGGCTTGTTAGGCCCCACCTTCCCTCACGGTGCGGGCAGACGCGTTAGACTGCCAGGCGATCAACTCCCAGCCGCGAGCGCCGCGGCGGTACACGGCCAGATACCGAACGCCGAACGCGCGGATTGGCCTTGAGCTTCAACTCGCATCGCCGAGCGGCCCGTGACGACCGCGCTTGAGCCCAAGACCCGCACCTCGCGTGCCTCGGGAGCGATGGACGCGTACCGAAGGGTGCCGCTCCCCAGAAGCTGGAGGAACTCCGCCCTCGTGTTCTGGACGCCGTCCGTGTGGGCGTAGGTAAGATTGGGGGCGAGGAGAAGCGTGAGCGCGCCGGTATCAGCATGCACCATGGCCGCGAACCGCCGATCCTCGATCGCAAGCACTTGTCGGATGGACGCGCTATCGACTTGTGCTGCGGACGGAAGCGGCCACAGCACGCACAGATCAAGGAGCATAAGACGCGCTTTCAAGGCGCGCAAACGTGGTCCCCCTCCCCGCCGGCGCCCTACTCCTTCGGTGTCAGCAGCTCCTGGTACGGCGGGTAGTCACGCAGCGACCAGAGCGACGGGTAGAGGTGCATGACCCCGCCACGCGGATACCCTTGAGCGAACGCCTCCTGCACCAGCGCGACCGCGGTGTCACGCTCGCCCAGCACGGCGTGGATCCGGGCCCGCCACATCGTGTTCCTGCCGTAGAGATACCGGGGGCTCATGCCTTGCAGCGTCCGGTCGGCGTGCAACGCGTCAGCACGCCGCTGCTCGCGCGCCGCAACGATTCCCAGAAATCCCTGAAAGGTCAACGGACCGGGCGAGTCGCCGGTGATGACACCGATCCATCGCATGGTGGCGTAGTCGGGCGGGCCCGACGCCCGCTCCGACGCGAGCTCCTCGAGCAGACGCCGCGTGTCGTCCACCCGTCCCCCGATGTAGTACGCGAGGGCGAGACGAAACCGGTTGGCCTGTGAGTGCGCCTCCTCGGCCGGCCGGCCTTCCAGCCACCGCACCGCCCACGCGCCCGCGGCCGGGGCGTCCGCCCGGTGATCGTGCGCCGCCAGCTCGAGCGCCGCGATCAGGGCGATGTCGGCCGGGGACCAGCCCGGCTGTGGCGGGAAGCTCGGCGCCTCCACCAGCCGCTCGTTGATGTCGGCGGCCTGCCCCAGCGCGGCGAGCGCCCGGACCTCGGCCGCGAGCACGGCAAAGTCGACGGGGTGGCGCCGCCGCCCTTCGCGCGCCTCCTTCAGCTCGCGGCGGTGATCGCCCACCAGATGGTGGCCGAACGTCAGGTAGAACCAGTAGACCGACCAGCCGCGGAACAGGCCGCGATCGGGCCCGAGCGCCGTCAGGGCCGCGATCATTTCGCGCGGGCGATTGAGCGCCAGCGCGCACTGCGCCACCAGCCACAGCGTCTCGGAGTTCGGCGCGATGACGGCCATCTCGCGTGCGGTTTCGAGCGCTCGCTGCCGGTCGCCCTGGGTCTGGGCGAGTACCCAGGTGAGGTAGTGTTGGTCGAGCGGAGACAGGCGCCCGGGCGAGCGCTCCACCGCGTGCCCGATCGAGTCCGCCGTGGCGAACTCCCCCAGGTCCATGTGCTCGTGCGCCGCAAAGATCAGCGGGAGCCGGAAGGTGGTGTCTTCCTGTGCGGCGCGCCTGAAGTGACCGATCGCGCCGCGCGAGTCGAACTGCACCATGCGGTCGAGGCCCTGGATGAACTCCTGGTATGCCGCGAAGGTCGGAGGCTGGCCGGCCGTCTTGGCCCACAAGCTCAGCCGCGTGTCGAACAGGGTCGCGAGCGTGGCCATCACTCGCTGCCGCACGGCTTCCACGGCGACGAGCGGCTGCGCGATCGGCCCCGCCACCGGCTCGAGCGCGCGCAACACGGTGCCGTCTTTCGCGGCCGAGATCTGCACCTGGAACCGGATGCTGTCCGCCTGGCGGTAGAACGCCCCGGAGACCACGGTCCCGGCGCCCGTTTCGCGCCCCAGCGTCTGAATCCCGGCGGCATCGAGGTGACTGTGGCCGTGCTCGCCCGCCGCGACCGAGGACTTCATCACCGACATGGACGACACGACCTCGACCAGGCCCGTCTGAGCGAGGCCCTGCGTCACCCAATCGGCCGCCATGTGGCCGACGTTGTCGAGCGAGCCGTCCCCCGTATGGTTCTCGAGCACCGCCACCACGACCCGTCGGTCGTTGAGTTGCGGCCCGCGACTGGCCAACAGCAGCACCGCGGCCGCGGCGCCGAGCAGTGTGACCGCGCCCGCGAGGAGGAGCGCCTTTCTCCGTCCCCACCGGCCGGCGAAGACGCCGCGCGTCGGCACGCTCGCCCGATAGGCCGGCGCCCCGAGCGCGGCCGCGAACTCGTTCACAGTGGGGAACCGGTCGTCGGGCAGTGGGGCGAGGGCCCGGGAGATCGCGTGCTTTACGGCCCGCGCGACCCCCGCCTGGGACCCCTGCAGCGCTTTGCTGGTCTCGAGCGCCGTCCAGTTGTGCACCCGGCGTTCCGTCATGCTCGCCACCGGTGGCTCGCCTGCCAGCATCTCGAACAGCACGCAGCCGAGGCTGTAAATGTCGGTCCGCGCGTCGAGGTCCCCCAGGGCCATCGCCTGCTCCGGGCTCATGTAGCCGGGCGACCCGATCGGCTGGCCGGCCTGGGTGAGCGTCAGGCTGCCGGCGGCGCTGATGGCGCGCGCGATGCCGAAGTCGGCGACGATCGCGTGGTTCCCCGACAGCAAGATGTTTTCGGGCTTGATGTCCCGGTGAATGATCCCCCGTGCATGGGCGAAGGCGAGCGCGTCGGCGACGTCGCGCGCGATGTGGAGCGCCGCCTCGAGCGGGAGCGTCCGCTCCTCGAGCAGCCGATGCCGCAGCGATTCTCCCTCGACGTACGGCATGACGTAGTAGAACAGCCCGTCCACTTCCCCGGCCGAGAAGATCGGCACGATGTGCGGATGACTGAGATTGGACGAGAGGTCCACCTCGCGAATGAACCGCTCCCGCAACAGGCGGGTGGACACCTGCGGATCGAGCACCTTGATCGCCACCCGGCGGTGGGGGTGCTGCTCCACCGCCAGGAACACCCGGGCCATGCCCCCCGCGCCGATCTCGCGTTCGACGTCGTAATTGGGCGCCAGCCTGGCGCGCAAGGTCTCGAGTACGTCGACCATGCGCGCAACTTAGCGCGCCCTCGTCGAGCGGGCGAGCGCGGGCCCCTGGCCGATTCCGTCCCGCGAGCTAGAATCTCTTGGTGAACAGCGGTGGTTCTGTGCGGAGCTCCCCCTACCTGCGGCTGGCAGCGTACTACGTGCTGCTCGGCCTCGCCGTATGGCTGTTGATCAGGTTCGTACCCGCCATTCCGCAGCTGCTCGAGCGCTTCCGAGAGATCACCGTGCTGGGGGCCGCGGCCAGTCGCGGTCGCAATATCGAGGAGGCGACCACGGCGGCGGCAAGCCTCTCCCAGGGTCAGTGGGCGTTCGTCACCTTCCTGTCGATGTTGACGGCCCTGCTGGTCGTGCTGCCGGTCTCGTGGGTGTACATGATCACCAAGCAGCGCTCGGGATACGACCAGTCGGTCGTGCAGACCGTCATCATCCTGCCGATGACGGTGGCGGCGACGGTGATTCTGGTGCAGAACAGCCTGGCGCTCGCCTTCACGCTCGCCGCGATCGTCGCGGCGGTCCGGTTTCGCAACACCCTCAAGGATACGAAGGACGCGGTCTACATCTTCCTCGCGCTCGCGGTCGGCGTCGCCGCCGGCGTCTTCGCGCCCACGGTCGCGGCGGTGATGTCCATCATGTTCAACATCGTCGTGCTCGCGCTGTGGGAGCTGAACCTTGGGAACATCTACGCCGACCAGCGGGGGGGACGCACGCCGGCCCTGCCCCCCGCCGAGGCGCTGCTCGGTCCACGCCGGCGGGCCTCCGCCGCGCTGGCCGTCGGGGACCCGGACCTGCTGGCGGCCCTCGCGCCCCACGAGCTCGAGGAGGTCGCGGACCGCGCCGCTCGCCTGCAGGCCTACGTGATGGCCCGCTCGGGCGACAAAAAACAGGACCGGTTCAACGGCGTTCTGCTCGTTCACACGACGCAGCCCGAAGCGGCTCAGCGCGTCATCGAGGAGCTGCTGCAACTCCAGTCGCGGCGGTGGCGGCTGGCGGAAATCGTGCCGGCCGAGCAAGGCCGGTCGACGCTCGAGTACCTGCTCCGGCTGCGGGACGAGTTCCTGCCCGCGACCCTGCTCGACGCCCTCAAGGGGCGCGGCACTCCCCCCATCGACGCCGCGGAGTACCGCTCGCTCCGCGGACTCAAGAAGCACAAAGGAGAGTGATGGTTCGGGCGTGGCGGCTCGCCGCGGTGGCGTGGTTGTGCATCGGCCTCGAGGGATGTGGCCACGCGAAAGCGGGAGGCGCCGCTCGGGCCCAGGCGCCGCCGGCACCCCCCGCCGAGATCGACGTCACCCTCTTCTTGATAGGCGATGCGGGCGGTCCAGCCGTGCCGCCCGATTCGGAGCCGGTGTTCCAGGCGCTCCGCGCTGCGGCCGCTTCCGCACCGCACGCCGTCATCGTATTCCTGGGCGACAACGTCTACCCGAGCGGCATGCCGGACTCCACCGCCCCCACTCGAGCCGCGGCGGAGCGCGCGCTCACCGAGCAGCTGCGCGTCCTCCAGGCGAGCGGCGCCCGCGGCTTCTTCGTGCCCGGCAATCACGACTGGGACGGCATGCGACCGGGCGGGTGGGACGCCATCCGGCGCGAGGAGCGGTTCATCACAGCCGCAGGCGGCGGGGCGGCACTCCTGCCGGCGGGGGGCTGCCCGGGACCGGTCGTCGTGGACGTCGGACACGTCGTGCGGCTCGTGGCGCTCGACACCCAGTGGTGGCTGCACGAGGGACCGAAGCCCGCAGGCCGCACATCGTCCTGCGCCACCCGCTCGGAGGGCGACGTGATCGATTCCGTCCGGGCGGCGGTACGCACCGCGGGCACGCGTGCCGTGGTGGTGGTCGGCCACCATCCGCCGGCGAGTGGCGGGGCGCACGGCGGGCACTTCGGGTGGCGGGATCACGTCTTCCCACTGCGGAACCTCAAGTCGTGGCTCTGGATCCCGCTCCCGCTCATCGGCTCGGCGTATCCTATCGCCCGCGCCGAAGGGATCTCGAGCCAGGACATTTCCAGCCGTGCGTACGCCCGGATGCGGCTTGCGCTCGACAGCGCGTTCGCGGGCGCCCGGCCCCTGATTTACGCGGGGGGGCACGACCACACGCTTCAGGTGATCGCTGGGACGAGCACGCGCTATGTGCTCGTGAGCGGCAGCGGCACGTTCGGTCACAGCGATCGGGTAGCGGCGCTCGACAGCACCCGGTTCGCCCGCGATGCCAGCGGATTCATGCGCGTCGAGTTTCTGCGCGACGGCCGTGCCCGGCTGGGCGTGCTCATCGTCGATCGCGCCGGGAATGCGGCGGAGGAGTTCGGGCTATGGCTCAACTGAGTCGGGCGAGACAGCGCTGGATCGCGTTCGCACTGGCGGCGCTGCTCGGGTCGGCGACTCTTGCCGGGCAGACGCCCGCGCCGGCCCGAGGGCCGACGCGCCAAACTGTGGTCGCGGGAGACCACTACCACGCGGGGTGGTTGCATCGCCTGGTCCTGGGCACGCATTACCGCGACCTGTGGGCGACGCCTCTCGAAGTCGACGTGCTCGACTTGTCGCGGTTTGCCGGCGGGCTTACGCCCACCGGCTGCGGCGGTCGTCGGCAAACCAAGGTACTGCGCCTGCTGGGTAAGGACGGACGGCAGTATGCGTTCCGCTCGGTGGACAAGGATCCCACGCTGGCGCTGCCGCCCGAGCTGCGGGCCACCTTCGCCAAGGACCTGGTCCAGGACCAGATCAGCTCGGCGCATCCCGGTGCACCGCTCGTGGTCGCGCCGCTGCTCGACGCCGCCGGCGTCCTGCACGCGGAGCCGCACATTGCCCTCCTGCCCGACGACGCACGCCTCAGCGGGTTCGACTGCGTGCCGCCTGGCTTCAAGCTCGGCATGATCGAGGAGCGCCCCACGGAGCCTCCGGACAACGACGTGGCATTCGCCGGCGCGGTCGAGCTCGCCGGGACGAAGAAGCTGTTCGAGCATCTCGAGCACAGCTCCCGCAACCGGGTCGACTCGCGCGCCTTTCTCGCGGCTCGCCTGATGGACGTTTTCATCGGCGACTGGGACCGGCATCAGGATCAATGGCGCTGGGCGCGCTTCGATTCGGGTGACGTCCATTGGTGGCGCCCCATCCCCCGCGACCGCGATCAGGCGTTCGCGCGCCTCGACGGCGTGCTGGTTTGGCTCACCGGGTACTATTGGCCCCAGGTCATCGGCTTCGGCGACGACTACCCGAGCATCTGGCGCCTCACGTTCACCGGGGAAGTTCCCGACCGGCGGCTCCTCGTGGATCTCGAGAAGCCGGTGTGGGACTCGGTCGCTCGCACGCTCCAGGCAAGGCTCACCGACTCCGTGATCGCGGCCGCCGTGCGGCGGCTGCCCCCGGAGTACTTTCGCAAGAGCGGGCCCGCCCTCACTCGGGCGCTCGAGCGACGGCGCAATCATCTGCTCCAGGTGAGCGATCGCTACTACGCACTCGTCGCCGGTGTGGTGGACATCCACGCCACGGACGAGCGCGATGTCGTGGACATCGAGCGCCTCGGGGGCGGTCGTGTCTCGGTGCGGCTGTCGGCCGACGGCGCGACGGCGCCGTACTACCGCCGGACGTTCGACGGCCGGGAGACGGAGGAGATCCGTGTCTACCTGCATGGCGGGGATGACCGGCTCGTGGTGCGCGGCGCCGCCCGATCTGGAGGGGGGCCGCTGCTGCGGGTGATCGGAGGCGGTGGAGATGACGAGCTCGTAGACTCCTCGCGTACCGGGCGAACGAAGTTCTACGACGACCGCGGGAACAACCGGTTCGTGAAGGGACCGGGGACGTCGGTGGACCGCGGGCATTACGACGAGCCCCCGCGCGACACGTCGACACTGGGGCGCCCGCGCGATTGGGGATCGCGCTGGCTGCCGTTGACGTGGGTGGCGTATTCGCCGGACTTCGGTCTGTTCGTGGGAGCGGGCGCCGCCGGCACCGGGTACGATTTCCGGCGGCTGCCGTACAACTCGCACGTGAGAGTGCGCGCCGGCTACGCGACGGGTGCCCAGACGTATCGTGCCGAGTTCACGGGTGAGTTCCGGGGTATCGTCGCGCCCGCCATCGTGCGGCTCCACCTGCGCGCGTCGGGGATCGACGTCCTCCGCTTCTATGGCTTCGGCAACGAGACCTCCGACGCGGGCTCGACGGATTTTCACAAGGTGAAGCAGCAGCAGTACGTGGTCGCGCCGGCCCTGGAATTCCCGTTCTCGAACGCCGCGAGCTTCTCGCTCGGCCCCGTGCTCAAGTTCGCCCATACCAACCTCGAGAGCGGCACGCTGATCGACGCCGTACGGCCCTACGGCGTCGAGGACCTGGGGCAGGTCGGCGCCGCCGCGGACTTTCACCTCGACACTCGCGACCAGCCACGGGGCGCTCGCCGCGGGGTCACGTTCGGTTTCGGCGGGACCTATTACCCAAGAGCGCTGGACGTGACGTCGTCGTTCGGTGAGGGTCACGCCGAGGCGAGCTCGTACCTCACGGCCCGCATCCCGTTGCACCCGACGCTCGCTGTGCGCGTCGCCGGGAAGAAGGTCTGGGGAACCTATCCGTTCTATGAAGCGGCTTACATCGGCGGCGCGACGACGGTGAGAGGCTTCGTCGAGCATCGCTTCGCGGGCGACGCCGCGGTCTACGGGAACGTCGAGCTCCGGTTGTCCATCGCCAGGTTCTTCGTCCTGGTCCCGGGCGAGCTGGGGGTGTTCGGGCTCGGCGATGCTGGACGGGTGTATCTCTCGGGCGAGACGTCGGACCGCTGGCACGCCGGCGTCGGGGGCGGGCTCTGGTTCTCGTTCTTGAGCCGTGCCAACACGCTGTCCGTGGCGGCGGCGCACAGCGTCGAAGGCACGCGCGCGTACGTCCGGGCGGGGCTCGCGTTCTAGGCATGATGGCCGAGTGGAGAGGCGAGGTCCCGACCCTGGACCTCTTGAACCGGCTGGTGACCGAAGCGCTCCCCTTGGGTCTCCGCTCCGGTCCGGCGGAGCCGTTCTTCCAACGGGACATCTACTACGACTCGGCCGACTGGACGCTGCGCCGGCGCGGCGTCAGCTGCCGGTTCCGGACCCGGGTGGACGACCGGCGCATTCTCACCCTGCGCACCATCGGCCGGTGGGAGGGTGGCGTCCCGCTCGTGTTGCCGCAGACGTTCGAAGCCGAGGTGCCCGAGCTCGAGGGCGCGCAAGCACTGGCGGGCACGTCGGACCCGGCGCGCCGGTTGCGCGCGCTCATAGAGCCCGGCCTCCTCATGCCCCGCATCCAGCTCGAAACCGAGCGCCGCTTACGGCACACCCGGGCAGGCTGGTTCTCGCGTGGTCGTTACGACGTCGTGTATGACGTCGTGACGGTCCGCAGCCATCAGCGGGCGCAAACGTTCCAGGAGCTGAAGCTCCGGGAGCTCGCCCGCGGCCGACCGGGCCTGGACCGTCTGGCGCGGGCATTTCAGGCGCAATACGGCCTGCGCCCGCTGCTGGTGGGAAAGGTGGACCGCGCGGCAGCGCTGCTGCGCGATCTCGAGAGCGGCGCGTTGGCCCACGCCGCGCGCGGCGGGCGGGAGGTCGCGCTGGTGGCCGTGGACGAGGGGTCGGTCGCCATGCTGACGGATTCGAGCTCACTCACGTTGCCGGTGCGGAGCGGCGAGGGCGAGGAGACCTGTCGTGAGATCCTGCGCGCGTTTTTCGGCAGCGCCGACGGACAGGTACGGTTCCTCGGCACGGCGCCGGGAGGCTTAGCTGGCCTGAGACCGGTGCTCGAGGTCTGGTTGGCACCACGGGTCTCGGGTGCGCGGGCCGCAGGTGTCGCCGGACGGCTCCAGTGGCTGCCGTTCAGCGACCTGCTCGCCGCGGCCGGCTCGCCGATCCTGCGCGACCCGCGGACCCTCGCGGCGCTCACGGTGGCGGCCCGGTCGGACGTCCTCGCCGAGTGGACGCGCCCGAGCGAGCCCGAGAAAGCGGCGGCGCCGCGCCAGACCGCCGAACGCCGGGTGCGAATGTCCGATCTGGCCCTGCGCTCACCCATCCCCGACGTCGACCACCCGACGCCCGAGCACTTCCTGAACAGCGACCTGAGCCTGCTCGAGTTCAACGCTCGGGTGCTCGAGCTGGCGGAGGACTCGAGCGTCCCGCTGCTCGCCCGGATCCGGTTCTTGTCCGTCCTGAGCGGGAATCTGGACGAGTTCTTCATGGTGCGCGTCGACGCGCTGAAGCGCGCGGCGGCGATCGAGGAGGGCGGGCCGCTGGCGGCGGGTCTCGGCGGCCTCGCCGCGGACGAGGAGCTCCACGCTATCGCGATCCGGGTGCGGGCCCTGCTCCACCGGCAGGCTCGCTGTTTCACGGACGTATGCCTGCCGGCGCTCGCCGCGCGCGGCGTCCGCCTCCTGGGCTGGTCGGAACTGGCGACGGCCCAGCAGGAGCTGCTGCGCCGCTACTTCCGAGAGGAAATCTTCCCGTTCATCACGCCGCAGGCCATGACGCGGGCGCCGGGGCACCCCTTCCCACTCATTGCCAACCTGCGGCTCTCCCTCGCCGTGGTGGTGCGCGATGGTCCCGGCGGACCGATGCACTTCGCCTACTTGAAGGTCCCCGAGACGATCCCGCGCTTTGTGAAGCTCGCGGACGAGAGCGGGTTCGTCGCGGTGGAGGACATCATCCGCGCGAACTTGAGCCTGGTCTATCCCGGGCGATTCGTCGAGGAGGCGTATGCGTTCCGCGTGACGCGCGGCGCCGACCTCGAGCTCGACGAGCATCATGCCGTGAGCCTGCTGCAGGTGATCGAGGAGGAAACGAAACGCCGGCCCTACGGCGCCGCCGTGCGGGTCGAGGTGGCCGGCGAGATGCCCGAGGCCGTGCGCGAGCTGCTACTGCGCGAGCTGCAATTCGAGGAAGCCGCCGCGAGCAGCCCCCCCGGTGCGGGGGATGTGTACGCGGCCGACGGCCTCCTCGACCTTGGAGCCGCGCGCGAGCTGGCGCGCGTGCCGCTTCCCGACCTGGACTACGCGCCGCATCAGGGCGGCGCGCCGATCGAGGAGGGTCGCTCGATCTTCGCGATCCTCGCGGAGCGGGATATCCTGGTGCACCACCCCTACGATGCGTTCGAGGCCACGGTGCAGCGGCTCGTGGTCGAAGCCGCGGACGACCCGGATGTCGTGGCGATCAAACTGACGCTGTATCGGGCGGGCGGCCGCTCGGAGATCGTGGACGCCCTGTTGCGCGCGGCCGGACGCGGCAAGGAAGTGTTCGTTTTTGTCGAGCTGAAGGCCCGGTTCGATGAAGAGCGGAACATCGAGTGGGCCAAGAAGCTGGAGCAAGCGGGCATCCGGGTCGTGTACGGCCTGGTCGACTTCAAGACCCACGCCAAGACGGCGCTCGTCGTGCGGCGCGAGCGCGATGGCATCCGACGCTACGTGCACATTGGGACCGGGAACTACAACGCCGCGACGGCGGCCATCTACACGGACCTGGGGCTGTTGTCGGCCGACCCCGAGCTCGGGGCCGACCTGAACGACCTGTTCAACGAGCTCTCGGGATCGTCGCGACCGCCCCAGACCGCCTTCCGGCGGATCCTCGTCGCGCCCACCTACCTCGCGAAGCGCCTCGTCGAGCTGATCGAGCGCGAGGCGGCGCACGCCACGGCGGGCCGGAGCGCGCGGATTCGCGCGAAACTCAACGGCCTCGCCGATCCCGAGATCGTCTCGGCACTGTACCGCGCATCGCAGGCGGGCGTCGATATCGACCTGGTCGTGCGGGGGGTCTGTACGCTTCGTCCCGGCGTCGTGGGGCTGTCGGAACGGATCCGCGTTGTGAGCGTGCTCGGCCGGTTTCTCGAGCATGCCCGCATCTACTATTTCGCCAACGGCGACGACGCGGAGTACTACATCGGGTCGGCCGACTGGCGGCCGCGCAACCTGCGGCACCGGGTCGAAGTGGTGACCCCGGTGCGCGACACAGCCGCCCGCGCCCGGCTCGACGCCATTCTCGGGGCGGAGCTGGAGGACCCTACCGCCTGGGACCTCGATCCCGATGGGAGCTATCACCGTCGCTCGCCGGCGCCGGGCGGCGATCCGCGCGGCTCGCAGGAGCGCCTGCTCGGTCTGGCCAGTGCCACGGCCTGATCCGGGCGCGGCGCTCGTCGGGCTGGGGTTCGCTGGCCTCATGGCCGCCGCGCCGCTCGGGGCGCAGGCGTGCCGGGAGCCTCATTATCGCTGGAGCGAGAAGACGGACACCGCGCTCGCCACCGTCGCGCCGCAGCCGACCTCGGTGTCGGCGATCCTCGCGAGCTGGGCGCCCCCCGACCTCGGGGCCCGCGACCGCTGTGCTCCCCGCGCGAGCCGCGAGCTCGAGGTGTACAGCATGACCGCCTGGGTGCGGCGCGTCGACAAGGTCAAAGACGACGGCGACTGGCACGTCGAGCTCACCGACCTGGCCGACAGTCCCGTCGATGCCTGTGTCGTGGTCGAGATCCCGGCGCCGCGATACAGCCCCCGCTACGCCGCGGCGCGGGCGGCGCTCGACTCGCTGATCGGCGATCGCAAGATCCGCAGGGGCGGCGTGCTCGCCCGGCCATTTCGGGCGCGCGTGAGCGGGGCGCCGTTCTTCGACGGACAACACCGTCGCGGGGGGCGACACGGCGACAAGGTGACCGGGGATCACGGGCGCTGCAACTCATCGGTGCGCGCGTTGTGGGAGATTCACCCTGTGTACCGCGTCACCTCGCCCTGAGCCTGCTCCACCCGATTCCTTCCCCGCTGCTTCGCCGAGTACAGCGCCGCGTCGGCGGCGCCCCGCAGGTTGGCCACGTCGCGTACCGTGTCCGGGTAGGCGGCCACGCCGCACGAAATCGTCAGGCCGTACGGTTCCCCGCTCCACCGCCATTGCGTCGACTCGACGGTCGCGCGGATGCGCTCGGCCACCTCGAGCCCCGACTCCATGGGCGTGTGGGGCATCCACACGGCGAACTCCTCCCCGCCGATCCGCGCCACGAGGTCCTTGTCGCGCACCGCCCCTTCGAGGATGCGTGCTATGTGGCGTAGCGCTGCGTCGCCCGCGGCGTGTCCCAGCGTGTCGTTCAGCTTTTTGAAGTGATCGAGGTCGGAGTAGATCAACGTCGCGATTGGGGGCGCCTTGCTCCCCTGCAGGGTCAGCGCACGCTCGAGCTCGCGCCGGTTGCGGAGACCGGTGAGCGGATCGCTCACCGCCCGCTGCTCCGCCTCGAAGATGGCGCGTGCCGCTGGCAGACGGGACCCCAGCTCCGCTACGAGACGCTGCAGCTGATCCGCGACCGGGGTGCCCTGGGGGAGCTGCGGTCCCATCAGCACCAGCGCACCGATCACGAAGTGGCCGTCGAACAACGGATAGGCGGTGCCCGCCCGATCCTGGCGGCGACGGTCCGGAAGGGCGCTGCCGAAGACGTCCTCCGTGCCACGCGAGACCACCGGCACGCCGGACGTGATGGCGCGGACCGCGGGTGCGGCGGACGGCAGCACGAGCCCCTCGAGCCGGCTGTCCGCCGCCGTCGAGACCGCCACGATCCGCAGCGTGCCGCTCGCGGGTCCGATGCCCTGCAGCACGATCGCCACCCCGCGCTGCGTGAAGTGCTGGGCCAGCACGACTCCGGCTTTGGCGATCCCTTCGAGCGTCTGCCCGCCACCCGCGATGGCGGCGAGCTGCTTCGAGACCAGCTGCGCGGGCTGTTCGCCGGGCTCGTGCAGTCTCGCGAGCCGCATGCCCGCGACGATGCGGCGGAGCTCTTCGGTGACGGCCGCCGCTTTCTGCGGCGTGGCGTCCGGCTGCGGGAGCAGCAGCCCGGCGCCGAACGGGAAGTCGCCCACGGCGATGTAGCTGCCGGCCGGATCGCGCGCGACGTGGGCGCGCCCGTCCACCGAGGCGAGCTGCACGAGGGCGGCGCCGCGCTCGCGGGCCGCGCCGTCCACCTCCTCCCTGCCGAGCACCTCGACCTCGCTGTCGTCCAACCCTACGGCCCAGGCCGCCCGAGCCCCGTGCGCCCGGCGCAGCAAGTCGAGGGTGTGCTGGAAGTCGGACGGTCGGGTCAACGCGTCGTCCGCCAGCCACACGCGGACGAGCGGACCCAGCGACAGCCCGGTGGCTGCCACGAAGCCGCCCAGCGCCGCGACCAGTGCCCAGCCGTTCGCGCTCAGGACCGCCGGGATCACGGCGGCCAGGCCGAGCACGGCGAGGCCGCGCCCGACCCAGACGCCGGCGCGGGGGCTCTTCACCCTTGATTGATTCGGCTTGCGGCGGCGGCGGCGCCGAACCCGTTGTCGATGTTGACCACGGTGACGCCCGCCGCGCAGGAGTTCAGCATGCCGAGCAGCGCCGCGACCCCGCCGAACGACGCGCCGTAGCCGACGCTCGTGGGCACGGCGATCACGGGCACCGGCACGAGCCCGCCGACGACGCTCGGGAGCGCGCCTTCCATGCCTGCCACTACGATGATCACCGCGGCGCTGCGCAGCCGGTCCGTCTGTGTGAGAATGCGGTGGATGCCGGCGACCCCGACGTCGGTCAGGCGCGCGACTCTATTGCGGAATGCCCGCGCGGTCACGGCGGCTTCCTCCGCCACCGGGAGGTCGCTCGTTCCGGCCGTCACGATGAGAATCGTCCCCCGCCCCGTCGGCTCGGGCTCGGGGGTCGGGGGCAGATACACGGTGCGCCCGAGCACGTTCACCAGGGCGTTGGGGAACCGCGCCGCCAGCGCCGCGCGCTGGGCGTCCTCGGCGCGCGTCGCCAGAAAGCTCCCGGCCGCCGCGTCGAGCCGCTCCGCGATCGCCACCACCTGCTCCGGCGTCTTGCCCTGACACAGGATCACCTCCTGATGCCCCTGCGTGGCGGGCCGGAGGTGATCGATGGAGGCGAAGGGAAGGCGCTCGATGAAGCGCCCCAGGTCCTCGACGTTCACGCCGCCTGCTCCACCGCGCTTCCGGCGAGGTAGGCCGCGAAGATCGCCTCCGCCTGCTGCATCGACTCGATCTGGAAGAGCCGCTCGCGCAAGCTCGCCGCGCCCGTCACGCCCTTCGTGTACCAGCCGAAGTGCTTGCGAAACTCGAGCGCCGTCTTGCGCGTGTCGCCCTGCAACCGGAGCGCGAGACGCGCATGCTCGAGCGCCGTGGCGAACCGCTCGTCCGCGCTCGGGTACGGCCGCGCGGGACGGCCGGCAATGAGATCCCGGGCCTGTGCGAAGATCCAGGGATTGCCGAACGAGCCGCGGGCGATCATGACCCCGGCGCAGTTGGTGTGCGCCCGCATGGCGACGACGTCCGTCGCCGTGGTGATGTCGCCGTTACCGATCACCGGAATGTCGAGCGCTTCGACGACGCGGGCGATCTCGTCCCAGTTCGCAACACCTGAGAACATCTGCGTGCGCGTGCGGGCGTGCAGCGTGAGCGCCTGGGCACCGGCCTCGCGGCAGCGCTGCGCGATGGTTACCGGATCGCGCTGGACCTCGTCCCAACCACTCCGGATCTTCACGGTGACCGGGAGATGGGTTGCATTTCGCACCGCCCGGATGATCCGGTCCACCAGGTCGAGATCCTTCAGGCAGCCCGAGCCGCCGTTGTTCTTGACGACTTTCTTCACCGGGCAGCCGAAGTTGATGTCGATGAAGTCGGGGCGGCCGGCCTGGGTGACCATCGCGGCGGCGCGCGCCATGACCGTGGCGTCCGCGCCATACAGCTGAATCCCGATGGGGCGTTCCGCTTCCTCGAAGCGCATGTCGTCGAACAGGTGCTCGAGGCCGCGGGCCACGCCGACGGCCGAGATGAATTCCGAGACGACGACATCCGCCCCGAACCGCCGGCACAGGAGCCGGAAGGGGGACTCCGACACCCCCGACATGGGGGCGAGGAAGAGGGGGAAATTCTGCCCCGTCTGGTACGGGAAGTGCATGAGACACAACGTAATGACGCGTTGCGCGAGGAGCAACCAGCCATTACGTTTCGCCGCCGTTTCGACCGGAGCGACTAGACGTGCGCTTGCGTGAGTTCTTTGCCGAAGACGCGATCAACCTGCAGCTGCAAAGCACCACCAAAGACGACGTCTTGAAAGAGCTCGTGGGCTTGCTCAAGCTGGATGACAAGGCCGAGCAGACCCTCGTGAAGATGCTGAAGCGTCGCGAGACGCTCGGGTCGACGGGCATCGGTCAGAATATCGCGATTCCGCACTGTCGCGCGCTCGCCGTGAACCGCCTGCGCGTGGCGTTCGGCCGCAAGCTCGACGGCATCGACTTCAATGCGATCGACGGCAAGCCGGTGCATTACTTCTTCCTTATCGTGGCCCCGCCGCTGGAGGTCTCCAACCAGTACCTGCCCGTGCTCGGCAAGATCGCGCAGTTTGCGAAGGAGCCGGATGTGCCGGGGAAGCTGGCGGTGGTGGGGACGGGGAAGGACTTTCTGAAGCTGCTGGAGGATAAGAACATTTAGAGGCGTTATACGACGCTACGACGCTACGTTGTAAGCGCGTGCTTTTGATCGCCGTCGCACTGAAATGGTTCTCGCGAAGCTCCCCCCTCCGCATATCGTCGCCGCATGGGAGACTTCCGGGATTTGCGCGCGTGGCGCGAAGCTAAGAAGTTCGTTCTGCTCTCCCGAGATGCAATCCGCAAGCTCCCATCAGACGAACGGTTCGCGTTGGGAGACCAGTGGAGACGTGCAGCGTATAGCGTGGCCCTCAACATTGCCGAAGGAGCGAGTAGGCGAGGGCCACGCGAGTTCCGTCGATACCTGGACATCGCACGCAGTTCGCTGCACGAACTGGAAGCAATTCTGGAAATTGTTGAGCTCCTCGAGTATCTCCCGAGCGATGACTTCTCGGCGCTCGGTGCCGCTCGAGACAGTTGTGCGAGGCTGGTATACGGGCTGTTACGGAGGATGGCTGACCGTTGAAGCGACATAGTACAACGTAGCGTCGTAGCGTCCTACAACGCCGTCACGCACTGTAGCGTCGTACGACGATTGTCACTCCCATTCGATGGTCGCAGGGGGTTTCGAACTTACATCATAGACGACCCGATTTACTCCCCGGACCTCATTGATGATCCGACTACTGATACGTGCGGAAGTCTCCCATCACGCCCACTGACTTGATCGGGAGCAGCACCGCGAACGCCTGCCAGATCTGGTCGTACAGGCCCGCGGCACGAATCTCCTCGATGTAAATGGCATCCACTCGGCGGAGCAGATCGAGCCGGTCCTCGGTCACGGGCCCGAGCACCCGGATGGCGAGGCCCGGCCCCGGGAACGGATGCCGGCCCACGATCTCTTCCGGCAGGCCGAGCTCCCGGCCCACCTGGCGCACCTCGTCCTTGAACAGCTCGCGCAGCGGCTCGATCAGCTTCCACGGCAGATTCGGTCGCAGGCCTCCCACGTTGTGATGCGTCTTGATGGTGACCGAAGGGCCGCCGAACGGCGAAGCGGACTCGATCACATCGGGATAGAGCGTTCCCTGCACCAGGAAGGCCACGTCTCCCTTCACGTCCTCGGCTGCCTGCTCGAACACGTCGATGAAGGTGTGGCCGATGCGGCGGCGCTTTTCTTCCGGGTCCTCGACGCCGGCCAGCGCCTCGAGGAAGCGCGCCCCCGCGTCGACGACCCGTAAGTCGATGCCGAGGTGCGCCCGGAACGTCCGCTCCACCTGCTCCCGCTCGTTCAGGCGCAGCAGCCCGTGATCCACGAAGATGCAGGTCAGCCGGTCGCCGATCGCGCGGTGCACCAGCGCGGCGGCCACCGCCGAATCGACGCCGCCCGAGAGCCCACAGATCGCCCGCTTGGTCGAGCCGACGAGCTGCTGGACGCGGCGGACTTCCTGCTCGATGAAATGACCGGGCGTCCAATCGGGCGCGCAACCAGCGATCTCGAACAGGAAATTGTGCAGTATCTCCCCACCGCGGGGCGTGTGGGCCACTTCGGGGTGAAACAACACGCCGAAGATCGGCCGGGACTCGTGCTGGAACCCGGCCACCGGCGCGTTGGGGCTCGATGCCGTCACGCGAAAGTGTGGCGGCGGCCGCTCGATCCGGTCGCCATGGCTGGCCCACACGGTGATGCACCCCTGGGGCTCGAATCCCGCGAACAGCCCGCGGTCCGCGTCCCGGACGGTGACCTCCGCCCGGCCGTACTCGCGCTCCGCCGACGGCGTCACCTTGCCGCCCGCCAGATGGGCCACGAGCTGCATGCCATAGCAGATGGCGAGAATCGGGGTACCGAGCTCCAGGAGCTTCGGGTCGGCCGTCGGCGCGCCCGGGTCGAACACCGAGTTGGGTCCGCCCGAGAGAATGATGCCTTTCGGGGCGAACTGCTGGATGAAGCCGAGGTCCGTGCCGCGCGCGGCGGGATGGATCTCGCAGTAGACGTGCGCCTCACGCACCCGGCGCGCGATGAGCTGGGTGAACTGCGAGCCGTAATCGAGGATCAGAATGCGGTTCACGCCCGGTACCAGGTCGAGGGCTCGAGTACCTCGCCGCGCATCAGGTCCTCGAGGGCTTCGCGCTGGCGCGCGATGTAGTAGCGGTCGCCGTCCACCAGGACTTCGGGCGGCCGGGGCCTCTGGTTGTAGGTCGAGCTCATCACGAAGCCGTAGGCGCCCGTGCCGAGCACCGCCAGGTACTCGCCGGACTCGACCGCGGGGAGCTTGCGGTCGAGCGCCAGGAAATCTCCAGATTCGCAGATGGGGCCTACGACGTTGACCAGCTCCTCCGGTCGATTGCCGTCCTTGAGCGGGACGATTTCGTGATGAGCATTGTAGTGGCTGGGCCGCACGAAGTCCGTCATCCCCGCATCCACGACGACGAAATCCTTGCCACCGGCGTGCTTGCGGTACAGCACCTTGGTGATGAGCACACCGGCGTTGGCCACGAGGTACCGCCCCGGCTCGCACAGCAGGGCGAGCCCGGCCTGGTTGATCGGCGGCGCCACCGCGTCGGCAAAGTCTCGCGGACTGGGCGCCTTTTCGTTGTGGTAGCGCACCCCGAGCCCGCCGCCGACATCCAACGCTTCGATCGTGCCGATCCCCGACGCGCGGAGCGCCGTCACCAGCTCGAGCAGCTTGACGGTGCCGCGGTGATACGGCTCGACGTCGGTAATCTGGGACCCGAGGTGCATCGCGAGCGCGCGCAGGGTGAAGAGCGGCTCCGCCGCAATCCGCTGGGCCACGTTGACGACTTCGTCGTAAGGCACGCCGAACTTGGCCGTCTTTTCACCCGTCTTTGTGTACGGGTGTGTTTCGGTCGCGACGTCCGGGTTGACGCGAATGCCGAGGCTCGCCTGCTTCTTGAGCTTGCGGGCGACCGCGATCACCGTATCCAGCTCGGCGGGGGACTCGACGTTCAGGAATCCCACGCCGGCGCGGATCGCCTCTTCGAGCTCCGACGCGGTCTTCCCCACGCCGGAGAACACGATCGAGTTCGCCTCGAACCCGGCGGCGAGCGCGCGCCGCAGCTCGCCCACCGACACGATGTCGGCG
>WNGL01007120.1_pt1 | contig 19961 bp, 21 predicted proteins | sample 5400591 | NCBI WGS metagenome assembly WNGL01 (sample SAMN13153377, study PRJNA577476) | soil metagenome | isolation source: 80 cm soil or saprolite under Garry oak tree replicate 1 | place: USA:California | collected 2016-06-15 | reverse complement strand
GACGCGATTGAAACCGTTCGCGGTTTCGGTTATCGGCTGCGGGAAAATTATCGAGAATGATCTGGCTCCTGCTTTGCGCGATTGTTGCAGCCACAATCGCCCTTGCCTTGATCGCGTGGCGCAAATGGATCGCGCCGTGGTGGCAAGTGGAGGAGCTCGTGACAGAAATCGGGCGCGGCGAGCAGCCGCGGACATTTCTGATTCACGGCGGCGCAGAGGCTCAACGTATCGGGTTACGCTTGGAAAAGATTTTCAACGATTTGAAACAGCTCAACAAGCAGATCGCAAAACGCGAATCGGGCATGCAGACAATTTTCTCTGCGATGCAAGACGCATTGCTGGTGGTCGATTCCAACCGTCGAGTGATTCTGACTAACCAAACGTTTCGAAAACTCTTCGCGCTACCGGAAATTTCGATGGGGACACCCCTGCTGGAGGTTGTTCGCGATGCAACGCTCGATCGAGCGATCGCCGATGCTTTCCGCGGCAGTGAATCAGCTCGCAGCGAGTTGACCCTGGACGGTTCACAAATCGAGCTCTACGCCGTCGCGACAAGGAACGACGCGGGCGAACTCACCGGAGCACTCGTTTTATTTCACGACATCACCGAGGTGAAGAAGATGGATCAGGTCAGGCGGGATTTTGTCGCTAATGTATCGCATGAATTGCGCACGCCACTGTCGATCTTGCGCGGCTACATCGAGACCTTACTGGATAATCCAAAAACATCGCGCGAGGAACTCTCTCGAATTCTCGGAGTGATGGAACGCCATTCGAAGCGTCTCGACTTGCTCGCCCAGGACCTGCTGACGCTTGCGCAACTGGAATCGGTCAATCCGAATTTGCAATTGGGCAATGTCGATCTGCCGAGCTTCTTTGGAGAAGTGATTCGCGATTGGGAAAAGAACCTCGCGAAGAAACAGCTCAACGTAATTGTTGATGTTCCGCCCGGTTTTCCCCCGATTCGCGCCGACCGGCAGCGGGTGCAGGAAGCACTCTACAATTTGCTCGATAACGCGGTGAAATATTCGCGGGAGCATGGCGAGATCAGGCTGATGGCTCGGCAGCGAGATGAAGAAATTGTCCTGAGCGTGAGCGACAACGGCATCGGCATCAGCAAGGAAGATTTGCCCCGCATTTTCGAGCGCTTTTATCGCGTTGACAAAGCGCGCAGCACCGAAAGCATTCGCGGCACCGGTCTCGGCCTCGCGATCGTCAAACATGTCGCGCAACTCCACGGCGGCCACGTCGAAGCCGAGAGCGAAATCGAGAAAGGCACGACGATTCGGGTGGTTCTGCCGGTCAGAATGTGACGTTCTTGTGACACCCGGAATCGGGGTTTGGACTGGTCTTCCCTTTGATTTAGCATTTGCTTGTGAAGAAAAACGTCCTTTTCATTTGTGTCCATAACAGCGCGCGCAGCCAGATGGCCGCAGCGCTTCTCAACCAGATTTGTGGCGACTTTTTTCAGGCACAGAGCGCCGGGCTCGAGCCCGGAACACTCAAACCGCTGGCGGTCGAAGCGCTTCAAGAAATCGGGATCGATATCTCTGGCGTTAGGACGCAGTCGGTCTTTGACGTCTTCAAATCCGGTCAGCTGTTTGCCTACGTAATTACAGTTTGCAGTGAATCCGAATCGAAGGGCTGCCCGGTGTTCGCGGGTGTAACCACACGGCTGCACTGGCCATTTCCCGATCCGTCGCAGTTTACTGGAACGCATGAGGAGAAGATGGCCAGGACTAAGATCAAAGGCTGTTGCTCAGTTAAAAAGTAGCTGCTCATCAAATTAGCGGAAGCGGTACGCAGCCTCGTTCGGTCGCTGTCACACAAACGTAACAGTAAAGATTTTGACCCGCTGAATCGGCCTGAGGCAATCTCGTCGCATGACGAAATCCTACAGATCGAAAATCCTCCTTTTGCTCACAATCGCATTTGGTCCCGCGTTCGCGGGAGCGACCGCATCGGCACAAATGATGATCAACGGAGCAGGCGCGACGTTTCCGTATCCGATTTACTCGAAGTGGTTTGACGAATACGCGAAGGTCGATCCTTCCGTTCGATTCAATTATCAGTCGATTGGTTCCGGCGGTGGCCAAAAGCAAATTCTCGCGCAGACGGTTGATTTCGGAGCTTCGGACGGCCCGATGAGCGACGACAACCTAGCCAAGGCGCCGGGGAAAATTCTGCACATTCCAACAGTGGCCGGGGCGGATGTGGTTGCCTACAATTTGCCGGGAAATCCCGCGTTGAAGCTCGATGCCGATGCGATCGCTGGAATTTTTCTCGGTCAAATCAAAAAATGGAATGACCAAAAGATCGCATCGCTCAATCCGAGTGTGAAATTGCCGGACCAGGAAATCGTAGTTGTGCATAGATCCGACGGAAGTGGGACGACTTACATTTGGACCGATTACCTAAGCAAGATCAGCCCGGAATGGAAAACAAAAGTGGGCACGAACACCTCGGTAAATTGGCCGACTGGAATCGGTGGCAAAGGAAACGAGGGCGTGTCGGGGCAGATAAAGCAAACCCCGGGGGCAATCGGATATGTGGAGTTGATTTACGCGATTCAGAACAAAATGCCATACGCGGAGGTGAAAAATTCCGCGGGTCAATTTGTAAAGCCGACAATCGAATCGGTAACCGCCGCGCTCGCGACTGCCGATATTCCCGATGATTTCCGCTTTTCGATGACGAACCCGACGGGCAAAGATGCATATCCGATCGCGGGGGCGACATGGCTGTTGGTTTACGAGCAGCAGAAAGATCCGGCGAAAGGGAAAAAACTGGTTGAATTCCTGAAATGGGCTGCGAAAGACGGCGAAAAAATGGCCAAGGATCTTGAGTATGCGCCGTTGCCGGAGACTCTTCAGCAGCGCGTCCTGAAGCGGATCGACGAGATCAAGATGTAGCTAAATGCGCACGGCAGCGGCTTGTCGCTGCTAATGCAATTTAAATTGTTATGGCTATGGCCGCATCGATAGCGGTGGAAGACCGCTCCGCGCAAGCACGGATGGCAAGGCCGTCCCGCTTGGGCGACAAAGCCTTCGAATGGGTCACACTCGCCATGGCACTAACCGTGGTCGTGCTGGTCATTTTGATTGGGTGGCAACTCTGGCGCGGATCATCGCTCGCGATCCAAAAATTTGGTTTCCATTTCCTCACCACATCCACGTGGGATCCAGTAGCAGAGCAGTTCGGCGCGCTGCCATTTATTTACGGCACGCTGGTTTCTTCGATGATCGCCTTGCTCATCGCCGTGCCGCTGAGCATCGCCACAGCAGCGTATTTGACGGAACTTGCGCCTTTGTGGATTCGGCAGCCGCTCGTTTCACTGATCGAAATGCTGGCGGCGATTCCCAGCGTGATCCTTGGGTTGTGGGGAATTTTCGTCATGATTCCATGGCTGCGCGATTATCCATTTCCATTCCTCAAGCGCTACCTTGGCTGGACCCCATTTTTCACCGGGCCGATCTACGGGCCATGCATGTTTGCTGGCGGAATCATTATTGCCATCATGATTCTGCCGATCATCACCTCGGTGTCGCGCGAGATTTTGCGCAGTGTTCCCAACTTGCAGCGCGAAGCGGCCTACGCGCTAGGTGCAACGCGCTGGGAAGCCACGCGAATCGCAGTATTGAGTTATGCGAAGAAAGGGTTATTCGGCGCGGTCATCCTCGGTCTCGGGCGCGCTCTAGGCGAAACCATGGCGGTGACGATGGTGATCGGCAACACGCCACAGATCGCAGCGTCGCTCTTCAAACCTGGATACACGTTGGCGAGCGTGATCGCCAATGAGTTCACGGAAGCAACGACTGACATGTATCTCCAAGCGCTGTTTGAAATTGGCTTAGTCCTCTTCGGAATAACGATTCTGGTGAACCTTCTGGCGCAACTCCTACTGCGAACCATCACCACAACGTCAGCGACACGCGCGGTGCAATAGCGATGCATTTGGAACGAGCAGACAATCACATCTGGCGCAAAATTAAAAGCGCGCTGGCATCGACGATTGCTTTTCTTTCCGCGATTCTTGTGATCGCCCCATTGGGTCTGGTATTTTTTCATCTCCTCGTCAACGGTGCAGGTTCGGTGAACTGGGACTTTTTCACTAAATTACCGGCGCCTGTCGGAGCAGCCGGCGGCGGCATGGCAAATGCCATCGTGGGCTCGCTCGAACTCCTCGCGTTCGCCGGCGTGATTGGAATTCCGATCGGCGTTTTGGGCGGAGTTTATCTTGCAGAGTACGGCTCGGCTCGGATCAATTCTATCCTGCGGTTTCTAGCCGACGTTCTTAACGGAATTCCATCAATCACCTGGGGTGTGGTTGTTTACGGTTTGGTTGTCCTGCGTTTCAAAGGGTTCTCGGCTTATGCCGGCGGTCTCGCGCTCGGTCTCATCATGATTCCGCTGATCTTGCGCACGACAGAAGAAGTGGTCCTGCTGGTCCCAAATGGTTATCGCGAAGCCGCGCTGGCTCTCGGCGTGAGCCGGTGGAAAACCATTGTCCACATCGTGATGAAAACCGCGTCCAGAGGGATCATCACTGGGATCCTGCTCGCGCTAGCCCGCGTCGGCGGCGAAACCGCACCGCTCCTTTTCACCGCGTTCGGTAATCGATTTTGGAACCACAGTTTAAATCAACCAATCGCGGCGCTCCCGCTGCAGATTTTTACCTATTCGATTTCTCCCTATGACGATTGGCACCGCCAAGCCTGGGCCGGGGCGCTCGTGCTCGTCACGGGCGTTTTTTGCGTTAATGTAATAGTTAGAATTCTGACTCGCGGGCATGCGGCGTCAGTGGTCTAGCCTTTCGCGAATGGAAAATTTAGTTATGGCAACACCCGAGCGCAGCGTTGTCGAGGCCGTTGACCGGATCACCGAGGCGCCGTCCACTGCCGAGCTTATTCCGGCGTACACGTTTCGAGTTAGGAACCTTTCGATTTGGTACGGCGAAAAACGCGCCATCGATGATGTGACGCTGGACATCGCGTCCAATGCCGTGACGGCGATCATCGGGCCAAGTGGCTGCGGAAAATCCACTTTTATTCGCGCCCTCAATCGCATGCATGAGCTCGTGCCGAAAACGCGTGTTGAGGGGACAGTCTTCCTCAATGGCGAGGATCTCTATTCGAGCACTGTCGATCCGGCAATCGTTCGCCGTCGCGTCGGCATGGTTTTCCAAAAATCGAATCCCTTCCCGACAATGTCGATCGGAGAAAATGTCGTCATTGGTTTGCGACTAAACGGCGTGCGCGCCCGCAAATTCCTGAACGAACGGCTGGAAAAATCGCTTCGCATGGCGGCGTTGTGGGACGAAGTGAAAGACGATCTCCACAAACCGGGCACGAGTCTTTCGGGTGGCCAGCAGCAGCGGCTTTGCATCGCGCGTGCGCTGGCCGTGGAACCGGAAGTGCTTTTAATGGATGAGCCATGTTCGGCGCTCGATCCGATCGCCACGGCCAAAATTGAAGAATTAATTTACGAGCTCAAAACCAAGTACACCATCGTGACCGTTACGCACAACATGCAACAGGCGGGTCGCGTCTCCGATTATACTGCGTTCTTTTACCTTGGACGGCTAATCGAGTTTGGGCCGACCACCAAGATCTTCACAAACCCAAGCGAAAGACAGACCGAAGACTATATTACAGGCCGATTTGGCTAATGAATGGTGAAATGATCGCGCATAAACACATTTTAGGAACATTCGATGAATCGCTCGCGGCCCTCCGTAACAACGTGCTCATGATGGCTGGGCTGACTGAGCGCAGTCTGGAGCGAGCAATGAAGGGTTTGGTCAATCGCGACGACAATATTTGCGCAACTGCAATCGCCGACGACGAAGAGATCGACCAGTTGGAGAAGCAGATCGATAAGGACGGCGTGGATATTTTGCTGCGCTTTCAGCCGGTTGCATCCGATCTGCGCCGCGTCGTCGCTGCAATGAAACTTTCATCAAACCTCGAGCGCATGGCCGATATGGCGACCACGATTGCTCGACGGGCGCGGAAGCTAAATCAGCACCCACCACTAGCCGAGGTCGAGCTGATCCGGCCGATGTATGACCATGCCATGTCGATGTTCAAGGACAGCGTAGATGCGTTCGCACGCGAGGACGTCGATCTCGCACGCGGCGTCGTTCCTCGTGATCAAAAATTGGATGACCTCAACCGCCTGGCCAGTCATAAACTAGTGGACCGAATGGCACAGGACCCGGATCAGTTGCGGGGCTACTTAAATCTGATTTTTGTTGGCCGCTGCCTCGAACGCGTCGGCGATCATGCTACCAACATTGCTGAGGACGCCGTTTACGCCGCCGCAGCAGAAGACATCAGGCATCAAACTGCCGCGGCCTCCGTCTAAGCTGGTACGCGTTGCATATGCGCAGTTAATTGTCGATCTTGAGAGATGCCGGAAGCTCAGGCAACTGCACGAACCGAAGAGGAAACCATCTCGATCGTTGCTCCGCAGGTCGTGCAAACCGCGCATGAGCGTTTTGGCGACCCAAGAAATTTCGTTAACCGCGAGTTGAGTTGGCTCGAGTTCGACCGCCGCGTGCTCGAAGAAGCGCAGGACCCGACGCAACCGCTTATCGAGCGAGTCAAGTTTCTAACCATCGTCAGCTCGAATTTGGATGAGTTTTTCGAGATTCGCGTTGCCGGAATCAAACAACAGATCGAGAGCGAGACCAGCGACATCGGTCCGGACGGTTTAAGCCCGACAGAGACGTTTGATCGTATCCAGAAAACAGTCCGTCAGCTCGCGGCGGCGCAATATGCGCTCTGGAATAATGAATTGCTGCCGGAACCATTTCCGCACCTTTTGAATCGGAGTCATAACTTGCTGGTGCGTGCGAAAACACAGCGGCGCGGGGAGCCCCTGCACGCCATTGTCCAGGTGCCGCGCGCGGTCTCGCGACTAATCGCCCTGCCGCGCGGCAAAGGCGCGGACGAACCGTGGGAGTACATTTATCTCGCTTCACTCATTAAACAGCACATCGGCGAATTGTTTCCCGGTTTGATCCTCGATGGTGTGCACGCTTTTCGCGTCACCCGCAACAGCGATCTCTACATCGATGACGAAGAAGCGGAGAATCTTTTGCGCACGATTGAGCAGGAACTGCGACGCTCAAGCCGCGGTAATGCTGTCCGCCTGGAAGTGGAAGCCGATTGTCCGAAAGATTTTCTCGAATTGCTCCTGCGGTTTTTCAATTTATCCGAGGCCGATACGTACAAACTCCACGGGCCGCTCTCGATGACGCACCTGGCGCCACTGGTTGCGAATGATGCATTTGCGAAGTTAAAAGACCGACCGTTTCAGCCCGCGCGCGATCCTGCCCTGCCGCCTCATGCAGATTTTTTCGAAGTGTTGCGGCGCCAGGATGTGCTGCTGCACCACCCTTACGACAGCTTCGATCAAATAGTGGAGTGGATTGAAGAGGCCGCAAACGATCCGCAAGTTCTGGCAATTAAAATCACATTGTATCGCACCAGCGGCGATTCGCCCATTGTCGGAGCACTGATCGACGCAGCCAATGCTGGCAAACAAGTGACCGCTATTGTCGAGCTGCGCGCGCGTTTTGATGAGGCGAGCAATATTCAATGGGCGCGGCGTCTGGAGGAAGCGGGCGCGCACGTTATCTATGGAGTAGTCGGCCTAAAGACGCATTCGAAGGCGTTGCTCATCGTTCGCCGCGACACAGATCAGCTGCGACGCTACGTCCACCTGGGGACTGGCAACTATCATTCACGGACTGCACGCATTTATACCGACTTCAGTCTGCTCACCAGCGAACCGCAGTTGACCGAGGAAGTGGCGACTGTGTTTAACACCCTTACCGGCCTAACTGGCTACCCCGGTCTGAAAAAATTGATGGTCTCGCCATTCGATATGCACAGCCGGGTGATCAAATTAATCGAGCGCGAGCGCGACAACGCACTAGCAGGCAAACCGGCGCGTATCGTTGCAAAGCTAAATGCGCTGGTCGACCAGGAGATCATCGAAAAACTGTACGAAGCTTCCTGTGCAGAGGTGACCATCGATCTCATCGTCCGGGGTATCTGTTGTTTGCGTCCCAAAATTCCCGATCTCAGCGAAAACATTCGCGTCATCAGTCTCGTTGGCCGGTTTCTCGAGCACAGCCGGATTTTTCACTTCGAAAATGCCGGTCAGCCCAAGGTCTTCCTCTCGAGCGCAGATTGGATGCCCCGAAATTTCTACCGGCGAATCGAATTGGCGTTCCCGGTCGAAAACCCAGCGTTGCGCGACCAGATAATTAACGAAGTGCTTCCAAGTTTTTTGAACGACCGCGTGAAAGCGCGCGGGCTTCAGCCGAACGGAACTTACCGGCGCTTGAAGCCCGAAGGTTCGGAGCCGCGCGCGCAGGCGCAATGGCATTTCCGCGAAGTTTCCCGGGAACGCGCAAAAAAAATGACTGGCTCGAAAAAGAAATTGCGCGCCGACAAATTAATTCCGATCACGGTCGCCAGCGACAAGCCTGCGGCGCTAACGGAACCTGGGACTGATCCGCAGCCGGCGTCATCCGCCTTCGCCAAGGCTACGGCGGACAAGCCGCCCTCGGCTGCAACGACGAAACAGTCGTGATGGACAGAAAAATCCTGGTCATCGACATCGGCGGCTCGAACGTGAAGCTGATGATTTCGCGCTCGGGAAAACGAAAATTCAAATCCGGGCCGCAATTGACGCCGCGCGCGATGGTGGCGCAGATCGAACCGCTGGTCAGTGATTGGAAATTCGACGCGATCTCGATGGGTTTCCCGGCGCCCGTACGCGACGGGCAAATCGTAAGCGAGCCGAAACATCTCGGAAATGGTTGGGTTGGATTCGATTTCGAAAAAGCATTTGGCAAACCGGTTCGCATCATCAACGACGCATCCATGCAGGCGCTCGGCAGTTATCATGGCGGCCGAATGCTTTTTCTCGGACTCGGCACAGGCTTGGGCTCAGCCCTGGTGTGGACCAATTATGTCCTCCCGCTGGAATTGGGTGATCTGCCGTATCGCAACGGCAGCATCATCGAAGATTATCTCGGGAAACCGGGTTTGGCGCGGCTTGGCGAAAAGACTTGGCGCCGCGACGTCGAGCACGCGCTCGTTCAATTGAAAAAAGCACTCATTGCCGATTATGTGGTCCTCGGCGGCGGCAACGCTAAAAAATTCGATGAACTGCCGGAAGGAATCGAACGCGGCCACAATCGCAATGCATTTTTGGGCGGAACACGCTTGTGGCAAATTGACCTGCGGACGCGTCGGCCGAAGTGGCAAATCCTTTAAACACTTTACGATTCGACGCCTAACCCTTCAACGCTTGAACGATGGAACTTTATCTTCTGAGACATGGTGAGGCCGATTGGCCGGACTGGAACAAATCCGACGATGAACGTCCGCTGACCAAACGCGGCAAGAAAGAAATGCAGGAAGTGGCGAAATTTCTCGGCCGCCTGAAAGTGCGGCCCGACTTGATCGTCACGAGTCCGCTGCCGCGGGCATCGCAAACAGCTGAGATCGCAGCCGATTATTTGAAAGCGAAAGTTCGAAAGGACGAATTGCTCGCGCCCGGATTTGGGATGAGCGAACTGCGAACGGTGCTGAAACGGCATCGCGCAAAAGTCTTGATGCTGGTCGGCCATGAACCGGACTTCACGACTGTCATTTCGGGATTGACCGGCGCTTCGCTCAAGCTTTCCAAAGCCGGCGTCGCGCTGCTCGATGTTGATCCGGAGTCCGAAGAAGGAAAACTTCTCTGGCTTTTCCCGCCAAAATTTTCTCGAAAGTCTAAGTGACGAGCGCTTTCGCAAGCGAGTGCGATGATTTGCCTTCCCAGCCCTCAAGCCAACTCGTGACGCGAGCGGCGAAATCGCGCGGGCGCTCGGCGAAGAAGTGTTCTGCCAGCTCCGCTGCGCCCCGTTGCAGATCGCTCTGGCTGACTTCAATCACGGCGAGCAGCTTGTGACCTTCGCGTTGCCATTTCGATTTTCCATGTTCGCTCCGCAACCTCTCGCCGAGGAAACTCAGGTCGTGCGCACGACCGAGCAGATCGCCTAACGAATGCAGGTCGTCGCTCAGGGTCTTTAACACGACCGGATTGATTGGCCGGAGGATGCGTAGTTGATACCAAAGTGTTTTCGCTTTGGTCCTGAACGCGTGAAAATTTTCGGCGGTCGGATTTGCTGTAGCTTTAGCGAGCGCTTTCCTGGCCTGCTTGTAACTTACCTGCACGGCGCGGCGGAGCTGTTTACTGTTAAATTGGTCGAGGGTCCAGTGATCGAGGGATGAGCCTGCGTGCTCCAACAGAGGGACCGCTTGTGTTTGCCACTCCGCAAACGCGGCCATGAAATTTTCCAGTTCCAAGGTCAGCATCGCTTCGAGTTTTCCGTAAGCGTTGCGGCGATGGCGCTGGGTGACTTCTTGAAGTTGCCTCACGGTTTGCAAGCGCACTTCGGCATCGCGGATTTCCGAAGTCAGCCGCCCGACATCGCGCAGGCCACGGTCTTGTTTCCGGAAGAGACCTCGTCCGATCTCCTTGCGCACCAGCCGCAGCGCCCCGCGCGCTTTCTTCAAGTGCTTGCGCATTTCGTGCACCGGCGTGTCGTCGGTTTTCTCTTCGCCTTTGGCAATGGCGATGGCGCCCTCGATTTGTTTGCAGCAGATCTGGCGAAGATTATCGCCTAACGTTTCGCCGTGCCGTAATTCGTAGCTCATTGCCGATCTTATTCGCGGGCCAGTCTCACATTGCTGTAACGTTTTTCGCCGGTGATTTCACGCCCAAACCAGCGCGGGGGTTTGAATTGGCGGCAGCTCGCCTGGCTTGGGAATTCCACTTCCGCCACCATCAAACCATGATTGCGGCCGTGATAAGTGTCGATCTCGATCTTAAGATTTTTCCACGGAATTTCGTAGCGGGTCTTGCGCAATCGCCGCCCCGCCGTGGCCGGCCATAGAGTGGCAAATTGCTTCGGGCTCAGCCGGATTTCGCGTTCTTCCCTCGCCGACCCCCGTCCGACCTTGAACGTAAGGAAGGCCGTTTTGCTTTTTTTGCGCAAGCGGACGTGTCGCCCGCCGGTTTCGCTCGCCAGATAGCCCTGCGCGATTCGGAAATGCCTTGAGCGCAACATTTCCAAAGGCAATCGCTTGATCATAAATTTACGTTCGATCTCGCGCGACGAGACGTGATGGGGCCGGCGCATCTCATCGATTCAAACGTTTCTTGAGCGAATCGCCAACAATTAATTCGCCAGAAAAATTCACATCTGGGGATGCGGCCGGCGATCATGCCAATTTTTGTTCAGCGCGACCCGGTTGCAGGATCACGAGCGCGGATGGTCGCACTGTGATCTCAATTTCCCTGCGCTGTTTCGATTCCCCTTTTTTGCGCGGCCAGAGTTTGTCGTCGAGGTGAAGTTTCGACGATCCTTCCCAAACCACCTGTAACTTGCGGAACCGTCGAATCGGCAATGGGAATTTGGGCTTTTTCCCTGCCAGCCTTGCATCAAGATGATCCATGAGAAGGGAGCGATCGCTTTCGCGCGCACGCACGAAATCGAGCTGGCCATCTCTGGTCGCGGCCTGCGAGGCGAGATAAAGCGCTGGACCAATCGAACGAATGTTCATGGCTTCCCAAAGGATGTATCGGTCGGAAACGTCTTCGCCGTGTATGTCGATCTTCCATTCCCGTGTCGGATACTCGTGCAGCATCCGGCGCAAAAGCGAAACATGCCGCGTCATTTCCTGTTCGCTCGAGAGCGTTTTTGTTTTCTTCGCCTTCCGCTTCGCGGCGGAAACATAATCGGCCAGCAGGCCGCCGCCGACGCTTTCGAAAAAATAGCGTTTTCCCCACAGTCTACGGGCAAGACCGACGTCAAACGTGAGCTTTTTTCCGCCTTCGAGTCGCCCAATGATTTCCTCTGGCGAGGCAATGAAACCGAGACTTCGCGCCAGATTATTGGCCGTACCAAGCGGGAGAACGCTCAACGGAATGCCGCTGTCGATCAATCGGCAGCCAATTTTGCCGACCGTACCGTCGCCGCCACCAGCGAGAACGAGATCGGTGGTTTTTTTCAAAGCTTTTTTGTAATCGCTCTTTTTGGTCGATTGGTAAGTGGCGTGATGTCCGGCTTTGGCCAGCGCCGTCATCAATTGCTTTTCGCCGTGCTCGGCATCCCCGGCCTTCGGATTATGCATCAGCGTGATTCGCATGCCTATTCGCAGAGATTCTTCCTGCAAACTATTCGGCCAAAACCAATCTGACACGCGTTTCTTATTAATGTGAAAAGACGAATCCTGATTTCGAACGACGACGGCATCTACAGTCCCGGGATTTTGGCGCTGGCGAAAGTTGCATCACACTTCGGCGAGGTGCGCATTGTCGCGCCGGATGTCGAACAATCCTCTATGAGTCACGCGATCACTTCGTCACGGCCGCTGCGCTATAGGCGGATTCCATTGGGCGACTTCGAGGCCTATCGCGTCAATGGCACGCCGGCCGATTGTGTCGCGCTCGGCACTCACCACTGGGGTCATATCGATCTCGTCGTTTCCGGGATCAATCTGGGTCTGAATCTTGGCAACTCCTGTTGGCATTCCGGCACGTTGGCGGCTGCGAAACAAGCCGCGTTGCTCGGACTGCGCGGCATCGCCATAAGCGCACCGGTGACCGACAGCCGTGAGCCAAACTTCACCGAGCTCGAGCCGTACGTCAGCAAAGTCATCGACCTGCTCCTCGCGGAAGAGAAGATGTCCCTGGTGAATGTTAACCTGCCGGAAAAACCGAAAGGAATTCGCTGGACCCGTCAATCCGTGCGCCACTACGACGGCAAAGTTGTTCCCGGCAAGGACCCGATGGGCCGCCCGATTTTTTGGTTTACCATCACGCCGCTGGAAGGAGCCGAGGAAGGGACCGACCGCTGGGCGGTCGAGCATAATTGGGTCTCAATCACTCCTCTGCGTCTAGATCTCACCGACGAAAAGGATCTCGCGCGCGCCCTATCGCTTGCACAAACGCCACCAGTAAGCGCAGCCAAAAAATGGTAAACAGTTTTTCTGCGCGACCCGGTTTACGGCTGCTGCAGCAGAAGCCATTTGGTGTCAGCTAGCGAAGCCGAAAATCAGAGTTGTGTTGGATCTAGCTTGAGTCGTCCATGATTGGCCGCTAACATCGCGCGCAGAATCCTTAATCTTTCTATGAAAGCGTCCCTGCTTTACCGTATTGCTTCCGTCCTGCTAATTCTCTTCGCGCTTGGACATACCCTGGGCTTTCGACGGGTTGATCCTCGTTGGGGAGTAGATTCGATTATCGGAGCGTTGCGATCGACCCACTTCGACGTTCAAGGGTTAAACCGGACCTATTGGGACTTTTATATTGGCTTTGGGCTCTTCGTCACAGTCCTTCTGGTCTTCGTCGCAGTGCTATCGTGGCAACTTGGAAGCGTGCCCAAGGAGTCCTTATTGATGATGCCAATCGTCACATGGGGCCTCGCGGCGTGCTTCGTTCTCGTTACATTCTTGACTTGGAAATACTTCTTCGTGGTGCCGATGATCTTTTCTGGCGTCATTACCATCTGCTTTGTCTTCGCGGCATGGATCGCTGGAAGGCCGTAAGTAACGCGCCAACCGCTATCGGACACGCAAGAAGAATCGGAACCTGCCGCTTCTTCGTGAAAGCAACCTGACCCGCTTCAATCGCAGGGCAGTTTACGCGAACGCCGCTCTTACGGTTTCGCAGAGGCTGCTGGCGAAGCGCCTGGTGGCGCGCTGCCAGCGGGCAAAACGCCGGCGCCAGAATTCGGCACAGCAGAAGCGACCGGCGATGGAGACGTCTGTGCCGCCGCAGGCGCGGGCGAAGTTTGTGGCGCGGCTTGCTTTTTCATCAGCTCACGCCGGAAGGCGGTGTCGGCGGTGCTTTTGTGCGCATTAAGGATCGACAAGGCAAATGTCAGCACGAAAAAAATGCCGACTAGCCACGTGGTGAACTTCACCAGGACGTTGGTCGTTTGCGCGCCAAAGATATTTTCCGTGACCCCGCCGCCAAATGCCGCCCCCAGGCCCTCGCTCTTTGGCCGTTGCATCAGGATAACCAGCACCATGAGCACCGACACGAGCACGAAAAATCCCAGCAACAGGTTGATCAGAAGATTCATCGGGACGCGAAATATCGCTGGTAAACGACGAATGACAAATGACCAATCACGAAACTAAATCGGCGGTCTAAATGGTTAATCATTTCGTCATTCCTTCGACATTCGTCATTCGAGCTTCGTCATTCTTAATGCGCTCCCAAATCGCGTCCATCTCCTCAAGATCGACATCGCCGAGGCGTTTGTCCTGCCTTCGCAGCTCATCCTCCAGTCGATTGAATCGCTCAACAAATTTGTCCGTGGCTTTCTGCAGCGCGCTTTCCGCATCGATCTTGCATTTCCGCGCCAGGTTGACGACCGCAAAGAGAACGTCCCCGATCTCATCTGCGATCATTTCTCCATCTTGCACCTCAATCGCGTCTTTCATTTCGCGAACTTCTTCTTCGACTTTCGCAATCACCTCGCGCGCCTCAGTCCAATCAAAATTCACCCGCGCTGCCTTCGATTGCGCTTTGTGCGCGCGCATCAGCGCCGGGAGCGCTTTGGGCAAACTGGCCAGATAATGTGAGTCGGCCTTTTTCTCTTCGCGCTTGATTGCTTCCCACTGTTTAAGCACTGCGCCGGCATCCCGCGCGTCGCTTGCCCCAAAAACATGCGGATGCCGCCGCACCAGTTTCTCCGAAACTTCGCGAAGGACCTGCTCGATGTTGAAGCGACCTGCTTCGCGTGCAATCTCCGCGTGCATGACTACCAGCAGCAACAGATCGCCGAGTTCCTCGCAAAAATGCGCGTCGTTTTTCGCGCGCGCGGCCTCCGCCACTTCGTAAGCCTCTTCAATCAAGGCAGGCAGCAGCGATTCATGCGTTTGCTCCCGGTCCCATGGGCAACCGCCGGGCGCGCGAAGTTGCGCAACGATGTCGCAAAGCTGCGCGAAGTGATCAGAGGCGCGCTCGGAATCTTTACTGTTCACGGATCACCGATCACTGATCACGCTTTCAAATCCGCCACAGCGATCGGTGTGTGCCGAACTCTGAGATTTCGCCGGAGGATCGTTTGCTGACGTAAATGGTGATTGCAATGACGCTGACAAAAGTACCGGCAAAGACCAGCGCCACCAGCCACGATGGGATGTGTCCGATCCGCAGGGCATGGTAAAACGAGACGATATCGTTAATCGGCGCCGTGGCGTGCAAAAATATTTTCGTTAGCCACGCAACCAGGATCAAAACAAAAATGAAAACGTAATTGCGTTTCAAGCGGCGTCCCACTGCTTCCAGCTTGCTGATCTTGAAGCAGGGCAAGATCAAATCTTCGCAGACGAGCTTTTTCCATTCGCCCTGAAGCATTTGACGATTTTCCATCACCATCGGGACAAGAAAATGCGCTTCGAGCATCCGCACGCGCGCGCGGAACGCATCGTAAAAACGATACCGGCGCGCCTCGATCCACAGCAGCACCCACACAATGGCAAGATTAAAAAAGAAAATGATGTGCGGCACTTCTCGCGTGGTAAACGCAATAGTGATAATGGCGGTGCTGCTAGTAATTGCCCAGTTTGTGGTTACATCGAGCCGCTGCCGCCACACCATGATCCGCCCCATTTCGCCCCGATAAAAATGCGACATCGCGTTGACATAGCCCGGATCATAAATGCTGCGCTGGAAGGACACGGTCCGCTCCTCTTTTGTCGCTACTGCTGTATCTTGGGTTGCCACGATTTTTTATAGTGCGGCAGGCGATGCGCCTGCCCTACAATCTACTGGATAACTGGCTTTGTCGGATAATCCAATAAATCTCTCCCCGCCCAATGGCCATCGCGCTCTCCGACCTTCTCGATGAAAGGCAGGTGATTCTGCGGCTGCGCTCACGGAGACTGCCGAATGCGCTGCGCGAGATTATTCAGGTGCTCGCGCAAAATCGAAAGATCGACGATGCAGAAAGATTTTTCGAGCAAGTGCTCGCGCGTGAACAGGAACACCCCAGCGTAGTCGAAAACGGCGTGGCGTTTCCTCATGCGCGCACGGATTTGGTTGATGAAATAGTGGTTGGAATCGGGCGCAGCCGCGCAGGGATTCCAGTCGGTGCAAATCAACAGCGTGCGCGATTAATTTTTGTCATCGGCGTTCCGGAACGGTTGGTGAATGATTATTTGATTTGCATTGGCACGCTTGCGCGGCTGGTGAGAGATGATGCGACGCGCTCGGTGCTGCTGCACGCCGAAACTCCGCGCGAATCCATTGACGCGCTCGCGGTCGAAAGCCTGTAGCGGGTCGCCGATGGCCGCGCAGTCGATTCGATCTGCGCCAGTTGGCCGCCTGACCTTTACTGGGCGATCTACCACAAGGTATTCTGATAGGTTGTCCTTTATTTCCACGCCACGACCGGCCACAGGCCGGTGGCTATAACTCAACGCACACCGGCTGAGCGGCGATTTGCACGTGTGCGCGCAGATTTTTGTGCGCCGCTCTTCACGCCCACCTTCACGCCGCCCACTTCGATATTTTCCCCGGGTCGCGCTGCAGGCGCCTGCGGTCTAAGTGGTCGTCGCCGATATTTCGTCCTACGTCCTGCCATACCTTGAATTCGAAGCTACACTGCGACGCGCTCGCCTTCTATTTCGCCTACTGGAGCAACAGCCAATTTGCTCTTGCGATATCGCCAGATCGCAAACGCAACGAATAAAAGATCGAGGACAATGAACGTCGCGACATATGTCTCCCCGCCGATGCCAAATCCGTAACTGTGCAGGCCTTTGCCCAGCACGAAGTTCACTCCGTACCACGCCATTAGCACAGCGAGAAAACAAACAACGCTTGCCACTGCCAGGCCGAACCGTGTCCACCAACCCGCGAGCCGGCCGTGCAACGCCAAGATGTAGCAGAGCAGCGCGATCAACGCCCAGGTCTCTTTCGGGTCCCAGCCCCAGAACCTGCCCCAGGAATAATTTGCCCAGACGCCACCGAGAATTGTGCCCGCTGCAAGGAGGAGTACGCCGAGCTGGAGCACGCGGTAAAGCCAGAAATGCATCGGCGCGTCCGCGCGCGCCGCGGCGGGATTGCGCGCATATCGCCAAAGCAAAATGTGTCCAAAACCCATAGCCAGCGCGAACGCCGCGTAGCTCAAGGTGATGGTAAGTACATGAACCGTGAGCCAGAAATTGTCGCGCAACACCGGCACCAGCGGATCAATGCTTGACGGCATGGCGATCGGCATTTGATGCACAAGCAACAATGCGATCAGCGTGACCGGTAATGCCGCCAGCAAATACATACGCGCCCGGTAACGCGCGAAAAAGATCATCCCGAAAAATGAGACCGCGAATGAAACCCAGATAATCGATTCATACATGTTGGTAACCGGTGGGCGGCCGGCAATCATGCAGCGCATCGCGATCCCGGCTGCATGAAACGCGAGACCGAGAAGCGCAACTGCGACGCCTACGTTTTGCAGCGCGCGGCCGCGCTTGCCCAAATGCGCGGCGACGAGAATCACCAGCGCAATCCCGTAACACCAGATGGCGCGGTAAAAGCCCTCGAAATGATTGTAAAAATATTCGAGCCGCAATTGTCGTTCCCGGGGATAAATTGATGGACTCAGACCGCGCAAATTTTCGCGAAGCTGACTCGCGGCATGACTGAAATTAAATCCGTCGCCCTGCGCATATGAGGTGGCGAGTGTTTGCAATTGAGTCTGAATGGGTGCGAATTGGGTTTCGGCTAAATATTTCGACCATCCCGATGGCTCGACCCACGGATCCGTTTCATTGGTCGGCGCGGGAATAATTAGCAACGCGCTCCCATCCATCACACGAGCAAAAAGCGTAAGCTGATCGCTGACGCCCAACGCTTCCTGTTGAACCCGGTCGAGCGGTTTCTCCGCGCGCTTGAGTGCCTGCGCCTCATTCGCGATTCGCTGTAACTCAGCCGATCCGGCCAATTGCGTGAAGGAAAATCGCCGTTGCGTCTTATCCAGCCCGAGCTGCTCTTTCAGCTTGCCAAACGAGACGAGCACCATCGGCTCGTTCTTCCAGTCGTGCGTCTCCAGCAAGTTGGATAAAACGAAATCGTTCGGCTGCCATTTGCGGCCGGTTTTATCTGTGTATGTCGACCTTCCGGTGATGCGGATCAGTGTTTCCTTTGCAAACGTGTCCATCGGTTTGCGCCGGCCGCCGTCCTGGATCGCCACCAAGCCCCATTGCTTGAAATCCAAGCCGCTGCTGTCTGTAGCCGAAACATCCGGCGACGCAGCGTAGTCCACGCCTCTAAACAGCGCGGTCGCTATCGCGACAAAGATCAGAACCCGTGCTCTCAAGCGCCGGAATGTAGTTCTCGCTGCCGGTCATGTCGAGCGGCCGTGACGCAGACAATCGTGTCTGCGGCGTGATGGTTGCTTGCGTATCCAAAACTCGCAGACAGGATTGTCCGCGCCACAATTCCATTTGCGCAAGCTGAAATCACGCGGCTATCTTAACTCCCGTGTTCAGCTTGACCATGCTCGGCAGCGGAAGCGCGGGAAACAGCGCCTTGGTCGCAACCGATCATTGCAAAATTCTTATCGATGGCGGGCTGAGCGCGCGGCAATTGGTGTTGCGCATGGAGCAGTGCAGGGTGGCGCCGGAGCAACTGGACGGCGTCCTTCTCACGCACGAACACACCGATCATATCTGCGGACTTGAAGTTCTCTGCCGCAAATTTGATCTGCCGATCTACTGCAACGCGTTAACGGCAGAAGCAGTTCGCTGCGACAGCGCATTCGAGCGATATCGCAATTGGCGAATTTTTGAAACTGGTTCGGAGTTTTCTATCTGTGACGTCACGGTGCAGACATTTCCTGTGCCGCACGATGCGGTTGATCCACTGGGCTTCGTCTTTCACGCCGGCTCAGGCAGCCTCGGGTTCATCACCGATCTCGGTTACGTGACCAAATTGATCATTGAACGGTTGCGCCAGGTGCAAACGCTCGTGATCGAGACCAATCACGACGAAAAACTTTTGCAGAACGACACGCATCGCCCGTGGCCGGTGAAACAAAGAATCCAATCGCGACACGGTCATCTGTCGAACACGGCTGCGGCAGGGGTGATCGAGGAATTGTTGCCGGAAAAAATCGAGCGCGTGGTCCTCGGACATCTCAGCCGTGATTGCAACACGCCTGACTTGGCTGTGGAGACGGTGCGCGTGTCACTGGTAAAGTGCGGCAAACTCGACACGGAAATCCATTGCGCCACGCAATTCGAAATCACTCCGCAATTTCGAATCGGTGAAACCGAGCCCGGCCCGTTTCAACCGACCTTCGAGAACACGTTTTTCCAAAACGCCCTGTAGCGGCTGGCTATGGTCTTTGTGTGAATCATTGGGCGTTGGACGTTTGAGGTTGGACGTTGGGCGTTTTCTTCTTTTTTGAGGCGACATTCTTCGCCGCAGCATTGAGAGCCGCGCGCACAATGCTCGCTTTCGCGGACACAAGATAAACATTCGTGTAGCCTTGCCGGCCCCAGGCGCCGCTACACGGTTTGAAAACCGCTGGTGCTTTCTTAATGAATGTGCGCTGCTGCTCTGGCGTGAGCTTCACCATGCCCCAGTTTTGGTCGGGAATGCCAAGCGACGCGAAAATCTTTCCGGCGACACGGAAATCGGGATGATTCATGTGCGACCGCTCGATGGACGTCGGAATTTCCAGCGCTAACTTTCGAAACTCGGCGACAGTCATCTCACCCGCGATCTTTGCCTAACGAATCAAGCTCAGCCACCCAGCACTTTAGGACTGAGGCTGTTCATTGTCGAGGGAGTTGCAACAAAGTGCTGGGTTGGCTGCAGCGCTCTGGTTAGACGGCGCTTTCGACCAGAGGCTGGAGGGGGTCGTTGTT
>WNGL01003113.1_pt1 | contig 19970 bp, 19 predicted proteins | sample 5400591 | NCBI WGS metagenome assembly WNGL01 (sample SAMN13153377, study PRJNA577476) | soil metagenome | isolation source: 80 cm soil or saprolite under Garry oak tree replicate 1 | place: USA:California | collected 2016-06-15 | reverse complement strand
CGTTCAGGCCGGATGCGATTGATGCCAGCTGCCCCTTTGGGGGACGTCGACCAGGTTTCATTTGCCGAAAAGCACGAATGGTCGCCACGAACCGCGCATCGTAGGAAGTGAGGTACTTGCGGATTAGTTGCTCTACTTCCCACCGTCTTCCGGCCCTATGCGCGTCCCGGATGCGCTTGAGCATCAACAGGATGTGGCAGCGTGCATGCCGCGAACCGGCACATCGGAGGAACGCAAGCAAGCCCCCTTTCGAGATTTCAATCTCTTCGAGCTGATCTAGCATCTCAGCATTGTCGGGCTTTTGGCTCATCTTGATCCGTTGGCTCCTGCCGGCGAGCAGGGGGCGTGGGCATGGGTTTAGTGATTGGAGAAGTTACTCTTGCTTCGATTTCTGTTTATGCCCTTGGGTCTGCGATCAGTCGTTTTGCAGCCGGGTGCAATCGTAATGGACCGTCCGTTGGACGGCCTGTTACGCGGCAGCTTCCGCTTGGTCGCGGCGGTGGGGAAAGCAGACCCGCGCCCTCTGAGGCTCTGGTCGGCAGACCGCCCTCACCGCGATGATATGTCCCCAGGTCAATCCGTTCGGCTCCGCTTGCCATGTGGACGTTCGGCGTCGTGAACGCGTTCGGGATCGATCGGACTACCAGGCTGATTCGCCCGATGCGTTACCCACCACAACCATGCTTCCGTGAGTACCCATCATCCCCTCCTGGGATTAGTTTCTCGCCGGCCGGGCGCTACTCCGGTCGAACGTTCGTGATCAGGCTGCCTGCTCTCCTTCGCCGTGGTCGAGGGGCTCGCCCTTGATCGTGATCTCGGCGTTGATCGTCAGCTCGGGGCACAGCTCCTCGATCGTGTCGATCCACTGCTGGGCGAACAGGGACGGGTTGTCCGAATGCTTGCGGGCATAGGTGAGTGCCTGCTTCGGGTCGGAGAACGCGAGCCCGCCGCCCATGAAGGACTGGCAGATATACTCGTAGGCCACCGAATCGACCTCGGTGTTGCCTTCCTCCTTGGCCTTGGCAATCGCGTCGTCGGAGAGCTGCTTCTGGTCGGGATGCAGCTTGAAGCTCTTGGTGACGATGGTCTTGGCCTCGGCCGGCGCTTCTGCAGGCGTGCCCGCGGCCTTGGCCTTCTCGGCTTTGATATGCGCCTCCAGCTCGGGTCTGCTCATCCCTTTGGCCTTCTCGATCAACTCCTTGACGTTATCCTTGGTGGCGATGGGAAGCAGCCGCACCATCTTTGTCCAGCCGATGCCTTGGAATGCCGACCACGGCAGGTCCAGCTCTATCAGGCGCTTGTACATCTCCGCCGCATACATTGCCTTGCGGTACCTGACACCCAAGGTGGTCTCGATGTACTCGCGGAAAGTGTCGTAGCCGGTGAATTGATCGACCGCACCGGGCTTCTTGGACTGGGCAAAGAGCACCTGCGTCCTGGCAATCGCCCCGCCGAGGCGCCAAAAACCACGCTCTCTCTCCTCGATCAGCTCGTTGACGATCTCCTCCATCTTGGTTCGAGACTCGACGTTCTCGATCCGGCTGGCGAACGTGACGATGGGGTCGTAGCCATCATCCATGATGGCTTCAACCTTCACCGCGGTTTTCTTCACGACAATGCCCATTTTGGTCTCCTATTTTCGTCGATGCCTAATCCAGCCGGCTGCTTTGTCCCGGCCACTTCCTCCAGCATCCCACCCAGGCAGTGGGTGTTCATTCACATCCGCTCGAGTCCCCTCGGCAACAGACAAGGATCTTGCCGTCGCCGTCGGCGATACAAAAGCTCGGGACCTGGTCGCGTTTGCCGGGCAATGTGCAGCCCAGCCGGTTGCGACCAAATGGCCGCCGAGGCCATTCGAGATTGTTGCGGCAGTTAGATTTTTGATCATGCTGAACGTTGCATCGGGCGCCCTGAAACGGGTTAGCGTCAGCCAACAGGCGGCTGCGTTGCTCACGCCTCCGCCACCTTCGCAAGGGCGCAATCACGCTCGAACTGCTCGAGTAAGGCCTCGTCCCAGAAGCGTTTCCGCGGATCACAATGGGCTTCGGGAACCCGAGCTTTGGGTCCCTAGTCCATCTGTCGATAGTGCGGCCACATCGGTTATATCGGACTTGGACCTTGCCGCTTGGCAGGTAGCGTTTCGCGGATGACGCTTCGCTCATAGGGCAGCTCCATGTCGTGACATGGACTGACAAAAACAGCTTTAGGGAAAATTGTCGGCCGGAAACCGATGGAAACGTACGGAAACTAGGTTTCCGTCATTTCAAACCGCTTGAGCATTGCATTAACACGCTCCTTGATCGTGCTGTCGGCGGCATGCTCTTTCCGGGCCTCAAGCAGATCGGCTACAAACCTGCATACGTCTGCGTTGGTCTGCCACCCCTTGACGTTCTCAGAGCTAGGTTTGCCTCGTTTCCCGATCTCTACGTGTACAGCTGCCTCTATTGCATCCCAATCTAGTACTGGTGGCCGGCCGCCTCGTTTCGAATGCGCTGCCTTCTTCATGGTCACCCGCACCCCGACAAATGTGCGATGTCCGACATCAATCGCGCTCGCATGCCAATCGAGCTTCGCATCCCCGAGATCCGGACCTACGATGAAAGGCGCCCGCATTGTATCCAGGACTATATCCATCATCTCGGGGGTGATGTTAATCGGGTCCGGAAGGTTGTCAGGGTCCAAGGCAGTAACGGAAATGCGTTTCGATCGCATGGCCTCTACGAACAGATCTGGAAATGCACTTTCAAGCTTATAAACTTCGGAAAATACGTCACGAAAGTCGCCTCTAACGGCCTCGTCACGAGTTTCTTTGACATGTCCCGCAAGTTTCTTGCGCCCGACCTCATCTGATTCGGCCTCTGTTTCGGGCGAAACGTGGGCGACCTTGCTGACGAGTTTGCAGTATCGACCCCATTTTTCTGGATCGGCTGCCTTTACCACTTGAACAAATCCGTCGAGGAAACGCATCCGTTTCATGATCGAGGTGATCCTCGGTGCCGAACGAGACGCATAATGAACCGACTCCACGCTTCGAGGGCGACGCGCTTTTCCTCACTGAACGAATGCCTTTGATAGACACCAACGATCCCCCCAAAGCTCCCACTGGTGTGGTTCAGGATCTTCTCGATTACGGGGAGATTCACGCCGAGGCGTGCCATGCCGCCGGCGCAAGTCCGACGAAGATCATGGAAGGTCCACCGAGCAGGCGCATCGATCTTGCTATCTAGGAGGACTGCATCGTTGCGCATGAGCTCGAGCACCGCCGTATCGAGCCTGTCCTTGGCCCGGCTGAATCCCCCAACGGCGCTCTCCCCGGTGGTGGTGAAAACAAGCCCGGGTCGGCTCCTGATCTTAGGGAGATTTCTCAGGAGCGAAGCAGCGGCATCCGACAGCGGGACCTCATGCGCGACATCAATCTTCATGCGTTCGCGGGGAATGACCCAGAGTTTTTTCTCAAAGTCGACTTCCGACCAGCACATCTCCGCGACCTCGTCACGTCGCTGCCCAGTGAGGAGAGGGATCTTGGTTAAGGGCCCGAAGGGCCATGCGATCTCGTCGCAGGCGTACCAGATGAGTCGCAGTTCGTCATCGGAAAGGATGCGATCTCGTGAGCGTTCGGGCCACCAGGAGCTACCCCGGCCCGCGGAGCTACCAAGGCCCGCGCCTTTGGTGAAACTAGACCGGCCGCGTGAGCGGTACAATGTTGTCTTGCGGATCGATGATGCGGTTGATTTGAGCAGCGAGCAGTTCGTAAGCGCGTAACATTTCGTCGCGATACCGATGCCGGTCATAGGTTCCGCGCACGCCGCCGATGACGTGGCCTAAGCATCGCTCGGCATGATCCGAATTCACCCCGGCCCTGCTCATTAAGCTGCGCGCACTCCTTCGGAGATCGTGCAGGGTCCAGGCGGTCACACCGCTTTTTGCGTCGAGTCGCCGTTTCGCCCGGCTGAAATCATGGAACGGTCGCCGGCCGCCGGTGAAGACGAACTCGCAGCCGGCAATCCGCGGCACGCCAGCCAGGATCGCCAATGCCGCGGCGGACAGCGGTCGCACGAGATCCTGATTCACCTTGTTGCGTCCCGCCGGCAACGTCCAATCGAGACCGGACAATTCGGTCCACGTCATCCTGGCCGCCTCGTTCCGCCGGGCGGCCGTCAGCAAGAGGAATTGCACGAGCGCGCCGAATGGCACTGGAGTGGCTTCCGCGGCCCGCCATACGCGCCGCAGCTCGTCATCGTCCAATATGCGGTCCCGCGCGCGTTCGCTCGCCGGCTTCGCGCGACCCATGCCTTTCACGATCGGAGACTTGAAATCGTCGTTGCGCGCGGCGTGCCAGTTCATGAGCTTACCGACCGCGGCCAAGCACACGTCGGCCATCCTCGGACCGTTGGCGTCTTCGACCTTGTCGAGCAGCTTCACGATGTCGCTGCGCCGTATCTCCGCAATCGGCATGTTGCCGAGGACCGGGTAGACCAGTCGTTTGAAGGTGTCGCGGCGCTGATCGATCGTGCGCAGCCGCTTGGCCTTGGCCTCGCGGGCGAGGTACATCTCGGCAATAGCCTTCAAGGTGCTGGAATCCGCCGCCTCGGCTGTGCGGCGATCCTGCATCGGATCCTCGCCCCGCTTGGCTGCGATGATCGCGTCCCGCCCGAGCTCGCGCGCCGCCTCGAGCGTCACGGTCGGCCAGGATCCGAGGGTAAACTTTCCGGGCACCCCTCGCAGACGATAGCGGACCGCCCACGACTTCCCGCCGCTCGGCTGCACGATGAGGTAGAGCCCGGTCAGAAGGCCGTCAGGGACCTCGCGCCGCGCGGCGCCCGGCTTCGCAGCCTCGACCGCGCGAACCGTGAGAGCTTTTGTCATGCCCGATCCCCATCGGGTAACACCCGGGTAACGAAATCCCGTGGTCAGTGAACGTCACCCAACGTCAGGCAATGTCAATGAGAACACGCCCATTTTGCAAGAGAAATCAGCCAGTTTTGCGAAGGGAGGTGTCTTGGAACGTCACCGTATGTCAACCCGCCCTATCTGATTTGGGAGCAAATGGGCCGTCCCCAGGGGCAGGAGCTCGAACATTGGCTTCGGGCCGAGGCCGAACTCACCGCCGGGCCGCGGGCCTCCATGCCGGGCTCCGATCGAGCGGCAAGGGCGCCGCGGCGGGCCCGACGCAATAAGACCTGAGCTTCTGTCCGCGCCCGCGTCGAGTGCGGTGAGCGCATCGTCCGCGGGTCAATCCGCTGCGCCCGTGCGCCAGCGGGTCAATGCCGGCACGACCAGGATCAGCGCATAGGTCCACATCGCGAGCCGTGGACTGAAGAGGCTTACGGCGACCGAAATGAGCGCGATGCCGATCAGCGCCGGCAGCGTCACATTGGTCTCGCCCGCCTGGCCGGTGTCCTCCTCGGCTTGCGAAGCGCGCACCAGCCCATAAGCCGCGCCGGCGGCCAGGATCGTGTTCGCCGCGTAGAGCCAGACCGCAGGTGCAAGGTCGACATGGCGGCCCACGACCATGGTCGAGAACGGCATGCAGGTGATGAAAAACAAATGGACGAACGACCATCGCACGAACGTCTTGCCCACGTGCGCGCGCGTGCCGCCGAGCCGCGAGATGGTTCTCCAGCGCAAGCCGATCACGAGGAAGCTGATCGCATAGGCGACGAAGGGTCCCCATAGAACGTCCCGGATCGCACCGATCAGTTCCTGACTGCTGCCGGGCCGAAAATCCTGCGGGAAGCGCAGGTCGATGACCAGCAGCGTCATCGCCACGGCGAAGATGCCGTCGGTCAGCGCCTCGAGCCGAGCCTTGGCGATCATGGCGGCCTCCGCATCAGCGCGGGATCAGCACCCAGTAATCGAGATCGAGGATCACGGCGGGATCGTATTCCGCGCCGGCCTTTTGGGGAAAATCGGCGCAAGGCCGGTCCTTCGTGGCGATCGTGCGCAGCCGCAGCGCGCCGACGTCGCCGCGTCCGGGCAGCTCCGCGCGCGCCAGCACCTGGGACCACGCAAACACCGTGTCGCCGGCGAACAGCGGCGCGACATGCCGGCCGCCGTTGATCGCCGCGATGTGGAACGCATTGGCAAGCCCGTTGAAGCTCAGCGCACGAGTCAGTGACATGACGTGGCCGCCGTAGATCAACCGGCGGCCGAAGCGGCCCTGCTTCTCGGTGAACAGGTTGAAATGCACCCGCGCCGTATTCTGATAGAGCCGGGTCGCGAGCTGGTGCTCCGCTTCCTCGACCGTCATGCCGTCCCGGTGGTCGAGCTTTTCGCCTTCTTTATAATCGCTCCAGCGCCGCGGACTGCCGGCAAGCTCGAAGTCGTAGGCGTTTTGGTCGATCGGCGGACACGCCGCGCCGAGCGCAGCCGGCTCGAGCGCCTCGGCAAGCTTCGGCACATGGTCGCCCGGGGCGGCTGCCGCCTCGTCGCGCTTTCTGACCATCACCCAGCGCACGTATTCCAGCACGCGCGCGCCGTCTTCTTGGCGCAAGCCGGTCGAGCGCACGTAGACGACGCCGGTCTTGCGGCTCGAATTTTCCTTGAGGCCGATCACTTCGGATTGGGCGCTCAGCGTATCGCCGGGATAGACCGGTCCCAGAAACCGGCACTCCGCATAACCGAGGTTCGCCACCGCATTGAGCGAGATGTCCGGAACGGTCTTGCCGAACACGATGTGAAAGACCAACAGGTCGTCGACGGGCGCTTGCCGATAGCCGATCGCGGCCGCGAACGTCGCGGAGGATTGCACCGCGAAGCGCGAGCCGTAGAGCGCGGTATAGAGCGCAACCTCGCCCGCCGTGACGGTACGCGGGGTCGCATGCCGGATTGATTGCCCGAGCGCGAAATCCTCGAAGAAATTGCCGTTCATGGCGTCCCTCGACCGACCGCTTTTCCGTGCCATCGATACCGCGCCGCTGCGGATCAAGCTATCATGGCCGTTCCGGAACGCGGGCGAAGCGCGCTGCCGCGGCCTTGAAAACAGAGCGATCGCATATCGCATGCCAAACCTTGCATGACTCGCAGGCGGATCACCACCGGCTCGCCGTTCGAGCAATTCGCCGGCTATAGCCGCGCCGTCGTCGACGGCGATTTCGTCTTCGTGTCCGGGACCACCGGCTACGATTATGCCTCGATGCGCATGCCGGAAGAGATCGAGGCACAGACCCGCAATTGTTTCCTCACGATCGGCAACGTGCTCGAAGAGGCGGGCTTTGCGCTCGCCGACGTGGTGCGCGCGCGCTACTACATCGTCGATCCGGCCGACGCCGAGCGCGTGCTGAAGATCTGCGGAGAGATGTTCGCCGAAATCCGGCCGGCCGCGACCCTGCTCGTGGTCGCTGGCCTGCTGCGTCCGGAAATGAAGGTCGAGATCGAGGTCACGGCGAGGCGGAAGAACAGTCGACAGGCAGACAACGGAATGAGTTCCTGAGCGGATAGTATCGTCTGTCCTTGGTTCCCCGTCGTCCGGTAGCTTGCCAATCCAGGCCCCGGCCATTAGCAATCCGCGCGGTTGCGCAACGAGGTGTCGGTTTCCATGGCCAAACTCCTGCTGCTTCCCGGCGACGGCATCGGCCCCGAAGTGATGGCCGAGGTCAAACGGCTCATCGCCTTCATGAACGAGAATGGGCTCGGCCGGTTCGAGACCGAGGAGGCGCTGGTCGGCGGCAGCTGCTACGACCTGTACGGCGTCGCCATCACCGAGGACACGATGGCGAAGGCGAGGACGGCCGATGCGATCCTGTTCGGCGCGGTCGGCGGACCGAAATGGGACGGCGTGCCTTACGACGTGCGCCCCGAGGCGGGGCTGCTGCGGCTGCGCAAGGAGCTCGGCCTGTTCGCCAACATCAGGCCCGCGATCTGCTATCCGGCCTTGGCGGATTCCTCGAGCCTCAAGCGCGAAGTGGTGGACGGCCTCGACATCATCATCCTGCGCGAGCTCACCGGCGGGCTGTATTTCGGCGAGCCCAAGACCATCACCGATCTCGGCAACGGCCAGAAACGCGCGATCGACACCCAGGTCTACGACACCTACGAGATCGAGCGCATCGCGCGGGTCGGCTTCGAGCTCGCGCGCAAGCGCCGCAACAAGCTGACCTCTACGGAAAAACGCAACGTGATGAAATCCGGCGTGCTGTGGCACGAGGTCGTCGCCGACCTGCACAAGCGCGAATATGCCGACGTCAAGCTCGAGCATCAGCTCGCCGACGCCTGCGGCATGCAACTGGTGCGCTGGCCCAAGCAGTTCGACGTGATCGTCTGCGACAATCTGTTCGGCGATATGCTCTCCGACGTCGCCGCGATGCTCACCGGCTCGCTCGGCATGCTGCCGTCGGCCTCGCTGGGCGAGGTCGATGTCAAGACCAAGAAGCGCAGCGGGCTCTATGAGCCGGTCCACGGTTCCGCGCCGGATATCGCCGGCACGGGCGTCGCCAATCCGATTGCCATGGTGGCTTCGTTCGCGATGGCGCTGCGCTATTCGCTGGGCATGGCCAAAGCCGCGGATCTCGTCGATCAGGCGATCGCGGCCGCGCTCGCCAAAGGCCTGCGCACGCCGGATATCAAGTCCGAGGGTGCGACATTGGTCGGCACCGCGCAGATGGGCGAGGCGATCCTCGGTGAGATGGCGCGGCTCGCGGGCGCGGCCCGCTGAAGCTCGGCTGAGCGAGGGCTTCCGCAGCGATCATAATTGGAGGGAACGATGGCATCTGCGGTCGTACTGAGAGCGATGGGGCCGGCAGTGCTCGTTGCGGTGCTCGCCGTCTCGAGCCCCGCCGTACTGGCGCAGTCGAAGGATGCGGAGCCTGCGACCCGGGAAGCCAACGCCGCGGTTCTCAACGGCTTGCCGTTCTCGGATCGGCAGGATTTCGAAGATGCGCGGCGCGGTTTCCTGGCGGCGCTTCCGGACGGGCTGATCGCGGGCCCAGGCGCCACGCCGATCTGGAACATGAAACGCTACGGGTTTCTCGACCGCGACGAAGCTCCCACGACGGTCAACCCGAGCCTTTGGCGTCAGGCGCAGCTCAATGCGATCCACGGCTTGTTCAAGGTCGGCGAGCGCGTCTACCAGATCCGCGGTCTCGACATCGCCAATATGACGATCATCGAGGGAGAAGAGGGCATCATCGTCCTCGACACGTTGTTGACCGCCGAGGCGGCGCGAGCGGCGCTCGACCTCTATTACGGCCAGCGGCCGCGCAAGCCGGTCACGGCGGTGATCTACAGCCACAGCCACGCCGACCATTTCGGCGGCGTCAAAGGCGTGGTGAGCGAAGCCGACGTCAAGGCGGGCCGCGTCAAGATTTATGCGCCGGACGGCTTCATGGAGCATGCGGTCGCCGAGAACGTCATCGCCGGCAACGCCATGAGCCGGCGCGCCCAATACATGTACGGACCGCTGCTGCCTTCCGGCGAGAAAGGCCAGGTCGACACTGGGCTCGGTAAGAATCTCTCGCGCGGAACGCTCACCCTGCTCGGGCCGACCGATCTCATCCGCACCAACGAGACCCGCACGATCGACGGCGTCGAGATCGTTTTTCAGCTCACGCCCGGCACCGAAGCGCCGGCGGAGATGAACATGTACTTTCCGCAGTTCCGCGTGCTCGACATGGCCGAGAACGTCACCCACAACATGCACAATCTCTATACGCTGCGCGGCGCCGAGATCCGCGACGGCAATGCCTGGTCGCATTACATCGGCGAGGCGCTGCAGCTGTTCGGCCAAAGGACCGACGTGCTGATCGCGCAGCACCACTGGCCGACGTTCGGCTCGGACAAGATCGTCGCATACCTGAAGAAACAGCGCGACCTCTACAAGTTCATCAATGATCAATCCTTGCGGCTGCTCAACCAGGGACTGACGCCGGCGGAAATCGCCGAGACGTTGCGGCTGCCGGCTACACTCGCCAACGAATGGGCGCTGCGCGGCTACTACGGCACGCTCCGCCACAACGCGCGCGCCGTCTACCAGAAATACCTCGGCTGGTACGATTCCAACCCGGCGAATCTCGATCCGCTGCCGCCGGCGGCGGCCGCCCGCAAGGCGGTCGAGTACATGGGCGGCGCGCAGGCGGTGATTGCGCGCGCCCGCGAGGATTTCCGCCGCGGCGAGTATCGCTGGGTCGCGAGCGTCATGAAGGAAGTGGTGTTCGCCGATCCGGGCAATCGCGAGGCGCGCGAGCTTGCGGCCGACGCGCTCGAGCAGCTCGGCTATCAGGCCGAAGCCGGCACCTGGCGCAACGAATATCTGGTCGGCGCCTTGGAGCTGCGCAGCGGGCCGCCGAAGCTGCGGGCGCCGAGCACGCTCACTGCGGATACGCTCGCCGCGCTATCGCTCGACAATTTCTTCGACCTGCTCGGGGTGCGGCTCAACGGCCCCAGAGCCGAAGGCAAGATCATGCGGATCAATTGGGATTTCACCGATGTGGGCGAGAAATATGCGCTCAATCTCGAGAATTCGGCGCTGACCTATACGCACGGGCTGGCCGAAGACGCGCAGGCAAGCCTCGCGCTCAGGCGCGCCACGCTCGATTCGATCATGCTCAAGCAGACGACGTTCGCCGAGGCGGCGACGTCCGGGCAGATCGCGGTTGCGGGCGATCCGGCCAAGCTCGTGGAGCTGCTGGGATTGTTCGACGATTTCGATCCGATGTTCGAGATCGTCGCTCCGAAGCAGTGATTTCGTGCTCGTAGCCCGGATGGAGCGAAGCGAAATCCGGGATGAACGGACACTCCCGGGTTTCGCCCCCGTCCGCGGGCGCTGCATCCGGGCTACAAGATTTCTACGGCTTTTACGGTTGCCAGCCGGGCAGCCAATACAGGTTCGGCACCGGATAGAGCAGCGGGACCTGCTGGTTGGCGATGTCATAATGGGTCGACGGCACGAAATTCGGCGGATAGATGCCCTGATTGGCGGGCAGCGGGTGGCCGGGCAGGTATTCCTTGCCGCCGTCGAGGTAGGACCGTCGCGTCACGATGATGCGCGTGACCGGCCGCTGTTTCGCGACCGCGACCCGCGTCCTTTTCTCCGGCTGCGCATCCGCGGTGCTCGTCGCCACCGCGAAAGCCAATCCGGCCGCAACGGCGCAGAAAGCGAGTTTCCAGCCCATGGTTCCCTCACGCTGATTCCGCCTGGCAACACTCTAGCCCGGCCGCGCTCGAGCGCAACAAGGCATTCGATCGGTGCGATGGACGAACCCCTGCGAGGCGGGAAACGTTGCGTTCCCGGCCGAGTTCCCCTCTCGCGGGGTTCGCCGAGCAAGAGCGGCGTTGAATTTGCCGGCTCCCTCGCTTAAACACGCAGCGCGTCGCGCCCGCGCGGGCGGGGCGATTAGCCTCCGGAGAGTGCACATGGGCTACAAGGTCGCCGTCGTCGGCGCTACCGGCAATGTGGGCCGGGAAATGCTCGACATCTTGGCCGAGCGCATGTTTCCGGCGGACGAGATCGTGGCGCTCGCCTCGCGGCGCAGCCAGGGCGTGGAGGTCTCCTGCGGCGAGCGGACGCTCAAGGCCAAGGCGCTCGAGCATTTCGATTTTTCCGACGTCGACATCTGCCTGATGTCGGCGGACTCGGCGGTGTCCAAGGAATGGTCGCCGAAGATCGCCGCCAAGGGCGCGGTGGTGATCGACAATTCCTCGTGCTGGCGCTACGACGCCGACGTTCCGCTCGTGGTCCCCGAGGTCAATGCGGACGCGGTCGCGGGTTTCCGCAAGAAGGGCATCATCGCCAACCCAAACTGCTCGACCGCCGAGCTCGTGGTGGTGCTCAAACCCCTGCACGATCGCGCCAGGATCAAGCGCGTGGTGGTCTCGACCTACCAATCGGTCTCCGGTGCGGGCCGCGAAGCCATGGACGAGCTGTTCGCGCAGACGAAGGCCGTCTACGTCACCGATCCGATCGAGCCGAAGAAATTCCCAAAGCGAATCGCCTTCAACGTGATCCCGCAGATCGACGTGTTCATGGACGACGGCTTCACCAAGGAAGAATGGAAGATGGTGGCCGAGACCAAGAAGATCCTCGATCCGAAGATCAAGCTGGTCGCGACCTGCGTGCGCGTGCCGGTGTTCATCGGCCACGCCGAGGCGGTCAGCATCGAGTTCGAAGAGCCGATCAGCGCCGACGAGGCCCGCGAGCTTTTGCGCAATGCGCCTGGCTGTCTCGTCATCGACAAGCGGGAGGCCGGCGGCTACGTGACGCCGTTCGAATCCGCCGGCGAAGACGCGACCTACATCAGCCGCGTGCGCGAGGATCCCACGATCGACAGCGGCCTGGTGCTGTGGATCGTGTCCGACAATCTGCGCAAGGGCGCCGCGCTCAACGCGGTGCAGATCGCCGAGTGCCTGATCAACCGCAAGCTGATCCAGGCCAAGCGCAAGGCGGCGTGATCTCATCCAGTTGCTCTGCCGTCATTCCGGGTTGGCCCGAAGGGCCCGACCCGGAACCCATGGCCACTTGGCGCCGTCTGGAACCGCAGCTTGGCCGGGGTTCATGGATTCCGGGCTCGCCGCTTCGCGGCGCCCCGGAACGACCCCGCGTTAGGCCCAAATAGCTACGGGCAGTCCGAACTCGTCGCGTCCCGGCGGGTCCGGAAACGGTCGCGCGGTACCCGCATATAAGCGCCGCGCGATCGCCGCGCAGGCGAGCGCGTCGAGGAGGTCGTCGGCGCGCGCGCCTTTGGGTGGCACGGCTTCGACGCACGAGGCCGGAAGTCCGGCTTCGATCAGCAAACGGCGGCGCAAGACGAGGCCCGGGCCGTGCGGCACGCCCCTGATCTTCTTAGGCTCCTCGAGCGCGCGATTGCCGTTGAGCCGCCAGAACGCGACCTCCGGATGGACTTCGAACACGTTCGGCGCCAGCGCCGGATTTTCGCGCAGCAAAGTATCCACTTCGCGGATTTTCGGCGCGATCATGAACAACTGCTTTGAGATTTTTCGCGGCGGCTCCGAATTCATGAACCCGATCCGACAGGCCTCGCCGAAACTTTCCGCATAGATCGCCGCGCGCGACGGCACTGAGAACACCGAGGACTGCCGAGCGCCCAGCACGGGCCGCACCGCCGCTTCCGGGCCGCGGCCGCCCGGCCCGATGCGCGCCGGCAATCCGATCGGCACGTCGACCGCGACGATGCCCGGCGCCTCGGGCGCGGAGGCCACGTCGGCAAAGCCCGGCACGACCCGCACGCGCGCTTCCTCGCTGGCGGGCCGCACCAACGCCGCGACCCATCCGGCGGGACATCCGTCGACCCCCGCGAGCCAACATTCATCGCCGTGTCCCGGACGAGCGAGCGCAGCACGCGAGCGACGATCCGGGACCCAGGAGTGACTTCGCGTAGCGGCCATATGTCGATTCCGCTAATAAGGTCGCTTCGCGAAGCTACTGCTGGACCCCGGATCGCGCGACGGCGCTTCGCGCCGCGCGGGCCGGGGAACGAGGGTGAGGCCCCCCATGCCCGTGCGTCCGCGCCGCAGCGTGCTCTACATGCCCGGATCGAACGCGCGCGCCATCGAGAAGGCAAGGACGCTCGCCGCCGACGCACTGATCCTCGATCTCGAGGACGCGGTCGCGCCCGACGCCAAGCCGGCCGCGCGCCAGCAGGTATGCGATGCCGTGCGGAGCGGCGGCTTCGGCCGGCGTGAGATTTTTGTCCGCATCAACGCACCCGATACGCCCTGGGGTGCCGACGATCTTGCGGCGGCCGTGGCCGCCGCGCCCGACGCGATCCTCGTGCCCAAAGTATCGACCCCCGAAGATCTCGCGGCGATCGGCGGGCGGCTCGCCGGGCTCGGCGCCAACCCGAAGATCCGCATTTGGGCGATGATGGAGACGCCGCTCGCGATCCTGAACGCCAAGGAGATCGCGGCAGCGTCCCGCGAGCCCTCGACCCGCCTCGCCGGCTTCGTGATGGGTACCAACGATCTTGCCAAGGACACGCGGGCGAAGATTCTTCCCGGCCGGGCGCCGATGCTCGCATGGCTGATGGTGTGCGTCGCGGCCGCGCGCAGCTACCGGCTCGACATCGTCGACGGCGTCTTCAATGACATCGGCGATGCGCAGGGCTTCGCGCGCGAATGCGCCGAGGCCCGCGATCTCGGCTTCGATGGCAAGACCCTGATCCATCCGAGCCAGATTGAGCCGTGCAACGCCGCATTCTCGCCGAGCGCGGAGGAAGTCGAGAGCGCGCGAAAAATTCTCGCGGCGTTCGATCGGCCGGAGAATCTCGACAAGGGCGTGGTGCGGATCGACGGCCGCATGGTGGAACGGCTGCATGCCGAGATGGCGCGCCGCACCGTGGCAATCGCCGACGCGATCGCTCAGTCAGAAAGTGCGTAGACGAACAGCGGCCCGCGCTCGCTGCCGCCGTGCAGACAGAGGAAGTGCACGATCTTGGCGCCGCTTCCCGCGTCGTAGCTGGCGCGGCCGTGATAAATGGTCGAGACGAACTGGCTGCCGATCTTGTCGGCGAACCGGTCGACCGCGACGCTCGCGCGATCGATCACGAAGCGGCGGAACGCCGGGTTGCGGCGCTTGAACTCGACCGCCGCATAGCGCTCGCAGCCGACTAGGCCGTCGAACGTGGTTCGTTGCGCGAGCACCGCCGGCGCCGCCAGCATCGAGCCGAGCAGCGCGATCGCCACGGCCCTCACAGCCACGGCCGCTCGGCCTTCGCCTTTTGCTCGTAGCTCGCGATCTTTGGGGCCTTGACCATGGTGAGTCCGATGTCGTCGAGCCCGTTGAGCAAACAATGCTTGCGGAACGCATCGATGTCGAACTTGACCATGCCGCCGTCGGGGCCGCGGATCTCCTGCTTGTCGAGGTCGATGCTCAGCGTGGCGTTGGCGCCGCGCTCGGCATCGTCGAACAATTTCTCCAAATCCTGCGGCGACACCTTGATGGGCAGAATGCCGTTCTTGAAGCAATTGTTGTAGAAAATGTCGGCGAACGAGGTCGAGATCACGCAGCGGATGCCGAAATCGAGCAACGCCCAGGGCGCGTGCTCGCGCGAGGAGCCGCAGCCGAAATTCTCCCCGGCGACGAGGATCTTGGCCTTGCGGTAGGCGGGCTTGTTGAGCACGAAATCCGGATTCTCGCTGCCGTCGGAATTATAGCGCATCTCGGCGAACAGGCCTTTGCCGAGCCCGGTGCGCTTGATGGTCTTGAGGTATTGCTTGGGGATGATCCGGTCGGTGTCGACGTTGATCATCTTCAGCGGCGCCGCGACGCCTTCGAGCACGGTGAATTTTTCCATCCTGGTGTTCCTGCGGGTTTGTCGCGCGACCTGCGTTTAGCGCGAATGCTCGCCGAGCGGAAGAGTTCTTGCCGCATTCTGACGAGGCCGGGGACCACAGCGCTACGATACACGCCGCGCGGGCGCCTTAAGCCACATCCGCCTCGATCGCCGCGATGTCGTCGTCGGAGAGGCCGAAATGGTGGCCAATCTCGTGCAGAAGCACGTGGGTGACGATCTTGCCGAGCGTCTCGTCGTGCTCGGCCCAGTAATCGAGGATCGGCCGCCGGTAGAGCCAGATCAGGTTGGGCATCTGCACCGGGGCGCTCTCCGACTGGAACGGCAGCCCGACGCCCTGGAACAGCCCCAGGATGTCGAACTCGCTCTCCAGTCCCATCTCCTCGACCACGTCGTCGGCCGGGAAATCCTCGACCCGGATCACGAGATTGCCGCACAGCTGCCGAAAGCGCTGCGGCAGCCGGCGGAACGCCGCCGCCGCGAGCGCCTCGATCTCGTCGAGCGCGGGCGCTTTGACGAGCCGCCAGGCGGTGGGGTCGGAGGACGATGGATCATTCATGGCAGCGCCGGGACCGATCTCGTTCAGCGGGCACGCGCGAGCGCGAGCCAGATGCCGCCGCCGACCAGGAGCCCGCCGCTCAGCCGCGAGACCGCACGAACGCGGCGGCCGGACAGCGCGAGCCCCAGCCGGCCGACCAGCACCGCGTAGGCGCCATCGCAGAGCGTCGCGACCGCCATGAAGGTCAAGCCGAGCAGCATGATCTGCCGCACGTAGGCGCCGTTGGGATCGACGAATTGGGGGATGAAGGCGCCGAAGAACAGCAGCGCCTTCGGGTTGCTCAGGATCACCAGGAAACCCTGCAGGAAAAAGCCGGAGCGGGGCGGACGCACAGGTGCAGCTCCTGCCTCATCGAGCGCGCCGGGAAAGCGCAACAGCTTGAAGCCAAGCCAGACCAGATACGCGGCCCCGGCGAGCCGCACCCAATCGAACCACACGCCGATTGAGGCGATGATCGACGCGAGCCCGACGCAAAGGATCGCGATCATCGCGGCGAGCCCGAGCTGCGTGCCGGCGACGTTCAGGAGACCGGCGCGCGCGCCGTGGCGCAGGCTGTTGGCGATGATGAGCGTCACGGTCGGGCCCGGCACGATGACGATCGCGAAGCACGCGGCCACATAGGCGAGGTAGAGCTCGGCGGACATGTAAAACCATTCCTCCAATGGCGCGCGAGAGTATAGACAGGCGGGGTTGCGCTAGCGAGTTGACGCCGTCGCCTCGATGCGGGAGCGTGGCCCGCAGGGAGGGACGAAAATGCCGAGAACGACGAGCGTGCTCGCCTGGGCAGCAGCGGCTGCGATGCTCGGGATGGCGCCGCCGGGCATGGCCGGCGCTGCAGAGGCCGATCGCACTACCTCGAGCGGCGAAATCCGTATGGCGCAGGCGGTGCCGGAATCTCCGCCCCGCCGCATGGTCCGCACCCGGCCACGCATCGAGGTCTATCCGGGGCAGCCGCTCCACCGCGAATGCGTCGACGGCTACCGCGAGGTGTGGCGGCCGTATTGGGGCACGACCGTGGTGATGCCCTATATGCGCTGCTGGTGGGTGCGCGGCTGAAAGGCGGCGGGCAACCTGCTCCCCGACTCCCCGCGCCCACGAGCTGATCGAATGAGTCGGAAGGTTACCTTGCTGGTCGACGGCACGGCGTCGCCATGAATGGAGTCGATCGCCCGGTATTGATCCGGAACGCAAGAGTCTATTCGTTCGACGACGCCGACTCGACGGCCGACGCCATTCTCATCGAAGCCGGCCGGGTCGCGGCCGTGGGCGACGGGCAGGCATTGCACGCGCGCGCCGGGGCGCCGATCGAAACTTGGAACGTGCGCGGCGCCACCATTTTGCCGGGACTGATCGACACCCATCCGCACCTTCTGCATTTCGCCGTCCGGCAGGCGCCGCTGGTGGACATCATGACCGCAGTGTCGCACGAGGATATCGTGCGGCGGATCGCCGATCGGGCCAAGAGCGCTCCGGCAGGCGAATGGATCATGACCACGCCGGTCGGCGAGCCGCATTATTTCATCCGGCGTTCGTACAAGGACATGGAGGAAGGCGAGTTGCCGACGCGGCATGTGCTCGATCGCGCAACGAACCAACACCCCGTGGCGATCCAGGCCTGGGAGCCGAACATTCCCAATACCGCCGTGTTCAATTCCCTGGCGTTGCGGGAACTCGGCATCACTCGCGACCTGCCGGACCGTGTCGGAAACGTCAGCATCGAGAAGGACGCGGCCGGCGAGCCGACCGGCAGGCTGCACGGGGCAATCAACGGCGTCTACAGCGGCGAGGAATTCGCCTACCAACTCTGGCGGAAGATCCCGCGGACGATCGGTTCCGAATTGATGCTCGACGCGACGCGGCGTGCCGTTGCCAGCCATCACGGTCTGGGCGTCACCGGCATCTATGAAAACCACATGATGTACAAGCATCATATCGAGGTTTATCGCCGGCTGCGCAAATCCGGCGAGCTGAACATGCGGGTGACCGTTTCCCAGGAATCGGATTCCTTCGGCACGCATGGAGCCGCCCGCGCACGCTCGATGAGCTGATGCGCGGGCTCGAAGACGCTGCGGCATCGATCGAGTTGAGCGATGATTATTTCCGTTTCAACGGGGTCAGCATCCAATGGGACGGAGGATGCTATCCCGGGCACATGATGATGCGCGAAGCCTATTATGGCCCCGATGGCGCGGAGACGCGCGGGCGTCACATGATGGATCCGGAGAAGATCGAGGCGGTAATGCGGTTCTGCGCCGAGAGACGCATTCGCCTGAACACGCTGTGCGTCGGAACGCAGGCCCACGAAGACAATCTTGGCATGCTGGAGAACCTGGCGGCTGACCACGACATTCGATCGTTGCGATGGATCCTCGTGCATACGCCCTTCATCGAGCCCGAGCAGGTGAAGCGGTATTCGCGGCTCGATTTCGATATCACGACGACCATGACCTACCTGTTCGGGATGGGAGACCTGTTTCGCAAACGATTCAAACCGGAACGGCGCGACGCCATGATCGAGGACCTGCTCCCGCTCCGCCGCTTTTTCGATGCCGGGTTAGCGGTCGGTGCTGGGGCGGACTGGGGGCCTAAGAACGTATTCGAGCAAATCCAGCTGGCGCTGCTGCACAGGACCCCGTCGGGCTATTCCAACCTCGGCGCCGCGCAGAAGATCAGCCGGACCCAGGCGATCTCGATGTGGACGCGCGACGCGGCGCGCGTCCTGCAATGGAACGACATCGGCCGCCTTTCCCCGGGCGCTCATGCGGACCTGATCATCCTGGATCGCGACCCGGCGACGTGCCCGGTCGAGGACATCGCCGGCACGCGTGTGCTGCGCACGTTGTTCGACGGCAGGACGGTTTACGATGCCGGCGAGCTGTGAATATTTTCAGGAAGGCTCGGGCACCGTGGCAACAACAGCGCGTCAGCGCCACTCCCGCACGTCGACGAAGCGCCCGGCGATCGCCGCCGCCGCCGCCATGGCGGGCGAGACCAGGTGGGTGCGCCCCCGAAAACCTTGCCGGCCCTCGAAATTGCGGTTCGAGGTCGAGGCGCAGCGCTCTTCCGGCGCGAGCTTGTCGGCGTTCATGGCGAGGCACATCGAGCAGCCGGGCTCGCGCCATTCGAACCCGGCCTCGAGAAAGATCTTGTCGAGGCCCTCGGCCTCGGCCTGCGCCTTGATCAGGCCCGAGCCGGGCACGATCATCGCGTTCAAGTTCGGATTGACCGTCTTGCCTTGGACGATGCGGGCGACCTCGCGCAGATCCTCGATGCGCGAATTGGTGCACGAGCCGATGAAAATCCGGTCGAGCGCGATGTCGGCGATCTGCTCGCCGCCCTTGAGCCCCATGTAGGCCAGCGCGCGCTCGGCCGAGCGCCGTTTGCCTTCGTCCGGGATCTCGGAGGGGACCGGGACGCGGCCCGTCACGGCGGCGACCTGCTCGGGGCTCGTGCCCCAGGTGACGAGCGGCGGCAGCTTCGCGGCGTCTAGCCGCACCTCGCGGTCGAACGCGGCGCCGTCATCGGACCGGAGCCGCTCCCAATACCGCCGCGCCGCGTCCCAGGCCGCGCCCTTGGGGGCCTTGGGCCGGTCCTCAAGATACGCGAACGTGGTCTCGTCCGGCGCGATCATGCCGGCGCGGGCGCCAGCCTCGATCGACATGTTGCAGACCGTCATGCGGCCTTCCATCGACAGCGCGCGGATCGCTTCGCCCGCATATTCGATCGCGTGGCCGGTGCCTCCCGCGGTGCCGATCTCGCCGATGATGGCCAGGATGACGTCCTTGGCGGCGACGCCGGCCGGCAACTTGCCGTCGACCGCCACCCGCATGTTCTTGGCTTTGGTCTGGATCAAGGTCTGGGTCGCGAGCACGTGCTCGACCTCGGACGTGCCGATGCCGTAGGCGAGCGCCCCGAAGGCGCCGTGGGTCGAAGTGTGGCTGTCGCCGCACACGATCGTCGTGCCCGGAAGCGTAAAGCCCTGCTCGGGGCCGATGATGTGGACGATGCCCTGGCGACGGTCGAGCGCATCGTAATATTCGATGCCGAACCGTTTCGCGTTCTCGGCGAGCGTGTCGATTTGCGTGGCGCTCTCGGGATCGTCGATGCCCTTGCTGCGGTCCGTGGTCGGAACGTTGTGATCGACCACCGCCAGGGTCTTTTCCGGCGCA
>WNGL01027500.1_pt1 | contig 19971 bp, 21 predicted proteins | sample 5400591 | NCBI WGS metagenome assembly WNGL01 (sample SAMN13153377, study PRJNA577476) | soil metagenome | isolation source: 80 cm soil or saprolite under Garry oak tree replicate 1 | place: USA:California | collected 2016-06-15 | reverse complement strand
ACAGTGACCTCCCTGCCGTCACCTTCTCTCCTTCCGCGCATGATCACTCTCCAGTCGTCCCTCCCCTCGCGCTCAATCGATTCCACGTCGATGTTACGATAACCTCTGTCTCGCGCCAGCTCCATACACTCGCGCCGAGCCTCCTGGCGATCGTCCCGACGGTCACGGGACCGGTCGATCGCCTCGCAACTTGCGAGACTCAAGGCAACTAATCCTGCCATCACCACAGTTTTTTTCTTCATGAGTGTCCCCTTCTCCATGAAAATATTGGTGTGTCGGCACCTAAAATTATTCTCCACTATTCAGCAGAGGAGTCAATCGATTTCTACATCGGGCTCCTCTCCTCCTGGCAACGGGCAAGGCAGAAGCGGACCGTTCAAGAAGTTCAAATCGTTCAATCCCCGGGTCGAGTCCGGGGTCCGTTCAAGACGTTACAGGCTAACGCTGGTTCCAAACGTTCCAGTCGTTCAATCGCTTCGCTAGGGTCAAATCGTTTAGAGCCGGAGTTGGTGAAAGGATTCAGGCATTAGGAAAAATCAAAGTCTGGGTCGGCCAATTTGGAGAATTTTTTAAGTGTGCGGGCCGCCCGTGTTACTTACCCGGATTATCTTAGTTGCTTGATGTGCATAGCCGTGTTAAAAGCCGCCTGTTCCCGTTATCGGTTGAGAGAGTTCTGAATGAAGCCCATCCGGCTCTCGGCCCACGCGCTAAGCTATATCGATAAGCGAAGATTCGGCCGAAGTAGAAGAGGCCATACGGGAAACCCCGTGGCAACCGGCTGAACTGGGGCGCCTGGAGTGCCGTAAGGCTTATCCGTTTGGCAAAGAGTGGAACAAGAAGCTGTATGCGACAAAGGAAGTCCGTCCGATATTCGTTGAGCAATCTGGTGAAATTGTGGTGGTAACGGTCTATACTTATTTTTACTGACGGGGGATCGCATGAAAATCAGTTACGATTCGGAAGTGGATGCGCTGAGCATCACGTTTCGCGAAACAACCGTAACCACAAAACATTTGGGCGAGGGGATCGCGGCGGATTATGACGCGGACGGAAAGCTAGCCGGCATAGAAATACTCGATGCAATCAAGCGCTTCGGCGGCAAAGACACTTTGCGCCAGGTTGTCATTGAAGGACTCGGCCCCACCCAAATCTCATAGATGACATGGCATAAAGGGTCGGGACTCTTTTTGTAACTCACGATGCTTTGAGCCGGTTGAAATCACGCGATCGATTCGCACCGGCTAAATCCAACCTCCCGTCTATCAACGGGATTCGGTTAGTCTTCCCCGATTTGATCGATCATCCTCCCACACCAAGGTTGTGAAGCCTTCGCGCTATTTCGACTGGCCGCCGATGAAGTCGAGCACGGCGCGATTGAAGATCTCCGGTTGCTCCCAGTACGTCGAGTGCCCGGCCTCGGGCATCAGCGCCAGCCGGCTGTTCGGAATCTCGGCCGCGATCATCCGCGAGATCGACGGCGGCGTCGACATGTCCGCAGCGCCGGCAATCAGCAAGGTCGGCAGCTTGAGTTCCTTGAGCCTCGCCTGCGTGATCTCATTCTTGAGCGTTTGCCGGTATTCGCGCCCGATCAGCGCCTTGTGCTCGAGCTCGAGCCACGCCTTCACGCCTTCGGGATTCGCCGCTCGGTATGACGGACCGAGCTCGCGAAATTCGGCCGGCATCTGCTCCCAGCCCTTGGGGCGAATGAAGGCCGCCGCCTTGGCGATCTCGCCGTCGCGCACCCCGAAGGAATTGCTGGAAATGGTCAGGCTCAGGAGCCGGTCCTGGTAAGAGAACGCGAAGTCCGACGCGATGCTGCCGCCGGCCGCCGACGCCACCACATGAAATCGTCCAAGGCCCAGGACATCCGCGAGGTGCCGAAGGTCCTCGGAGCCGATACCAGGATTGTTCGGGTCGAAGGGCGCGGAGTTGTAGTAGCCGCGCCGCGAAAAGGCGATGACGCGGTAACCGGCCTTTGCGAACACCGGCTGCTGGTAACCCCAGATCAGCGCGCTGCCGGTCGCCGGATGCAGAAGCACGATCGGCACGCCCTGCCCGCCCGTGTCCCAGTACCAGAGACGGGTGTCGGGAATCTGCGCCACGCCGTCCTTGGCCGGAACCTGCGCGGGGATGGGGATCGCTCTCATCGGATTGGCGACGGTTTGGCCGTGTGCCGTCTCGATAGGGCCCGTGCCGAGCGCTGCCAAGCCGGCAGCGAGCCTGATGGTCCGGAGGAACGCGCCCGCTGGCCGGGCGCAGTTGGAGGAATGGCTCTTGCCCATCGTCGCAGTGCTCCCTTCAGTATGCCCATTTTTTTAAACGACATGCGCGGAGGGTTCAATTCCTTACAGGCTGTTGAAAAAGGCTCACCTGCTTCGTTGCGCTCGATCGCCTCGCTTCAACGTATCGGCAAATACGCCTCCGCTCGTCGATTTTCACGCTACCGCCGCCTTTGATTTCTTCTCCGCTATGTACTTTTTCATTGCAAGGCGCCTCTTTTGTCTCTTGCGCCTCTGCCGATTTTTTCGTGCATCTTCTTTCATGCTTATTCTCCTTGTGCGCCGGGATAAACCGGCGGGTTGTTTGCGGGATGGGGAGTTCCGCACGGCGAAGGTTAGCCACCCACGCCGGACTTGAGTCATGCGCGGCTGTCCGGGCCATGACGACGGTCGCCGGTTTTTGATCTTGCGTATATTGACACTTTATCTTCACCTCTACTAGAGGGAGTGTATGGCAAGACTATCGCGAGTTTTTGCATGCAGATCGAACGATCGGTCCTGTCTTAGGTAAAGACGAAGAACGGGAAGAAAGCGATAGCTTTGAGTACGAGCATGGCTATCGGCTCAACGAGATCGCCCTGCAAGGCCTGACCATAGAGTTTTTGCGCGAGTTCGGAGGGGCGACGAAGGTGTTTTCGGGCTGTCCTGACGATTCAGTGGGTACAATCGATCCTGGAGTGTTGTAACCCGCCTTTTTAGCTAGGATTCATGACTGCGATAATTCCTTTCAAGACGGTCCTATATTAGACAGTAATCTCTCTCCAGTCAGTGTAGAGTTTGAGCAATTCTAGGCGTGGGGTTTCACTTCTGAGGTTACTCGAAATTCTTTAAGTAAGCCTGACTTAACCCTCCTAATCTGTCCAACCAAAGGAGGTTGACATGCGGAAATTAATGGTGCTCTTTGCGCTTATGATCGCTCTCGGTCAATGGGGTTGCCAATTCCTCGGAGGATCGGCGTCAGGGAACAATACACCCGTGTCAGGCTACAACTCTAACTCCCATTACCAGATGAACCAGCTGGAGGAGGATTATCGAGACCAAAGAATATCTCGTAGAGACTACGAGATTCGTAAGGGACAGGTAGAGATAGGATTTATCCTTTACTAGGCGAAGTCTTTGATGACAGTTGGTTCAACTTCACCGGGTTAAATCTCTCAACCAAAGATTTGTCCCCTTCATGACCCATTCACAAAGATCCTTCACAAGCGGAAGAAGAGTTAAGAAAGAAATGGACACCTCATCGGACTATCGGGCCGTCGTTATGGAAATGATGCATCGCAAGCATTTTGCGGGTAACGTGTGCACTTGCCAAGAGGCTGTGCCGAAGGTTGGTTATATATGCGATTCTTCCTAAAATCTTCTTTTTTTGATTTCGAGGAAACTTACCTGAGGCGAACCTCGCAATCCTCCTCGTCACTTCCTGATAGGCTGGAGTTGCATGCCTGATGGTCTTCTCACTGACTTTCAGCAGCCCATCGCAGTAAAGCATGATGGCAAATCCATGAATGGCATGCACTCTTAATTCCATTCCCTCAGCGTTGGTTTGATTTAACTGCGAAAATCCATACAGTAAACGCGATACTAACTTTGACCTGCTCCCGGGCCGGGTGAAGTTATATTGACGCGTTAAACGAGCCAGCTCTTTTCTTCTCGGGTTAGTTTCTTGCTGAATAGTTCTATTGAAGTCTTCCCTTTTTGTCCCTCGAGAATCCTTTGACCATCGCCGCTGCCAATCCTCTATCTGTTGTACGAGTTCGACGGCACGGCGTCTTTCTCTTTCGGTTGACATCTTTTTGCTGAATCCTCTTTGTCGGTGCTCGAACGAAGAGCATGCCTGCTTTACCTCTTCTATGACGTCCTCTAAGAACTCTCTCTTTATTCCGACTCTTTTAGTGAGAAAATGAACTGCTTGCTTTCGGTTCTCTCTAAGATCAACGGTCCATCTATACTGCGCCATACTGTGGTATTACTCGCCTAGTTCAGTCGGCTTTGTCAAATCGCTTACAAAAAGATTTGGGCAGATTTGGAGTTGTGCAATTGCGCCAAGACAAATCCCGGCTCATGTCGATACGGGAAATCTTTCGCGGTATTGACAGTTGGTTCAACTTCACTGGGTGAAATCTCTCAACCAAAGGCTCCCTAAACCCAGCTTGCTGCTCACACGGTTGTGAAAAAGAATGAAATCAATGCGAGATGTTTTTCAGCTAATCTGCACTAAGGTACGTGCTTTTTTGGCGGCGTTACGAAAAACGAAGGGGGAAGCGCTTGGCTTCCCCCCTGGGTTGCTGTTTGGCCGTTTGCGATGAATCAGTTCAGGCTTATAGCGATCTGTCTTGGCTTGGCCTCGTCGGCTTTGGGAACTTGTACTTCAAGTATTCCGTCCCGATAGGTCGCTTTGATGCCATCGTGTTTCACGGTTTGCGGCAGGTAAAAGGATCGAGAAAACTTACCTGCAACCCGCTCGACCCGGTGGTAGTCGACCCCGTTGGCCGGCTCTTCAAACTTTCTCTCGCCACTGAGTGTCAATATCCCTTCGTTCACTTCCGTTTTGAGGTCCTCGTTTCTCATCCCTGGCAGCTCGGCGCGAATGAGATATGAATCCTTACTTTCAAGAATGTCCACGGGAGGATACCAAACTCCAGCGGCAGCACTCTGTTGCGCCCGTGACCGACCGAACGTGTCTTCGAATAGCTCATTGATCCGGGACTGTATTCGGTTTACACCCTCAACCTGATCCCATCTTACTAGTTCCATAATTAGCCCTCCTTTTTAAACCTTTTCTTTAACATAGGCGGAAGTTAATCACGGCGCATCATCGTGTCAAGGGGAGGAAAAGCGTGGATTGATGGGCCAGGTCTAGCAATGATGCAAATCAGCTAAGGCACCTCGAAATCTGCTGTCTCGGGGAGAAAAAGACGTATTCGTGAATCGTGGACGTGGATAGCAGAATGCTCCTGGAGTCTTGCCGAAAACGTGAGCGGCTGCGCTTTCGCAGTTTCGAGTCACTTTCATCTCATTGTCGAACCTGCTCACCAAACCGCATTTAGTCAATTCATGCAGTGGCTACTGACAAGCCACGTGCGCAGTTATCATAAGCATTACGGTGGCGGCGGCCATATACGGCAGGGTCGGTTTAAAAGTTTCCCGGTTCAACGCGATGAACGCTTGATGACGGTTTTGCGTTACGTCCTACAGAATCCGGTTCGCGCCGGATCGTCGAGTACCGTGCAAGAATGGCTTTGGTCGAGTGTGCGAAGAACGCATCTTGTCGATCTCTCGCCCGGTGGATGAAGCGGGTCAGTGGTCGGAACAGTTGAAAAATCAACTGGGTGATGCGCAGGTGGCAAACATACGAGAGTGCCTGAATCGGCAGCGGCCTTTTGGCCAATCGAATTGGCAAGAGGAAGTTGCACGCAAGTTTGGACTAGGTAGTACATTGCGCCCGCGCGGGCAGCCGCGGAGTGAGAAAAAAATTAGCCCGTCCCCTTTATGAGTCCGGTGAGAACTAGTTAGCCGTGTAATTGAATTGAGTTCTCCCTCACTTCTCTCCTGCATCAGGATTCAAGGCGAGCGGTGGTAAGTCGCATCATCGTATCAATTCGGCGCAGCGATATTCTCGTCCCGGCGGTCGCTCAAAACCCGCACGAATAATTATTCTCAAACTTGTCCAATATTGGACAGCAACCTCCTACCATCGGCGTACATTAGGCTCGCGCATGAAATAACGCTACGTAAATCTATGTGGGTGTCGGCCTTGACCATGAGGTGACACTCACGGGTGTTTTACCAGTCCTAATGAGAGAGGCTGCGCATACGGCCTTGACCATGAGGTGACGCTTACGGGTGTTTTACCAGTCCTAATGAGAGAGGCTGCGCATACGGGCCGCGGCAGGCTGGAAGGTTTAATCGATGGCCGCTCCAAATGGCGAGGTTATTCCTTAAACCGAGGAGTTATTAGTTCGCGAGACTGGGCGGCCAGTAATTTTGCCGACCCCAAAAACAGGAGGATAGATTTATGGCCAACCAGATGGCTCAAGAAGAGTTATTATTAGACGTTAGAGTAGCGGAGGCCTCAACGCTATATAAGTTTTATCTTATCCAGGAAAAGAAGATCCTGGGTGCAGCTGCCGTGATCGTGTTTCTGACTGCTTGGGAGTTGTGCGGCAACACGCTGCAACTCATCAACCCCTTGTTTATGAGCGCGCCGTCTCTAGTGTTCAAGGCGGCTTTTCAGATGTTTGCCTCGGGGGAGATCTTTAACGACTTGTACGTCAGTGGCATCGAATTTGTCGTGGGATACATACTTTCCGTCGTTGTCGCCATCCCTTTTGGGATCGCCATCGGTTGGTATAAGCGATTCGCCTACGTCTGCGACCCATTTGTTAACGCTATGAATGCGACCCCGCGGATTGCCCTCTTGCCCCTCGTCATTATTTGGCTGGGCATCGGCATCCTCTCTAAGGTCGGTATTATTTTCCTTGGCGCTGTCTTCCCCTTGCTGATCAACACCCGTGACGGAGTCAAGACGACACCTCACAACCTACTTACCGCTGCAAGAAGCTTTGGGGCTTCGGAGTGGCAGATCTTTAAGTCTGTGGTACTTCCGTCCACCGTGCCATTCATTTTGACCGGTTTGCGATTGGCGGTGGGTCGCGCTCTTATCGGCGTCATGGTCGGCGAGCTCTACGCGGCGACAGCGGGGATTGGTTTCATGATTACGGTCGCCGGCGCCACCTTCCAGACCGACAAGGTCTTCGTCGGAGTTCTTATCTTCGCCATTTCGGGAATGACCCTGACCGCTGTTATAGACCGCTACGAGCATCGGTTTGACAAGTGGCGTCCAAAGGTGGGCGCGGCATAGGTCTGCGCAATTGCACCCTCTGGGCCACTAGAGAGTCTCACGGCCAAGCATAGATCGACCAGCCAATTGATTGATTTAACGACCAGAGAGTCGGCCACAAGTGGGTAGCGAAGCGTTCTTACTTTGGGGAGTGGTTTTCGGTTCGGTCGGTCTTGCCTACTTTGTCTACGGAAAGAAGCAGCGACGTTTCGTTCCTTTGCTCTGCGGAATTGCACTTATGGCCTTCCCGTACTTTATGTCGAATACAGTTCTTCTCGTCGTTGTCGGGCTGGTGCTTTCTGTAGTTCCCTATTTTTTTAGGCTTTGAGGCAATCGTGTCAAAACGCTGTACTCGCGGATGCGTCCGGAGTGGAGTTCGATACCGGGCATTCGTATTGATTTATTGCTGGGCCTAGCCGAACTTGATGGATTCAATCTTTCTCTTACTTCCTGCCGCTGCTCCCTTTAAAACTTCCACCTTTTTTGCAGACTGATACATCAGCTTCCCAGCTTCACTTGACGCCCATCATAAGTCTGCCCTATTTTAGGCCGTTCTTGCTCATAGCAAATTAGACTGGGGTTTCCCGTTCGGTCAGGTGTTTGATTCGTGCATGATAGTCTGAACGAGGCTTCGTCTTCCACTTCTCATAACCCGCAACCGAAGAGTTTGACCGAATAAAGCAAAAACTTAAAAGGAGCCAACTTATGACGGCAAAAGATATCACTTTAGATCTTATCATCCGGTACGGATTCCAAGTCCTTGGCGCAATGATCATTCTGGCAGTCGGCGTTCTCCTGGCCCGGTGGATCGGGAACCTCACCAATCGATGGCTCGAATCTCGCGTGAAGGAGCCGCCGATGCGCTTGCTGATCGTCCGAGCAATCCGAATTCTCGTCCTTGTGCTCACGCTGTTGGTGGCGCTCGACAAGTTTGGTTTCCAGATCGCGCCGTTGGTTGCAGCGGTTGGCGTCGCTGGCGTGGGCGTGGGATTTGCCTTTCATGGAGTACTCGCGAACATCATCGCCGGGCTATCGATCATTTTCACCAAGCCTTATCGGGTTGGAGAATATATCGAGCTGCTCGGGGTTCACGGGCAAGTGGTGGCGGTCGAGCTTTTCTCGACGACTCTGGTACAGCTCGATCAATCCCGCGTGGTCATTCCGAATCACAAAATCGTCGGCGAGATTCTCCATAACTACGGTACGATCCGCCAGCTTCAGCTTAAGGTTGGGGTGGCTTACGGCGCGAGTCTGAACGAGGTGCTTGTTGTTGCCAAAGAGATCGTTGCGGCAAACCCGTGTGTCTTAAAGGAACCGGCACCGTTGATAGGGATCAGCGAGCTTGCCGACTCGTCTGTGACACTTTCTATTCAACCATGGGTAGTGGTTGCGGATATGATCACCGCAAGAGCGGAGTTATACCAGGCCATCATCGAGCGGTTCCGGGCGAGTAAGATCGACATCCCCTTTCCTCAAAGAGAAGTGCGCCTGCTCGGCGGTTCATGAGAAAACCGCCCCGGTTTTGATTGTCAGCATTATAACGAGATCAACAGTTCAGGGGTCAAAGAGATGGTTGGGGTCACGTGAGAATGATTATCAAATCTTTACCTATGACATTCGTTCCGCTCGTATGGTTGAAGATGCTCGTCCTAGTGTGAACTGTAACGGCCTATGGATCGTCTAAAGCCGAGAACTATTCGCCTGATCGGGCGACTTCACGCGTGGTTGTGGAAGCTAACTGGCGGAAAGCTAGGCAATGCGTTCGGACGAGCGCCTTTCATGATGCTGACTACGAGAGGTCGCATAACGGGACGCGAGAGAACAACCCCGGTTCTCTATCTGCAAGATGGAGCCGATCTAATTGTTGTTGCGTCCTTTGGCGGCAACGATATGTATCCGGCGTGGTTCCTTAATCTTGAGCGCTGTCCGGAAGCCGAAGTCATAATAAACGGCGAGCGGCGGCGGCTTCTCGCAACCAGGGTCTCTCCCGAAGAGAAACGACTTATCTGGCCGCGATTGATAGAGATGTATCCTAATTTCGCTATCTATCAGCAACGAACGCGGCGAGAAATACCACTGTTGCGGCTATCCGACCGGGCAGATCGGGGCTGAGCGGCAATTCCCGGGACAGTATACAGCAATTGACAGGAAGCATGAGACGGATGCAAACTCCGGCGCCATGGTCAAACGGCCAAGAAGCCGTTGGTTCCAGTTGTTCAAAACGTTCCAACCGTTGAACTCGGGCAGGTTTAAAATCGAGTCATAAGAATACTTAATGATTTTTGCGAGTGGTTCCGGTTCATTCCAGTAAGTCATCCAAAACTATGATGTCCAAACCAGTCACTCGTCGAAATCCGGCATCATTGGATACGAAGCCCGTGGCGCCGTAGCTCAAAGCGGTCGCCGCCTGTATCGCGTCCGGCGTTCTCAAATTGTATTCGGCGCGGAAGTGCGCTCCCATGTCGGCGATGCGCAGGCTCGGAGCCACCCATTCGAGATGCGGAAAGGTAGAGAGTAGCGCGTAGAATTTGTTGACGCGATCGATATCGGAAAGGCGATAGGGCTGTACGAGTATCTCAAGTAATGTGATGGCGGAAGTTACCGCCTGCGCTCGTGGGCCTTCAAGCCAGCCAAAGATAAGATTGGTGAGATTGAAATACTTCTTATTCTCTTCCACCTGAAAGATAAAGACGCTCGTATCCAGGCCGACTTTGCGATGTCGCCTCAGAAATTGGTCGATTGGCTTGGGGGCTATTGCCAGCTTTCCCGCTCCTCGCCAAGGTAAGTGGAGCCGTACAGATCCCTGGCCATGCCGGCAATAGCATTCGAATATTTCTTGGGTTTGCGAAGCAAAATGACGGTGTTTCCCCTCGGCACAACAAGCAGGCGGTCGCCGGCCTTAATACCCAGGGCCTCCCTAATATCTCGTGCGATCACGATCTGGTTTTTTGTCGAGAGCTTTACTTCACGCATAGGACCTCCGTGCTTTACCTTTTAAAGGAAAGTAAAGTGCGACGCAAGTAGTCAACGGGAATCGGAAAGAATCGGAGAATCGTCGGGAAGACGGAACGGACCTGGAGAAGGCAATTCCGGGGACAGTATACAGCAATTGACAAGGATCATGAGGCAGTTGCAAACTCTGACGCTCTTGCCACGGACCTCCATAGGAAGTCGGTCGTTCCAATCGTTCAAAACGTTCCAACGGTTCAAGTGGTTCGACCAGCTCACCATGAGCGGAATTTCAACGGCTGCGCTCCGTTCCAATCGTTTCTTTTAAATTCCTGGATTCCGGGTCGCGCTGGCTATCGCCAGCTTGCCTGGAATGACGAATGAATGTTTGTTGTAAATTTCTGGGACTCAGAACACCTTGTCTCAATCGGCTTCGCAACCCGCGCTGGCCTGCTGTCTCATGAGTAATCACGCTGACTTCGTGGTAGTGCCTGGTGAGGAGAGACCGCTCGCGCGCACGTTCGGAGAAACGCATCGCCGCTACACGCGGATGGTCAATTTCCGTGAAGGAGTGGCAGGAGCGTTTCCATTCATATTCGATGGCCGAACGGAGGGTCAGTACAAATATATGGCTTATCTTTTCTTCGTGGCCCCTGCCTTTCGGATAATCGCAGAGCACTTTGCGGCGTCTGCGTCAGACTCAAACCCAAAGACCGCCGAATATTTTTTCCCTACAACCTGGGCCATAAGAAAATCAAGACTGATTCCCGCGTCGGCAATGGCCTGCGCGGTTGCATAGCCAAGACCCGCCCGGTTATCGCCCTCCACCAGCACAGCCGGGATGTCTGACGCGCTGAACCCCGCTTCCTTGGCTGCAGTAGCGGACTTCTTCCCCGTAACCGGATAAAGCTCAATAGCGCCCTTGGATTCCTGGCCCGGATAGCGATATGCCATCACGACATGGATGTTTGCCCCAGTGTGGGCAAGCGGCGCGAGAGCCCCAGCAAGAATTCCCGCCCCGTTCTCAACCTCTTTTCGCCAAAGGGCAATCTTTTTGACGGTCGGTGCCACGGTAAATCCTCCTTGTTTCCCCAAGAATTCGTGTTTCCTGTGACGGAATTGTATTGCGGAAGGCCGAGGGCTGCAACGCACTCCGTTTACACTGTCCGTTCAATTCAATCCTCCGGCAATGCACCCCAGATCGGCTCTGCAAAAGATGGGTACAGTAGCTTCTATAGGGGAAGAGAGAAGTTTTGGATCAAACCGCTGGATCTGTCACACCGGCGAGAGGATTTGGCTCATCGGGGTGGACGCGAACGAGAACCCGTTTGCGAGTTTCGATCCGCCTTCTAATTGAGAACGCGATGAGCGCCATGATTAACGGATGCGTCTTCCAGTACGCACGATAGACCCGCCAAATTGCGTTCCTGCCCATTACGATTTCAGCAGTACCAGGTATTTGAGGGCCTTCTTTATCGCCGATATAACAGATTACGCGCGAGTTCCTCCGTATGCGCTTAACTTTGTACGAATCATCGGGGGTCAGAAACTCGATGCATCCGTTGTTGACGGTGAGCCAAACCTGGACCTTTATCAACTCACCTGATTTTTTGTAGGAACCGAACCACTGTCTATAACGCTTGACGGCACGTTCCAACTCCGGTGTCATCGGTTAGTCCCAGTTCCCAAGAGGAAGCCAAGGCAATAAGATGAACCATACTATCACAGCTGGAGTAATCTTCCTCCTGAGGCTTTAGGCTGGGAAGAAAGGTCTGCGGGGAAATTGCGGGGATAGTATGCAGCAATTGACAAGTAGCATGAGAGTCTTCTCTATCCCGATATTTTCCAAAATCCTCGGTGAGGTGTGCCGCTCTCGAACCAGTCCGTTAATCACGATTGACTTAGCCGGCCCGGTGATCCGCCGCGCCAGGTTCATTCTGTCATCATCTAAAGCTCAAAGTATTATCGTAGAAAGGCTTCCTTCAAGATCTGGCGAATCTTTCTTTTCTTGATTTCGCTCGGAACGCTCGCCAGGCGATGCCAACGGCGTGAGTGCTTGCTGCTGCCTGTTGACGCATCACACCCATTGCCCTATCCTACTGCGGCTTTGGCCCAAATTATGGTGACTGCGGGAGACGGTTATCGTTTGGACCGGATTTATGACCGTGACAGAAAGGCGTGAGGCAGTGAAATGACAACTTTGGCCGAACAAGGAGGATGTATGCTTCTAATTTATTTCGTCGTTACCCTCTCGATGACTTTCGTAGGGTGTGCCTCTCATGACATCAGGCAAATAGCGCCAGACTCTATAGGCGCGTACCAAATCCAAGCAAACGAGAGCAGCGTGGTCGTCGCGGCCGATCCGTTCAGTACCAAAGAGAAGGCCGAATCCGCATTTACTCTCGACCTTGCAGAACAGGGGTTCGTGCCAGTGCTTTTAGTGTTGGAGAATCGCACAAAAGACAATGTTTTGCTCATTAAAGACGATATCGAGCTGACGGACAGTCGAGGCAATATTCGTAAGCCGGTGAGCGCGAATATCATGGTCTCCAAGTTCGAGCATAACAAGATGGCGTACGCGCTGTTAGGGTTCGGGATCTTCTCCTACATGTCGGCGGAAGATGCCAATAAGAAGATGTTGGAGGACTGGAGCAGTAAAGAATTACCAGCGGAAAAAGTTTTGCTTCCCGGTCGGAAAACACATGGGGTTGCCTACTTTTATCTGGGTAGGACAGGGCTAGAGGCATTTTCAAATTCGACGTTAAACGTGCCGCTGCTCAATATGCGTACAAGCGAACGAACCGGCAGCATCCTGCGAATGGTCGTGTCGCAATAATTAGGCAAGAGTTTAATGCGTGCGCTTATCTCACGATGATGAAGATCAACCACTTCGCCGGAATGGTCGCGCTCACGGTGTTTTTAGCCGGCTGCTCGGCATCGGCATCGGGCACCAAGTTCAAGGATAGTTCGTTTGTCACACAACGGGTCGTGGACGACAAGGGTAGAGTCATTTTTTACCGCGAGGCGGATACGAACTTCCGTTGGGTCACTCTGGGCATAGATCGTTCGATAGTAGGCGCGCTGGCTCAGAGTGGATTCATCGTCGCTGACATCGCGCCGGGAGATCACAGGCTTTCCGCGTGGCTGCGATACATGCCGGGAGAATTTGCAATCAGACTAATGGTTTCAGCCGGAGAAACTTACTACATCCGGCGTCTCGCCGGGCCGAGCGCATGCTTTACTCAGCCTTCGGTGGCATCGGCGGAGTTGTTCTTTTAGCGGACACCAAAGGTGAATTCCAGCTTGAGCCGGTCCCCGCAGCGATTGCGTCGGTGGATTTAGAGGAACTCAGGCTTTCCGAGTAGCTCGTTAAGCTGACAACCCGATTTACCGGCGGCAAAGTCAGAAAAGGTTGAGTAGTTAGCTCTTCTTTTCGGCTATCGCATCTGAAGTTCAAACTCGACGAAAGGACGTGCTCGGGTCGGATGACTCACCGCTCTCGAAACCGTCACGAATCACAGCTGAGCCGCTACGCTGACTTACTATGGAACACTTCCACGTTTTGACAATTCTCAAAACGTCAAACCGTTCATTCCGGCGGACGTGCGGAAAGCACAAAGAAAACATGGCGAAGAGAAGGTGACTTGAGTCTGTTCATCACCAAATCTATGTCAGTTGTCCGCTTCGCCACCTACACTTGAGAACGTTGACGCTGGCACCATTAATAAGTAGGATATTGCCCGTTATGACGGCGATAGCCAAAAAACTCAACGCGAGGATGAACCGGTGGGCGCCCGAAACGGCTAAGAAAGTGGAGCGACTCGTGGCTGAAATCATCGAATTAGCCGACCACGACGCCCTGGACCTGGTTCGTTCGCGCCAGGTCGAGCAAGAAGTGCTCGACATTATCGATGGCCGCCAAGCAGGGTGAGGTCTGGCTGGCCGACCTTGGGCTCGCCGCGAAGACGCGCCCTGTTGTTATCCTTCCCGAGACGACCCGCAAGCACCTCGAGCGCTCGTGACCTATATTCCGTTCAAGCCGTTAAAGGCAGCAGCTGCCTTCGTAAAACGACCAGCCTGACCCCCCGCGCTTTTCACAATTGAGAAACAATTTTTGGCCGGCCAGTTCAACTTTTCGCGGGTCATGGCATTATAAATAGTATGCCCAGAGTAAATAGAGAGCCGAGACTTTTTGATGTCTCGGCAAGAGTTCCGGATGGATTTGTTTATCATCAAGACTTTATCTCAGAGGCCGAAGAGCACGAACTTATCGGTGAGATTCAGGGACTTCATCTTACGCCGTTTAAATATTATCAATTTACCGGGAAGCGGCGAACGGCTAGTTTTGGCTGGCAGTACGAGTTCGGAAAAAGTGAGATCACTACAGCTCCAGAGATGCCGGCATTTCTTTTACCGGTCCGGGCACGCGCCGGAAAACTCTTCAACATTGATCCGAACAGTTTAACCCAAACTTCGATCATTGAATATTCTATTGGATCCCCGATTGGCTGGCATCGGGATATTCCGCACTTTGGCGTTGTGGTTGGTATTTCTCTTGGCGCAGCATGCCGGATGAGGTTTCACAAATATGACCGGCGATCGAAGAACTTTAATCGTGATGAAATATTATCGCTCGAACTACAACCGCGGTCGATTTACCTAATGAGCGGAGCTTCGCGAGAGATCTGGCAGCATTCAATTCCGCCGGTGAAGGAGCTTCGCTACTCGATCATGTTGAGGACTTTGCGCGCGAAGCCATAAGAGCTTTGCCAGGCCCCAAGCCCCGGTCGGACCTGCGCACGGTGTTGATTCAGCGATATGAAATTGCATAAATAACGTGACTTAGAGAAAGTTAGACGGGCTCGACGACTCGCGGAGCGTTCAGCCCGACAGGAGACGACATGCCCAAGAAAGAAGTCATTCAGGTAAATCTCGGCGCGGCCAATCCCAATCTGTCCCCCGCCACCCGTTTCGGCAATCTGGTGTTCGTGGCTGGCCAGACCGGAAGACACCCGGTTTCGGGGGAGGTCGGCAAAGGCGTTCGTGAGCAGACCAATTACGCCCTGCAGCGCGTCAAGACGATCTTGGAAGCCGCCGGCACATTCCTCGATAACGTCCTGACCGTGACGACGCATCTGACCAAACGGGAGGACCTGGCGGACTATAACGAGGAGTACGCCAAGTTCTTCCCGACCAACAAGCCGGCCAGGACCACCGTGGAAGTGATGTTAAACTCGCCCGATCTCCTGGTGGAAATCACCGTAACCGCTTGCATCCCCGATTGACGTCAGCTTCGGAATAGCAGCGCAGCAATCCTTCAGTTCGGGTTTGCCGCTCCGGCGGCAGCCGCATATTCGGGCGTTCCCTTGGCGGGAATCGTCCAGAAATAGACGGTACTCCCGCCGGCTTCCAGGGTCTGCTGCGGTTTCCAACTGCCCATGTCGAAGGCGTGTGAGACGATTCGGGTTCCCGGCTTCAGATCAGCCAGCAATTTGGGCAACAATTTCAGATTAAGGCTCGGCAGCAGGTAAAGAGTTACCACCGTCGCATCGCTGATGTTCGCTTCGAACAAATCTGCGTTCAAGAAACGCACGCGGTCGCCGATGCCAGCGGCTTTGAGGTTGGCCTCCGCTTCCTTGATGCGATCAGGATTGATGTCGATGCCGATGGCGCGCGCAGCATTGTACTTCTGCACCGCCATGATCGGGATGCGCCCGTCGCCCGAACCCAGATCATACACGACGTCGCTCTTGCCCACCCGCGCGACTTTGAGCATCGCGTCCACGGTTTCATAGGGCGTCGGGACAAAAACGACATCGGGCGAGCGCAGTTGCTTGCCGGATTGTTGTTCCTGATCAGTCGACTGAGCACTCGCGCCATACCCGACGAAACAGAGCGACAATGCCAGTAGATAGAGAATGCTTTTGATTTTCACCGATCCTCCTTGCATGCATGGTATCAATGCCTATCCGCAGCGCCATGACGGTACGTTCAAAACGTTACTACAACTAGGCCCGGAGGGGAAACTTCTACGGTCGCGAATTCTCGAAATTTCACAACAGGGTCGCTTACTCTGTGAGGCGAACCAGCAGCCCCTCTTCTGGGCGGAGGTGGAGATTGCCTCGCAGACGCTCCCCCGAGCGATCCAGATAGGTCGAGAGCGCGATCCTCCCCTCGGACGCCTGGTTTGAAAAATTTACCACCTGCGGCTGAAGCCCCAGGTTTAGCGCGACTAGAAATGCGCTCTCCCGATCGCGGCGCACATAGGTGAGCAGATTCCCATCGGCTTCCAGTGGTTCGAATCGTCCCACTTCGAGGGCGGGCTCGCCGCGGCGCACTTTGATGAGCTGGTTGTAAAGGGCGAGCATCGAGACAGGATCATCGCGCTCTACTTCCACGTTCACCCGGTTGTAGTCTTCAGCAATCGGCAGCCAGGGTTCGCCGTCGCTAAATCCGGCGTTCTTTGCCGCGCTCCACTGCATCGGAGTTCGCTGGGGATCGCGACCCAGACCGCGCCCCGGAACATTTTTCTCGAATGGGTCCTGGACCTTTTCCGGGGGGATCTCCATGTCATGCATCCCGATCTCATCGCCGTAGTAAAGCGTCGGCGTGCCGCGCAGAGTGAGCAGCAGCATCGCTGCCAACCGCGCCTGGGCTGGACCGACCCGGGATGCAATGCGCGGCCGGTCGTGGTTTCCGAGAACCCAGTTCGGCCAGCCACGCTCCGGCAGCGCCGCCTCGTATTCCCCGATGATGCGAGCGATATCACGAGCCTGCCACTTCGTGAGAAGAAGCTGAAAGTTAAAAGGGAGGTGGACGCCGCCAAGATCTGCGCCATAGTATTGTACAAGTCGCTCGACGGGCAGATAGATTTCACCGATCAGCACCCGATCTTGGTACTGATCGACCAGGTGGCGCATGCGAGCAACCACTGCGTGCACCTCCGATTGATCCGTGGTGTAAAGCGGAATCAGCTTTTGGTAGGGGTCGCTGCCCTCGCGCCAGCTCGGGTTGGGAGGATTGTCGCGAAATTGATCGTCTTCGATTAAATGCCAGAGTACATCCACCCGAAAGCCGTCGACGCCGCGCTCCAACCAGAAGCGCAAAACGTTCAGCATCTCTTCGACGACTTCGGGATTGCGCCAGTTGAGGTCGGGCTGTTCGCGCAGGAAGGCATGGTAGTAGTATTGCCCCGTATGCGCGTCGTATTCCCAAGCGCTTCCACCAAAGCACGACAGCCAGTTGTTCGGCGGCCCGCCGCCCGGGCCAGGACCGCGCCAGATATACCAGTTGCGCTTGGGGTTGTCGCGCGACGACCGCGACTCCACAAACCAGGGATGCTGGTCGGAACTGTGATTGGGGACAAAATCCAGGATGACTTTGAGGTCGCGCGCATGCGCCTCTCTGATCAGTCGATCGAAATCAGCGAAGGTGCCGAACAACCGGTGGATCGCGGTATAGTCCGCCACATCGTAGCCGAAGTCCTTCATTGGCGACGGGTAAATCGGGGAGATCCAAACGGCGTCGACGCCGAGCCAGCGAAGATAATCCAGCCGTGAGATCAGGCCCGTGAGATCACCCACGCCGTCGCCGTTACTGTCCATGAATGAGCGCGGATAGACCTGGTAGATAATACCCCGTTGCCACCAGAGATACGTCGCCGCTCTTTTTGCGGTGTCCCGAGTTTGCTCGGTTCGCTGATTGGTCATGGGTGCCGTCCGAGATCTGATCTGGTAAATTCAGGTCGATTCAACTGCCATAGGAAAACATTTCCGAGAGATTGCGAGGAGAGTTCCGGCGAGCTGATGCGGCGAAGCGTCATCAATACACGATAAAATGTAAAATGGCCCGCCTCAAGGTAGTTGGTACCACAGGCAGCTATTTTTAATGTTGTCTGTCCGTTATTCACCTAAATCCTGCCTTCGGTTGTGTGCAAAATCACGTCGACTTGGCGTCGAACGATGGGCTGCTCGACGAAAAATACCGACTAGCTCGCTCAGAACGGCGTCGAGAAGCCTCTGGCATGTTGGTTGCTCTACTGCTGAGTAAAGTTTTGCCGGTTGGCTACTCGTGTAAGGTCGTCAAGCAGATCGCCGAGATTGCTCTACGTTTGAAGCGACTCTTGGCGCTACTTGAGATGTTTCACATCTGAAAAAACACTGACCTCAGAGATCCGAATATTCGGTGGAGATGGTCCAGACTCGACACTTCGAAAATACGCTTGCTGTTGTCGGGCTAAAATGAAATGACCGCTTCGAAACATCGTCGCCAGATCCGTTATGCGGTGGTCGGATTAGGACATATCGCCCAGGTCGCCGTGCTCCCGGCGTTCGCGCATGCGCGGGCAAATTCTCAACTGACGGCGCTGGTATCCGATGATCCGCAAAAACTAAAAACCCTCGGACGACGCTATCAAGTCGATCATCTCTTTTCTTACCGGGAGTATGGTGATTGCTTACGGAGCGGCGCGGTGGATGCAGTTTATATCGCTTTACCGAACCATCTGCATGCACAATACAGCATCGACGCGGCACGGGCCGGGATTCACGTTTTGTGTGAAAAGCCCATGGCAGTTACCGAGAAAGAGTGTTGGGCGATGATTCGGGCCGCCGAACGTGCCGGCGTCAAGCTGATGATCGCCTATCGGCTCCATTTTGAAGAAGCTAATATGACCGCCGTAAGGATCGTACGCTCGGGAAAACTCGGCAATCCGCGTTTCTTCACTTCGTCCTTTTCCATGCAGGTGCGCCCGAATAATATTCGCACCGATAAGGAAAAAGGAGGCGGAACACTCTACGATATCGGCATTTATTGTATCAATGCCGCGCGCTATCTCTTCGGCGCAGAACCCACGGAGGTTTTTGCTTTCAGCAGCACCAGCAAAAAGGAGAAGCGCTTCAAAGAAATCGACGAAATGACCAGCGCGCTTCTGCGCTTTCCGGACGGTCGATTGGCGGAGTTCACCTCAAGCTTCAATGCGGCCGACGTGGCTAGCTATCGCGTGGTGGGCACGAAAGGCGATGTGCGACTCGACCAAGCTTACGAGTACGTTTATCCGATCGGTCTCCATGTCACGATCAAGGGCGAAAGCCGGAAGCAAACCTTTCGCAAGCGAGACCAGTTTGCGCCCGAGCTGGAGTATTTCTCCAACTGTATTCTTGACAACCGGACTCCGGAACCCTCGGGGATGGAGGGAATCGCGGACGTGCGCATTATCGAAGCGCTCTATCGATCGGCAAAACGCCGGAGGCCGGTGAAAATCGAACCCGTGCGGCAAACCCAAAGACCCTCGATTAAACAAACAAAACAGCGCCCCGCCGTCGAAAAACCCGCGCTTGTGCACGCCGAGAGCACTGCGTTATAAGGCACGGGTCACAAGTTTCCGGTCGGACCTCTGGAACTATTGATTCAACGGTAGAAGATTGCATAAATAGCGTGGCTACAAAGCAGCAGCGGGTTCAAGCCGTTCAAATCGTTCCAGCAGTTCGAGACGATCAAAAGTCGAGATGCGGGATTACGGACGAAAAAGAAGCGATAGGGCCAAGTCTTTTTTCTGATACAGCGCTGTCACGATGTCACGTCCTCTACGGATCAGTACGAAGGAGCGGTGTGCCACATTATGAACCGTGGGAGAGCGAGGCGGGCAACTTTCCTTGGGGATCAGCCATGGTTGCGCGGTGGTGGGCCGAAGGACTCAAATCTACCGTTACAATTAAGACGGAGGAGGCGGCCCCATGATTTTGATCACAGGTGGGCTGGGATTCATTGGACTGCACACAGCCAGGCGATTTGTGGACGCAGGTGAGAAGGTCGTGCTCACGCATTATCGCGTGCGGCGCGAGCCTGACTTCATTAAAGCCGAGATCGGAAAGAGCGTTTTCATAGAACCTCTGGATGTCACGA
>WNGL01003111.1_pt1 | contig 19975 bp, 18 predicted proteins | sample 5400591 | NCBI WGS metagenome assembly WNGL01 (sample SAMN13153377, study PRJNA577476) | soil metagenome | isolation source: 80 cm soil or saprolite under Garry oak tree replicate 1 | place: USA:California | collected 2016-06-15 | reverse complement strand
AAATGGAGTGACACCGAAAATTTCCTGCAAAGTGCGCAGGGTCGATCCGTGCGTGTAGCGGATAAAGTTCTTGTAGCCGTTGCCCTTGGCGAACGGCGACAGCACGATCATGCCGATCGGGCCGTCCGAGAACGCCCCTTCGTCCCACGTGATGAACACCGCGCCGCCGCTTCGGTAGGCCGCGGAGTCGAGGATCGCGGGCAGGTTCTGGGACAACCAGGTGTCACCCTGTCGGATAGGATCGTTGAGCGGTGCGCAGCTGTCATGCATGTCGTTGCACTCGTTCGGGGTGATGAAGTTGTATTGCGCGACGGTATTGTTGGCGAGATCCGTCGCCAGCTCGCCAAACGGCCGCACGTGGCTGATGCAATTGGTCGAATTGGGATCCTGGTTATTCGTTACATCGTCAAAGTAAACGAAGGGGTCGTGCTTCACGGCATAGAGCCCGTTGTCCACTAGCGGACAGTCGGCGCCGCTGATGTTCTCCTGATACGTTTTCCAGGAAATGCCGCTTTTTTGCAGCAAGGTCGCCAGATGGCTGGTCGTGCTCTGGTGGTTCGCGCTGGGCGGGTTGTCATCGAAGATGCCGAAGTTGGTGCCGGCTTCGAGCCACAGATAGTTGGGCAGGCTGGGATGAACCAGCGGCGGATTGAAGTACAGCTCTGCGTGGGACGCCGTGGGCAGCAGGGTGTTATTGATGTAGGGGGCGCTGCTGCTGCCGGCGATCTGCAACCAGTTCTTGTTCTCCATCAGTATGATGAAAACAGTTTTTATGTGCGGCTGCGATCCGGCCGTAGCCCCGCCGGTAACGCAGGCAGATATGCAAGCCAGCAGCAGGGTCAATCCCGACGCAGCCATAACACGCCGTGAGCATTTCATGACGTCCTCCAGAGCAGATATCCAGCCGTGAACGAAGGTAGAAACAAACAAGGCTCCGAGCTGAGCCAGTTTGTCACATTTGGCGTTGTAAGGTGGTGGCGGGCGCTTGCGCGCTGATGCATAGTCACCGCCTTCATGTCACGTTCGCCTGCCGCCCGAGCCCCTTCCGTGACGCGTGCGCGTCCAGCCCGGTTCGCGTTCATCGGGCTGCGCTCTGGATCGCGCCGGGCGCTCGGGGCGATGCTGGCCGCGCCGCTGCCGGTCAAGTTCCTCGCGGGCGCAGTCGTCATCCTGGCGGTCTGGTCGGCGGTGAACTGGGTGTACCAGGTGATCCGCAAGCCGGCCGAGATGCTTTTTCCGGTGAGCGGCGCGCTCGCCAAGACACCGCCCGAGACTTGGCGGCAGTACGGGCCGCTCTTCCGCGAGCATTCCACCGCCGTCATCACGCCCGAGCTGCTGGCTGCGCTCGCCCAGGTCGAAGGCGGGGGCAATCCGGCGGCCCGTCCGTCATGGCGGTGGCGCCTGACGTGGAATCCCCTCGAGCTGTACCGGCCCGCATCGAGCGCGGTCGGCATGTACCAGATCACCGACGCGGCGTTCCGCGAGGCGAAGCGCTACTGCATTCATGACCACGCCGTGGTCGAGGATGGGCCCTGGCACGACTTCAGATCGTGCTGGTTCAACGGTCTGTACACTCGCGTCGTCCCGAGCCACGCGGTCGAGCTGACCGCCGCGTTCCTCGATCGCAGCGTAGCGAACGCGATCGGGCGCCAGGGGGTCGCCGCCGCCACGCTCGAGGAGAAGCAGGATCTGGCCGCAGTCATCCACCTGTGCGGAGCCGGGTCGGGCGACGCCTACGCACGACGCGGCTTCTGGCTGACCGCGGGCCAGCGCTGCGGCGAGCACGACGTCGCCAGCTACCTCGCGCAGGTCCACGCGATGAAGCGGCAGTTCGTGACGGCAGCCGGTCAGGGTGGAACGAGCCGCCAGGGCGCCCCGGGTTGATCGCGGCAGGCGCCGTAGCGGAACGGCGTCGCCTCGCGCCCCGGGGTGAGAAACCGCAGGTCCACGAACCACACGCAGGTCGAGCCCGCGCTCACGTCGTCGAACGCCGGCAGATCGGCGAACCAGCGGTAGACTGCCATCGCCGGCGAATTCCACGCCTCCCGCGCGAGCGGACTCGCTGCGCCTTCGCCGTAGCGGGTTCTCGTCTCCCAGCGGGCGGATGAAAGCGGTTGATAGGCGGAGTCGAGCATCGCGATGAAGCCGGCGCCCGGACGATAGCTGCGCGGCTCTTTTCGCATCAGGTTCACGTGGGCGAAGTGGTGCGCCTCGGCGTCGGAGACGAACACCGTCCAGTTGAACGGCGACACCGGCCGCGGCTGCACGTTGACGATCGCACCGCTGATACCTTGATCCCGGGCGTGGCGCTCGCCGAACTCGATCGCCCTTTCCTTTTGCAGGTACTGAAAACCGACGTAGCCGGCGAGGAGGGTGCTCGCCGCGACGGCCGGCCATCTGGAGCGGTAAAGGATTGCCGACGCGATCAGACCGCCGACGATGATCCCGGTGAACCACAAGTCGATGATGAAGGTCGTGCCGGTCTGCGCCCGCCAGTCCGAGAACGGCGCGAGGACCATCGTGCCGTAGCTCGTGATGACGTCGCCCGCGATGTGCAGCCCCAGGCTGAGCGCGGTGACGCCATAGAGCGCGCGCCAGCCACGCGGCTCGCGCAGGATCTTGGCGAGAAGCCAGGAAAGGACAAGCGCCCACAGCGGCAGCAGGAGCAACGAATGCGTCACGCCGCGGTGGTGCATCATGTACTCGACCGGCCCGACAAAGCCGATGACGAAGTCGAGGTCCGGCGCGGCGCAGGCGAGGAAACCGGCCGCCACCCGGCGCGGTAGCGAGTGCGGCGGCGCGTCTCTCGGCGCCGTGGCGCGGGCGAGGAGCGCGCCGGAGAGCGCATGGGTCAGGGTGTCCATAAAGCCGTTTTTTCTGCTCCGCCTTATCTATTGGCGGATTGGGATTCGCCCGGGGGTTTTTAGACCAGCGCCCCCGGCCTCTTCAAATACCTCGTCTTGATCGCCTCGAGCGCGTGGAAGGTGAGCGCACCCACCGTCCCCGTTGGGTTGTAGCCGCCGTTCTGCGGGAAGGCGCTCGCGCCGATGACGAACACATTCGGCACGTCCCAGCTCTGCAGGTACTTGTTGACCGCGCTCGTCGAGGGGTCGGCGCCCATCACCGCGCCGCCGGTGTTGTGCGTACTTTGATAGGGCACGATCGTGTATTTGCCGGTGCGCGGGCTGACGTTCATCTTCGCCGGGCCGATCGCCTTTGCGATCTCCGCCACCTTGTTGGTGAGCCACACGCTCATCTTGTGCTCGTTCTCGTGGCGGTCGAAGGTCATGCGCAGCAGCGGCAGCCCGTAGGCGTCGCGGTAGGTCGGATCGAGATCGAGGTGGTTGTTGCGATAGCTCTGGCACGCCCCCTGGATGGTGATCGAGAAGGAGCGGTTGAAATATTTCGCGACCGCCTTCTTCCATTCCGAACCCCAGCGCGGCGTGCCCTGCGGCACCGGGCGCACTTCGATCGGGCGAGCGCCGGTGCTCACGGACCTGAAGAATCCGCCGCCGATGAACCCGAGCCCCGAGTGGTCGAAGTTGTCGCCGTTGAACTCGTCGATCGCGACGCCGAGGCCCCCCGCGCCCATGAAGGAGTTGAAGTTCTTGTCCTCGAAGAAAAGAGTGACGGAGGAAGGCGTCTGGTAGGCGTAATTCCTCCCAACGACGCCGGTGTTCGCGACCGGATCGTAGGGCTTGCCGATACCCGATTGCAGCATCAAGCGCACGTTATTAAACACGTAGGAAGTGAGGAACACCAGGTCCGCAGGCTGCTCGAACTCGCGCCCGCGTGAATCGACATAGGTCACACTCACCGCGCGCTTCTTCTCTGAGTCGAGATTCACCCTGAGGACGTTGCAAAGCGTCCTCAGCTCGAAATTCTTGTTCTGCATCAGCACCGGCAGCACCGTGGTCTGGGGGCTCGCCTTGGCGCCCATCTCGCAGGCGAAGGACTCGCAGTAACCGCAGTAGACGCAGGCGTTGATGGTGGCGCCGTACTCGTTCTTGTATTGGCGCGAGTTCGCCGCGGTGGGCGCGGGGAAAGGCTTGTAGCCGAGCGACTCCGCTGCTTTGGCGAACAGCGAGCCGGCGTAGGTTGTCTTCATCGGCGGGTTCGGGTACTCGCGTGCGCGCGCGCCCTCGAACGGATTGCCGCCGGGGATGATCTTGCTCTTGATGTTGCCCGCCTTGCCGGAGATGCCGTAGAGGTATTCGAATCGGTCGAAACGCGGCTCCAGCTCATCGTACGTGATGCCCCAGTCTTGGCTGGTGCAGTCCGCCGAGATCTGATCTTTTCCATAGCGCGCGAGGGTGCGGCTTCTCGTCTCGAAGTCCCAGGGCAGAAAACGCCAGGTGAGGCCGCCCCAGTGCACCGCCGCGCCGCCCACGCCTTCGCCCGGCTTGAACGAGCCGAGGTAGCGCATCGGCAGCGCCGTCTCGTTCATCGCGTTCCTGAAGGTGATCGTCTCCTTGGAGAGGTCCTGCATCAGCTCGTAGCGGCGCACGTATTTCAGCTCGTCGTGCACGCCCGGCATGGCGAAGTCGGGATCGGTATCGCGCCAGCGCCCGCGCTCGAGGCCGACGACTTTCAGCCCCGAGTCGGCGAGCTCTTTTGCGAGAATGGTGCCGGTGAGGCCGACGCCGACGGTGACGACGTCCACGGGTTTCAGTTTGGTCGCCATGGCTCAAGCCCCCGCCTTGTCGTCGAGCATCACGTGGATCGCGTGGCCATGCTCGTCCACCTGCGCGATCCGCTGGGTGATGTCGGCGATGGACACCGGCTGCGCGCGGTAGGGGACGTTGTGCTTGTCGATGAAGGTCGTGTATACAGCGGCCACGCCGGGGAAGCCGACCAGCTTCCAGCCGGCCTTGTCGCGGTTGCCGCCGTACACCGGGTCCGCGAAAAAGCCCTCGACGGTGTTGTTGAGCAGCAGGTTGAAGAAAAACTCGGCGCGCACCGATTCGAGCTCGACCTTGCCTTCGTCGAGCCCTTTCAGCACCTCGTCCTGCTGCGCGGTGGAGAGCGCTTCGAAAAGTTTTCCGTACTGCTTGCGGCAATAGCTGTTGCAGTCGCGGATCGCGGCGCGGTACACCTCGGCCGGCGTGAGGGGCGACTGGTAGCCCTGCTGCGGCGTGCCTTCGGGCCAGGGTCCCTGCTTGTATTTCTTCGCCATCGTTCCGTAGCCGCCGAAGAGCTGCTGGTCGATGAAGTAGGTGACGCCGGCTTCTTTCGCTCCGGGTCCGAGCTCATCTTTGGGGATCAAGCGCGCGACCGCTGCGTCGAGGAACGCCGCTTCCGATTGACTGAGGAACATGTACGGGCGCGACTGCGACGAAGGCGCCGCCGCGACGCGCTTCGATTCGCCGTGCTGCGCGTGGCCCGAGCGCGGTTCCGCCGCGAGACTGGAAGCGGGCAGGGCGGCTGCGCCGATTGCCGCGGCGGATTTCAGAAAGCGTCGACGGCCGGATGATTGTTCCATGAGTCCTCCTTCGAATGGATGAGGCGGAAGCCCGATGCTGTTCGAGTAATGTGGGCGCGGATAATCATACGCCTGCGCGGCGCGCCCCGACACGGGGCCACCGCGCTTCAGCTCGGGCTGGAAGCGGAGGGCGTCTACCCTGGCGGGCAGACGGCCGGATTGCGCGACGGATCCGGCAGGTTCGCGACTACAGCTTGCTCACCAGGTAATCGTAGGGCTTGCCGAGGACGTCCCACATGTGGTCCAGCTTTTGCCCATAGCGCTTGTGCGGGAATATTGCATCCAAGAGCTGCCCGATTCCCAGAGACAGGGTGTAGAGAATGACGAAGGGGAATATGCCTATGCAGACGCCGATGAGGAGCGGAATGTACACAAGATAACGCTTTGTCATGTTTCGAACCGTGTCGAGCATCGTCCACCTTGCCTTTCCGCTCGGATTGACCGGGGCCTTCAAATCCGGCCTTCTTCGCATATTGAACGCAGCAGCTTACGGCATACTTACACCGCGGGCAAGACAGAGGGGCAAGACAAGGGGGGCGGAGTGAACGGGCGCAAACTTGCGATGTTGCTGTGGCTGGCCGCGGTGGGGCTCGCAGCCGCGTGCGGGACCGCCGCGGCGCAGGCCTATCCCTCCAGGCCGATCCGGTTCCTCGTGCCTTTCGCCGCGGGCGGCATCGGCGACATCACCGCGCGCGTCGTGGCACGGAAAATGAGCGAAAACCTCGGCCAGCAGGTGCTGATCGACAACCGCCCGAGCGCGGGGATGATCGTCACCGCCGAGGCGGCGCTCAAGGCCGAGCCCGACGGCTACACGCTGGTGCTGACCGGCAACGGCACCGCGGTGAGCGCATCGCTGTTCAAGTCCTTGCCCTACGACGTGCTCACCGATTTCACCCAGGTCTCGACCCTTGCGTTTTTCGACCTCCTTTTGCTGACCGGCCCGAGCTCCAAGTTCAATTCGCTCCCCGAGGTGCTCGCCTTTGCGAGGAGCAACCCGGGAAAGCTCGACATCGGCACCGTCAGCATCGGCAGCACGCAGAATCTCGCCGCGGAGCTGCTCAAGTCCATGGCCGGGATCGATGCGCAGATCGTGCCGTTCAAGGCGACGCCGGCCCTGATCACTGCGCTGCGCGCGAACGACGTGCAGCTCGTCGTCGAGTTCATCGGACCGGTGATGTCGCAGATCAAGAGCAATGCGATCAAAGCGCTTGCGATCTCCTCCAACCGCCGCTTTCCCGCGCTGCCCGACACGCCGACGGTCGCGGAGGCCGGCGTGCCCGGCTACCACGTGTCGTCGTGGAACGCCGTTTCGGTGCACGCGAAGACGCCGCGCGCCATCGTCGAGCGCCTCGCCCGGGAAGTCGCGGCGGCGGTCGGCTCGCCCGAGGTGAAGGCAAAGCTGCAGCAACTGGGCTTCGAGGCGCGCGCCGCCACGCCCGAGCAGACACGCGAGCTGATGCCCTCCGAGATCGCGAAGTGGAGAGGCGTGATCGAGCGCGCCAAGATCGAACGGCAATAGGAAAAAAAAGATGGCCGCTGCGCTGCGCCTGAAAATCGCGATCGCCACCTACGGCCACACCGCCGCGCTCAAGGACGGCCGCGCGCCGATCGAGGGCGCCGATCCGGAGTTCGTCGAGATCAGCCCCGTCATCCAGGCGTTTCGCCGGATGGTCCGCGATCTCGAGTTCGACGTGTGCGAGATGGCGCCCGCGACCTACATGATCGCGCGCGCGGCGGGCGCGCCGTTCAAGGCGCTGCCGGTCTTCATCATGCGGCGCTTTCACCACGGCGGCATCGTCTGCCGCGAGGACTCGGGCATCGGCAAGCCCAAGGACCTCGAGGGCAAGAAGGTGGGCGTGCGCGCCTACTCGGTGTCCACCGGGATCTGGACGCGGGGCATCCTCGCCGACGAATACGGGCTGGACAACTCCGAGGTCACCTGGGTGGTGGACGACGAAGAGCACGTCGCAGCGCTCAAGCTCCCGCCCAATGTCATGCGCGCACCGCCCGGCCGGTCGCTCGTCGCCATGATGGCGGCGGGCGAGCTTCAGGCCGCCTTCACCGGGCCGGCCGGAATCGGGCGCTCGGGCGCGCCGACTGCCGGCTGGGAGGCCGCGGCTCCCGCGCGGAACTACCGCGAGCTGCTCGAAGACGCGCCTCGCCTGGAGGAAGAATGGTTCCGCCGCACGAAGATCTATCCGGTGCACGGCCTCATCATGGTGAAGGACAGGCTGCTCGCCGAGCATCCCTGGCTGGCCGGTTCGCTCTTCGGCGCCTTTGCGAAGGCGAAGTCGTTTTATCTCGAGCGCCTCGCGGCCGGCGATATCCAGACCGATGCCGACCGGAGCTACGTCGAACTGTCCAAGCTCGTCGGCGATCCCCTGCCCTACGGCCTGAAGGCCAATCTGAGGGCGATCGAGGCGCTGATCAGGTACTCTTTCCGGCAGGGCCTGCTGCCCGAGCAGTATCCCCCCGCGGAGATGTTCGTCGATCCGCAGGCGTGAATGCGATAATTGAACAGACCAACAAGAAAGAAAAACTCAATGCCGACAAGAATCCTGGACATCCATCCGCACGTCATCGCCACGGATACGAACCGCTATCCGCGCGCGCCGCTCGGCGGCAAGCAGTCCGGCTGGTCGCGCGACCGTCCCGTCACCTATCCGCAGATGGTCGCCGCCATGGACGAGGCCGGCGTGCGCCGGGCGGCGCTGGTGCAGGCCTCGACCTGCTACGGCCACGATAACTCCTACGTCGCCGACGCCGTCGCCGCGCACCCCGAGCGTTTCACCGGAGTTTTCTCGGTGGATGTGCTCGCTCCGGATGCGCCCGAGAGAATCCGCTACTGGATAGGAAGGAAGCTCTCCGGGCTGAGGCTTTTCACCACCGGCAGCACCATGCCCGGGCAGGCGACCTGGCTGGATGACCCGAGGTCGTTTGCGGCATGGGCCTGCGCGGGCGAGCTCGGCATCCCCGTATGCCTGCAGATGAAGCAGGAAGGGATTCCGCGCCTGATGGTGCTGATCGAGCGCTTCCCGAACGTCAGGATCATCATCGACCACCTGATGCGCGCGCCCATCGAGGACGGGCCGCCCTACAGGGCCGCTGCCGGTCTGTTCGGCCTTGCGCGCTACCAGAACGTCTACCTCAAGCTCACTACCGAGAGCGTGCGCGACTCGCGCAAGGGCAAGGCGACGCCCGAGAGCTTTTTCGGCAAGGTCGTGAAAGAGTTCGGCGCCTCGCGCATCGCCTGGGGCTCGAACTTTCCGAACGCGGAGGGGACGCTCAAGGAAATCCTCGCCGAGAGCAGGCGGGCGCTCGCTTTCCTGCCGGAGCGTGACCAGGACTGGATCTTCTGCCGCACCGCGCAGTCGTTGTATCCTGCGCTTGCAGATAAATAAGAGGAGCGGAGCGGAATGAGCGATCCCGAGGCCGTCAAGCTGCACTCGCTGCTGGGAGACTATCCCATTACCGAGGCCCTGAAGAAAGGCAAAGTCCGGTCGGCCTCGGTCGCCTTCGGCTTCGCCGACGTGAAGCCGCCGAGCTCCGGGTTCAAGCGCGTGGTGCGGAACCTGGAGTTCGATTTTGCCGAGCTGGCGATCGTGACGTTTCTCCTGGCGAAGGCGGCGGGCAAGCCGCTCGTCCTCCTGCCCGCGGTCATCCTCGGCCGGTTCCAGCATCCCTTCATCGTGTACAACATCGAGCGCGGGCCGCTCGGGCCCGCCGATCTCGCCGGCCGCCGCGTGGGCATCCGCTCCTATTCCGTGACCACGGGCGCGTGGGTGCGCGGCATCCTCGCCAGGGACTACGGCGTGGCCCTCGGCCGCATAACCTGGGTGACTTTCGAGGAGCCGCATGTCGCCGAGCTCCGCGACCCACCCTCGGTCAAGCGCGCCCCCGAAGGCAAGGAGCTCGTCGCCATGCTGCTCGCGGGCGAGGTCGACGCGGCGATTCTCGGCGCCGTGCCTGCTGATCCGCGCCTGAAGCCGCTCATTCCCGATCCGGAGGCGGCGGCGAGAGCGTGGCAAAAAAAGTACGGCGCACTGCAGATCAATCACATGGTCGTGGTCAGGGAATCCCTGTCAAAATCCAATCCGCGCGCGGTGCGGGAGATCTACCGCCTGCTCGCCGAGAGCAAGAAGGCCGCGGGGCTGCCGAAGCAAGGCGAGCTCGACACCAACCCGTTCGGCGTCGAGGCCAACCGGCGCAATCTCGAGATCGCCATCGACTACGTCCACGGACAAGGGATGATTCCGCGGCGCTTCGCCGTGGACGAGCTCTTCGACGACGTGACGCGCGCGCTCTGACACGACAGGAAGCAAGACATCATGATCATCGATTGCCACGGCCACTACACCACCGCTCCGAAGCAGCTCGAGGAATGGCGCAAGCGCCAGATCGGCGATCTGGAGAAATCGAGTCGCGCCAGCTCAAAAGGAACGCTCGGCATCAACGACGACCAGATCCGCAGTAGCCTGGAAGGCGCGCAGCTGAAGCTGCAGCGCGAGCGCGGCACCGATCTCACCATCTTCTCGCCGCGCGCGATGGGCATGGGCCATCACGTCGGCGACGAGACCGCGAGCAGGCACTGGTCGGAACACTGCAACGAGCTGATCCACCGCGTCTGCACGCTGTATCCGAAGAATTTCGTCGGCGTATGCCAGCTCCCGCAAACGCCCGGCGTGCCGCCGAAAAACTGCATCCCCGAGCTCGGGCGCTGCGTGAAGGAATTCGGCTTCATCGGCTGCAACCTCAATCCCGATCCTTCGGGCGGCTACTGGAAGGACCCGCCGCTCACCGACAAGTGGTGGTATCCGTTCTACGAGAAGATGGTTGAGCTCGATGTCCCGGCGATGATCCACGTGAGCGCTTCCTGCAATCCCAATTTCCACGGGACGGGCGCGCACTACATCAACGGCGACACCACCGCGTTCATGCAGTTCATCACCGGGAGCATCTTCAAGGATTTTCCGACGCTCAAGTTCATCATCCCGCACGGCGGCGGCGCCGCCCCCTATCACTGGGGCCGCTACCGGGGCCTGGCGCAGGACATGGGCCGGCCGCCGCTGAAGGAGTTGCTCCTCGACAACGTTTTCTTCGACACCTGCGTCTATCACCAGCCCGGCATCGATCTGCTGCTGAAAGTGATCCCGGCGGACAACATCCTGTTCGCATCCGAGATGGTCGGCGCGGTGAAGGGCGTCGATCCCGAGACCGGATTCAATTACGACGACACCAAGCGCTACATCGACAAGATCGATTGGTTGAGCAAGGCGGACAAGGAAAAGATTTTCCACGGCAACGCGAAAAAGGTATACAGCCGCTTTGCCGAGAGCGTGGGGCGCTGATCGCCCCAGCGGGGCCAAGGACAGGCAAATGGCGCGACTCGCCGCCGCGTTCGGCTCTTCCCACAGCGTCATGCTGGGCGCCGAACTGGAGGACTGGCTCACGCGCTTTCGCCAAAGCGATCAGCGCATGCCGTATTACGACCGCGAGGGCAATCCCTGCACCTACGCCGACTTGCTCGCCCGCGCGCCTGCCGGCGCGGAGGAACTCGTCACGCAGGAGCGGATCACCGGCCGCTTCAAGGCGGTGCAGGAAGCGATGCGACGCCTCCGGGCGGAGATCGCCCGGGCGAAGCTCGACCTGCTCGTCATCGTCGGCGACGACCAGTACGAGCTTTTCCACGACGAGCACATGCCGTCGATCGGGATCTATTACGGGGACACCATCCGCAACGCCCCCCGGCGCAATGCCTCCAGGCAGCACGTTGCGCCGGAAGAATGGTATCAGCGCGCCCAATCGCGCCGCCTGGAAGAGGAGAGCGATGCGCACTACCCCTGCCACCGTGGGCTTGCGCTCCACCTCATCGAAGGCCTAGTCGACCGGGAGTTCGACGTATCGGCGGTCGCCGGACTCGCCGGGGAGCAATACGAAGGCCATGCCTACTCCTTCATCCATCGCAAGTACCTCGGGGCGGCCGCGCTGCCCGTCGTTCCGATCTTTCTCAACACCTACAACCCGCCCAACCAGCCGCACCCGAAGCGTTGCCTGCGCTTCGGCGCGGCCCTGAAAGAGCTGATCGAGGCTTATCCCGAAGAACTCCGCGTCGGCGTCCTCGCCTCGGGCGGCCTGAGCCATTTCGTCGTCGAGGAGGCGATGGACCGGGCGATCATCGAGGCCATGCGCAAGAAAGACATGGAGTTTCTCGCGAGCCTCGATCCGCGGCGGCTGAAGGCGGGAAGCTCGGAAATCCGGAGCTGGATCGTCGTGGCCCGCGCCGCCGCCGATCTCGATCTCGCCTGGGTGTCCTACACCCCTGTCTACCGGACGCCGGCGTTGACCGGCATCGGCCTGGGCTTCGCCGCGTGGAGTTGAGCCGTCGAAGCGCGGAGCGTGTCGAGCGCACCGCGGATTTCTGCACGCGCCGTCGAGCCGCCCTGATTCAGAGCGTGACCCGGGTTCCGAGCTCGATCACGCGTTCCGGAAGCAGCCTGAAGTATTCGGCGGTAGCCGGGCTGTTGCGCTGCATCCAGCGGAACAGTTCCCTGCGCCAGGTGAGCAGGCCCGGTTTCGCCGCCCGCGCGAGGGTTGACTTGCCGAGGAAGAACGTGGTCTGCATCGGATCGAACCCGAGCCCGTGGCGCTCGAAGAGCTTCAGGCCTTCCGGCACGTCCGGCTCCTCCATGAAGCCGTAGTGCAGGCGGGCCTGGTAGAGGCGCCGGGGCTCGAGCACGCGCAGCTCGGTGCGCTCGCCGTCGGCGAGGTGCGGCACTTCCGCGTCGACGATCGTGAGGAACACGATGCGCTCGTGCAGCACCTTGTTGTGCTTCAGGTTGTGCAGCAGCACCGGCGGTACGGAATCGGGATCCGGCGACAGATACACCGCCGTGCCTGCGACTCGCGCGATGTCCGGGCCCAGCATTTTCACGAAGGCATCCGCGGGGACGCGCGTGCGCCCCTCGCGGCGCACGAGGATCGACTCCGCGCGCTTCCAGGTGGTCAGCATCGTGAAGAGCGCGAGGGCGCAGGCGAGCGGGAACCAGCCGCCTTCGGCGAGCTTGGTGGCGTTCGCCGCGAAGAACACGGCCTCCACCGTCGCTATCACCGCAAAGACCGCGAGCAGGAAGATCATCGCACGGCCGCGCAGCGACAGCGCGACGATCGCAACCAGCACCGTGGTGAGCAGCATGGTGCCCGACACCGCGATGCCGTACGCCGAAGCAATCGCGCTCGAAGACTTGAATCCGAGCACGATCAGCACCACCAGCACCAGCATGATCCAGTTGACGTGCGGGATGTAGATCTGGCCGCGCTCGGTCTCCGAGGTGTGCTTGACCGGAATGCGGGGGAGGTAACCGAGGCGCGTGGCCTGCTGCGTCATCGAAAACGCGCCGGAGATCGTCGCCTGGGATGCGATCACGGTCGCGGCGGTCGCCAGAGCGACCAGCGGAAACAGCAGATCGCCCGGCGCGAGTAGGTAGAAGGGATTCTTGATCGCCGTCGGGTCGCGCAGCACGAGCGCGCCCTGGCCGAAGTAGTTGATCATCAGTGCGGGAAACACCAGTCCGAACCACGCCAGCCGGATCGGCGCGGGGCCGAAATGCCCCATGTCAGCGTAGAGCGCCTCCGCGCCGGTGATGGCGAGAAAAACCGCGCCGAGCACCAGGAACATCAACCCGGGCGAGCGCACCGCAAATCCGAGCGCGTGACCCGGATGCAGCGCGGCGAGGACCGCCGGCGTCTGCGCGATCGAAATGCCGCCGAACACCGCGAGCGCAAGGAACCAGACCACCATGGCGGGCCCGAACAACTTGCCGACCGCTCCGGTGCCGCGCTTCTGGATGCAGAACAGCCCGATCAGGATGCCGACGGTGATCGGCACGATCCAGGACTCGAAAGTCGGCGTCGCCACCGAGATGCCCTCGATTGCCGACAGCACCGAGATCGCCGGGGTGAGCAGGGCGTCGCCGTAGAAAAGCGAGGCGCCGAAGATGCCGAGCATGGCCACCATGGAAGCGAGGCGCGGGCGCTCGTGTGTAAGCCGCGACGCGCGCGCGAGGAGCGCGAGGATCCCGCCTTCACCTCGGTTGTCGAAGCGCAGCATCAGCATCACGTATTTCAGCGACACCGTCAGCATCAACGACCAGAACATCAGCGACAGCACGGCGAGCACGTTGGCCCGTTCGAGAGGCAGACCGTGCGATCCGCTGAAGGCTTCCTTGAACGCGTACAGGGGGCTCGTCCCGATATCGCCGTAGACCACGCCGAGGGCGCCGAGCGTGAGTGCCGCGAGAACCGGGCCACCGTTACGTCGCGGCTGGGGGGAGGATCTGTCGCCAGTGGGACGAGGCATCTGGAATTTCCTCTATCCGTATGAGGGCGGAAAGTCTATGCTTGTTTTTGCTGCAGCGCAACAACCGCGCGTTGCCTTCTCGAAACCGCACGCGTGCTGCCGAAGTTCGACGGGTCGAAATAGCCGCGGCGCTGCGGGCGCGCGGCATCTCAGGGCGCCCGGGCGTTCGGCGTCTTGGTGTGATCCACGGCAGGCCAGCGCTGGGAGACCTCGGGTAACGGTGTCTCCTTGCCGCTCATGCGTTCTATGGTGACGGCGTACACCGTGATCTGGTCGATGCGCGGGAAGAAGCCCTTGGGTCGGTCCCAGTCCTTCTTCGCGTACTTCGCCATGAGCCCCTCGCAGAAGCGCTGTTTGGTTTCCTTGTCCTCGACCACGCGGATCCTGCCGAACACGATCACGCTTCGGTACGCCACGGTCGAATCACACTCGAAGCGGCCGTAGGCGAACGGCTCGCCCGGCTCGTCCACCTCGAAGCAGACCCGCGATTCACGATCGACGTTCGCCCTGAGATGACCCCGCGCGCGCGTATTGTGCAGATACACCTGGCCGTCCATCCAGACGTAGAGCAGCGGAACGCAGTAGGGGTAGCCATCCTCGCCCACGGTCGCGAGCCGCCCGCAGAATCCGCGCTCGAGCGTCTCCAGCGCGCGTTCCTCAGCCATCAACTTGTCTGCTCGCCGCACCTGTGGGGCACCGCTCATCCCGATCTCCTTCGCCGGCCGCCGGCCCAATGAGAATTTCCTGCTAACGGCTTGAACGCGTAAATTAAAACAGCCTGTTCAATATCACATCTTGTGATCTAGCGTCGATGATGGAAAGCCGGTACTTGACAAACGACCTGTCATGCCTATATTATTCATATATGAATAAAAGATGCACGCTGTTCGGGAAACGCGGCCAGGGTGAGCAGGACCCCCAGCTGATGTTTTCGCTCATTCACACCGGGCATGCGGTCGAGCAACGCCTGGAACAAGCTTTGGCGCAGGTCGGGCTGTCCTTGGCGAAGTTCGGCGCGTTGACGCATCTTGTGGAAGCAGGCGAGCCGATCAGCTTGAGCGAGTGCGCCACGAAGATGACCTGCGTGCGCTCCAACATCACCCAGCTCGTGGATAGGCTCGAGGCCGACGGGCTGGTGCGGCGCGTGGAAGATCCGAACGATCGCCGGGCGGTGAGGGCCGCGGTGACCCCGCTCGGCGTGGAGCGCCAAGCTGCAGGTGCGAAAGAAGTCGCGAAAGTGCAGGCGGAGTTTGCCAAGACACTTTCGGGCGCCGACCACGGCGTGCTGCAGCGCGCGCTCTCAGCGATCAAGTAGGCGATTTTTTTTGAATGAATAGTACATATATGAAAAGTGCAGGTGCGAAGCTTAATCTGCAAGGAACCTTTTTTCAACGATCGAGAGATCACCTCCTCCAGGAGAGCCACATGAAGAACATTTTGTTTGTTTTGAGCAGCCCGCGCGGCTGGAAATCCTATTCGCATCAATTCGCGAGCCATATCGTCGATGATCTGAAAGCGCGTCACCCCGGCGCGAAGGTGGTTGTGCGCGACGTCGCGAAAGAGCCACCGCCGCATGTCGGCGAGGCGTTCGTCACCGGCCGAGCGCTGCCGCCGGAAAAGCGCAGTCCGACCGAAGCCAAGGCGCTCGCTTTATCCGACGTCTTGCTGGAGGAGCTCGAGGCGGCCGACGTCCTCGTGCTGGCAGTTCCCATGCACAACTTCGGACTGCCCTCCAGCTTGAAAGCGTGGATCGATCACGTCGTGATTCCCGGCCGCGCGTTTTCCTACTCTGAAAAAGGCCCTGAAGGACTGCTCAAAGGGAAAAAGGCCGTCGTGGTGGTCGCGCGCGGTGGCGTCTATTCCGAGGGGCCCGCGCAGCAGCTCGATTTCCAGGAGCCCTACCTTCGCGCCGTCCTCGGATTCATCGGCATCACCCACGTCCACGTGGTGCGCGTCGAAGGCGTCGCCATGGGCGAAGACGCGCTCAAGAACGCGATGGCGTCCGCAAAGGCGCAGTCGGAACAAGTAGTGCGCGAGTTTGCGTAATTCAACGGGAGATCGGCAGTGAGTACCTTAACTCAACACCTTCTGAAGAGCGGCCTGTATCTCGCCGCGATTCTCCTCTTGCCCGGTGCATTGATCGGCGCGCCGCTGCTGTGGTGGCTCGGTCATCGCAACGCGAGGGGTACAACGCAGCAGCCGGACCGCGCAGTGGAAAAGATCGACGGCCACTGCGCGAACTGCCCGTAGCCAACGCCGTCGGAAGGGATGTGATCCTCATGCTCGACTCACTTAAAACCGCAGCGAAATTCCTGTTGGGGCTCGCCGTGCTTTCCGTGTTCGCGCAGGAACTCGCCCCAGACGATCTGGTGAAGGCGATCTCGCAGGAGGTGATCGCCACCATCAAGCAGGACAAGGACATCCAGGCCGGCAATTCGAGGAAGCTCGCCGGTCTGGTCGAAGCGAAGATCCTGCCGCACTTCGATTTTGCGCACACGACGCGGATCGCGATGGGGGTCAACTGGCGGCGGGCGACGCCCGAGCAGCAGGAGCGGCTCACCCGGGAATTCAGGACGCTTCTGGTGCGCACTTATTCCCGGGCGCTCCTGAATTATCACGACCAGGCCATCCAGTTCAAACCGTTGCGCGCACAGCCCTCCGACACCCAGGTCACCGTCAGGTCCGAAGTGAGGCAGCCGGGAGCGCAGGCAGTTTCCATCGACTACGAGATGGAGAAGACGCCGTCGGGCTGGAAGGTCTACGACGTCAAGATCGTCGGCGCCAGTCTCGCCACGACCTACCGCGACACGTTCTCCGAAGAGGTTCGTAACCGCGGCATCGACGGTCTGATCGATCTGCTTTCGAACAAGAATCGCCAGAACGACGCGCGGCCCGCGGCGGTCAGCACGTAGGCGGCTCACGCCCGCCCTAACTGAAAGAAGGGAGTAAGACCATGAAAGTCAGGAATCTTTATTTGGCTGCGGCTTCGGCAATCTCAGTCGCAGCGGTTGCGGCGCTGCTCTCCGGTGGCGGATCTGCAAATTCGCAGCCGCGCGGAGGCATGCCGCCGCCCGAAGTCGCGGTCGTAACGGTGCATCCCCAATCGGTGCCGGCGACCTTCGAATACATCGGCCAGACGGCGGGCTCGCGCGAGGTCGAGGTGCGCGCGCGCGTGACCGGCATCGTCCTGAAACGCAACTATCGCGAAGGCGCGCCGGTCGCGCAGGGGCAGTCGATGTTCACCATCGATCCGGCGCCCTTTGAAGTGGCCGCTGCGCGAGCCGAAGCCGCGCTCGCCAGCGCCGAGGCGAAGCTCGCCCAGGCAAAGCGCAACAGCGCCCGCCTCAAGCCGCTGTTTGAAATCAAGGCCGCCAGCCAGAAGGATTACGACGACGCGGCTTCGGCGGAGCAGGTAGCCGAGGCCGAGGTGAAGACCGCGCGTGCCAACCTGGCGGACGCACGCCTCAACCTCGGCTACACCCGGGTCGAGGCGCCGATTGCCGGCATCGCCAGCCGCGCGCAGCGCTCCGAGGGGAACTACGTCTCCGGTCCGGAGGTCCTGCTGACGACGGTATCGCAGATCGATCCGATCTACGTTCTGTTCAGCGTCTCCGACGAGGAGCGCGTCAGGCTCGCCCGCGAGGCCGACACGGGACGCCTCAAGCTGCCCCGCGACGGGCGGTTCGAGGTGACGGTGAAGCTCGCCGACGGCAGCGTATACAGCGAATCCGGCAAGCCCAACTTCACCGACGTGCGCGTCTCGGGCAGCACGAGCACGAGCGAGGCGCGCGCCGAGCTGCCCAATCCCGCGGGCTTCCTGCACCCCGGCCAGTTCGTGCGCGTGACGTTAAAAGGCGCCGAGCGGCCCGCCGCTATCCTGGTGCCGCAGCGCGCGGTGCTCGAAGGCCCCAAAGGCAAGTTCGTGTACGTCGTCAACGCCGAAAGCAAGGCCGAGTCCCGGCCGGTCGAGCTGGGCGACTGGCTGGGCAATGCCTGGATTGTCACGGCAGGTCTCAACGCCGGAGACAGGGTGATCGTGGACGGCGTGATGAAAATCGGCCCGGGCGCGCCCGTGGCTGTCGCGGAGTCGCAGCCGCGGGAAACCAACCCCGCGAAGAACGGGACGGCCGAAGGCCGCGCTCCCGTCGTCGCGCAAAAGTAAGGGAGCTCACATGTTCTCTCGTTTTTTCATAGACCGCCCGATCTTCGCGGCGGTGCTGTCGATCTTCATCGTGATCGCCGGCCTCGCGGCGATGCGCAACCTTCCGATCGCGCAGTATCCCGAGATCGCACCGCCGGTCGTGACCATCACTGCGAACTACCCGGGTGCCTCGGCCGGCGTGATCGAGCAAACGGTGGCGGCGCCGCTGGAGAACCAGATCAACGGCGTCGAGCACATGATCTACATGAGCTCGACCTCCACCTCGAACGGCCAGGTGCAGATTCACGTGACCTTCGATATCGGCACCGACATCGACCAGGCTACGGTCAACATCAACAACCGCGTCAGGCAGGTCGAGCCGCGGCTGCCCGCAGACGTGCGCCGGCTCGGGGTCACAGTGGAAAAGAGTTCCTCGTCGTTCCTCTTGGTGGCCGCGTTCTACTCACCCGACGGACGCTACGACGATCTGTACATCAGCAACCACGTCACGATGAACGTGCTCGACGTGGTGAAGCGCATTCCCGGTACGACCAACGTGCAGATCTTCGGGGCCAAGGATTACGCGATGCGGATCTGGGTCAAGCCCGACCGCCTGACGCAGTTGCGGCTCACGACGGCCGATCTCATCGCGGCGCTGAACGAGCAAAACGCGCAGTTCGCCGCGGGCAAGGTCGGGCAAACGCCCGCAGGTGGCCCGCAAGAGCTCGTCTATACGATCACCACCAAGGGCCGGCTCGCCGATCCGGGCGAATTCGAGAACATCATCGTGCGCGCCAATCCGGACGGCTCGACGCTGCGCCTGAAGGACGTCGCCCGCGTCGAGCTGGGCTCGAAGGACTATGACTTCATCGGCCGGGTCAACGGCAAGGAGGCGGTGCTGGTCGGTGTTTTCCTGCAGCCCGGGGCCAATGCGCTCGAGGTCTCGAACAACGTCAAGAAGACGGTGCAGGCGCTTTCTGCGCGCTTTCCCGACGGGCTCACCTACTCGGTTCCGTACGACACGACCCGCTTCGTCGAGGTATCGATCCGTGAAGTGCTGAAGACGCTGGTCGAGGCGATGGCGTTGGTGTTCCTCGTCGTCTTCCTTTTCTTGCAGAACTGGCGCGCCACCCTCATCCCGTTCGCCGCGGTGCCGGTCTCGCTGATCGGCACCTTTGCGGGCCTCTATCTGCTCGGTTATTCGATCAACACGCTCACCTTGTTCGGCATGGTGCTCGCCATCGGCATCGTCGTGGACGACGCCATCGTGGTGCTCGAGAACGTCGAGCGCATCATGCACGAGGAGCACCTGAACGCGCGTGAAGCCGCCGTCAAGGCGATGACCGAGGTGACCAGTCCGATCATCGCCATCGTGCTGGTGCTGTGCGCGGTGTTCGTGCCCATCGCCTTCCTGGGCGGCCTGGCGGGCGAACTCTACCGCCAGTTCGCCGTCACCATCTCCATCGCGGTGGTGATCTCGGGAGCCGTGGCACTCACCGTCACGCCGGCCTTGTGCGTGCTCATTCTGAAGCACGAGCACAAGCAGCCGGGGCGCTTCTTCAGCTGGTTCAACGACTGGTTCCACCGCGTGACCGGGCGCTACACCGACGGCGTCGCGTGGATGATCCGCCGCGGCGGGATCGGGGCGGCGCTGTTCGTGGGGATGGTTGCGCTCGCCGCCGGGTTGTGGCGCCTCACGCCGGGGAGCCTGGTGCCGGACGAAGATCAGGGCTACTACATCGCCGCAGTGATTCTGCCCGATGGCGCATCGCTCGAGCGCACCGACCGCGTGGTGACCGAAGTGGTCGAGGCGATCCGGTCCAACCCGGCCAACGAAAACGCGATCGCGTTCACCGGGTTCGATTTCATCGGCGGCGGCTACCGCAACAACGCGGCGACGATCTTCATCACGCAAAAGCACTGGGACGAGCGCTCCGTCACCGCCTCGCAGCTGGTCGGCGAGCTCTTCATGAAGACCGCGCACATCAAGGAAGCA